>Ga0228700_1002105_pt1 | contig 11020 bp, 9 predicted proteins | sample McNCre317_Aug_MG_FD_178019 | JGI IMG/M metagenome (GOLD analysis project Ga0228700, IMG submission 178019) | Freshwater microbial communities from McNutts Creek, Athens, Georgia, United States - 3-17_Aug_MG | ecosystem: Environmental > Aquatic > Freshwater > Creek | place: USA: Georgia...
ACGAGCCGTGCATCACCAGGTGGGTGTTGGGGATGCGGGCGTGGATTTCCTTGACGCGCGAGATCGCCAGCACGTCGCCGGTGGGCGGGCGCGTGAACTTGTAGGCGCCGTGGCTGGTGCCGATGGCGATGGCCAGCGCGTCGAGCTGCGTGGCCTTCACGAACACGGCCGCCTCTTCCGGGTCGGTCAGCATCTGGCTGTGGTCCAGCTTGCCTTCGGCACCGATGCCGTCTTCCTCGCCGGCGTCACCGGTTTCCAGGTTGCCCAGGCAGCCCAGCTCGCCCTCGACGGTCACGCCGACCTGGTGCGCCATCTCGACGACCTGGCGGGTCACGTCGACGTTGTAGTCGAAGGAGGCCGGGGTCTTGCCGTCGGCCCGCAGCGAGCCGTCCATCATCACCGAGCCGAAGCCCAGGTCGATGGCGCCCTGGCAGATCGCCGGGGTCTGGCCGTGGTCCTGGTGCATGACCAGCGGGATGTGCGGATAGGCTTCGACGGCGGCCTGGATCAGGTGCTTGATGAAGTGCTCGCCAGCGTACTTGCGGGCGCCGGCCGAGGCCTGCAGGATCACCGGCGCGCCGAGCGCGTGGGCGGCGGCCATCACGGCCTGCACCTGCTCCAGGTTGTTGACGTTGAACGCCGGGATGCCATAGCCGTGTTCGGCGGCGTGGTCCAGCAGTTGGCGCATGGAGACGAGCATGGGGAAACCTCAGGAAGTGACAGGATGACAATAACCTGCAGCAGCGGCCGCTGAAACCGCTGTGTAACTCCCGGGATTCTACGGTTGAGCCCATGATCAGCCGTGCAATTTCCCTTTATCTCGGCCCTTCGGAGCGTCTTGATGTGCCAAATCTGCGCAAGATTGCAGCGTGGTTACAGCCGGGAACGGATCGTCAGCCGACGCGGCAGACCTTCAGCATGTTCGTGCCGCCCGGATAGCCCATCGGCTCGCCGCAGGTGATGGCGTAGGTATCGCCCGGCTTGAGCACGCCGCGTTCGACCAGCAGCGTCTCGGCCGCCGCCAGCGCCATGTCGCGGTCCTCGAACTTGGCCATCAGGATCGGGCGCACGTTGCGGTAGAGCGCCATCTTGCGCTCCGACTGCGTCTGCGTCGTCAGCGCGTAGATCGGCACGTCGGTCTTGTAGCGGCTCATCCAGAGCGCGGTCGAGCCCGACTCGGTCAGCGCCAGGATCGCCTTGCAGCCCAGGTGGTGCGCCGTGAACAGCGCGCCCATCGCGATCGACTGGTCGATGCGGGCGAAGGTCTTGTTGGTGAAGTCGGCGTCGAGCTTGACCTCCTCGGCGGCCTCGGCGGCCAGCGCGATGGCGACCATCTGCTCGACGGTTTCCACCGGGTACTTGCCGGCGGCGGTCTCGGCCGACAGCATCACCGCGTCGGTGCCGTCCAGCACCGCGTTGGCCACGTCCGACACCTCGGCGCGCGTGGGCACCGGGTTCTGGATCATCGACTCCATCATCTGCGTGGCGGTGATGGCGACCTTGTCCATCGCGCGGGCCATGCGGATCATGCGTTTCTGCAGTGCCGGCACCGCCGCGTTGCCCACTTCCACGGCCAGGTCACCGCGGGCGACCATGATGCCGTCGCTGGCCTTCATGATGGCTTCGAGCTGCGGGATGGCTTCGGTGCGCTCGATCTTGGCGATCATGCCCGGCTTGTGGCGCCACGGCTCGCCGGCGACGTTGGCCAGCTGGCGCGCCATTTCCATGTCGATGGCGCTCTTGGGGAAGCTCACCGCCAGGTATTCGCACTGGAAGGACATCGCCGTCTTGATGTCCTCCATGTCCTTGGAGGTCAGCGCGGGCGCGGTCAGACCGCCGCCCTGCTTGTTGATGCCCTTGTTGTTGGACAGCTCGCCGCCGACCTTGACGACGGTGTGCACCTTGTCGCCCTTGACCAGCTCGACCACCAGCACGATCAGGCCGTCGTTGAGCAGCAGCGTGTCGCCGGGGCGGACATCGCGCGGCAGCTCCTTGTAGTCCAGGCCCACGCCGGCGATGTCGCCCGGCTCGGTGCGCGAGGCATCGAGCACGAACTTCTCGCCGTTCTCCAGCATCACCTTGCCTTCGGCGAACTTGCCGACGCGGATCTTCGGGCCCTGCAGGTCGGCCATGATCGCCACCGGCTTGCCGACACGGATGGCCACCTCGCGCACCAGGGTGGCGCGGTCGATGTGGTCCTGCGCCTTGCCGTGGCTGAAGTTCAGCCGCACCACGTCGACACCGGCCCGGATCAGCCGCTCCAGCACAGCCGGGTCGGACGAGGCGGGGCCGAGGGTGGCGACGATCTTGGTATTGCGGGGCATGGGGCGGTCTCCTGAAGAATCTGAACAAGAACCTCCGGATTATTGACCGCCGATTAGAACAAGGTGGTTACGAAGCACGCCGGGATTCGGCAGCCGCGGCATCCGCCACCGCCAGCGCCGTCATGTTCACCACGCGGCGCATCGAGGCCGATGGGGTGAGGATGTGGACCGGCGCCGCCGCCCCCAGCAGGATCGGCCCGACCGTCACGCCCTTGCCCGAGGTCATCTTCAGCACGTTGAAGAGGATGTTGGCCGCATCGATGTTGGGCAGCACCAGCACGTTGGCCGCACCCGACAGCGTCGAGTCCGGCAGGATGTTGCGGCGGATCGACTCCGACAGCGCCGCGTCGCCGTGCATCTCGCCGTCGCACTCGATCTCGGGCGAGCGCACCACGAACAGGTCACGCGCGGCGCGCACGCGCTGGGCCGAGGCCCGGTGCGAGGTGCCGAACATCGAATGCGAGAGGAAAGCCACCTTCGGCGGCAGACCGAAGCGGCGCACCTCTTCTGCGGCCATCAGCGCGATCTCGGCGAGTTCCTCGGCACTGGGCTGCTCGTTGATGAAGGTGTCGGTGATGAAGAGGTTGTGTTCCTCCAGCATCAGCGCGTTCATCGTGGCGAACACCTTGGCACCCGGCTTCTGGCCGATGACGTTCTTCACGTACTCGAAGTGCGTGTCGTAGCGCCCGTGCAGGCCGCACAGCATCGCGTCGGCGTGGCCGAGCTTGAGCAGCATCGTCGCGATCAGCGTCGTCGAGCGGCGCACCGCGGCCTTGGCGGCCTCCACCGACACGCCATCGCGCTTCATCAGGCGGTGGTATTCCTCCCAGCAGGCGCGGAAGCGCGGATCGTCCTCGGGGTTGACCACCTCGAAGTCGACACCGGCCTTCAGGCGCAGGCCGGCGCGCTCCAGGCGCATCTGGATGACGGAGGGGCGGCCCACCAGGATCGGCTGCGCCATGCCTTCGGTCAGCACCGCCTGCACGGCGCGCAGCACGCGCTCGTCCTCGCCCTCGGCGTAAACAACGCGGGCCGGCGTGCGCTTGGCGGCGGCGAACACCGGGCGCATGAACATGCCGGTCTGGTAGACGTAGCGGGTCAGCGACTCGCGGTAGGCGGCCATGTCGGTGATCGGGCGCTCGGCGACGCCGGACGCGACCGCGGCCTCGGCCACCGCCGGCGCGATGCGCAGGATCAGGCGGGCGTCGAAGGGCTTCGGGATCAGGTACTCGGGGCCGAACTGCAGGTCCTGGCCCGCGTAGGCAGCGGCCACCTCGTCGCTGGTCTCTTCCTTGGCCAGCGCGGCGATCTCGCGCACGCAGGCCAGCTTCATCGCCTCGGTGATCTTCGTGGCGCCGCAGTCCAGCGCGCCGCGGAAGATGTAGGGGAAGCACAGGACGTTGTTGACCTGGTTCGGATAGTCCGAGCGGCCGGTGGCGATGATGCAGTCCGGGCGGACCGCCTTGGCGACTTCCGGGCGGATCTCGGGCTCGGGGTTGGCCAGCGCCAGGATGATCGGCTTGTCGGCCATCGTCTTGACCATGTCGGCGGTCAGCACGCCGGCGGCCGAGCAGCCCAGGAAGACGTCGGCGTCACGCACCACGTCGGCCAGGGTCCTGGCCTCGGTCTTCTGGCAGTAGCGCTGCTTGGACTCGTCCAGGCGGTCGCCGCGGCCTTCGCGGATCACGCCCTTGGAGTCGCAGACGAAGATGTTCTCGACCTTCACGCCCAGGCCGACCATCAGGTCCAGGCAGGCGATCGCGGCCGCGCCGGCGCCCGACACCGCCATCTTGACCTCGCCGATCTTCTTGCCGACCAGCTCCAGGCCGTTGAGCAGCGCCGCGCCCGAGATGATCGCGGTGCCATGCTGGTCGTCGTGGAAGACGGGGATCTTCATGCGCTCGCGCAGCTTCTTCTCGATATAGAAGCACTCGGGCGCCTTGATGTCCTCGAGGTTGATGCCGCCCAGCGTCGGCTCCAGCGCGGCGATGATCTCGACCAGCTTGTCCGGATCGCGCTCGGCCAGCTCGATGTCGAAGACGTCGATGCCGGCGAACTTCTTGAAGAGGCAGCCCTTGCCCTCCATCACCGGCTTGGACGCCAGCGGGCCGATGTCGCCCAGGCCCAGCACCGCGGTGCCGTTGGTGACCACGGCCACCAGGTTGCCGCGCGAGGTGTACTCGGCCGCCTTGGACGGATCCTGCTCGATGGCCAGGCAGGGATAGGCCACGCCGGGGGAGTAGGCCAGCGACAGGTCGCGCTGGTTCATCAGCGGCTTGAGCGGGGTGACGGCGATCTTGCCGCGCGTCGGGGCGCGGTGGTATTCGAAGGCGGCGTCGCGCAGCGCCTGCTCGGCAGGCGACAGGTCGGAACTCATCGGGTCGGGTCTCCGTCGGTGTGTCAGGGAGGTACAGGGCGGCGAAGATTAGCGCCGCTTCTGTGCGCGGAAGTACGCAGAATCCGCAGAAATCCCCCGTTATGACCGGGGCCCCGGGCGCTCATGCACAAGCGGCATGACTGTCCCCCTGCGGCCGCCTGGTACCCCATCGCCCGGCCGCGCAAGGCAAAGGGCCGCACATGGCGGCCCTCCGAGGGACATCAGGCGGGCATCACCGCCGGCCGGATGTCCTGGTGCGTGCGCGCAATCAGCCCGCTGCGCGCTTCGAGAGGATCTCGAAGGCCGGCAGGGTCTTGCCTTCCAGCACCTCCAGGAAGGCGCCGCCGCCGGTGGAGATGTAGCCGACATCACCCTCGATGCCGTACTTGGCGATCGCGGCCAGCGTGTCGCCGCCGCCGGCGATCGAGAAGGCCTCGGACTCGGCGATCGCGCGCGCCAGCGTCTCGGTGCCCTTGGCGAAGGCGTCGAACTCGAACACGCCGACCGGGCCGTTCCAGACGATGGTGCCGGCGGCCTTGAGCTGGGTGGCCAGGATCTCGGCGGTCTTCGGGCCGATGTCCAGGATCAGGTCGTCGTCGGCGACATCGGTGGCGGCCTTGACGGTCGCCTCGGCGTCGGCCGAGAAGGTCTTGGCGCAGACCACGTCGACGGGGATGGGCACGGCGGCGCCGCGCGCGGCCATCGCCTCGATCACGGCCTTGGCCTCGCCGACCAGATCGGCCTCGGCCAGCGACTTGCCGATCTTGAGACCCGCGGCCAGCATGAAGGTGTTGGCGATGCCGCCGCCGACGATCAGGCCGTCGACGTTGTTGGAGAGCGCCTTCAGGATGGTCAGCTTGGTCGAGACCTTGGAGCCGGCGACGATCGCCACCAGCGGGCGCTTCGGGTTGGCCAGGGCCTTGGAGATCGCGTCGATCTCGGCGGCCAGCAGCGGGCCGGCGCAGGCGACCGGGGCGAACTGGGCGATGCCGTAGGTCGAGGCCTCGGCGCGGTGCGCGGTGCCGAAGGCGTCGTGCACGAAGACATCGCACAGCGCGGCCATCTTCTGCGCGAGATCCTCCTTGTTCTTCTTCTCGCCCTTGTTCAGGCGGCAGTTCTCGAGCATCACCACCTCGCCCGGGGCGACCTCGACGCCGTCGACCCAGTTCGAGACCAGCCGGACCTCGCGGCCGAGCAGCTCGCTCATGCGGGCGGCCACCGGCGCCAGGGTGTCTTCGGGCTTGAATTCGCCCTCAACCGGGCGGCCGAGGTGGCTGGTGACCATCACGGCGGCACCGGCGTCGAGCGCCATCTTCACGCACGGCACGGAGGCGCGGATGCGGGTGTCTTCGGTGATGCGGCCGGCGTCATCCTGCGGCACGTTCAGGTCGGCGCGGATGAAGACGCGCTTGCCGGCGATCTGGCCGTCGGCGATCAGGTCCTGGAGGCGGAGAACTTTCATGGTGGGTCGCTGTTGCGGAGTTGATGAAACAGAGGAAAGGGGGACGACGACGACGGAGCGCGGCCCGGGCTACCAGCCCAGCCCGATGCGCAGCGGCAGGAAGACCGCCATGCCGACGACGATGGTGCCGAGAATGCCGCGGCGGAAGAAGAACCAGGCCACCGCCACGGCCGCGCCGACCAGCCGGGCGTCGAGCGGCGTGGCGATCAGCGCGCCGTTCTTCATCAGCACCTCGGGGGCGATGATCGCCACCAGCGCGGCCAGCGGCGCGTACTTCAGCGCGCGCCGCGCCCACGGCGGCATCGGCAGCTCGCGCTCGGGCAGCATCAGGAAGCCGCGGGTCAGCACGGTGACCAGCGCCAGTCCGAGGATGGTGAAGAAGGCTTCGAGGCTGGACATCGTGCGTGGGTGCTCCGCGGGCAGGTCGTGTCAGGACGAACGCCGGGCCGGCTGCGCCGCGCCGATCGGGCGCCCGCCTCCGCCACCGGGCATCTCCATCATCAAGCCGGCGGCCACGGCCGCGGCCACCGCGACGACGATGTGCAGCTTGTAGGGCAGCGCGAAGGCCGCCACCGCGGCAGCGGCCGCCACGCCCGCGCAGACCCAGGTGGCGCGGTCGACCAGCAGCGAGCAGGTCAGGCCGATCAGCGCCAGCGTGCCGGCGAAGCCCAGGCCCCACTGCGCCGGCACGCCGTCGGCCAGCACGATGCCCAGGATCGACGGGATCTGCCAGCCCAGCCACAGCGGCACCGCGCCGCCGGCGAAATAGGCGATCTGGCCCGGCTGCGGCTCGGGCTCGGGCCAGCGGCGCATGAACATCGCGTAGCTGATGTCGGCGCCGAAGTAGCCCAGCGACATGCGCTGCCCGCGCGGCAGGTGGCCGAAATAGAAGCGCCACTGCGCGCTGTAGATGACGAAGCGCAGGTTGACGACGAAGCCGGTCAGCAGCACCACCCAGACCGGGGCGCCCGCGGCAATCAGCGGCAGCGAGGCCAGCTGCGACGAGCCGGCATAGACGGTCAGCGACATCAGCAGCGCCAGCCAGGGGTCGAGCCCGCTGCGCACCATGGCCACGCCGGTGACCAGGCCCCAGGCCGCGAGGCCGGGCACCATCGGCGCCATGTCCCGCAGGCCACGCCGGAATTCCGGATGGCGACAGGTGGACAGCACGTGCCGCTTCAGCGCGGCCGCGAGGGAGCCGGGGGGAGACATCCCCGCATTGTCACACCGGGCGCGAGGGAACGGCTCGGGTACGGCGCCCGAACCTCAGGGATTGCGCCTCAGTGCGTCGACTTTCCGTGGGCCTTGTTGTCGGCCTTGGTGGGAGGCTCGTCGATGACTTCCTCGTCCTCGGCCGGCTTGGGCTTCTTCTTCTTCGACGGCTCGACCGGGCGGGGCACGACCGGCGCGATGCCCTCGAGCTTGTTCTCGCGCATGTACTCGTCCATCTCGCGCCAGCCGGTGTAGACCGAGGCCTTCACCGCCTTCGGATTGAGCACATAGCAGTCCTCGATCGCGCGCATCGCATGGCGGCAGGCGCTGCCGATGGCCTTGCCCTCGGCCTCGTTGCGGGCGGCGACGGCCTCGCCGGACTCGATGCCCAGCAGGTCGCAGCTGGCCAGCAGGGGCAGCGCGGCGAGCAGGGCGATGACGGAAAGTCTCGGCAGTCTCATGGCGGGGGGAGGGCAAGCGAAGGGCGGGGGCTGCCTCGCTTATCGTCTGTCGCCCGGAGCGACTTGAGCATTGCGGGCGACGCGCCCCGTTTCAGCCCAGCCGCTCGCCAGGGCGGATGTCACAGCCGGCCAGCCATTCGCGCACCGACTGACGCCGCCCGCCCGGGCGCTGCACCCGCTCGATCTCCAGCGCGCCCTCGCCGCAGGCCACCTGCAGCCGGCCGGCGTCGCCCGGCAGCACCTCGCCAGGCGCGCCCTGCCCTGGCGTCGGCCGGGCCTGCCAGACCTTGATCGTCTCGGCGCCACGCACGAAGCTCGCGCCGGGAAAGGGATCGAAAGCGCGCACCCGGCGCGCGATCACCGCCGCCGGCAGCGTCCAGTCGATCGCCGCCTCCTTCTTGTCGATCTTGTGCGCGTAGCTCACGCCCTCCAGCGGCTGCGGCACCGGCTGCAGGCGTCCGGCCGCCGCATCGGCCAGCGCCGCCACGATCATGCGCCCGCCCAGCAGCGCCTGCCGGTCATGCAGCAGCGCGGTGGTGTCGTCCGGGCCGATCGGCTCGCGCGCGACCGAGAGCATGTCGCCGGTGTCCAGCCCTTCGTCCATCTGCATGATGGTGATGCCGGTCTCGGCGTCGCCGGCCTCGATCGCGCGGTGGATCGGCGCCGCACCGCGCCAGCGCGGCAGGATCGAGCCGTGGATGTTCAGGCAGCCCAGGCGCGGCAGCGTCAGCACCCAGCGCGGCAGGATCAGGCCGTAGGCGGCGACCACCAGCACGTCCAGACGCGCCGCCAGCAGCGCCTCGCGCGCGGCCGCGGCCTCGTCGGGGAAGCGGCCGTCGAGCTTCAGGCTGGTCGGCTGCGCCACCGCGATGCCGTGCTCCAGCGCGAGCTGCTTGACCGGCGAGGGCTGCAGCTTCATGCCGCGCCCGGCCGGGCGGTCGGGCTGGGTCAGCACCAGCGGCACGTCCAGACCCGCGGCCAGCATCGCCGCCAGCGCCTCGCGGGCGAACTCCGGCGTGCCGGCAAAGCCGACGCGCAGCGGCGCGACAGAGTCAGGCGTCGCGCTCATTCCGCCGCCTCGTCGTCGCGGCCACGCTTGAGCAGCTTGGTGCGGATGCGGTTGCGCTTGAGCGGCGAGAGGTACTCGACGAAGACGCGGCCCATCAGGTGGTCCATCTCGTGCTGGATGCAGATCGCCAGCAGGCCGTCGGCCTCGAGGTCGAAGGAGCGGCCCTGGCGGTCGAGCGCGCGCACCGTGACGCGCTCATGGCGCTCGACCTTGTCGTAGATCGTCGGCACCGACAGGCAGCCCTCGTCGCCGACGACACGCTCCTCGCTGCGCGCGACCAGCTCCGGATTGATCAGCACCAGCTGCTCGGTGCGCTCCTCCGACACGTCGATGACGATCAGCCGCTCGTGCACGTCGACCTGGGTCGCGGCCAGGCCGATGCCACGCGACTTGTACATCGTCTCGAACATGTCGTCGATCAGCGTGCGGATGCGCTCGTCGACGGCCGCCACCGGCTTGGCAACCTTGTTCAGGCGGGGATCGGGATAGCGGAGGATGGTCAGCAGGCTCATGGCAGATCGGTCGCGACGCGACGGTGGAACAGGGCTCGGGGCCGCAAAAATGGCAAAACAGCCGATTCCATTGCAGCCTCAGGGCTTCAGGGGCAGAATCGACGAGTCTGAATGAAGTGTTTCGCGCGGACCTGCCGGGTCGGCGCACGGAGAAGAACTCCATGATCCTGTGCCACGGCGAGCACGCTCTAACCCGGCGCGCAGTCGCCAGCCCCCTGAGGCTGCTGGCGGCGGTGACGCTGGGTCTGTCGCTCCAGGCGACTCACGCTGCCCCCGATTATCCGGTCACTGCCACCCAGCGTGGCACGGCCCGTCAGGTCGCCGAGACGGGCGTGCCCCTGTCCGAACTGGCGCCCGACGCGCCCGAGCGCTACACGGTGCGCCGGGGCGACACGCTGTGGGACATCGCCCGGGTGTTCCTGCGCACCCCGTGGCGCTGGCCCGAGCTGTGGGGCATGAACCTGGATCAGGTGCGCAACCCCCACCTGATCTATCCCGGCCAGGAGTTGGTGCTGGTCCGCGAAGGAGGCCGTGCGCGACTGCAGTTCGGCAGCGCCGGCGAAGGCACGGTCAAGCTCTCGCCGCGGGTGCGCGCCGGCAGCGTCGACAACGGTCCGATCGCCTCGATCTCGCTGCACCTGATCGAGCCCTTCCTCAACGATGCGGTCGTGCTGGGCAGCAACGAGCTGGAGACCGCGCCGCGCATCATCGCCGGCCGCGAGGGCCAGGTGCTGCTCGGCCGGGGCGACACCGCCTATGTGCGCGGCGACATCCCGCCGCTGCGCGACTGGCGGGTCTTCCGCAATCCGCGCCCGCTGCTCGATCCGGACACGAAGGAGCTGCTGGGCCACGAGGCGGCCTTCGTCGGCTCGGCCGAGTATGTCCGGCCCGGCAGCGTGACCGCCACGGCCGACGGCCAGGAAGAGATCGTGCCCGGCACGGTCGTGCTCACCTCGCTGCGGCAGGAGGCCGGCCCGGGCGACCGCCTGGCGCAGGCACCGATGCGCGACACGACCAACTTCGTGCCGCACGCGCCGGCCACGCCGATCGGCGGGCGGATCGTCTCGATCTACGGCGACGGGCTGTCGGCCGGCCAGAACCAGATCGTGGCGCTGAACCGCGGCCTGGCCGACGGCATGGAGCGCGGCCATGTGCTGGCCATCCAGCGCGCCGGCGAGCGCATCGTCGACCGGACCGACACGCAGCGCCCCCGGGTCCAGCTGCCCGACGAGCCGCACGGCCACCTGCTCGTGTTCCGTGTCTTCGACCGGGTGTCCTACGCGCTGATCCTCGAGGCCCGGACTGCGGTGCGCCCCGGCGACCGCTTCACCCAGCCCTGAAGTCCGCCGGGAGCGATCAATGCCTCAGGCCGGACACGCTCCCGACGAGATCGCCGCCTGGCTGCGGCTGCTGCAGACCCCCGGCTGCGGCCGCCAGCGGGCCCGCCAGCTGCTGGCGGCCTTCGGCTCGCCACAGGGCGTGTTCGAGGCCTCGCCGGTCGCGCAGCGCCAGATCGTGGGCGACGCGCTGGTGCAGGCGCTGCGCACGCCCCCTGCCGACCTCGATCCGCTGGTGGAGGACACGCTGGCCTGGCTCGAGCATC
>Ga0228700_1002109_pt1 | contig 11009 bp, 9 predicted proteins | sample McNCre317_Aug_MG_FD_178019 | JGI IMG/M metagenome (GOLD analysis project Ga0228700, IMG submission 178019) | Freshwater microbial communities from McNutts Creek, Athens, Georgia, United States - 3-17_Aug_MG | ecosystem: Environmental > Aquatic > Freshwater > Creek | place: USA: Georgia...
GGCCGACGGCACGGCCATGCCGTGCGCGACCGAGGGCACCAGCGAGGCCGACTTGGCGGTGTCGACGAAGTCCTTGCTCGAGAGCTTGGCGCAGTCGTCGAACTTGGCCAGGTCCATGTTCAGGCGAACGGGAATGGAGCCCTTGTTCAGGTTGAACACTTCCTGGAAGTCGGTCGACATGATCGCGGCGGCCAGATCCTTCTGCGCCTTGACGTTGGCCTCGTTCTTCAGCTTGAACATCGCGAAGGAGTCGACGTTGAAGGTGAAGGCCTTGGCGGTGCCGGGGGCGGCGGCGCAGGTGAAGTCCTTGCCCGGGACCTTGCCGGCGGCGATGAACTCGCCCTTGGCCCAGTCGCCCATCAGCTGCATGCCGGCCTCGCCCTTGATGACCATGGCGGTGGCCAGGTTCCAGTCGCGGCCGGCAGCGTTCTTGTCGGTGTAGCCCTTGACCTTGCGGAAGGTCTCCAGGACCTTGTCCATGGTGGCGCTCTTCAGCGTGGTCTGGTCGAGCTGCACCAGGGCCTTCTTGTAGAAGTCGGTGCCGCCGACGCCCAGGGCCACGCTCTCGAAGGTGGTGAAGTCCTGCCAGGGCTGGCCGCCGTGCGCCACCGGGATGATGCCGGCCTTCTTCAGTGCCTCGGCCGAGACGAAGAACTCGTCCCAGGTGGTCGGCACCTTGGCGCCGGCCTTCTTGAACACTTCCGGGTTGGCCCACAGCCAGTTCACGCGGTGCACGTTGACCGGCGCGGCGATGTAGCTGCCCTTGTACTTCATGACGTTGGCCACGACCGGGGGCAGCACGGTGTCCCACTTCTCGGCCTTGGCGACGTCGTCGATGTTGGCCAGCACGCCCTCGGCGGCCCATTCCTGCAGCGACGGGCCCTTGATCTGGGCCGCGGCCGGCGCATTGCCCGAGACCACGCGCGACTTCAGCACCGTCATGGCCGAGTCGCCGCCGCCGCCGGCGACCGCGAAGTCCTTCCAGGTGTGGCCCTTGCCCTGCAGCGTGGCCTTCAGCGCCGAGGCGGCCTTGGCTTCGCCGCCGGAGGTCCACCAGTGCAGCACTTCGACTTCGCCGGCCTGCGACAGGCCCGCCACGGTCAGGCCGGCCACGGTGGCCAGCAGGGTGCGCGCGAAGCGCGTCGTCTTCTCCATCTTCTTCATGTCTGCTCCAGTCCAGGGGTGGGTGGTCGTCACGCGCAGGAGTGCATGGCCCCTGCTGACAGGCATGAATGTTAAAGATGCTTTAAACAATTAATATTAGGTGAAATCCCTGATATCTCGTGTTCAGCTCAGGCCGAAGCGGGCGGCTCCGGCGGCTCGGACAGCGGCAGCTCGACCGACATGCGCGTGCCGTGCGGGCTGAGCCGGGCGACCTGCACCCGGCCGTGGTGGCGCTCGACGATCTCGCGCACGATCGCCAGGCCCAGGCCGCAGCCGCGCCCCTCCTGGGTGCCGCGGAAGAAGCGCTCGAAGATGGCGCCATGCAGCGCCTCGGGAATGCCGGGGCCGGTGTCGTCGACCTCGACCGCGGCGCGCCGGCGGGCGCTGTCCTGGCGCACCCGCACCGTGATCTCGGCGCCGCGTCCGGCGTAGCGGATCGCGTTGTCCACCAGGTTGGCGATGGCCTCGCGGATCAGCATCGCGTTGCCGTCGATCACCGGCGCCGGGCGGGGCGGCGCGTCCTGGCCGGCGTCCTCCGGCTCGTCCATGCCCAGGTCCAGCCCCTCGGCCAGGGCGCGCGGTACCATCTCGGCGGTGAGCTCCTGCACCAGCCGGGTCAGGTCGAAGCGGCTGCGGCCGATCTGCGCCACCGATTCCGGCTCGGCGCGCGCCAGCGTCATCAGCTGGTTGACCAGGTGGGCGCTGCGGGTGGCGCTCTCGTGCACGCGCTGCAGCCGCGCCTGCAGCGCCGGGTCGCTCGTCTCCTTGAGGGCCAGCTCGGTCTGGCCTTTCAGTCCGGCCAGAGGGGTGCGCAGCTGGTGCGCGGCGTCGCCGATGAAGCGCTGCTGCGCCGCCACCGAGTCGCGCACCGCCGCCAGCAGGGTGTTGACCGCCGCGGCCAGGTCGCGCACCTCCTCGGGCGCGGACTCCAGCTCGATCGGGGCCAGGTCATCGGGGCCGCGGCCGCTGACCGCCTCGCGCAGCCGCGCCAGCGGCGCCAGCCCGGTGCGCACGCCCGCCCACACCAGCGCCGACATCGCCAGCACCAGCAGCGACAGCGGCAGCGCGGTGTCGACCAGCAGGTCGCGCGCCAGCGCCTCGCGGCTCACGCGGCTCTTGGCGATCTGCACCATCATGCGTGAGCCCCGTTCGGGCTCGCCGTAGTTCAGCACGATCGCGGCCACCCGCACCATGACCTCGCCCTCGGGCGTGTCGATGCGGGTGTCGTAGAAGCTCGGGCGCTCGGGCACCAGCGCGTCGATGTCGGCCGGCGGGGTCAGGCGGTGGTTGCCGAGGATGAACTCGCCCGGCGGGCTGCTGACCATGTAGTAGACCCGGTCGTCCGGGTCGGACTCGATGATGTCGCGCGCCGCGCGGGGGAAATCGATCAGCAGGCCGCTGTCGACCGGCTTGACCTGGCGCGCCAGCGCGCGCGAGGACAGGTACAGGCCATGGTCGATCGCGCGGTCGGCATAGCGGGCCGCGACCTGGTGGGTGATGACCGCCGCGGCCAGCCACAGCACCAGCTGCGGCAGCAGCAGCCAGGCGAGCAGGTGGCGGCGCAGCGAGCGGCTGCCGGGCGAGAGCACCGGCAGCCGGTTGAGCAGGGACTGCGGCAAGACGGACATGGCGACCGCGAGTGTCGCCGCACGGGCAAGTAGGTGTCAGTCCTGGGTTTCGAGCAGATAGCCCAGGCCGCGCACGGTGCGGATGCCCACGCCCGAGCCCTCGAGCTTGCGGCGCAGGCGGTGGATGTAGACCTCCAGCGAGCTGGGGCCGCCGCTCTCGGAGACCTCAGTCGACCAGGCCTGGGCGATCTGCTCCTTGGTGATCACCTTGCGGCGCTGGCTCAGCAGCAGCTCCAGCAGCAGCCACTCGCGCGGCGACAGCTCGACCGGCTGGCCGGCGATGGTGGCGCGCCGCGCGTCGCGGTCGAACTGCAGCTGGCCCAGGCTGAGGGCCGCGCCGTCGGCATCGCCGGCGCGTGGGCCCGGGCTTGCGCCCTGGCTGCGGCGCAGCACCGCGCGGATGCGCGCCTCCAGCTCGGGAAAGTCGAAGGGCTTGGTCAGGTAGTCGTCGGCACCGGCGTTCAGGCCGGCGACGCGGTTGTGCAGCCCGTCGAGCGCGGTCAGGATCAGCAGCGGCAGCCCCGGCTTGACCGCGCGCACCCGCTGCACCACCGTCAGCCCGTCGACCAGCGGCAGGCCGATGTCGATGATGCCGACGTCGAAGGCCTGCTTCGTCAGCAGGTATTCGGCCACCGCGCCGTTGTCGGCGACCTCGACCTCGAAGCCGGCCGACTTCAGGTTGGTGCCGAGCGCATCGGCGAGGATGGCGTCGTCTTCGGCCAGCAGGGCGCGCATGCGGGGCTCTCCAGGATCAGGCTTCGGGCGTGCTGCCCATCATCACCTGGCTGAAGCCGCCGTCGACATAGCTGATCTCGGCCGTCATGCCCGCGGCCAGATCCGACAGCATGAAGGCGGCGACATTGCCGACGTCCTCGATGGTGACGGTGCGGCGCAGCGGCGCGTTGCCGGCGAACTGGTTGAGCAGCTTGCCGAAGTCCTTGATGCCGCTGGCCGCCAGCGTCTTGATCGGACCGGCCGAGATGCCGTTGACCCGGATGCCCTTCGGGCCCAGGTTGGCGGCCAGGTAGCGCACGCTGGCTTCCAGCGAGGCCTTGGCCAGGCCCATCGTGTTGTAGTTCGGCACGAAGCGCACCGCACCCAGGTAGCTCAGCGTCAGCAGCGAGCTGCCCGGGCGCAGGTGCGGGAAGGCCGCCTTGGCCATGGCCGGGAAGCTGTAGGCCGAGATGTCGTGCGCGATGCGGAAGCTCTCGCGCGACAGGCCGTCGAGGAAGTCGCCGGCGATGGCCTCGCGCGGCGCGAAGCCGATCGAGTGCACGAAGCCGTCGAAGCCCTCCGGCCAGGCCTGCGCCAGGTCGGCGAAGACGCGCTCGATCTGCTCGTCGCTGCTGACGTCGCATTCGAACACCAGCTTCGAGTCGAACTCGGCGGCGAACTCGGTGATGCGGTCCTTGAAGCGTTCGCCGACATAGCTGAACGCGAGTTCGGCGCCTTCACGGTGGCAGGCCTTGGCGATGCCGTAGGCGATCGAGCGATTCGACAGCAGACCGGTGATCAGGAGGCGCTTGCCTGCGAGGAAACCCATGGATTCTCCGTGTGGTTACGAGCTGAGAGGAACGAGCTGAGGGCGTGGATTGTCTCTCACTTGCCCCAGCTGTCCTTCAGTCCGGTGATGCGGTTGAAGACCGGGCGGCCCGGCGCATGGTCCTGGCGGTCGGCGACGAAGTAGCCGTGGCGCTCGAACTGGAACTTCTGGTCAGGCACGGCCTGCGCCAGCGAGGGCTCGACATAGGCGGTGATGACGCGGCAGCTGTCCGGGTTCAGGCTGGCCTTGAAGTCACGCCCGCCGGCGTCCGGGTGCGCGTCGGTGAACAGGCGGTCGTACAGGCGCACCTCGGCGGCCACGCCGTCGGCCACGCCGACCCAGGTGATCGCGGCCTTGACCTTGACCGCATCGGCGCCGGGCGTGCCGCTCTTGGTGTCAGGAACGACGGTGGCCAGCACGGTGGTCACGCGGCCGTCGGCGTCCTTCTCGCAGCCGGTGCACTCGACCACGAAGCCGCCCTTCAGGCGCACCTTGTTGCCGGGGAACAGGCGCTTGTAGCCCTTGGGCGGCACCTCGGCGAAGTCCTCGCGCTCGATCCAGACCTCGCGGCCGATCGTGAACTCGCGCGCCGGCGGCGGCGTCCGGCCCTCGGCGACATGGGGCAGGGCCGGCAGCGCGCAGGGCTCCAGGTGGCCCGCGCCCATCACCTCGTCCCAGTTCGTCAGCACCAGCCGGACCGGGTCGAGCACCGCCATGCCGCGGTGCGCCTTGTGCTCCAGGTCGTCGCGCAGCGCGATGTCGAGGGTCGAGTAGTCGATCCAGCTGTCGGCCTTGGTCACGCCGATGCGCTCGGCGAAGAGCTGGAGGCTCTCGGGCGTGTAGCCGCGCCGGCGCAGGCCCACGATGGTGGGCATGCGCGGGTCGTCCCAGCCGCCGACATGGCCTTCGTTGACCAGCTGCGCCAGCTTGCGCTTGCTGGTGATCACGTAGGTCAGGTTCAGGCGCGCGAACTCGTGCTGGCGCGGCAGCGGGCGCGCCAGCAGCCCCAGCCCGGCGAGCTTGTCGAGCAGCCAGTCGTAGAACGGGCGCTGGTCCTCGAACTCGAGCGTGCAGATCGAGTGGGTGATGTTCTCCAGCGCGTCCTCGATCGGGTGCGCGAAGGTGTACATCGGGTAGATGCACCAGCGGTCGCCGGTGTTGTGGTGCGTGGCGCGGCGGATGCGGTAGATGGCCGGATCGCGCAGATTGATGTTGGGCGAGGCCATGTCGATCTTCGCGCGCAGCACCATCGCGCCGTCGGCGTGCCGGCCGTCGCGCATCTCGCGGAAGCGCGCGAGGTTCTCCTCGGGCGAGCGGGCGCGGAAGGGGCTGTCGGTGCCGGGCGTGGTGAAGTCGCCGCGGCTGGCGCGCATGGCTTCGGGCGTCTGCTCGTCGACATAGGCGTGGCCGGCCTGGATCAGCGCCTCGGCCGCGCGGTACATGAAGTCGAAGTAGTCGCTGGCGTAGTAGAGATGGCTCTCGGTCCGGCCGCCGAAGGCCGAGTCCCAGCCGAAGCCCAGCCACTGCACCGCGTCGAGGATGGAGTCGACATATTCCTTCTCCTCCTTCTCCGGGTTGGTGTCGTCGAAGCGCATGTGGCAGATGCCGCCATAGTCGCGCGCCAGGCCGAAGTTCAGGCAGATGCTCTTGGCGTGGCCGATGTGCAGGTAGCCGTTGGGCTCAGGCGGAAAGCGGGTGCGGATCCTGGCCGGGTCGGGGTCGCCCTGGCCGTGGTGCGCGCCGTCGCCGGGCGTGCCGCCCCAGCGGCGGCCGGCGTAGCTGCCCTGCTCGAGATCGCGCTCGATGATCGCGCGCAGGAAGTTGCTGGTCTTGTGTTCGGGGCCGGAGCCGTCGGCGGAGATGTGGTTCGCGTCGCTCATGAGGTGAGGCAGGCTGGGCAGGTCGGCCATCATGTCGGCCGACCTTGCGGGATCGAACGATTGTAGCCAGCGCGCTGCACGCGGGCGGGGCGGCGGGTGCGCCGGTCGCCGCCGGACCGGCTCCGCCGCTCTGGCGGCCCAAGTGCGCAAGATGTCACGGAATGTTCATCGTTCTGGCCTAGAGTCGTCATCATTCGATGATCAATCGGGCATGGCGCGCGGGGTATGCGTGCGGCTCCGGACACACGGAAGATGAAATCATGGGACGCATTCTTGTCGTCGAGGACGAAGCGGCGATCGCCGAGCTGCTGTCGATGAACCTGCGCTTCGAGGGCCATGACGTGCGCGTGGCGGCCACCTCGGAGGAGGCGGTGCAGGCCGTGCACGACGCCTTGCCCGATCTGGTGGTGCTCGACTGGATGCTGCCGGGCGAGTCCGGCGTGGTGCTGGCGCGCCGCTGGCGCACCGAGCCCCGCACGCGCGACCTGCCGATCATCATGCTGACCGCGCGCAGCGACGAGCGCGATCTGGTGCAGGGGCTCGACGCGGGGGCGGACGACTACCTGGTCAAGCCGTTCTCCACCACGGAGCTGATGGCGCGCATCCGCTCCGTGCTGCGCCGGCGCCTGCCCGAGGCCCTGGAGAGTGCCGTCGAGGTGGGGGAGCTGCGCCTGGATCCGGCCACCCGTCGGGTGCGGGCCGGGCAGACCGAGATCGCGCTCGGGCCGACGGAGTTCCGCCTGCTGCGTTTCCTGATGACCTACCCGGAGCGGGTGCACGGCCGGCCGCAGCTGCTCGACCGGGTCTGGGGCGATCATGTGTTCATCGAGGAGCGCACGGTCGACGTGCACATCAAGCGCCTGCGTGCGGCCCTGCAGACGGCGGGCTGCGCCGACATGATCGAGACGGTGCGCGGCGCCGGCTACCGGCTCACCTCGGCCCCTTCCGGCGGCTGCCTGGCGGCCTGAGCCGGCAGACGGGGCCCGCTCAGTGCAGGTGGTCGCTGAGCATGACGGCCGGATAGGCGTACTCAATGCCGATGCAGGCGCGTGCATAGAGATAGTTCATCACCGCGCGCTCGCTGAGCTGGTCCAGCGGCACTTCGCCATGCGCGTCGCAGGGGAAGCTCAGGCCGCGGCCCTCGTTGAACAGCGAACGGAAGCGCAGTTCATAGTGCTGGTGCTGTGTTGCTTCGCAGGTCTTGGCGGGCATGACGGTACTCCTTGACGATGCGGGGACGGACCCTGGATGCCGGTGCGCCTGACGGGCCTGGGAGGGCTCCAGTCTGCGCAACCTCGATGTCGGCAACGGTAAGTCAGGAGCGAGGGTGCATGCAGGACGAGGCCGTGCAATAGCGTCGGTCTGGACGCCGCATTCGTAACAGCGCGGCGAAGACCGGTCAGATCACCGTTTCCTTCTGCATCCCGCATGTCGGGTCCGGCGCGAGTCGACATGCGCAGGTGATCTGCGTGCCGTAGGATGCGTGAAGATTTCCACAGTCCTGACCCGGAGAACCCCGATGGCCGCTGCCAGTCTGCTTGCGCTGATCGATGACATCGCCACCGTGCTCGACGATGTGGCGGTGCTCACCAAGGTGGCGGCGAAGAAGACGGCCGGCGTGCTGGGCGATGATCTGGCGCTCAATGCGCAGCAGGTGACCGGCGTGTCGGCCGACCGGGAGCTGCCCGTGGTCTGGGCGGTGGCCAAGGGCTCCTTGCTGAACAAGGCCATCCTGGTGCCGGTGGCGCTGCTGATCAGCGTGTTCGCGCCGTGGCTGATCACGCCGCTGCTGATGGTCGGCGGCGTCTTCCTGTGCTTCGAGGGCTTCGAGAAGCTGGCGCACCGCTGGCTGCACACGGCCGAGGAGGACAGGAGCCACCATGCCGAGCTGACCGCCGCGCTGGCCGATCCGGCGGTCGATCTGGTGGCCTTCGAGCGCGAGCGCATCCGCGGCGCGATCCGCACCGACTTCATCCTGTCGGCCGAGATCATCGCCATCACGCTGGGTGCGGCGGCCGGGGCGCCGCTGATGACGCAGGCGATGGTGCTCTCCGGCGTGTCGGTGGCGATGACGGTGGGGGTCTACGGCCTGGTCGGCGCGATCGTCAAGATGGACGATGCCGGCGCCTGGATGGTGCGCAGCGGCCGAGGCGTGGCGCTCGGCCACGGCCTGCTCAAGGCCGCGCCGCTGCTGATGAAGCTGCTGGCGGTGGTGGGCACCGCGGCGATGTTCCTGGTGGGCGGCGGCATCCTGGTGCACGGCCTGCCGGCGCTGCATCACCTGATCGAGCCGGTGGCCACCGCGGCGGGTGCCCTGGCGCCGCTGGTGTCGATGCTGGCCGACGGGCTGGTCGGTGTCGTGGCGGGGGCGCTGGTGCTGGCCGGCATGACGCTGGTGCAGCGCCTGCGCGGGCGCTGAGCCGCCGCGCCGGTTCAGCGCCGGGCTTGCTGGCGCAGCGTGCGCACCGTCTCGCGCAGCATCGGCTTGAGGGTGTCGAGCGTGGCCACCGGCAGGCCGGTGCGCTGGGTGAGCGATTCGGCCTGGCGCACGCTCAGGTCCGAGGCGCACAGGATGTAGTGCGCCGGCTCGATGCCCAGGCGGTCGCGCAGGTGCAGCAGTCGGTCGACCTGCGGGGCCGGGTCGCCCGTCAGGCATTGCAGGGCCAGCGGCCGGCGGCTGTCGAGCAGGAACAGCGCATCGAGCTTGTGGCCGTCGTCCTTGGGCCAGGACAGGCCGATGTCGCGACCCACCGAGAAGTCGGCGCCGACATTGAGCAGGTGGCGCAGCGCCAGCATGAAGGCCCACCACTCGAGCCAGCCGCCGTCGAAGAAGTGGCGGTTCTCGGCCGAGCGGTGCAGCGACAGCCGCACCACCGGGTCGCCCGGCTGCGCCAGGTACTTCGCCAGCAGGCCGCCCTGGGCGAGCTCCTGGCAGAAGTCGCGCAGCGCGCACGAGTCTTCCGGCGTGCGCCGGCTCAGGTCGAAGTTGATGAAGCTGTAGTCCTGGCGCTGCGCGTTGCGCACCCGCTCGATGATTTCGCCCAGCAGGCGCGGCTGCTCGGCGATGTGGCCGGCGATCTCGTCGAAGGGGCCCGAGGTGTCGAGCGCGCGCGGGTCGAGGTCGACCGTCGCCTGGTGCTGGCGCAGCCAGTCCAGCACGGGGGCGACCTGCACCTTGCTGCAGAAGTGGTCGGTGCTGGTCGGATCGAAGTCCATCGGCATCGAGTAGATCGATGCGGGCGTCTCCTGGGCGGCGGCCTGCGCGGCCTCGCTCGCCTGCTGGCGCAGCGTCTCGATCTCGGCGCGGGCCGCGCTCAGCTCGCGGCGGGCAGCGAAGTAGCGCGTCAGCATCGATTGCACGAAGCGGACGGTCGGGTAGACGGCGTTGTCAGTCCGGCAGGACGGACAGGGCTGCGAGGTGCCGATCAGGTCATCAGCCTGCTCGGACAGGTGCCCGCAGCGGTTGCATCGGTAGAGAGCCATGAAATTCTGGGCCGGTCGGAGAGGCAGTGGCTTTGATTATGCGGGCTGGGGCCGCTCTTTCATTCCGGGCGCTGGCTCGCAGAGGGCGCCAGCGTGCCATCGGTGACACTCTCGGCCATGATCACTTTCCGATCTCCCCGACTGTTGCTGGCTCCGATGGAGGGCCTGCTCGATTTCGTGCTGCGCGACATGCTGACGCGCGCCGGTGCCGTCGAGCGCTGCGTGAGCGAATTCATCCGCGTGACCGACACGCTGCTGCCCGAGCGGGTCTTCCATCGCATCGTGCCGGAGCTGCGCGACGGCGCGCGCACGCCGGCGGGCGTGCCGGTGCGCGCGCAGCTGCTCGGCTCCGATCCGGCCTGTCTGGCCGACAACGCCGCGCGGCTGGCCGGGCTGGGGCCGGCGGGCATCGACCTGAACTTCGGCTGTCCGGCCAAGGTGGTCAACCGCCACGGCGGCGGCGCGGCGCTGCTCGACCAGCCCGAGCTGATGTGGCGCATCGTCTCGGCGGTGCGCCGGGCGGTGCCGGCCTCGATGCCGGTGTCGGCCAAGATGCGCCTGGGCGTGGATGACGACGCGCAGGCGCTCGATGCGGCGCGCGCCGCCGCCGAGGGCGGCGCCTGCGAGATCGTCGTGCATGCGCGCACCAAGGCCCAGGGCTACAAGCCGCCGGCCTACTGGGACCGCATCGCCGGCCTGCGCCAGGCGCTGCCCGCGCTGCCGATCGTCGCCAACGGCGAGATCTGGACCCTGGATGACGCCCGGCGCTGCCTGCAGGAATCGGGCTGCGACGCGCTGATGCTCGGCCGCGGCATCGTCGCCGATCCGGGCCTGGCGATCGCGATCGCCAGCGGCGGCGCGCAGCAGCTCGACTGGCCGGCGGTGCTGGAGCTGCTGGCCGATTTCTGGCTGCTGGTGGGCCGGCATTTCGAGCCGGGCTACCGCGCCGGCCGGCTCAAGCAGTGGCTGCAGTTCCTGCGCCAGCGCCATCCGCAGGCCGCCGAGGCCTATCTGCGGCTGCGCACCGTCACCGATTCGCGGGGGATCGCCGCCGGTCTGTTCGGCGAGGATCGGGCGCAGGCGCTGGAGCTGCGTCTGCAGGCCGAGCTCAGGCGCTGACGCTCAGCGCGCTGCCGGTGGTGCTGGCGCTGTCGGTGGCGCTGGTGCTGCCGGTGCCGCCGAGCTGGGCGTAGCGCGCGGCGATCATGCGGATGAATTCCTGCGCGTCCGTGCGCGAGGTGCTGCTGCTGGCCGTGCTGATCGTGCTGGTGCTGTCCGTGGTGGACGTGTCGCTGCTGCTGGAGCCCTGCG
>Ga0228700_1002111_pt1 | contig 11000 bp, 9 predicted proteins | sample McNCre317_Aug_MG_FD_178019 | JGI IMG/M metagenome (GOLD analysis project Ga0228700, IMG submission 178019) | Freshwater microbial communities from McNutts Creek, Athens, Georgia, United States - 3-17_Aug_MG | ecosystem: Environmental > Aquatic > Freshwater > Creek | place: USA: Georgia...
GCAGTTCGTACTGCCTGGAGCCACTCACCCCACGCTTTCTGTATTCGTCCTCGGGCTCGTCTTCGCTGGTCTCACTTTCCTAGTCAAAGGGCCGGTCGGTCTTGCCGCAGGAGTTCTGTCTTCCTGGCTCCGAGCACACCCAAAATTCTTGGTCTGGGTGTTCCGTACAAGCGGAGCCGTGCTGGTCGGACTTGGTCTCAAGTTGGCCTTCGAGCGCAGGCAGTAGCAAGGTCTGGCTAACCCTTCGCTCGAGCGGACCTCCACCGGCTTGGCACTTGGCCCGCGAGCCGGTTCAAGTCATCATCCGCCTCGCGGGCCAAGCGCCAACCCGGTGGGGTCCGCTCAGCTCAAACGTTAGGCCTCTACACCAAAATAAATTATGTATCACCGCAGCAGCGCAATTCTTTGCTTTCAAAACTTCAAGGAAGCAGCGTAAGCTCCCCTGTCAAGCAGACAGTTGATTTCTAGAGTCTGCGGCGGTTGTGGTGATCAATCGGGGCATAAACTGCTTGGGCGGCACGCCGCCCAGGGCGTCGTGCGGTCGGTACTCGTTGTACTGGGTCAGCCAGTCGTCGGCGATGACCTGCACCTGCTCGATGGAGTTGAACAGGTAGGCATCGAGCACCTCGGTGCGGAACGTCCGGTTGAAGCGCTCGATGTAGGCGTTCTGTTTGGGCTCGCCGGGCGCGGCAAGGTCGGCTGGTGAGCTGACGCGCGGCGTGGGCGGGTCGCCTCCGCGGCCGGGGCCGGCACAATGCCGCCCATGAGTCCTGATTGTCCGAACCCGGCCCTGCCGGCGACGCTGCCCGCCGACGCCCCTTCGCCCGAGCAGGAGGCCGGCGCCGTTCCCGCCCGCCGCCCCAGCGAGGCGCAGCAGCGCCACGACCGCCTGATGCGCGAGATCGAGCAGCTGCGCGAGCGGCTGCAGCAGTGGCAGCAGTGCGAGAGCCGCTATCACGAGCGGGTCGCGCGCGAGCTGCAGCCCGAGCTCAAGCGCTGGTGCGAGCGGCTGCGCGAGCTGGCGCTGCGCCTGGAGGAGGCGCTGCACCTCGATCCGCCGCCGGGCAAGCCGATCGGCCGCACGGCGCGGCTGCAGGCTCACCGCTGGATGCTGTCGCTGGCCGCGGCGGTGCTGGCCGAGCGGCCGGACGACGCCGAGATGCTGGCGCTGCGCGCCCGCCACCAGGACGAAGAAAGCGCCGAGCCTGACGAGGACGGCGACGAGGAGGCCGCCATCCCGGCCGAGGATCCCGACGACGGTCTGGAGCCCTGGGAGCGCGAGGCCGCCCGCCGCCGCGCCCAGGCCGAGGCCAGCCGCCAGGCCGCCAAGCAGGGCCGCAAGGCCCAGGCCGAGCGCGAGCGCCGCGAGCGCCACGGCGGGCGCACCGCCAGCGCCGGTGCGGCCTCGCTGCGCGAGGTCTACCGCCGTCTGGCCAGCCGGCTGCACCCGGACCGCGAGCCCGACGAGGCCGAGCGCGCGCGCAAGACCGCGTTGATGCAGCAGGCCAACCAGGCCTACGCCGCCGGCGACCTGCTGGCGCTGCTGGAGCTGCAGCGCCTCCACCTGCCCGAGCCGGTGGCCGCGCCGGTGGTGGCCGCCGCGGCCGCCGGGGGCGACGAGGAGGCGCGGCTGCGCGACCTGATCGCGCTGCTGGGCGCGCAGCGCGAGCGCCTGCAGACCGAGCTCGACGAGATGGTGCGCCGCTTCGCGGTGCTGCGCCCTGACCTGCCGGCGCGGGCCGACACGATCACGCCGCAGCTGATCGAGACGCTGCTCGGCACCGAGATCCGCGAGCTGCGTGCGCGCGTCACCGCGCTGGACCGCGATCTGGGCTATTGCCGGGACCGCAGCATGATCGGCGCGTGGCTGCGGGCGTTCGGGTGAGGGCTGCTCACGCAGGGGTCATTCGCAAAGCAGACCCTTCATGAACCCTGTGTAGCCCCCCACGGCACCGATCGCGAAGCCGCGGGCACGAAGACCGGTCGAGCACGTGAAGCTGTAAGCGTTCAGGCCCACATTCGCCCCCGTTGCGTTGCTGAGGACGATGAGTGGGCTCTTGCTGCCGCCACTGCACGTGAGCTGGATGCTGGCCATGGCGGTGGGGAAGTTCGTGGTGCCGTTGTAGCCAGAGACGGTTGTGACCCATTCACCGGACGGGCAGGTGAACGCAGAGAATGCCACGCCACCGGTGCCACCCGCTGATGCGCCATTGACCGTGGTCGCAGTATCCACACCCGAGCCGGAGAGGCCGGCACACCGGGTCTGAATCTGGTCCACGATGAAGCCCACGCGTCCCACCATGCCGTTGAGCAGCATGGTCGATCCGCAATTCAGGATGTCCGCTGCGGCGCAGGTCACCGTGATGTTCGAGACATTGGCCGCTGCGGTCCCCGAGCCGTTGCTGACCGTGCAGAACTGGCTGCCTGACGGCTGGGTGGCGATGGTCACCGCATAGGCCGTGGCGCGCGCCGGGAAAGTGAAACTGCCGTTGGCCGAGATGGTCAGGGCATCTGCGCCGTTGTTTTTCAGCGTGATCTGCGTGCCGCTGCTGAGTCCGCTGAGCGTGCCAGAAATGCTGTACGTGTTGGTCACGCAGTTCACGGCCACCGTCGAGACATTGGCGGATGCGCTGCCCGTGCCATTGCTGACCGTGCAGGTCTGGCCCGTCGGTTGAGAGGCCACGCTCACGTCATAGACGGCCATCAGTGTCGGAAAGGTGAAACTGCCATTGGCAGAAACCGCCACCGTATCGGTGCCGTTCTTGAGCATGACTTGCGCGCCCGAGGCCAGCCCGCTCACCGTGCCTGACAGGCTGTAGAGATTCTGTGCGCAACTGATCGAAATGTCCGTCACGTCCGCAGCCAGGTTGCTTCCGGAACCCTGGGCGACCGTGCAGGTCTGCCCTACCGGCTGTTGTGCCACCGTGATTGCATAATCGCTGCCGAACGGCAGTGCCTGGGGCAGCTGGAATGCACCATTCTGATTGACGGTCACGGCATTGGTCGCCGAACCGGTGCGCAAGGTCACCGCATCGGAACTCAAGCCGGACACGGTCCCCGACAGGGTGTAGGTGTGGGTGACGCAATCCACCGCGACATCGGTGATGGTCGCGCTGATGCTGCTGCCGCTGCCCTTGCTGACCGTGCAGGTCTGGCCAGTGGGCTGCTGAGACACGCTCACGGCATAGCTCTCGCCCTGCAGCACCCCTTTATCAAAGGTGAACGTGCCGCTCTGGGTGAGCGTGGCCACGCTGCCGTTCGACAGCGCAAGTCCCAGCGCCGTCGAACTGCTCAGTCCGTTCACGGTACCCCCGACGTCAAAAGACGTCGTGCTGCTGATCGTTTCCTGAGTCGCCGCCGGTGACGAGGAGGTGGGTGTCCCGGAGAAGTCGGTGTCTCCACCCCCACAACCGGTCAGGGCGGCCCCCGCGACGATCAGGCTGCCCAGCCCGACACTGCGGAGCATGAATCTGCTTTTCATGATGGATGTTTTCCTGTTGATCAAAAGTTGAATTGAACGCCCGCCGATATCATGTCGACGCGAACGTGGTTTCCATTGGAATATTTGCCAACCTTGCCGAGTTGGTCGTAATCCAGCGTCACGGCAAAAGACGGGCTGATCCGGAATCGCGCCCCCATGCCCCAGACAAATGGATTCTTCTTGGATTCGGAGTGATAGCTGTAATCAGACGCGCTGACATCAATGCGGGAGCGACCGATGCCGGCCCGCGCGATCGCTTCGATGCGTTCGTTCAGCGGAAGGCGGCCGACGAGGGTCGCCGTCAAGACGGTTCCGTTGTATTTTGCGGGTCCGGACGGTGTATTCATCGACGTTCCCGGAACGTGAAACCAGTCAGCCTCGATGCCAAGGTTTTCGGTGAGTTTCAGGCCCAGACCCAGACGGGCTGATGTCGCGTGCCCGGTGCCATCCAGGGACATGTTCGTGCCAGTGACCTCTGGGGAGGTCACCCCCATCGATCCGACAGATGCACGCAGATAGGTTTCTTGTGCGGATACTTTTGTTGAAAAGCCCGAGGCCATCACGCACAAGAGGATGGTTGAAAAGAGTGATTTGTTCATGAATTTTCCAATCGAAAAATTCATTCTTCCCAAAAACATCTTTGTGACTTTTCATGAACGGAGGAAAACTTTTTTTGAAGCATTGCTGCATCAATTTTTTCTGGCCCGTCGTGAAATGCTCCGCATGCAAATCCGCCTGTGGCGGCGACAGCCTTGACACGCTGCTGTCCCGCTAGAATGCGCGGCCTTCTCAGGGCCCTCGCATGACCGCTTTCCTTCGCTTTTTCCGGAATTCCGCGCGCTCCAACCTCGGCCGGGTGCTGCTGGCCCTTAGCCTGACGCTGTTGGCCGCGCCGGCCCCTGCTGGCCCGCCTGCCGCCGCCACGGCGCAGGCCTTCGCGCGCTGGATTCCGGCCGGCTGGCGTCTGCTGTCCTCCGTCACCGGCGATCTCGACGGAGACGGCCGCGAGGATGCGGCCCTGGTGCTCGAGAAGACCGATGCGGCGCGGCGACAGTCCAATCCGGGCCTGGGCGCGCCCGAGCTGAACCTCAATCCGCGCCGGCTGCTGGTGCTGATGCAGGTCGGGCCGGGCGAGCGGGTGCTGTTGCGCCGCGACGGCCTGCTGCCGAGCGAGAACGATGCCGAGTCGCCTTGCCTGGCCGATCCGCTCGACGGCGGCGGGGTGACGATGCCGCCGGGGCGGCTGGTGCTGGCGCTGCAGCACTGGACGAGCTGCGGCAGCTACGGCGCTGGCCAGGAGCAGTTCATCTTCCGGCTGGAAGGCGCACGGCTGCGGCTGATCGGCCATGAGCGCAGCGAGTTCTCTCGCGCCAGCGGCGAGCAGACCGAGGTCAGCACCAACCTGCTGACCGGCCAGCGCAAGACGGTCGAGGGCCTGAATGCCTTCGAGCGCAGCAGCACGGCGCGCACGCGCTGGCAGCGGCTGGGCACGCTGGCGCCGGTCTTCCTGGACACGCTGGACCGGGCGCTGCTGGCCTGCGAGCCGCCGCCGGCCGCGTCGCCCGCCACGCCGCCGGTCTGGTGCCGCTGAGCCGGGGCCCCGCGTCCGTGCTCAGGGCCCGTCGGCCACCGCACGCGCCAGCGCGGCCACCGAGCAGGGCGCCGAGCCCTCGGCCTTGTTGTTGATGGTGACCAGCACCGGATGCCCGGCCGCGGCGGTGCCGCGCATGATGCGTGCCAGCGCCTCGCGGGTGGCCGGGTCCGGATCGACCAGCCGGTCGAAGGGCGCGTAGCCGGCCTTGGCGGTCTCGTAGCCGTGCGCGCCGTGGCGCCGGTGCAGGTTCCAGCGGCAGACGAAGGCGCCGGGCCACATCGCGCGCAGCAGCGGCAGCTGTGCCTCGATCGGCGGCAGCCGCGGGTGCAGGCCCAGGCAGTAGCGCGCGCCGGCGGCCTTCAGCACATCGCGGAAGGCGGGCACCAGCCATTCCGGATCACGCACCTCGACCGCGATCACCGCCTCCGGGGCCTGCGGCGCCAGCGCCGGCAGCGCGTCGAGCAGATGCGCCAGCCGCCGCAGCAGCGCCGGCAGGTCGGCCTTCAGCGCGCCGGGCAGCGGCCCGATCTCGATCACCAGCGCGCCGGCTCGTGTGCCCAGGCCCTCGAGCGCCGGCTGCACGAACTGTTCGCGGGTCAGCGCCGGATCCAGGAAGGTGGGGTTGAGCGCGACCGGCCGGCCTCCGGCGTCGCGCTGGGCGCCGTCGCTGATCAGCGCCGGGGCCTTGACGATGAAGCGGAAGTCCTGCGGCACCTGCGCGGCCAGCGCGGCGAACTGCGCCGCCGTCATCGGCCGGTAGTGGCTGCGGTCGAGGCTGACGGTGCGCAGCAGCGGGTGGCAGGCGTAGGCGCCCAGGCCCTCGCGGGCCAGCGTGGCCTCGTCGGGCCGGCCGGCCCAGACCAGGCCGCTCCAGCCGGGAAAGCTCCAGGACGAGGTGCCCAGCCTCAGCGAGGGCGGCAGATCGGCCGCCAGCGCCCGCAGCGCGGGGTCGACCGGAGCCGGCACGACGCGGGCCGCATCGGCAAAGAGGCTGTCTTGCAGAAGGGTGCTCATGCGGAAGTGTCACCGGCGTCAACGATCCGGTTTCATGTGGGGGATTTCAGTGCAAGAATGAAAGAACCTTTTGCCTGACGTCTTCATGGCCTCCTTCGGTCCCGATCCTGTTCCGGCCAGTGATCTTCCGACTTTCCGGGTGCACTGGCTGGTGACGCTGAATCACCGCAACCGCAGCCTCGGTTTCGCACTGCTGTGGCTGGTGATGGCGGCGCAGATGCGCGGCCATGCGGCGTCCGGTGCGCTGGCCTGGACGCTGCTGACGCTGCATCTGCTGGTGCTGCCGCAGCTCATGTACTGGCGGGCGCGTCGCGCGAACGTGCCGCGCGAGGCCGAGGTCGGCCACATGCTGCTCGATGCGCTGCTGTGCGGGGCCTGGGTGGGCTGGCTGGGCGCGCCGCTGTGGATCACGGCGCTGACCTTCGTGTGCACCACCGTCAACCTGATGGGCTTTCGCGGTCCGGCCGGAGCGCTCAAGGCGGCCGGGCTTTATCTGGCCGGGGCGCTGACGGTCGGCTTCGGGCTGGGCATCGAGCCGACGCTGCACACCGATGTGCTCGCCACGCTGCTGGCGCTGGCCACGCTGGAGGTCTACCTGCTGGGCTTCGCCTGGGGCGCCTGCCAGCGTGCGCTGCAGCTGCACCGCACGCGCGCCCAGCTCGCCGAGCGCGAGGTCGACCTGCGCCGCCGGCTCGACGAGATCGCCGCGCTGCAGCACCGCCTGGCCGAGCAGGCCCGGCGCGATCCGCTCACCGGCCTGCACAACCGGCGCTTCCTGTCGGAGCGCCTGCTGGCGCAGGCCGGCGCACCGGCGCAGCCGATCGGGGTGATGCTGATCGACATCGACCACTTCAAGCAGGTCAACGACACCCACGGCCACCTGGTGGGCGACCGGGTGCTGCAGGCGGTGGCGCGGCTGCTCGACATGCAGCAGGGCGGCGAGGCCGAGGTGGTGTGCCGCTACGGCGGCGAGGAGTTCCTGCTGCTGCTGCCCGACCGGGGCGCGGCGCGCATGCGCGCGCTGGCCGAGCGGCTGCGGGTCGAGGCCGAGTCGCTGCGGGTGTTCCCGTCGCCGGGCGGCGCCGGGCTCGGGGTGACGCTGTCCATCGGCTGGTCCAGCGGGCAGGGCGAGCCGCTCGAGCGGCTGATCGAGCGCGCCGACCGGGCGCTCTACCGCGCCAAGCAGGGCGGGCGCAACCGGGTGGAGTGCGGCCTGGGCTGATCGGTCGGGCGCCGGGGTCCGTATCATCGGCGCATGTCCGAGTCCCTCTTCACGCCCGCCGACGAGCGCGCGATGCGCCTGGCGCTCGACCAGGCCCTCAATGCCGCGCTGATCGGCGAGGTGCCGGTCGGCGCGGTGATCCTGCGCGACGGCCAGCTCATCGCCACCGGCTACAACCGCCCGATCACCACCCACGACCCGAGCGCGCACGCCGAGATGGTGGCGCTGCGCCACGCCGCCGAGCTGCTCGAGAACTACCGCCTGCCCGACTGCGAGCTGTTCGTGACGCTCGAGCCCTGCGCGATGTGCGCGATGGCGCTGATGCACGCGCGCCTCAAGCGCGTGGTCTTCGGCGCCTGGGATCCGAAGACCGGCTCGGCCGGCTCGGTGATCGACCTGTTCGCGCAGCCGCAGCTCAACCACCACACCGCGGTGCAGGGCGGCCTGCTGGCCGAGCCCTGCGGCGATCTGCTGCGCGAGTTCTTCGCCCGGCGCCGCGCCGAGCAGAAGGCGCAGCGCCAGCGCGAGCGCGAGGCGCTGGCCGGCCTGCAGGTGCCGGCGGCCGAGCTGCCCGCCATCCCGGTCGGCGAGGCGCACGAGCTCGACGCCGCCCAGCTGGTCGACCTGAACGACCTGACCTCCTTCTCCGACCTGGGATTCAAGCCATGAGCCTGAGCGAACCTGTCGTCAGCGCGGCCCGGCCGACGCTGACCCTCTACAGCCCCTCCGGCGTGGTGATGCGCGCGCCCGACCTGCGCCGCGCCGCCTCCCGGCTGGAGCGGCTGGGCTTCGCGGTGACGGTCGACGCCAGCGCGACCGCCAAGTTCCAGCGCTTCGCCGGCGACGACGACACCCGGCTGGCGGCGCTGCACCGCGTCGCCGATGCGGCGCCCTCGATCGCGCTGGCCACCCGCGGCGGCTACGGCCTGACCCGGCTGCTCGACCGCATCGAGTGGGACCGGCTGGCCGCGGCGGTCGACCGCGGCACCCGCTGGGTGGGCTACAGCGACCAGACCGCGCTGCAGCTGGCGCTGCTGGCGCACACCGGGCGCGCCAGCTGGCACGGCCCGCTGGGCATCGAGGACTTCGGCCGCACCGACGGCGACGGCCCCGGCGGCCTGGACGACCTCACGCCCGACTGCTTTCTCGAGGCCATGAGCGGCGAGCTCGAGGCGGTGGGCTTTCGCACCGAGGCCGGCTTCGACGGCCTGCACGGCCACGGCGTGCTGTGGGGCGGCAATCTGACGGTGCTGTGCTCGCTGCTGGGCACGCCGCACTGGCCGCGCATCCAGGGCGGCATCCTCTTCGTCGAGGACATCAACGAGCATCCCTACCGGGTCGAGCGCATGCTGCTGCAGCTGCACCAGGCCGGGGTGCTGGCGGCGCAGAAGGCGGTGCTGCTGGGCGACTTCGGCGGCTGGCGCAAGTCGCCGCTGGACCGCGGCTACACGCTCAAGACCATGGTGGCGCATCTGCGCTCGGTCTGCCCGGTGCCGATCCTGACCGGTCTGCCCTTCGGCCATGTGCCGACCAAGGTGACGCTGCCGGTGGGCCGCTGCGTCGAGTGGCAGGTGCTGGGCCGCGACGTCATGCTGTCCTGGGCCTGCGACCACGACCACGACCACGACCACGACCACGACTGATCGCGGTCGTGGCGTTCAGCGTGCGCTGGCCGTCACCCGGTCGATCCAGGCGAAGAGCTCGTCCAGGTCGTAGTCGCCGCTGTGCGGGCGGTCCCAGGGCAGGGCCAGGTCGACGTCGATGCCGTTCTGCGCCAGCAGCGTGCCCAGCATGACCGGCACCGCCAGCGAGGTGTCGCGGTCCATCGTGCCGTGGCGGATGCGCCAGTGCGGCGCCACGGTGGCCGCGCTCTGGCCGATGTAGTGCATCGGGTTCATCATGCGCACCGTGCGCTCGTCGGCGCGGCTGGCGCCGGCCACCCGGCTGTGCTGCGCCGAGAACGCGGTGAAGTGGCGCTTGTCGACCGTGCGGCTGCCGAAGAGCTGGTTCTCGCCGGTGTCCAGCGCCACGCCGTCGAAGGCGGGCGGCAGCTTCATGCGCGTGGCGGCCAGGACGTAGGCGTCGAAGTCCATGTCGATCACCCGGCCGGCGGCGATGCGCAGCCAGCCCCGCGAGGACAGGTCGGCCCCGGCGCCGAGCGCCTGCTGCGCCGAGGTCATCACCAGCGCCTTGACCTGATCGAGGAAGCTGCCGCGGCCGCTGGCGTCGAGCTGCAGCGGCCGGCCGGCGGCGTCGCGCAGGCCGAGCGTGTTCAGGTAGGCCGGGAAGCTGGCCCGGAGCGCCTGCGCCAGCGCGATCTGCTCGGCCGTGAGGGTGCCGGCCACCTCGCGGCGCTGCACCTGGTAGTCGAGCATCGACATCTCGATGCGGCGGTAGTCGTGCGCGTGGCCGAACTGCCACTCGTAGGCGGCGTCGGCGTGTTCCAGGTCGGTGATCGGGCAGTAGGCCGAGACGGCGAAGATGTCGTCGCGGGCTGGCGCTGCGCCCAGCGCGCGCAGTTCGTCCTCGTGGTCCGCGCTGTTGCCGCTGGCGCCCAGCAGCGCGGACATCGCGCCGCCGGCGCTGGTGCCGTTGGAGATGATGCGCGCGCTGTCGCCCGGCATCACCGCGTCATGGTGGCGCAGGAAGCGCACGGCCGCCTTCAGGTCCACGATCGCCGCCGGCGCCTTGCCGGTCCAGGTGCCGTCGGCGGCCTGCAGCGTGCGTCCGCGCGCGCCGGGCGAGGCCACCACCAGGCCGCGGGTCAGCGCCACCGCGATCGCCGAGGGCGGCGGCGTCTGGCCGGGCGCCGGCGGCGGGCCGATGCGGCCGTCCGGCGTGCCCGGCCTGGCCGGCATGTAGCCGCCGATCGAGTTGGGCAGGAAGATCGGCGCGGTGCGTGCGTCGTGGCGCCCGATGCGCTCGCCCTGGAAATAGGCCTCGGGGATGTAGAGGTTCATCACCTGCCACTGCGGCTCGACTGGGCGGCTGACATAGGCCAGCCCTTCCCAGGCGCGCACGACGACCGTGCGGTCTCCGGCGCGCACCTCGCGGCGCTGGTAGCCGCGCTCCGGGTCGAAGGGCGGGGGCGGGCTGGCGGGCGGGCGCGCGGCGCTGGAGGCGGCATTCATGGGCGTGGCGCTGCAGGCGCCGGCCAGCGAGGCGGCCAGCAAGGACAGGGTGAAGGTGCGGCGAGGAATCATCGGTGTCGTCATGACCCGTGACGATGCCGGCCCTTTGTGCAGCCAGTGTGCAGCGCCGTTGCCGTCCTGTTTCGCGGCCGCTCAGAGCAGCAGGAAGGCCGCGCCGGCCACCAGCGTGGGCGCCAGCGCGCCGGCCAGCAGGCCGCCGGCGGTGATCGACTGGCCGTGGAAGCCGCGGCGCAGCAGCGCCGCGCCGGCCGGGTTGGGCGCATTGGCGATCACCGTCAGGCCGCCGCCGGCGACCGCGCCCGCCACCAGCATGTACTTCGCGCCCTCGCCGAGGCCGGAGATCTGGGCGCCCAGGTAGGTGAGCGCGGCGTTGTCAGTGATCGCCGTCAGGCCGAGTGCGCCGAAGAAGAGCGCCAGCGGCTCCAGCCCCGACACCAGCGGCTGCAGCCACCAGCGCTGCAGGCCGCCGAGCACCACCAGCCCGGCCAGGAAGAAGCCCACCAGCAGCGCCTCCTTGAGCAGCAGCGGGTCCTGGTG
>Ga0228700_1002116_pt1 | contig 10985 bp, 4 predicted proteins | sample McNCre317_Aug_MG_FD_178019 | JGI IMG/M metagenome (GOLD analysis project Ga0228700, IMG submission 178019) | Freshwater microbial communities from McNutts Creek, Athens, Georgia, United States - 3-17_Aug_MG | ecosystem: Environmental > Aquatic > Freshwater > Creek | place: USA: Georgia...
CCTTCCTCCCCCCCTTTACCTGATCGAAATGCGTCTAGTGCTCTCGATGATGATGGATGGGAGCCTCACTCCAACGGATGGCAAAAAGCGTTTTGAGGAGTTGGAGACTGAATACAACGAGCGTGTTAACTACTGGACCAAGAACCCGCCATACGGTTTGGAAACGAAGTTGCTTGGGGCTCAGCATACGGCTGCTAAAGCATTCATCGCTGCGGCGCGTAGTCAAATCGTTGAGCCTTTGATGGCAGGTCAAATAGACAACGCCCGGGCCAATTTGGCGGCCGTTCACGCTATGTACTTGGAACACCGCGCAGGTGTTGACGCGACGGTAACTGAGGGCAATGCCTTCGCTGTCGCCACGATGAAAGATTTTGACGACACCTACAGCTTTAGTACCGCAGCTATGGTGATAACAGCCTTGGTCGCGGGTGCCATAGTATTCGGCGTTTATCGGATCGTATTAGGCAGCATCCAAAAGCCAGTACGCGGTAGTACCGAAGCAGCAAAGTTGATAGCGGCTGGTGATTTGGTGACCCAGGTCAAGTTAGACGAGGGACGCACCGACAGCTTAGGTACCCTTCAAATTGCGCTGAAGACCATGCGCACCAGCCTGAATCAAACCGTATCGTCCGTGCGTGAGGTTGCAGACAGCGTATCCATTGCCAGTGCGGAAATTGCTCAAGGAAATCACGACCTTTCCGCGCGAACCGAAAGTCAAGCCAGTGCGCTGCAGCAAACGGCAGCTTCCATGGAAGAGTTGACCGCAGTCGTCAATCAAAACGCGGAATCCGCAGCCCAAGCCAATTTGCTTGCCAAACAGGCAGCAGAAGTAGCCCAACGCGGGGGCGCTGCAGTCGCACAAGTGGTTGAGACCATACGCGGCATCAACGAATCTTCACATCAAATTGTAGGTATCGTCGGTGTCATTGAAGGAATTGCTTTTCAGACCAACATCCTTGCACTCAACGCGGCCGTTGAAGCTGCAAGAGCGGGTGAGCAAGGACGTGGATTTGCAGTGGTTGCATCAGAGGTGCGCTCGCTAGCAGGGCGGAGTGCGGAAGCTGCCAAGGAAATTAAAGTGTTGATTGGCTCAAGCGTCGATCGCGTCGAACATGCATCCGCACAAGCTGAGCATGCAGGAACTACGATGGCCGAAATGTTGCAAGCAGCTCAACGCGTGAGTAAGCTTTTGGCAGAAATCAGCTCAGCTAACGCAGAGCAGTCCAGTGGTATTTCGCAAGTGGGTGAGGCTGTAATGCAAATGGACCAAGTCACACAGCAGAACGCTGCGCTCGTGGAAGAAATTGCCGCCGCTGCCAGTAGCCTGAAGATGCAGGCTACCGAACTGGTACGCCAGATGGCTCAGTTCACAGTTGAGAGAGAAAGTCCAAATACGTTGCTGCTCAGCTGAGCTGCACGGGCTTCGTAGATGCCAGTTGCTACCAATGTGACCTTTTTTAGGGGTTTATTGGCTACTAACCTTGAGTGGTTTTCCAGAGTGTCGACATGAGCCGATTTCTAATCTGATCAAGCAATTGTTGAGAATAAAACCAATAAATCTATGCAAGGGCGGGGGTAAGGACAAAATCTTGGACTACTAGGAGGTAGTTCATGTTTAACACGAAGAGAGAATTCGTGCAGTCAAGCTCTACATAAAACTCGGAATGCGTCTTGGTGCCACCCTTTGCAAGCTGGGGTATCCAACCAAGAATTCCCTCATCAGCTGGTAACGAGAGTACGAGCGAGCGCAATATCTACAGGTGGGTTATTCCCGCTCTTCCGGCAAATACTCTGCCGAGCAGATACAACTGGCTGTTCAGCATTTCCTGGATCACGATCAATGCATCGCCACCACTCAAAGAGCACTGGTATAATATAACAATATATTTCATGTGATTAAGTCATTCTGGATGAAACCTGCCCAGGAAGTTGAAATACTTCAATAGCATTCAACAGCGTTCTGGCCTGATCACGCAGTCCATCCGCTACTTGGGCTGTTTGTTCTACAAGTGCGGCATTTTGTTGGGTGGTTTGATCCATGTTATTGACTGCTTGGGTAACAAGACCAATGTTGCTGTGTTGTTCGCGTGTTGCAATACGTATTTCCCCAACTAGTTCATTGACGCGGCGGATTGAGTTAACCACTTCCGTCATCGAGCGCCCGGCTGAGTTTGCTAAATCTGTACCGTTTTCTACACGACTTACGCTGTCTGATATCAAGTCTTTGATTTCCCTAGCTGCCGCGGCAGATCGTCCGGCCAATGCGCGTACTTCTGTTGCAACTACGGCAAAACCTCGACCTTGTTCACCTGCACGCGCCGCTTCGACCGCCGCGTTGAGCGCCAAGATATTAGTTTGAAACGCGATGCTGTCGATGAGCCCAATAATTTCATTGATTTTGTGTGAAGAGGCATTGAGGTCGCCCATCATTCGAACGACATCCGAAACCATCGTTCCACATGTGTTTGCCGCGTCGGTAGCGGAGGACGCCAGATTGTCTGCTGCGTGAACACTGTCTTCATTTTTTTGGACAGCCTCGTCCAACTGTGTCATGGACATCGACGTTTCTTGCAATGCACTTGCTTGATTCTCTGTGCGATTACTTAAATCTTGGTTCGCTGCAGCCAACTGGTGAGAGGCAGAGCTGACGACAACCGCTTGTTCACATACTTGTCCGAGAACGACACGAAGTTTATCTTGCATTGAAGATAATGCAGTAAGTAGCTTAGTTATCTCATCGCGTGAAGTTGTGTCAACACTGACGTCCCTAGTCAGATCACCTTGAGCAATTCGATCCGCAACGTGAGTTGCAAACTCCAGTGGGCGGACAATACTCCATGCAACAAATGCTCCGACCAATATGGTTAATAGAATAACTATTGCACATAAAGCGAGTGCAAAAAGCACTACGCTATGAATCTTTGTCGCAACTTGCAATACATTATTTTTGGCTCCGTCCACATGTTTGCTAACGAGGGATTGCAGATCTTTTTGCAACTCTTGACTTGTTTTATCAAAGTCTGGCATCAGTGCATTTCCACCTGCTGGGCCGGCCTCAACATAACTATTGGCCATAATAATGCCTGCTTGGTAGTAAGCAGAGAATCCTCCTCCAACTCGCTTGGCTAGGGCAACACTTTCTTCATCACCAATGGATTCATAGTATAGTCGAAATGATTTTAGATTCGCACGAAACTCCTTGGCTTGAGCTTCTGCCAGTTTAAATCCATCGTCTAAGCCATCGAGTCCACGTGTAGCGGAGATATCCGATAAATACTGCTGCACATTTATTACATTGCGTTCCAATTTCTCCGCATCTAATGCATGTTGAACCTGTTGAGTCATTGCTACTTCGACGGTGGTTCTAATTAAAGATAAGCTGTTCCACAACCAGAAGCAAAATAGACAAACCAGTAATACAGAAATACTGGAACTCATAATGAGTCTGTTGCGAATAGGTGCTCGCATTAACAGTGCTGTAATTCCTTGATACGTTGGGGCACGAGTTATATCCTCGATTGAGCTCAATTTGCTACTCCTTTGGTTGAATTGGTGTGACAGATCAGGTTGGTAGATGCAAGTTTTGTCGGTAAGGTGTGCTGAACGAATGCTGACTACTTGAATGCTGGACTTTTATTTCTCAAATATGTCAGAAATCAATTTGAGTTAAAGGGGCGTGTTGGGACTAGAGGAATGTTTTGACTCATGCAAGACGACGCATTCAAACGCTATGTCAACTGGAGTTGAGTTAGGGGGGGATGAACGCAGCGTCTTCGTAAAGCGATATGGATGATTTTCCCGTATTGTTCGTTTTTTCATTTTTTTCATGAAATTTTTTTATTTGCAAGTCTGGTGGGTGAAACTTAAAAAGAACTTAAGGTTTCACTTATTGCTGCTGTGACTATGGCTAGCTCATATCCCAAGAAGCTTGAGGCCCGCATTTGGGGGCTACTTCCGACGTGGATTTCATCTAGCGCTGGCGTTGGTTGTGAGCCATGGTCGGCTGGGTATGTCTTACAAAATATGGTGTTCAATGCTTGATGACATTGCCCTCTAGTTTTTGCAAGGTGCCTATATCTCCATGTTGGCTATTGAGGTGGATGCCGCGTTGCTCTACGTACGGGGCATCGCCCCTTGGCGAGAAAGCCTCGTCACACAATTTTTTTACTTCGACGTTGTTTCTGCATGGCTGCCCTCAGCGCAAATAGTTCTGCTGAGGGTCGACAGCACATCTAGCTTGCTAAACACGTAACAGCTTGCCCAGCATCGGAATCTCGTGGCAACTGGTAGTCGGCAACTATGAACTCAGTTTGGAGCGTTGTTGTATTAGCTTCAAATGCTTCGCTGGATTGCCGTGATGGCGGCATCTGCCATCTGTTGCCGCACCCAAAACGAAGGCCCACTTTTTCAATCCGAAATTCGATGAGGGCATGGCTTTGAACGGCTGTGTACTTTGCCCGGCAACCTGATCTCAATGGGTTTCAAAGGCTTACAAACCGTTACCCGTCCTTAAGTTCAATTTAAGTGTGAGAGGGCCCACTCTAACCATCGGCAGTAAAGGGCATGCATTCTTGTTTTTTGCTGCTTCTATCAGTACGGAAGTAAACGCTATGGCAAGAGCAGGGGATCAGAACTCAATACAAAGTTCGAAGCGGACCACCTTGGTGAGCACCAACGATCTCTATGTATACATACTGATTGCATTGGGCATCTATGGCGTTTGGGCACTATCTGAAACAGGCGATTTTTCACCAAGTACAGATCGTGGATATTGGATCGGTGTCATCGGTGCCGCGATGATGGGATTTCTATTTCTTTATCCCATGCGTAAACATTTTAAGTTTGCAAGAAACTGGGGGAAATTAAAAGGCTGGTTCATTTTTCACATGCTGCTCGGAGTGGGTGGCCCACTTCTGATACTTCTGCATTCCAATTTTCGAATCGGCTCATTGAATGCCGGCGTTGCTTTGTACAGCATGTTGGTAGTGATGTTGAGCGGAGTAATTGGGCGGTTTCTGTTTGTGCGGGTCAACTTGGGATTGGCAGCTCAAAGTCACGCGTTGGAGCGCCTCGGGTCAATGGTGGGAATTAGTCAGATGGAGACATATCAACATCTCGAATCATTTCCTCAAGTGATCGAGCTTTTGGATGAGTTTGAGAAACATTCATTGGTTCCTCAAGACAACAGGCTCGTAACGCATATTTACCGTCTCATATCGTTGCCAAAGATGCGATCCCAGATTTTGGCAAAGTCCAAGACGATATTGAGTCAGGAATTGGAATGCCGTGCTCGGGACTATGCCTGGACGCTACGTGAAACCAAGAGGTTGCAGAACAAAGCGACATCTCGCGTAGATGCGCACTTGAGCGTCATCATGAAAGTAGGTTTTTTATTGACCTACCGACGGTTGCTATCTACCTGGCACGTCGCTCACATCCCATTCGTTTACCTCCTTATTTTGAGTGCGGTGGTGCACATCGTCGCTGTACACGCGTATTGAGCACTAGGGGATGAGATGGAAGCCAATCAAAAAGTTGTTCACCAGGGTCACGTGGTTGGTACTTCTTTTTTGTATCTCCTCGCTGAGTGCGATCGCACAAAACATTGAGACCATCATGGCTCCTGGAAAACTCATTCAAGCGCATGCAAAGGTCGAAGATGACTGCAAGCAGTGCCACGTGAAGTTTGACCGCAAGGCCCAAGACACACTTTGCATGTCTTGTCACAAGCCCATTGGACAGGATGTGCGTGAGAAAAAGGGATTTCACGGTCGCATCACAGACATTACCTGCCGTAGTTGCCATACAGATCACAAGGGGCGAGAGCAGATCATCGTTAGCCTCGATAAGTCCAAGTTCGATCACACGAAGACAGACTTTTTACTTAAGGGGAAACACGCCAAGCTGGAATGTGCTCAATGTCACGCAAGTGGCAAGAAATACCGTGAGGCGGCTCTGGAGTGCGTGGCTTGTCACAAGAAGGATGACACCCACAAAGGCTCACTGGGAGCCAAGTGCGCAGATTGCCACTCGGAAAGTACGTGGAAGGATGCGAAGTTTGACCACGATGCCACTCGCTTTGCCTTGGTTGGCAAGCACACTGACGTGAAGTGTGTGGACTGTCACAAAGGCGGTCTTTACAAAGGGATGCCACTGAGTTGCGTGAGCTGCCACAAGAAAGACGATGAGCAAAAGGGCCACAAAGGTAGTTTTGGTGAACGTTGTGATACCTGCCACACCGCCAAGCAATGGAAAACGACTACCTTCAATCACGACACGGACACCCGATATGCACTGCGGGGAAAGCACCGCAGCGCGGGATGTAAGGATTGCCATACTGGCAATGTGTATCGCGACAAGCTTAGCCAGGAGTGCTATGCCTGCCACAAGAAGGATGACAAACACAAGGAAACGCTAGGCAAAGACTGTGCGAGTTGTCACTCGGAGCGGAGCTGGAAGGAGCCCCCAAAGTTTGACCACGACAGCACTGCATTTCCGTTGTTGGGTAAGCACGTCAAAGCAGATTGCAAGAGCTGCCATGACAGTGTGTTGTTCAAACAGGCTCCAAAGACCTGCTCAGGCTGTCATACCAAGGACGATGCGCACAAAAAATCTTTGGGAGCTGACTGCGCTGCCTGCCACACCGAAAGGTCTTGGAAGGGTGCGGACCTTCGGTTCAAGCATGAATCAACGCGATTCCCATTGCGGAATGGTCATGGATCTTTGGCTGTGAAATGTGCAGCGTGTCACTCATCGCCCACTAGCTATCGCAACACGCCTTTGGATTGCAATAGCTGCCACAAGAAGGACGACAAGCACCAAGGTCAGTTAGGTACCCGTTGCGAAAGTTGCCACAGCGACACCAAGTGGCGCACTACGGTTTTCGATCACAACCTTTCAATATTTCCTCTGACCGGGCGTCACATCAATGTGCCGTGCAAGAGCTGTCATGAGTCGAACAAGTTCAAGGACGCACCTAAGGACTGCGTGTCCTGTCATGCCAAGGCGGACAAGCACAGGGCGAAGTTCGGCGAGAGGTGTGATAGTTGCCATAACAGCCGGTCGTGGTTGGCTTGGAACTTCAATCATGACACTCGCACCAAGTTTGCCTTGGCGGGGCGGCATTTGAAAACAACCTGTGAAAGCTGCCATCAATCACCAGCGCCCAAGGGGCGGTCTGTAGCTCCGCTGTCCAGTACATGTATCGCTTGCCACCGGTCTGATGATGTGCATGACGGTCAATTTGGCGGGCGTTGCGATCAATGCCACGGCGTCGAGACCTGGAAAGGCTTCAAGCCCAAGGTGGGCATGGTGCACGAAACGGGAGACTCCGCATGACAACACCCAAACCGATGCGCTTCGGTGCGAATTTGGCTCAGCTTTTGATGGTGATGTTGCTGTGGATTGGCGGAATGTCCTGTGCCATTGCCCAAACCGGTAATGACAAGTTTGACCATGTCAAAACGGGCTTTCCGCTATTGGGCCAACACAGCAGCGTGCGCTGTGAGTCATGCCACGTAAATGGTATTTTCAAGGGAACTCCACGCGACTGCGCCAGTTGCCACGTGAATGGCAACCGGTTGGCCCGGGGCAATGTATCGAAGCCAGTCAACCACTTTCCAACGCAACAGTCTTGCGACAGTTGCCATAACCCGAATACGTTCACGGGCGCCAACTTTGACCACGTCGGGGTTGCACAAAACAGCTGCTCCAGTTGTCACAACGGGAGCATTACTGCTGGCAAACCATCGGGTCATATTCCGACTCAGGCTGCTTGTGGCACCTGTCACAAAACAAATGCATGGTTGCCCGCAACCGGCATGGACCATACTGGCTTCACCTCAGCCACCAACTGTGCAAGCTGTCACAACGGTGCCTCGGCGACAGGCAAAGCTGGATCGCACATTCCAACCACTGCCAACTGCATCACCTGCCACAGCACCAAGTCTTGGAAGCCCAGTAGCTGGAACCACACTCAAATGGTGGTGGCTAAGCAGTGCTCGACTTGCCATACCGGTGGTTTTGCGCCTGCGGATGGCCCCACCGCCAATCACATCCCCTACAAGTCGCTGTCCGGGGTATCAATTGCTAACTGTGACACCTGCCATCGCGCGGGATATGCCAGCTGGAATCCTGGGGCATTCCATGCCAATGTGTCGGTGTCTGGCCAGTGCGCCACCTGTCACATGAGTTCGGGCTACGGGCTGACAGCGCGCCCCGCAACGGCAATTCATACGGGGCAAACCGTATGCGAAACCTGTCACAAAACCACAGCTTCATGGACTAGCTCTAAGCCGGACCATGGCTTGTTCACATCGGCCACCAATTGCTCTAGCTGTCATAACGGCAGTGCCGCCACAGGCAAGCCCGGTGCGCATATTCCTACGACTGTGAACTGTGTGAGCTGTCACAGCACCAGTGCCTGGCGGCCTACCAAATGGAATCACAGCCAGGTTCCGGTAGCCGGGCAATGTTCCACCTGCCATTCCGGTGCATTCCCTCCTGCAGATGGTCGGCCAGCCAACCACATTCCCTACACATCGCTCGCAGGCGTAGCCATCAACAACTGCGATACCTGCCACCGTGCCGGCTTTGGAAGTTGGAATCCGGGTGTATTCCACACCAACGTATCGGTGAACAGCCAGTGTTCCACTTGTCATATGAGCGCAAGTTTCGGCTTGACTGCTCGTCCCGCAACTGCGATCCACTCCGGCCAATCCATGTGTGAAAGTTGCCACAAGTCAACCTCCACGTGGTTGGGCTCCAAACCTGACCATGGCTTGTTCACCTCGGCCACCAATTGCTCCAGTTGTCATAACGGAAGTGCCGCGACCGGGAAGACGGCACAGCACATCCCAACGGCCGTGAATTGTGTGAGTTGCCACAGCACTACTGCATGGCGCCCCTCTAAATGGAATCACAGCCAAATGCCGGTAGTCAACCAGTGTTCCACCTGCCACAACGGTGCCTATCCGCCAGCAGATGGCCGGCCTATGAACCACATTCCCTATACATCGCTGTCTGGCGTCGCGATACCGAACTGCGATAGTTGCCACAAAGGAGGATATGCCAGCTGGTTCCCCGGTGCTTTCCATAAGAACGTAGCGGTGGCCACCCAATGTTCAACCTGTCATCTGAGCGGTGCGTATGGACTCACCAGCAAACCGGCTACAACAACGCATGCTTCGGTGACTGGCAATTGCGAGAGTTGTCACCGCTCCACTAGTAGCTGGCTGAGCGTGCAGTACACCCACTCTCCAGCCAATGCTGTAGGAACCGGCACTTGCGATACCTGCCATAACGGAACTACCACCGCAGTTTCGAAACCCCCCGGCCACATCCCCGTGCCCGCTGGCGTTGCCAAGTGCGATTCCTGCCACCGTTCGCAAGTCAGCTTTGCCACGGCGGTAACCATGAATCATGGCGTAGTCGCTACTGCCAGTTGCAAGTCTTGCCACAACGGCAGCTACCTGTCTGCAGGGGTGCAGGGCGCTTTGGCCAAGCCTGTTAACCATATTCCAGAGGCGCAACTGCTAGGCGGCGCTGCTTTGGACTGCAACGCTTGTCATACAAGTACCACCAGCTGGATAAGTTTGCGCATGAATCACAACGCTTCGCAAGGTGGTGGTGCAGGTTGGTGCAAAGCCTGCCACGCGACGGGCACTAGCTATCTCGGAAATATGGAGAAGAAAGCCTTGAACCATGACAAAGCCGGTAAGACGGACTGCTCCGAATCTGGTTGCCACCGGCCTCTGGGTAACAAGGGCACTCCTTACACAAAATGGAATTGAGCGCCAGATGGCAACATACATAACCTCAGTGAATTTCGCCTTGCGTTACCTAGTTGTGGCGCTAGTCACCGCGTCATGTACTGCTCATGCACAAATGTTGGAGGAGCTTGAATTCAGAAAAGAAGCGGGAAATGCAGTGGTGCAAATACGCTTCGGTAGCGCCGTTCAATTTCAGCGAACTATTGCAGCACGTTCTGGTGACTTATTCCAAGTCTTCTATAACGTGGTCTCTGGAAATGAAGCCGATTTGACCTTGGTCGGAGAGCGTCGCGTGGCAAATGGCAGAGGACTGCCTGAGTTTGTTCTTACTGATGAAGCGGTCAATAGAGACAACCTAACCCGCCGCAAACTGTTGGTTCGCTTCAATATTGCCACGAAAGTAAAGTTTCGCCCGGGCAAAAGCAAAGAAAGTCTGGAGTTGGTGTTCGAAGGGTTAGCGCCAACTTTGGAAATCGCAGCGAAACCTAAAGAACTTGCAGTAACGCCATCGCGATTCGCTGTGAATCTGCAAAGCGGGCCGGAGCGCACTGAGAGTTTGACGGGATCCATTCCGTCCGCTTTTCAGGAGTCAGTAGTATTTACTTCACAACGGGTGGTGAATGGCGTAACCCAGTACGACATCAATCTTGGGTACTTCGAGTCACTGTCATCTGCACAACTGGCTGCAGCTCAACTTGCCAAGCGCTTTCCAACGGCAGTTGCCTATGAGGTGCGAACACCGACAACGCCTGCGTTCTCAAGTGTCGGCATGCCTAGCCAATCCATTGCTGGAGCCGTGACCACTGCAACTGGTGACGTAGAGGGGCAGGCCAAGGCGTTGTATCAACTTGGGTTGGCGGCTTTGGACCGTGGGGACTATCAGGAGGCCATCACAGCTTTTGACGGAGTATTGGCGCTTCCCGTCAATTCACTTACTCGGGTCACCCAAGAGAAGATGGGCGTGACCCGCTTGGAGTCCGGGGACCGTACACGCGCTCGTGCGGAGTTTGAGGCCTTTGTTGCTACCTACCCCCAAGGTGAAGACAGTGAACGTGTGCGGCAGTATTTGGCCAATCTGCCCGCCAACGAAGTCATCCAGGAGCGAAGTAAGGCCGGGCAACCACAGAGTGTCGTAAGCGGATCTATCTCTTCGTTCTACTACGGCGGACAGTCTCAGACGCGATCGCAAGACTTTGTTGACTCTCCCTTGGGCGG
>Ga0228700_1002118_pt1 | contig 10979 bp, 4 predicted proteins | sample McNCre317_Aug_MG_FD_178019 | JGI IMG/M metagenome (GOLD analysis project Ga0228700, IMG submission 178019) | Freshwater microbial communities from McNutts Creek, Athens, Georgia, United States - 3-17_Aug_MG | ecosystem: Environmental > Aquatic > Freshwater > Creek | place: USA: Georgia...
CAAGGCGCTGCTGGATGGTGGACCGGTTTCGTCCGCGTCCGGTGACGCCACCCAGGTGGAGGCCGCGCACGGCAGCCACCCTAACTTCACCGACGAGCACTACTACAAGCCGGATGCCGCGAACACCTCCCGAGCCAACCAACTGTGGGGCATGGAGCAGGTTCCGGGTATGGCTCAGGCCGCACAAGACTCTTTCCATGCCACCGGTTTCAGCCACAACTGGTACGCCATTCACGGTAACCATGACGCCCTGCTGCAGGGAACCGTCCGACCCGATGAGGTTCTCAACGACCTAGTTACCGGAGACCGCAAGTTGGCCGGCCTGGTGGAGGGCGCGGACCTCGGTGAAGTATTTGCGCCTTTCCAGGAAGTTGGCCCGGCCGACTACCCGAGCGGTTACCTGATGACAACCATCGAGGTGACCGCCGACCCCGCTCGCCGATTCGTGGAGATGTCCGACTGGGTGGGCATCCACCAGGGTTGCGGACACGACCACGGACTAGTGGCAGACTCCTCGGTGGCCTATTGGGTGCGGGACTTCGGTCAGGTGCGCGTGATTGCGCTAGATACTGTGAACGAGTGGGGCGGTTGGCAAGGCTGCCTAGACCGCACCCAGTTCAGTTGGCTGCAGCAGATCCTGCAGAGCTCCACTGACCGCTACGTGGTTCTTACCTCGCACCACCCGATGCAGGATTTGTTCAATGGCTTTGCACCGGAAGGCGTTGAGGCACCCGCCCTCACCGATGAGGTAGCCGAGCTCCTTGGCCAATACCCGAACATCATTGGGTGGGTCAGCGGTCACGTGCACGACCACAACATCTCGTTCGCAAAGTCCACCCACGGCAATTGGGGCTTCTGGCAGATTCGTACCGGCAGCCACATGGACTGGCCGCAGCAGGCACGCGTAATCGAAATCGCAAAGACCGATGACGGCCGCATCGCCATTGGCACCCAGGTCTTTGATCACCTGGGGGAGCAGGTTCTGAACCTGCCACAGCTGGCCGACACCACCGAGGAACAGCTGTCCCAACCGCTGTATCTGGCCGGCGTATCGCGCATTTTGGCGGCGAATGACTGGCAGCGCTTTGAGGGCGGAAACTCGCTTGAGGTGCTGGAGGGTCGTCCGAAAGACCGCAACGCCTGGCTCTGGTTGGTTGATCCGTTGCGCTAGTTTGCGATTTAGAGGCTAGGAATCACAAAAAAAGAGGTGGACCCCGAACGGGAGTCCACCTCTTCTATTAGGCGCTCGTGCTAGGCCTGAACCCAGGCGGTTGCGCTGGCAGGTAGTTTGCCACCGACTAGTGGCAGGGTGCTTAGCAGCACGCGACCCTTAGGCAGCTTCACGGCCTTGGTTCCAAAGTTGGTGATGCTGTGCCAGCCGTTAGGGCGCCTGAAGTGCAGCACGTTGCGGTTGAACAGGTGGTTGACCCAGTGCAGTTCCTCTACGGTTTCCAGACCCTTGCGCAGCTTCAAAGCCTTGCGGTAGAGGTTCAGGGTGCTGTTCGGGTCCTTGTCTTCAACATCCACCGCGTAGTTCTTGTACCACTCCGGCTGAGGCAGATGTGAGCCACCCTCGCCGAAACCGAACCACTCGTGGTTTGCAACCCAAGGCAGAGGCACGCGGCAGCCATCGCGGCTGAGGCCCAGGTCAGGGTTGCGGAAGAACTGTGGATCCTGCATCAGTTCATCAGGAATCTCCATGGCCTCCTGCAGACCCAGTTCCTCGCCCTGGTAAAGGTAGGTGGAACCAGGCAGAGCCAAGAGAGCTGCGGTCATTGCGGTAGCGCGTTCCAGACCCTGCTTCACGTTTACCTTCGGGTGGAAGCGGTTGGCCTTGAACCACTTGCCGGCGTCGAAGTTGCCGTCAACGCCAAAGCGAGTGGCGTGGCGGATGATGTCGTGGTTGCTGAGCACCCAGGTGTTGGAGCTGCCGTTTTCGTGGGCGCGAATCAGTGCCTTCTCGGCTAGTTCGCGAACCTTGGCCGCATTCCAACCGGCACCGAGCATGTCGAACGAGAAACTCTGACCGAGGCCCTTTTCAGAGGCGTACTCCGGCAGACGGTTGGCGTGAACCCAGGCCTCGGCGACAGCCATGCGCGGTGGGTTGTACTGGTTGAAGATCTCGCGCCACGAGGCATAGATTTTGTGAACATCGTCGCGGTCGAAGAGGTCATCGGTGCCGTCGTTTTTCATCACCGAGACGTCGTAGCTCTGACGCTCCGGCAGGTGGCCGTTGGCCAGGTCCTTCATAAGGGCGTGAGCAACGTCAACACGGAAGCCGTCCACTCCGCGGTCACACCAGAACTTGATGGTCTTGCGGAAGTCTTCACGGACTTCCTCGTTGTCCCAGTTCCAGTCTGGCTGCTCCGAGGCGAACAGGTGCATGTACCACTGGCCAGGGGTGCCGTCTGGCTCGGTGATTCGAGTCCAGGCGGTTGGGCCAAAGTGGCTTGCCAGTTCCGATGGGCGAATCTCGCCGTGCTCACCCTTGCCGTCGCGGAAGATGTAGCGGTCACGCTCTGGTGAACCAGGGGCAGCCTGGAGGGCCTCCTGGAACCACTTGTGTCCGGAGCCCGAGTGGTTTGGCACGATGTCTGCAATCAGGCGCATACCGTTGGCGTGCAGGGCATCAATCAGCTCATCGAACTCGGCAAGCGTACCGATACGCGGGTCGATATCGCGGTAATCGTCAACGTCGTAGCCGCCATCGGCCAGCGCCGAAGGGTAGAACGGACTCATCCAAACAGCGTCAACACCAAGTTCCTTCAGGTAAGGAACTCGAGAAATAATACCTTTGAGGTCACCGATGCCGTCTGCATTCGAGTCAGCAAAGCTGCGGGGGTAGATCTGGTAAATAACGGCCTGACGCCACCAGTGTGCATCGCCGGCAAGGAAGGTGAATTCACTCATTTGGGTACCTGTCTCTTTTGGTTCCCGACAAGGTTAAGGTACGCAATCGCTTTCAGGGAAATTCACTAGGCAGACCCACCGTGAAGGCGATATTCTGGACGTAATGAACAAAATATTTCGCCCAACAATCGGTGCAATCGCGGCCCTAACACTAGTTGGTGCACTCTGCTCTTCTGGACCGGCTCGGGCCACATCAATTACCGACGGCGCCGCTTTGAAGGCCGGTCAGGTGTTTGCGCGCCTCTATGTTCCGCGCTACGGCAAGACCTACGTTCGCAAGATCGCGGAGGGCACCACTGCATCCGTTTTGAACGGTCCCGGCCTTGGTCACTACACCGAAACGCAGCTGCCTGGCGACGTGGGTAACTTTTCTATCGCCGGCCACCGAGCCGCCAATGGTGGGCCGATGTTGAAGATCGACAAACTACGCACGGGGGACTATGCCTTCGTAAAGACCTCGGACACCTGGTTCACCTATAAGTGGCTGGGCACCAAGGTGGTCAAGCCAACCAATGTAGGCGTAATTTACCCAGTGCCAGTTGGTTTGGCAGGTGCTGCTACCGGCGGTCACTACATGACCTTCACCAGCTGCACCCCGGTTCACGTAAACACCTTCCGTATCGCTGCCTGGTTTGAGCTAGAGGGCGAACAGCCGGTAGCGGACGGCATGCCGCAGTTGTTGACCGATCAGCTTAAGTAGCGGTCACATTAGTCGCTGGCAAACTAGACGCTGGCGCAGCTCACAGACTTAAACCAAAGCGGGTGGGACCTTTCGGTCCCACCCGCTTTTAGTTGGCTTGCGCCAGCTACTACTTGCGGCTCAGGCGACGACGCATCAGAACTACAGCCATGCCAAGGGCAATCAGCAGGGTTGGCAGGGAGTCATCCTGAGGCATCTGCTCTTCGCCACCGGTGAACGCAAGAACCTTAAGCTTCGGGTTCTTCAGCGCAGCGGCACCAAGGGTGATGGTTCCACCGTTTGGCTGCTTGTAGTTGCCGTGTGGAGCCATCGCCAGACGGATCAGGGTCAGAACCTCGTTGGAATCAATGCCCACGCTTCCCGCTGGGGAAGTGGTCGGGGTGGTTCCAGTGGTAGCGCCACCGTTGGCTGCAGAACTTCCGGAGGAAGCTGCTGCGTTTTCATCGGTGGTTACCGAGGCAATGTTGATGACCTTACCGGCCTCAACGTCCTTGACGGTCAGAGCGTGCTTTGCGCTGCAGGTGTACGAGGCGCCTACAGCAAGCTCCGGAGCCGGGTTGCCGTTGTCACAGGTGAGGTAGCCGGCGTTGCTGTCGGTCACGTTCACGTTGTGCAGTGCGATGTTTCCGGTGTTGGTCACAACGATGCTGTAGTGAATGAAGCCACCGAGGTCGGTAGGTAGGGAACCTACCTGCTTCTTCACAATGCTGATCGAGGCGTTGAACACCAGTGGAACGGTAACCACGTTGCTGGTTGCACCGATTGGGTTGCTGGTGCTTCCCGGGGTGCTTGCAGCGCCAGAGGTTCCGGCAACTGGGCCGGTCACCGAGGTTGCGGTCACGTTCGCAACGTTGTCTACCTTGCCGGCAAGCATGTCTGCGTTGGTAACCACGTGGGTTGCCGCACAGGTGATGGTTGCTGCTGGTGCCAGCGCTGCAGCCGAGTTGCCCGGGGTGCAGGTGCCGATGGTTGCGTTTGCATCGGTGACGGTCACGCTGTTGAGGGTGACGTTACCGGTGTTGGTAACAACAATCTTGTAGGTGATTACGTCACCAGTCTTGGCAGGTGCTGCGCCGTCTAGAGCCTTGGTGATGCTGAGACCGGCAACTGGTGCCAGTGGCAGCGAAACCAGGTTAGAGGTGGCGTTTAGGCTTCCGGTGGTGCTGGATGCTGCTGCGGTGTTGTCCACCTTGCCCGCTGCCATGTCGGCGTCGGTCACAATGTGGGTAGCAGCACAGCTGAGGCTGGTGCCAACCGCCAGTGTTGCCGGCAGAGCCACCGAACAAGCACCGAGGGTTGCGTTGGCATCGGTCACGTTCACGCCGCTGAGTGCGACCTCACCGGTGTTAGTAACCACGATCTTGTAGGTAACAACATCGCCAACCTTCGCAGGTGCAGCACCGTTCAGAGCCTTGGTGATGCTCAGGCCCGGAACTGGGGTAGGGGCAGTTGCAGGAGTCACTGGGGTGTCAACCTGGTTGGAGTTAGTGCTTGGGATTTGGGTGCTAGACACCGATGCGGTATTGAATACGTGTCCCGCTGAAACCTCGCCTGTAGTTACAGCGTGGCTGCCAGTACAGACAATTGTGGCGTTCAGGCCCAAGCTAGTGGCTACAACAGTCGGGGTGCAGGTAAGAGGGGCATCCACGCCTAGGTCCGTTACATTCACGGCGCTCAGAGGCATGTTTCCGTTATTAGTAACAACAATCTGGTAGGACACAATCTGGCCAGCTGCACTGATTGTGGTCGAACCAGTGCGGCTCTTGACCACGGTCAGGCTAGGCGCGGCTGTAAGTGACGTAGCTGCGGTAGCAGTTAGCTCGCCCACTAGCTCTGCTGCGGTCATCTTCGCTGTGTTCACGAAGGTTGTGGCAGTCATGTCGGCGCTAGTCACGGTGTGAGTTGCGGTACAGGTGACGTGCTGTCCAACTGCAATCGAATAAGGACCTGCACAGGTCAGCGCGACCAAGGCAGTTGGGTCGGTTATGACGACGTTAGTCAAAGTCTCATTGCCGGTGTTGGTCACAACGATGTCGTAATGGATGACATCACCAACTGATCCAACGGTGTTGGTCTGTGTCTTGGTAATCGTCGCCTGTGGGTTTGGGTTCAACGGGGTGGTGACCGTCGAGGTGTGTGGAGTCATCAACTGAGTTGCTACAACACTCGCAACGTTCACTACCTGTGGGGTCGTCGCCTTCATTTCAGAGTCGGTAACAATGTGAGTTACGTCGCAGTAGAAGCTATCACCGATGAGCAACGAAGGAACGGTGTAGGTTGCACTAGCCAGGGCGCCACCTCCTGTGCATGCTGCTACGTTGAAGGTCGCATTTGCGTCCGTAAGAGCCACCCCTGTGAGGTCTAGCAAGCCAATGTTCTCCACAAGGATGTGGTAGGTAATAGTGTCGCCGACCTGAAGCGCACTGGTACCCACTCGAGTCTTAGTGATTCTGATGTCAGGAGCGTTGGCGGCGACAAACGGTGTAACCACGGTGGAACTCTGGCTAGCGGCTTCGACCGAGTTGACCGTTGCCGTATTAGTAACGTTTCCAGTTACGAAGTCACCGCTGGCCAGAGTGTAGTAACCGGTGCACTGAATAGTGGCTCCGACGGCCAAAGTAGTAGCCGAAGGCGTACAGGTTAGAGGAACGGCAGAGGTACTTGCGCTGGTGATAGTAGGCGAAGTCAACGAATCCACGATTGCCACGTTGGTCAGCGGCACCTGGCCCGCGTTGCGCACATCGATGGTGTAGTTGATGCGTACGTCACCAGACTGGTACCGCGTAGCGGAAGTTGTCTTGTTAATCGTTACTGCCGCAATTGGGGTGACCACGTGGTCTGACGAAGCAGACACGTTTGTGGATCCAGACAAACCGGCAACTGTTGCGACATTGTCCACCGACCCAGCGGTCATGTCCGAACTCGTCACAACGTGTCTAAAGTTACAGTCGAGGGTGGCTCCAACGCTCAATGAAACTGCGGGAGTGGTGTGTGAACCGACAGTTGTTCCGGTAAGCGTAGTGCCAGAAACCGCACAATCCAAGAGTCCGGCATTGTTGTCAGTAATCACTACACCGGTTAGTGCTACGTTTCCCGAGTTGGTTGCAGTCATCGCATAGTCCACATAGTCACCAACAGCCTTAGGAATGGTGGTGGAAGACTGCAGCTTGAGCATGGTCAAAGCTGGCTGTGAGCCAACCGGCGTATCAACAGTGTTTGATTTCGTCGACGCAATCTCTGTCGTGACAACGTTCACCGTGTTGTGCAACGTTGTATTTGCATCGCCAGGTACTGCAGTGTAGCTACTAGTAGTGCAAAGGATGCTGTTACCGGAGTTCAACGTCGTAGGGAATGTTACTGAGGTGTTGGCCGAGTCGTTAGTTCGACAAGTCAATGTAAGAGTTGGCGTGCTTCCAGAGCGGGTAAGGGTGTCAGTAGGTGTTAGGCCAGTGACGTTTCCCTTGCCGATGTTCGTAATAAGCACTGAATACGTGATTACGTCACCTACGTTTGCGGCACGTGTTGGCGCCGTCTGAGTTTTGACGACCGAAAGTTCATAAGTAGGCGTCATTGTCGGAATGTTGGTAATAACGGTGTTGCTCTTCGAGGTCATGCTGGAACCCCATGAAGCAGTAGCGACGTTAACAGCCTTGCCTGCCGAAAGATCAGAGGCCGTAACAGTATGGTGAACGACACAGGTCTTGGTTGTGTAGCTTGCGCCACCTGTCGCGTTTGCAAGGCTAACTATGTTGGAGCCTACGGGGGTGCCGAGTGCACAAGTAACCGCAGAGTTACCCGTACCAGGGTCAGTTACCGTTACTGTGACCTGGCCGTTGCCCCAGTTCTGGGCTTCGATGGTGTAGTCGATAATGTCGCCAACCGATGTAGGAATCGCGGTGCTTGTCTGAGTCTTGATCAGGCGCACTTCTGGGAGCGTACCGATGTTAACTGTGGCCTGTGCAGAGACAGTATTCGCGTTTGCAGCCTTTGCTGTAACAGTGTTGGTATAGCTAGCACCCGTGGTGTACGCGGTGGTTTGCCTGAACATCGCAGTCGTGGTTGCACCGGGAGCAATTGTGACGTTACTTAGGAGTGTCCTATCGTCTGTGAGATCCGTGGGCGTAGCATTGTCGTCCACAAGATTGACGCCTGTGGCACTTGCCGTCGTGGAAGTATTTGTGACTTTATAACAGAAGGTCACAAGAGTTCCGGTGCTCACGTTAATGGATGTGGCAGTAGGGTTAGCGGTGCAGTCTGCCGCAGTGGTTACAGTTTTGGTCACGGTCAATGCCACTGGGGTTACGCCAAGTCCGGACAGGTTGCCAACGCCACGGAAGTTTACGGTCTGGTTACCTGCTGAAACATTTTCTACTGCGCCTGGTGCGACAACCTTCACATAAGTGAGTGCCGCCTGGAGGTTTCCGGTTGGGCTTGCGGCAGTAGCACAGTGAATCTGCGCGTCAGAGCGCACAATAACGTTTGCACCAGTCTGAACACCTTGCACCTGGAAAGTCACAGCATCAGTGGCACCAGATGAGAACTCGGTGCCAGTGGCGGTGGTGTACGGAGCTGGGGAAGTGGCAATAGTAGCGCCGTAGCCCGCAGTCGTATTGGAAGGGTTAGCACTGTTTACGAAACCACCATCTGCAGCAGTATCACTGTTGATGCTGGCTGTACCAAGCGCAGTAGTAGAAGAGGTGCTGGCGTAGGTGTTGTAAATGTTGCCACTGTTCACTTTAAGGTGAGATGGGAGAGTGCTAGGAGTAAGCGAGGCACCAGACTGGCCGGTGGCATCCCAGGTGTAGGTAATGCGTACTTCTACGGTGTATGGCGCAGGCTGCTTAGTTGGGAGGGCAGAGGTGTTGAGCTCCAGCAGGAAGGAAGCCCAGTCGTTGCAGGCGAAGTTTGTACCCAAAAGCTCGCCCTTGTCGTAGTTGACCGAGCCATCGTTCCAAGCGCCACCACCGGTGGAGTGCGCGTACTGATTGTATAGCGGAGCTTTGAACGACACTGCGTTGATAGTCGCGGTCGCTGCGTTGGCTGCAGGAGCCCCCACAAACGTTGCCGCAAGCAGGGCAATCAGGCCAGAAACGGCGGCAAACTTACTGAACTTGGGCATTGGAGCCTCCCCTTTTTCCGCCCCACCTACAGGGCGATTAAACCGGTTGCACACCACCGGAAAAATGTCCGGCTATAAAAGTGCACCTCTATGAAGATAAGGGGTTTTCCCCTCGGGAATCGGCTTAAAAAGGGGAAAACCCCACCATTTATAAAATGGCGGGGTTTTCTTTATAGTTTCGTGAAATTAGTGGGTGCTTGGAGCCTGCTCCACCTCGGTGCGGTCTCCGCTCCAAAGGGTGTGGAAAGTGCCGTCAAGGTCTACGCGCTTGTAGGTGTGAGCACCAAAGAAGTCGCGCTGACCCTGTACCAGCGCAGCCGGCAGGCGAGGCGAACGCAGGCCGTCGTAGTAGCTGAGCGACGAAGCAAAAGCAGGAACCGGAATACCGGCCAGCGAGCTATTTGCAACGACCTTGCGCCAAGACTTCACGCTGTCGGCAACTGCCTGCTTGAAGTAAGGGTCAAAGATCAGGCTTTCCAGCGCTGGGTTGGTGGCGTAGGCATCTGCGATGCGGTTCAGGAACTGCGCACGGATGATGCAACCACCGCGCCAAATCTTGCTGACGGCACCCAGGTTGATGTCCCAACCGTATTCCTTGGCACCAGCGCGGATGGCGTCGAAGCCCTGTGCGTAGGCAACCAGCTTGGAGGCGTAAAGCGCGCGGCGCACGTCTTCGACGAAGGCAACCTTGTCCTCGATGCTCCAGGTGGTGGCATCTGCAGGAAGGCCGTCAACGGCTGCGCGCTGGCTGGCCTGCGACGAAAGCGAACGAGCGAACACGGCCTCGGCGATACCCGAAACTGGGGTGCCCAGGTTCAGTGCGGTCTGAACAGTCCAGACGCCAGTGCCCTTCGAACCGGCCTGGTCCAGAACGACATCAACGAAAGGCTTGCCAGTCTTGGCGTCAACCTGCTTGAGCACCTCTGCGGTGATCTCGATCAGGAAGCTCTCCAGGGTGCCCTTGTTCCACTCACCGAAAATCGCAGCGATCTCGGCTGGGGTGTAGGCACCGGCCTGGCGCAGGATGTCGTAGGCCTCGGCGATCAGCTGCATGTCGGCATACTCGATGCCGTTGTGGATCATCTTCACAAAGTGACCAGCACCATCGGTGCCAACGTGGGTAACGCAAGGCTCACCCTCGGCGATTGCCGCGATGGAAGCGAGGATTGGACCAAGAGTCTTGTAGGCCTCGGCGGAACCACCAGGCATGATCGAAGGGCCCTTGAGTGCGCCTTCTTCACCACCGGAGATGCCGGCGCCAACAAAGTTGATGCCCTTGGCGCGTACGTCTGCCTCGCGGCGGATGGTGTCGGTGAACAGTGCGTTTCCACCGTCAACGATGATGTCGCCTGGCTCGAAGCGCTCGGCCAACTGGGCGATAACGGCATCGGTGCCCTTACCGGCCTGGACCATGATGATTGCGGTGCGTGGCTTTGCCAGCGATGCCACGAAGTCGTCGATGGTCTCCGATGCAATGAAACCGGCCTCTGGGTGCTCGCTGGTCAGCAGCTGAGTGCGCTCCACCGAACGGTTGTAAACGGCAACGGTGTTACCTTCGCGGCTTGCCAGGTTGCGAGCCAGGTTGGAGCCCATAACGGCCAGACCAACTACACCGATGTTTGCCTTGCCGGCATTGCTTGAAGTCATGAAGAGTCCTCAGATTGAAATTAAAGGGATGCGCGGATGCTTAAAGTACGCCAATGGACTTATGTCCAGTTTAACTGAAGCTGAAGTAGGCAAGCGCCAAGATACAGGCGGCAATCAAAACGATTGCAACGATGTAGGTGGCGGCCATTTTCTTATCGGCGATGTGCTCACCCATCAGCTTCTTATCGCGCGCAATTCCGTACATAAAGCCAAGCAGTGGCAGCAGCAGGACGGCGTTCAGAACCTGGGTGAGAACCAGGATTGGCACCATCGGTGCGCCTGGAATCAAAACCAAGCTCATAGCAAGTAGCGTCACGAAACCGAAGGTGCCATAGAACAGCGGCGCCTCTTTGATTGAGTCATCCAGGGCGGCAGGCTGACCGGTGAGGTCGGTGACGGCATAGGCGGTAGAAAGCGGCAAAATCGATGCGGCAAGTAGCGCGGCACCAATCAGACCGGTGGCAAAGAGAGCTTTGGCAAATTCGCCGGCCATTGGTTCGAGTGCCGCAGCTGCCTGAGCGGCATCGGTGATGTTGGTGACTCCGTTGACGTGCAAGGTGCTTGCGGTGGTGACCACAACGAAGAAGCCGATAATGCCGGTAA
>Ga0228700_1002120_pt1 | contig 10974 bp, 12 predicted proteins | sample McNCre317_Aug_MG_FD_178019 | JGI IMG/M metagenome (GOLD analysis project Ga0228700, IMG submission 178019) | Freshwater microbial communities from McNutts Creek, Athens, Georgia, United States - 3-17_Aug_MG | ecosystem: Environmental > Aquatic > Freshwater > Creek | place: USA: Georgia...
CGGCACGGACATCACCAGCGGCAAGCCGGAGCGGGCCATGATGCCCGGCTACCAGAAGGACGTGTATGCGTTCGGCTACGACTTCCCGAACCACATCGGCACCGAGATCAACAACAAGCTGAACCCGGCCCTGAAGATGGCCGTCGAGACCATGTCCAACCGGGACTGGAAGGACCAACCCATCCGCGACCAGAACGCCGACCTGCTGACGCAGGCCGGCCAGTATGGGGACTACGCGCTGGAACAATTGATGCCGATCTCGATCGGCCAGTTCGCCAAGGGCGACAAGCGCAGCTCGAACGTCTCGACCGCGGAGAAGATGGCCGGCATCCGGCCGGCGCCGTCGTACCTTCAGGATCCGGAGCGCGTGCATCGGCTGAAGCAGCTGCGCGACCGCCGCGACTGGCGGAAGAAGGAACGCACGGATCGGATCGACAAGGCGCGGCGGGTGAACTGATGGCGGGCTTCAAGCGGACCCGTGCGCGGCGGCAGGCCCAGGCCATGGCCGAAGGGCGAGACCCGACGTGGGTTGACCCGCGCGAGACCAAGAAGCCCATCGACCGCGACGCCGACTTCGCCGCCAAGCAGGCCCGCAAGATCCCGGTCGGGTTGCCGGAGCCGTCCGCGCCGGCGTCGGCCGATGCGGACGCCTTCGCGAAGCTGCTGGGCGGTGTGGCGGCGAATGAACTGGACGCCGCGGCCAGCGCCGAGTTCGACAACCTGCGCGCCCTGGCCTTCCAGTTCGCCCGCGAGATCATGGAACTGCCGCTCCGGGCCGACGACAAGAACTTCGCCAAGATCCTCGGGGTGAAGCAGGGGATCGCCCAGGCCCTGCTGACGGCCGCCGTGCGGGTGCGGCCGTCTGATCTGCAGGACCGGGACGAAGACGGCGTGTCGGAACTACTTGAAGAAGTGCGCCGCCAGGGACAGCACGGCCACGCCGACGCCGAACCCCAGAGTCCCGAACAGCGCCCCCAGCAGGCCGTAGATCCCGAGGGGGCCGAAGCGCAGGCGCGGGCTCACCTGTTCAGCTGATTCGGTACGCCAGATGACGGCTTCGCGCAGTCGTGCGTTTTCGGCCAGGGCCTGAAGCTGGAGTTCCCGCTGTTTGGTCTCGACCGCCTGGGTGTACTCGATCTGATAGTAGCTCTCCCACGTCACCACGACCCGCACCGGCTTTGACGCGGCGTACAGATGATGGTGCGCCATGCCGTCGAAATCGAAGGTCGTCATCGACGAGAGCGTTCCCGGCTCCAGGATCGGGAAGACGATGAAGTCGTCCTGAAGCTCGATCACCGACGCGGGCAGGCGCATGCGCCAGTTGCCCTTCGGCGCGCCGGGGTGCTGCGGGTCTGCGGCCAGCAGCCAGTCTGGGATCGGCGACCCCGCCTGCAGGATGGTGATCTTGGCCGGTTCAGTCCGTTCGGCGACGCTCATGGTTTTGCACTCCGGTGCTAAGTCATTGATCAGGCTCGCAGGCATTTGCCAGTGTTTTTACGCCAAGGTGTTGAATTGCTTCAAAGTACCTTGGACGCCCCAGCCGGGGACCTGCTTGCGGTTAAGTGTTGAAAACGCTGCACAACTACTGTGACGCTTGGGGCTGTTTTGCAGATTGTTTTGCAGACAGCGTTGTATTGTTGTTCCGCCAGTCCGCGCGGAAGCGCTGAAATGAGAGCTTCACTATTGCCCGGTATCGGGCACGGGGCGACAGGCTGGACTTTCGCCACATCAGCAGGCGCCCCAGCCGAAGCGTCCGGCGGCTTGGCTTCATGATTTACCGTCCAGCTTCTTGATCTCGTCGAGCATGATCAGGTCACGCCGGACGTAGCGGTCGATGATCCGTTCCACCTTGGCGGCTGACCACCCAAGGATCCGCGCAATGGCCTCGACCTTCAGGCCGGCCAGGTATGCACGCGTGGCGAACGTCCCGCGGGCGTCGTGGAAATGCAGCCGGCCCTTCAGGTCAGTCCGACCCATGGCGGTATTCCAGCTGCGCTTGAAACCCCGCCAAGGGAGACCCGCCTGGTTCGTCAACACCGTCGTGGCGCGCTTCGGAATCTCGGCCAGCAGGGTTTTCAGTTCCGCGTGCAGGGGGATCGTCGCCACCCGCGGCGCGGCGCCCCGCACCCGACTCTTGCTCGTCGGCATGTCGATCGCCAGATCGCTGATGTGTGACCAGGACAGGCGCAACAGGTCGCCCTGCCGCAGGCCGGTGAGGCAGGCCAGCTTCAGCGCCCACACCAGTTCCCGGCTCGCCACCGTCTCGAACGCGGCGATGTCGTCGGCCGTCCAGATGATCTGGGCCCGGTCTCCGCGGTACCGGCTGGCGATGCCGTAGCAGGGGTTGCGGGTGATCAGTTCGCGCTCGACCGCGAAGGACAGCAGCACGGACAGGGCCTGCTTCATGTGGTCGTGCATGCGGGGCCGGTCGTGCCAGCGTTCCAGCCAGCGTTTGATGTTCCGGCGCGCGGCGCGCTCATCCTCGAACGCCTCGATCCGCAGCGTGCCGAAGTGGCCGTGGATCTCGTCGAGACACTTCGACCACGTCGCCCGGGTCGTCAGCGCAAGGCCGCCCCGCTCCGGTGGCAGGGTCCACGCCGACGACTGCTTCCAGTCCACGATCAGGCTGCTGATCCGGTCCTTCTCGCCGCCCTTGCGCGTCGCGTGATGGGCGGCGAACTCAGCGGCGAAGGCGGCCGTCCCGTGCGGCGCCATGATGCGCGGGCCGCCGCGCCATGCGTACCAGTAGACCCGGCCCCTGGCCGTGACCTTCACCAGACCCTTAAGCTTGACCATAGCCATGTCGCTTTTCGTGAGCCTCCCAGCCTCCGTCATCTGGGGCAGGGCTGGGGTGGTTGGTCAACGGGTCGCCGAACAGGACGTCGATACTGCCGTCAGGGTGGTTGCGCAGGCCGGCCACGGGCAGGCCAACGTCGGCCGCCACGGCGAGCGCACGCTTCAGCTGGGCCTGTGTGACGGCGGGCTTGTTCACGGCTCGTCACCCACGGCGCGGGCGACCCAGGCCATGCCCTTGGGCGTCAGGGCGTATCCGCCGCCCCAGATCGTCTTGATGCTGTCGAAGCCGACGTGCTCGCGCGCCTTGCACACCAGCATCGATATGTAGTTGTAGCCCCGGTCATCGTCCTCGCCGCTGTAGGGTGGCACGGCATCGAATATCTGGCCGCGCGTCAGGGGTTTGCCCTTGGCCTGGTACAGGCAGATCAGCAGCTTCGCGATCACACCGCGCGACGAACCCTGCGGCAGCAGGTCGCGAATCTTCTGAACCCGGTGGGCGGCCATGGACAGGCCGAGTTCGCTGCGGAGGTATTCGATCTCGGCCTTCATCTCTTCGCAGTGCGCGCACGTCATGCTGCGGCCTCCACAGGCGCCCTGACCACGATGAACTTCTCGGTGCCGACGCCGACCACGTCGATGCGGGCGATCTGCTGGCCCCACGCCACGGCCGCATCGAAGGTCTTCTTGACGTTGGACCTGTCGCGCGAGCCGCCCTTGACCTCGGCGAAGCGCTCTCGGGCGATCGTCCATTCGACGCCCTGCCGCCCATCGGCCAGGGTCTCGGCGTCGCCGTCCACCACGCAGAACTCGATGGCCGTCAGGAACTTCTCGAAATGGGCCGCCTGCTTCACCGCCGGCGACATCACCTCTCCGGTCGACACCACCTTCGACGTGATCGGCCGGCCGCGGTCATCCTTGCCTAGGTTGACGTCCAGCAGGGTGAAGGTGCCCAGCTTCCGCTGTTCGGCGTCGCGCGCCTTGATCAGCGCGAGCTCGCGGATCTGGCTGGCGCCGTCGCGGTTGATCTCCATCACGTAGTCGGCGCTGCTGGGGATCGCCGATGCGCCGCGGCTCCCCTTGCCGGCCTTGTCAGGGTGGTGGGACGTCAGCACCAGCGCGCCCATCTCGCGCGACAGGGTGGCGAGGTTCGCCATCGCCCGAGACGCCTCGCTGTTGTCGTTCTCGTCCTGCAGCAGGCCACTGGCCGCCAGGGTCTCGATCACGATCAGGCGCACCGGCAGACCGAACTTCAGGTCCAGCCGCGCCGCTTCCTCGCGGCAGTCCGCCAGCACGTTCACCAGCGCGTCGCGGTCGGATAGGTTGCCCACCATCGTGGCGCTGATCGGAAGCCGCTCCGGCTCACCCAGAGCGTCGAGACGCTGGGCCAGCCCCGACCCTTCGGAGCCGGCGAACAGGAACAGCGTGGCGCCCAGGTCGTCGGGACGCTCTCCGAAGAACGGCTTCCCGGTCGCCAGCGAGTGGGCCATGTGGATGGCGAGGAACGTCTTGCCGGCCTGGCTCTCGGCCAGAAGCACACCCGTGCCGATCTTGGGCAGCAGGCCGTAGTACAGCCATTCCACCCGGCCCTTGGCGTCGCCATGGCGGAACCACTGGCGCCCGGCCTTCGCCGGCGGTTCCGGCGTTTCGACGGGTGGCAGTTTCACGCCGGCGAAGTCGGCCATCGGATGCAGGTCGCCGATGGGACGGGTGCCGTACTCGTAGGCGTTCCGCACCTTCGTGCGCAGGTCGTCGATGTCCCACGGCGGCGAGCACCTGTCGTTCCAGTGCTCGGCCAGCAGGTCGATGGCCATGTCCTCGCTGCAGCCCAGATCCTTGAGGCGCGCGGCAACGGTGAAGGTGGTGTGATCGCCGCCGGCGCCTTCGACGGCCGTGGGCGCGCCGGCCAGGTACTCAAGCGCCATGTCGACAGCCAGCGGGGTGTCGGGCGGCACGACAGGCGCCGCGCTCCCGCGGTTCTCGCGCACCTTCGTGCAGGCATGGATCACCGCCGGCGGCACGGCGCGCATGCCGCCATCGTGGACGATGTCATAGGGCACGCCATCGACCACGGAGCCCGGCCCGACGACGTAGCCGCCGGCGCTGCGCACATCGACGCCATCGGCGATCTCGACGGCGTTCATCACGTCGGGGCCAGTCAGATATTCGTGCAGGCCGTGGGTCGGCGTCTCGACCACGAACCCACTGAAGTCCACGCCCAGGCCCTTGGCCGACGTGATCCCCTGCTTGTTCCGCTTGACGTCCGCGTCAACCACCAGCAGGCCGTTTCCGCACGCCACGCCCACGTTGAAGTGCGCATTGGCGTAGACTTCGCGCCCGTCCTTCGTGAACCCGATGCACAGGTCGGCGCGGTCAGACCACCACTGGCGGATCCGCTCTTCGTTCGTCGTCGCCATGGCCTGCCAGCCTTCGACGGCGGGTGGCTTGCGTCCCGGCAGCAGCGGGAACACCCTGAACCCGCGGCCGGCCAGCGCCAGCGCCGACTCCATCAACCCTGATACGCTTCCCCCTGACACTGGCGTCGCCCCGTCATTGTGTCTGCATGACGACGAGCCGGTAGGAGTTCTTCAGGTCTCCCGGCTCGACCTTGAGGTTGCGCACGGCCAGGCGCCGGTTGAGCGCCGAGATGTACGGGCTGATCCACTGCTGCTGCTGACGCATGGGTCGCTCGGCCTCGCCGAAGATCGCGGCGTACAGGTGGGTGATAGGCACGTCGCCCTTCCCGAAGAGAAGATCGTGCAGCTGCTGCTGGCGGGGCGGCAGGGCGGTCATTGCGCGAGTCCGTATTCACGCTGCAATTCGCGCAGCGCATCCGCCGTGGTGCGCGGCTGCGCTCTAAGCGCACACGAATAGACTTCACCCACCCAGCGCTGCACCAGCGCGTCCAGCGTGTCGGGTGTCAGTTGCCGGATATGCACCTTCTGGCCGTCCTGAACGCAGGCGAACTCGGGCACATCGAAGGGTCTGAAGGTGACTGATATGCCGCCCTTGATCAGCTTCTCGGTCATTTCACGTACCTCACGTCTTTCCAGGCCGCCGACACCAGCGGCAGGCCATCCGCCCATTCGGGCTTCGATTGCGCGATGATCGCCTTGAACTCGTCGGCCGACATGCGGCCGGCCGGAACCTCGGCCAGCAGTTCGTCGTGGACCGACAGGATCACGGGCACGCCCTGCGCCTCGACGGCGAACATGGCTTCGACCAGCAGGTCGCGCGCCGTGCCGCTGACGATGTGGGCACACTGCATCCCGCCGTAGAGATCCAGCTTCATCCAGCGGCCCGACTTCTGGCCCCAGAACGTCAGGCCGAAGTTGTCGAGTTCCAGTTGCTCGCCATCGACGTCGATCACCTTCTTCGTCCACCCGACGCGCGGCTGAGCGTAGGAAATGACGCGGCCAGAGGGCAGGCAGCACCACAGGAAGTCGGCTTCCTGGGGCTTCAGGTATTGGACCTTGCCGCGCAGCGCCGGCACGATCAGGCCCGGCGCGCGGACGGCGTCGATGGCCGCCTGCTGAACCTCGGCCCACAGGTCCACGATGGCGTGGTTCAGGGGCGACTCCCGCCACCCCGTCACGATCTCCGTGGCGCGGCCGCGCGCCAGCGTCAGGCCCAGCTTCGACGCCTGCTTCTGCAGCGCCCGCCAGCCGCCCTGGTAGCCACAGGCGAGCTCGGGCACCTTACCCCAATCCTGCCGCTCGCTCTTCGTGACGTCGCCGGGATCCTTGCCCAGGATGCTGGCCGCCGTGACCTTGTACATGTCATGGCCTTCGCCGCGGTCGAACGCCTCGAACGCCGCCACCTTCGTGCGCGAGCCGGCGAACCAGGCGTTCAGCCGCCCCTCGATGTTCGAGAAGTCCGCATCCAGCAGTTCGTGGCCGGGCCGCGCGATGATCATGGGCCGCGCGCACAGGCTCAGGGCCTCAAGCGGCGGGATGTCCAGCAGCATCTGCATGGCGTCGAGCGCCTTGGCCGGGCTGGCCCCGTAGCGCCGCAGCAGGTCCATCGCCAGGGCGACCTGCTCTTCCTGTTCCTCGGACACACGCTTGAAGTTCTGGGGCTGGACGACACGCCCCGCCCAGCGGCCGCCATGGGTGCCGTGGTACTGCAGCGTCCCGCGGATGCGGCCGTCGCTGCAGACCGCCCGCAGCATGGCTTCAAACTTGAAGGCGCCGGCGCTGTTGCGGCGCAGGGTCAGCGCCGCCTCGACCGGCTTGTCGTCCAGCATGTCGGCGCCCACCAGCAGGTCGTCGATCTCTTCGTCGGCGACCGACGTGCAGGGAATGCCGCGGGACTGCACCCACTCGGCCAGCTTCTTGGTCTGGGTCGCCTTGGTGATGGCGCCGCCTGTGATGCGCCACATCTCGTCGTCGGCGCGCCGCTGCGCCTCTATGACTGCATGATGCGCAGCCTGCACCAGCGGCAGGTCGACCGCGAAACCCCTGTCGTTGATCTTCTGGTCAAGGATCCACACCCGGCGTTCCCGTTCCGACAGCGCCGGAACGTGGGTGTCGGCATCGCACTCGGTTTCGACGTCGCGGTCGCAGTACGCGGCCAGGCGCTGCACATCAGCAGCATCTTCATGCCAGGTGATCTCCGGCTCGCGGGTGCGCGGCTTGCACATCCGCATCATCAGGGCGTGGCCGTCCTTGTCCTTCTGGAACTTGAGGTTCAGCGCCTTGCCGAGATTGTCGAGACTGTGGGGCAGGCCCATGGCCGCGGCGCGGGCCATGGTGCAGTCCTGCTGCTCAGGCCGCATGCGAATGGTTTCCAGCACGCCGATGCGGGCGTTCCAGACGCACCGCTCGAATTGCTGGTTGTGGCCGGCCACGGGCAGGCCATCAGCGACGTGATCGAACACTTCGTCCGGCACTTCTTCGCCCAGCCACCGCTTCACCTGCCCGTCGTTGAAGCGGTAGCTGGCGCAGATGATCGACGTGGTCGGGTCCTCTGCATATCGGTGCGCGCCGACCTTCTTCAGATCGGCGGCACTCCTGGTTTCCAGGTCGATATGCAGGGTCGGCGACATCAGTCGAAGAGGGCGGCGCGAGCCGCGGCTTCGCCGTTGCCGCCAGCGGTCGGACCCGAAGCGCCGAACGCCGCCGCCGGGTTGACGCTGGCATCCACCTTCACGCCGGCGAAGTCGCGCGACGGATCACCACCGCCCGTGCCGCCCAGGCTCTCGTCGTCGGCGACGACCATCAGCGACTGCAGGTAGAAGGTCGGGCCTTCGTTCTCGGTGTTGTTGATCCAGCCGCACTTCACCGCGGGGATCACCCAGCAGCCCGAATAGATGCGGGCCTTGTCGATGATCGGCGCGCCGTTGATGTCGACGACCGGGGGCTTCGACTTCGACGAGTTGGCCGAGATCGCGATCCGGCCAGGCACGAAGCCGTCGTAGAGTTGGCCGGACTTCTTGTCGATCCACGAGCCCTGCTTCTTGAAGGGGTTGTGGTACTTCGCCAGCAGGTCGGGGTTGTTCAGCGCCGCCGGCGCTTTCTCCCGCATCAGGGCCATGTAGTCGTCTTCCAGCACCTGCAGCGCTGTGGCCCCGATGATCTCCTTGTCGGGGACCAGCAGCACCACGCCGTAGCCCTTCTCGACGCCGTCCTTCTTGCGCTGTTCCAGCACGTTCACGAAGGCGGCGCGGCACGGCCCCATCCGGATGTTGCCGTTGTCCAGCTTGGCGCAGGGGTTGTCGGCCCACACCCGCTTCACCCACTCGGGGGTCATCCTCGTCTTCTCTGCCATGACTTCCTCTATTCCGCTGCGATGGCCGTGGTGTTCACGCCGGCAAAGTCGGCGCCCGGATCGACGGCAGGTCTCCGGTCAGAGACGGGCGCAACGACGCGACCGCTCGATTCCTTGACGGTGAACTTCAGCTTGAAGGTGTCGATGTCGGCCTTCGTGGCGCCGGCCGCCTTCAGCCGCTTCTCGGCCTCGGTGATCGTCACCAGCTTCGGGGGCATCGTCTGGTCGGCGGGGATCCCGAACATCATGTCCAGGTAGCCGGCCACCTTCGTCGGATCGTCGACCCACTTGGCGCGGCCGACGCTGTCCACGATCTTGAAGCCGGGATGGCTGTGGCCGGCCAGGATCAGGCCGTCGAAATAGTCGCTGCACTTGCGCGCCCACGTCGACAGGAAGTCGATGCCGGCGCGGACGCGGGCCAGGTCTTCCATGTCCAGGCTCTCGACCTTGGGCAGGCTGTCGGGCGTCACCGCCCGCACGTCCAGGGCCTCGATGCCGACGATCTGGCCGGCCTGCGCCATCACCGCGGGGCACGTCCCGGCCGCCTTGGCGTTGCAGTAAGTGTTGTCGCACCACGGGCCCAGCGCCAGCACTGGCTCGCTGCTATGGCCGTCCGCCTCGAATTGCTTGGCGCGCTTCACCGCGGCCTCGACGTCGCCGGCGAATTCCAGGAGCTCGATGCGGTTGAAGGTCCAGTCCTTCGTCACCCGGCTGGCGTCGTAGGCGTCGCGCGCGTTCGGCGCCACGATGGTCAGCACGATCTCCTGCACGACCCATTCGGGGTTCGAGCGCAGGGCGCCCAGCGCATAGAACTTCAGCTGGGCGTTATCCTCGACGTCCACGATCTGGTAGCCGTGCTTGTAGTCGAAGACCCGCAGGCGCTTCAGTTCCGGGTGGTAGACGAGACAGTCGTTCGTCCCGAAGATCTCGCCCTTCTCGGCGCCGGCGATCTCGATCTTGAACTCGCGCTCGAAAAACGCCTCTGACGTCTTCGACCTGGCGATCTCATGATCGACCACGTTGAGGTACTGGACGGCGGCGTCGCACATCTCTTCGGTGACGGGGTGCTTCGGGTAGCCGGGCATCGTCTTCCCAAGGAAGGCGTTGGGGTGGGCGTTCCGCGTCGCGCACTGATATGCCAGCGAATGCGCGGCGTTGCCAGCATCGGCGACATCGCCGCTGTTGTTCGGCAGGCCGGCGTTCAGCGCGACACTGCCAGCGCAGTTCATCCAGCGCGCAGCAATGGAACCGCCGAACCTAGAGTGGGTCTTGTCTGACATGATAGGTCTCCCAAGCCTTTAGGTGAGACGCTGGTTTGCTGCCTTGCATGCAGGCGCCCCTAATAGGCGCCATTCGGCAGAACCTAGATCAGTCGCGCGACTTGCTGGGTGGCCCCAGAAATCTGGGCAACCAGCGTCTCGCCTAAAGGCTCTTGGGTTGAAGGCCCGCATCTGTCGGGGATGTCCTGCCTGGGGGGTGCTTGGGGTGGCAGGGATGCGGGCCTTCACCGAAGAGCCCTGGCCGGGGAGGCCAAGGCTCGCCGTGTCAGCTGTGGACGGCGATCAGCTTGTCCAGAGCGTCGATCGCGGCTCCGTACTTCTCCGGCGGGATCTCGGACAGCCGGCGCACGCCGACCGCCTTTTCCAGAGCGCCGGCCGTGGCGTCGGCCGACGACACGTCCATGGCCTTCTCCATCTTCGCCATGACGGCTTCCTTGGAGGGGCCGGCGTCAGCGGCCGGGGCGGCAGGCGTCTCCGCAGTCGGGCCAGGATCGGCGCCAGCGTCCGTCGTCTCCGGTTCCTGGGATCCAGAGGCTTCCGTGGCCGCGGGGGCAGACTTCGGAGGGCGGCCACGGCCACGGCTCCCGGTCTCCGGCGGTGGCGGCTGGGTCGGGCCCGCCGGCTGGGTGACGGGTCCACCGCCGCCTAGCGTTGCGGCCAGGGCCTGCAACGTGTCGGCGAGATCGCCGGCGTTGTCGGCCATAATGCTCAGTTCAATCTGCGCCATGGGTCTCCCTCGTTTGCGCTTCGCGTGGTCTTCTTGAGAGTTAGAAACTGGCACCGTGCCAGTGTCAAGCGTCTTTTCGCTGGCAAAGTGCTAAAGCGTGCAGACCCTGCACGCGCCGATCTGGCGCTTCTTGTCGCGAATGGCAAAGCTGCGCGCCGGAACGCGACCACTTTCAAACGCGTGCCGCAATTCGGTCAGTCCTGCCGGCCAAGTGTCTCTGCCCGGGCTGCGGAAAGTGAAGACGTCACCCCGTTCTTCCGAGACCCACGATTCGATCTCTTCGCCCGCAGCGTAGATGTCAGGGTGGTCGCGCCACAGAAGGTACCATTCGGCGAGGGTTTGCCAGAAGCACCAGGCGCAGTCGGTGCGATCAGGCACCGTGACACCGACATCGGCCAAGAACTG
>Ga0228700_1002122_pt1 | contig 10971 bp, 10 predicted proteins | sample McNCre317_Aug_MG_FD_178019 | JGI IMG/M metagenome (GOLD analysis project Ga0228700, IMG submission 178019) | Freshwater microbial communities from McNutts Creek, Athens, Georgia, United States - 3-17_Aug_MG | ecosystem: Environmental > Aquatic > Freshwater > Creek | place: USA: Georgia...
ACTCGGCGCAGTCGTTGCATTGGCTGCTGTTTTGTGCGGACACACGCAACAGGCTTGGCTTGCCAACCAAGGCGTAAGTGGCCCCCACAGGGCACAAGTGGCCGCACCAACCATGTGGCGCAATGAGTAAGTCATACACAAACACAGCGGCTACGGCACCGAGTGCCAAGTAGCCTCCAAAAATCAAAGCGCGGTGGGTCAGGCTCACAGGGTTGACCCATTCCCACACCGTCACGCCGGTGATGGCTGAGGCTGCCAAGATGCAGGGAATGAGCCAGTAGCGCAAGTGCATCGGTGCGCGCCCCGTGCGAATATCCAAACGACGACGCAACCAGCTGGCTGTGTCGGTGGCCATGTTCACAGGGCAGACCCAGCTACAAAAAATACGGCCACCCACTACGGCGTAAAACGTGAGCACCAGTGCTACGCCTATGACTGCGCTGAGTTCGGGCCAGTGGCGCGTCATCAACACTTGGGCGAGTGCAAAGGGGTCTGTCAGGGGCAACACGCCCAAGGTCAGGCTGCTGCTCAAATTGCCTTTGGCAATCCACACGCCAAACAGAGGGCCGCTGAGGAACAGCAACAAAATGCTCACCTGCGAGACGCGGCGCAACACCAAATAGCGGTAGGCGAGCCAGCGGCCTTTTTCAGCCACGGCGGCTTTACCAGCCCAGTCGTGGGCGCTGGTGGAATGCACGGCGCTCATGGCTTGCCCCCTGTGGGTGCGCCTTGGTTAGCGCCATAAGGCAATTGCCCCGAACGCAAAGGTGTCAATTCGCCAGGTTGCAGGTGCTCGGGCAAACGTTGGGTCGGCGTGTCAAACGTGGGTTGGCTCCCTGTGTTGCGGCTGTCCCAACCTTTGCGGTAGTGGTGGCCCAACTCGCCTTTGGCCAAGGTCATGGGCAAGACCTTGATGGCCGCTTGTTCTAACACGCAGCTTTTTTCGCATTTGCCGCAGCCGGTGCAAGCATCGGCGTGCACGGTGGGTAAGAACATCGCGTGGCGGTCGCTGCGCGCGTTGCTTGATTTTTCGAGCGTGATGGCTTGGTCAATCAAGGGGCACACGCGGTAGCACACATCGCAGCGCAAACCTAAAAAATTCAAGCAACTTTCTTCGTCTACCAACACGGCCAAGCCCATGCGGGCATCGGCAATATTGGTGAGCTTGTGGTCGAGTGCTGCGGTGGGGCAGGCTTTGACGCACGGAATGTCCTCGCACATTTCGCAGGGTACATCACGTGCTTCAAAGTAAGGCGTGCCCACGGCGGTGCTGCTGGCCCAATCGCGGGTGAGCACATCGCCCCAGTCGCTGAGCTTCAATGTTTTAGGTGGGCAGTCGCGCACGCACAAACCGCAACGCAAGCAAGCGCCTAAAAACTCGTCCTCTGCCAACGCGCCGGGTGGGCGCAACACCTGCGCCGCACGCGACATGCTGGGCAAGGCCACCAATGACGCACCCGCCGTCACCAGCGACGCGGTGCAGGCGCTGGTGGCGTTTTGGAGCAGTTGGCGGCGGGTGAGGCTCATGCAAATAACCTAAGCGATTTAGGCGCGCACCACTTTGACGGCGCACTTCTTGAAGTCGGTCTCTTTTGAGATCGGGCAAGTTGCGTCCAAGGTGAGTTTGTTAATCAAACGGCCTTCATCAAAGAAGGGCACGAACACCAAACCGCGTGGCACTTTGTTGCGACCCTTGGTTTCTACCGCCAGCGTGATTTCACCGCGACGCGAGGCCACTTTGACTTGCATGCCGCGTTGAATGCCACGGTCTTTCGCGTCATCGGGGTGCATGAACAACACAGCCTCTGGCACGGCACGGTGCAACTCAGGCACGCGGCGTGTCATTGAGCCGGTGTGCCAATGTTCGAGCACGCGACCGGTGGAGAGCCAGAGGTCAAACTCTTTGTCGGGGGCTTCGGCAGCTTCTTGGTAAGGCAATGCAAAGATCACGGCCTTGCCATCTTTGTGGCCGTAGAACTTCACGCCTTCGCCTTTTTTCACGTAGGGGTCGTAGCCTTCGCGGAAGCGCCACAGCGTTTCTTTGCCTTCCACCACGGGCCAGCGCAGGCCGCGTACTTCGTGGTAGGTGTCAAACGGGGCGAGGTCATGGCCGTGGCCGCGACCAAACTCGGCGTACTCTTCAAACAAACCTTTTTGCACGTAAAAACCAAAGGCTTTCGATTCATCGTTGGCGTAGTCTTTGATGTACTTGCCGTTGACTTTGGTGAGGTCTGCCATGGGGTATTTGTTGACCTTGCCGTTGGCGTACAACACATCAAACAAGGTTTTGCCTTTGAGCTTGGGTTGCTTGGCCAAGAGTTCAGCGGGCCACACTTCTTCTACTTTGAAGCGTTTGCTGAACTCCATCATTTGCCACAAGTCAGAGCGGGCTTGGCCAGGGGCGTTCACTTGCTGGCGCCACACTTGGGTGCGACGCTCGGCGTTGCCAAACGCGCCTTCTTTTTCCACCCACATGGCCGCAGGAAGAATCAAGTCCGCGGCCATGGCCGACACGGTGGGGTAGGGGTCGCTCACCACCACAAAAGCGGCTGGGTTGCGCCAACCGGGATAGATTTCGCCGTTGATGTTGGGGCCCGCTTGCATGTTGTTGTTGGTGGTCACCCAATAGCACTTGAGCTTGCCGTCTTTCAGTGCGCGGCTTTGGGCCACTGCGTGCAGACCAATTTTGTCGGGCAAGGTGCCTTCGGGCAGTTGCCAAATTTCTTCGGTGTGCTTGCGGTGTTCGGGGTTGGTCACCACCATGTCGGCGGGCAAGCGGTGGGCAAAGGTGCCCACTTCACGCGCCGTGCCGCACGCGCTGGGTTGGCCCGTGAGCGAGAAGGGGCTGTTGCCGGGCTGGCTGATCTTGCCGGTCAACAAGTGGATGTTGTAGACCATGTTGTTGGCCCACGTGCCACGGGTGTGCTGGTTAAAGCCCATGGTCCAGAACGACACCACTTTCACTTTGGGGTCGGCATACATCTTGGCCAAATCTTCGAGCTGCTTGACGGGCACGCCAGAAATTTTGCTGACCTTCTCAGCCGTGTATTCGCTCACAAACTTTGCGTACTCTTCAAAGGTGATGGGCGTTGAGTCGTTGGGGTTGCCTTTGGGTTTGCCGTCCGCACCGGCATAACCGTTGGCCGTGGCATCTTTTTCCAATGCATGCACAGGGCGCAAGCCGTAGCCAATGTCGGTCACGCCTTTTTTGAAGTTGATATTTTTCTTCACAAAGTCTTGGTTGACCTTGTTGTTGCTGATGATGTAGTGAGCGATGTAGTTCAGGATCGCCAAGTCGGTTTGTGGCTTGAACACCATGCCCGAGTCGGCCAAGTCAAAGCTGCGGTGCTCAAACGTGGAGAGCACATTCACTTTGACGTGTGGGTTTGACAAGCGGCGGTCGCTGATGCGGCTCCACAAAATGGGGTGCATCTCTGCCATGTTCGAGCCCCACAACACAAACGCATCGGCTTGCTCGATGTCGTCGTAGCAGCCCATCGGTTCGTCAATGCCAAAGGTGCGCATGAAGCCTGTCACTGCGCTTGCCATGCAGTGGCGTGCGTTGGGATCTAAGTTGTTGGAGCGAAAACCAGCTTTCCACAATTTAGAGGCGACATAGCCTTCCCAAATCGTCCATTGGCCAGAGCCGAACATGGCGATGGAGGTGGGGCCTTCGGCCTTCAGCGCTTCTTTCCATTTGACAGCCATCACATCAAATGCTTCGTTCCACGACACAGGGGTGAACTCACCTTCTTTGTCGTACTTGCCGTTTTTCTTGCGCAGCAAAGGCGTGGTCAAACGGTCTTTGCCGTACATGATTTTGGAGAGGAAGTAGCCCTTGATGCAGTTCAAGCCGCGGTTGACTTGTGACTCAGGGTCGCCTTGCGTGGCCACCACGCGACCGTCTTGCACACCGACCAACACCGAGCAGCCGGTGCCGCAAAAACGGCAGGGCGCTTTGTCCCATCGCACCTTGGTGTCGCCCTTGGCGTTTTGTGGGGCGGCTTCCACCACGATTGGAATTCCGGCTGCCGTTGCACTGGCTGCCAAGGCTTGCGATTTCAAAAAGTCGCGGCGATTTGATTCCATGATATTTTTCCTTGCTGCGTTTAAACGTGGGAACTGGTGAGCGGATGGTCTTTGGCCATTTGAGCCATCGTGGTCCGCCATGACTGGTATCGGGTGTTGTCCTCATCGGCATCGACGTGGGCGACATCGGGGCCTGAATATTCATAAACCAACGAAGCGCTGAGGACTTCAGGGAAAAGAGAAATCGCGGCAAAGGTTTGTGCAGCACCCGTGGTTTGGGTGTCTTCCACAATCAACACCAAGCGGCCATCGCCTGGGTTCATCGCGACATCTACCCCTGCTGTGGTGGTCAATGTGGCGAGAACCTGAGGTAACTTTTCTGCTTTCACGCGTAAGACGCAACCTAAGATACTCATTTGCTCTTCCTATAGAACTGGCTCAAGCATTACACCGGTGTCTAGAACGTTTGAATTTGATGCAAGTCAATAAGATTCAATTCATCTGAATGTTTATGGCATCATCGGAACGCCGCAATTTTTCAGCGTTTAAGTTACTTATGATGCATTTGGAATGAATCAATCAGGTCAGGAATGGGTGTGACACTTTCTTCTCAACATGTCAAAGTCTTCGGTATTGCGGGGCATTCAGGCATGGGTAAAACCACCTTGCTTGAAAAACTCATTCCAGAGCTCACCCGGCGGGGTTTGCGCGTGTCGCTGATCAAGCACAGCCACAAAGACATTGAAATTGACCGTCCAGGCAAAGACTCTTATCGCCTTCGAGAGGCGGGGTGTAGCGAAGTGTTGCTGATGGGTAAAAGCCGTTGGGCCTTGATGCATGAGCAACGCAACGACACCGAACCCACGTTTGACTATTTGTTAAGTCGCATGCAGCCATGCGATTTGGTGTTGGTCGAAGGCTTCAAGCAAGAAGCGTTTCCAAAGCTGGAGGTCTATCGCTCTGTCAATGACAAAACGCCTCTTTGGTGGAGCAAAGAGGACATCATCGGTCTAGCCACCGATGTGCCCGCAGCCGCACAGCATGATCACAAAACACTGCCGCATTTCGATTTGTCGAATGCACAAACGATTGCTGATTTTGTGCAAGCTCACGCAGCCCCTCTTTAAATCATGCGCTCTTGCGCATCCATGGTTCTTTCAATGGTCGTTGCCACGTCATGAAAACTGATGGGTTTGTGCAGCACTTGGATATTTAACTGAGCAAACAAGTTGATGTGAGAGGGCGATGTGTCCGCTGTGACGATGATGGCTGGGATTTCTTCGTTGTAACTATCTCTGAGTTTCTGAATGAGTAGATCCCCTGTGGTCTGACTCAAACGGTAATCACTCAAAATGCAATCGAGGTGATCAATTGACTCAAGTTGTGCATCTAGCTCGCTTTCATTTTCTGACAGCACATGCACATAAGCGCCTTTGTTCGCCAAGGTCTGCCTGTAGGCCTCAACGATGATGGGGTTGTCTTCAATCACCGCGATGTACTTGCCTTGCAGACTTCTGTGTGAGTTTTTCACCTTCGGCGCAGGTTGTACGGCATACATCTCTTCTTCATTCGAAGATGCCAGGAATGGTGTGGTGACGATGAATTTGGCACCTTGTCCCAGCTCTGACATGACATGAATTTCAGCGCCAATCAGATTGCACAGACGCTGAACAATTGACAGCCCGAGGCCCAAGCCATCGTGCAAGGTACGGGTTTTTTCTGCGCGGTAGAACTGATTGAAGATTTCAGATTGCTCGGTTGTTGAGATGCCGCAGCCTGTGTCGCTGACTTCAATCGTCAAGCAGTTTTGTTGTATTTGAAATGTCACTTCGACTTGGCCGTGCTCGGTGTATTGAATGGCATTTGAGACCAAGTTGTTCAAAATTTGCTGCAGCAGCAATTTGTCACCACGCACCATCCAATTGGGACAGTCAATGTTGAACACCAAACCTTTTTCAATTGCCTTGGCTTCTGCCAAATCCCGAAGCGTGCTGGCAAGGTTTTCCAGATGAAAAATGCGATGGCTGACTTGCATGACATCCGCATCCAACTTGCTGATGTTCAGCAACGAGTCAAACATGGTGTTGAGGGTGGTGATGCTGCTTTTGATTTTGGAGAGAGATTTTTTCTCTAGCGTTGGCAAGTTATCTAGGTTGATCAACTCTAAATACACGTTCACCGCATGCATAGGTTGGCGCAAATCGTGGCTTGCCACGGCGATGAATTTCGATTTGGCGACATTCGCTGTTACGGATTGGTCGCGCTCATTGGCCAACTCTTGATACAAGCGTTCATTACGAAATCGAAGCCGAACCGAGTCTTCAAATGTTTTGGCAAAGTTCTTGGCAATGCTGATGACGACGATGTACAGAGAAGCCAGGCCTACGGAGAAAGGCCAAGGAAAAATGGTGGTTGGCCACAACACCGTGCTGAGTGACGGAATCATGATGGGCAAAGTGAATGCCAAAAACGTCACGTGGTGGACGCTGTATGCAAACATGCTGGAGATCATCGCTGCCGTTGTCATGTAGACGTAGATCATGCGATTGACCATCAGCAAATCAGGGGCCATCAAAATCCAACCCAAGCCCCACCCGAAACCCACGATGCCGACGGCATAGCTCATGATCTTCAAATCACGTTTGGGATCGATGATCTTTTCGGCCTCGTGCGGCAAGCGATACAGCAACCCAGTTCGTACCAGCACGGCAACGAACATGTAACCGAGCCAGAGCGCCAAATCGGAAGTGGGTACTTCGTCTTTGAACATAGGGATGCACAACAAAGGTGCCAAGATGTTGGCAAGTGTGGCGGAGCGTGCTGCCTTGGTGATGTGTGCCGATTTTTCTCGGAGCAGATTGATGTTGTTGGCTTCATCCATCCAATAGCGACCTCACAGCAATAGTTGGTGTTTTTGCGCTTTGAGTACGGCTTGTGTTCGGTTGAACACGCGCAGTTCTTTGAAGATCTGATTGATGTGGATCTTGACCGTTTGCTCGCTGATGCCTAAATAGTCCGCAATGAGTTTGTTGGGGTGGCCTTGCGAAATCAAATCCAGCACTTCCGTCTGACGCTGCGTGAGGCGGAAATCTTTTTTCTCCACAGGTTCGCGTGTCACGACGTTGTCGGTTTGATGCGTGACCAGTGGCTTGAGTTTGCGAATGATGAATTCAGCGGTGTTGTTTTTAGAAAGAAACATGGCAGCGCCCGCAGACACGGCTTTGGGCTCCCACGCGTGTTCGTCTAGTCCCGAAATTGCCACAACTTCTTCAACCTGATTCAACTCTTTGAAAACTTTGATTCCGGCTAAACCACTGAGGCCCGGCATCAAGATGTCAAGCAAGATCACCCAATGCTTGTTTGTTTTTTCAATCAGTTCTAAACCTTCGTTGGCGCTGCTTGCAACGGCAACGTCAATTCCGTCGGTGATAAATTCAAGCGCAAGTTTTTCGCTCAGCGCATCACGGTAAACGGGATGGTCATCAATGATGAGCAAGGATTTTTTTGTGATGGCAGTCATGGTGCAACGATGCTAGTGAACCGTTGCTGAGGTAGCAACCTCACTTGAATGACAGTTCCCTCATCAAGGGGCAAGTCTTCCTTGGAAGTAAATAAAAATACCACATTAGTGATTGACATGTGGAGCTTCACGTTTGTTTTTCAGCACAGAGAAGCATTGCTCAAAGCAATTTTTGATGTGCGCCACTTGCGGGGCAAGGTCTGTTTGGGTTTTGGAGATGGCACCGAGAAACTGGATGGCATCCGGCGTTAAGCCTGCGCCTTTGCCGCTTCTTCCCCAAACAATGAGGCTTGTGTTGAGCTCATGTTCCCAGTGTTTGAGTTCGCCCCAAACGTGACGGTAAGAACGTCCTAAGCGTTTGGCAGTTTGGCTAATTGAGCCGGTTTGATGCAAGGTTTCCAACACCTCAAACAATGGATGCGCCAACCGCGCGGGTCTTTTTGAATAAGCCCCCTCGATGGCTAATTGGAAAAATTCAGACGAATTTGCCATACCACTCGGCGATTGCCCCTTCGAGTTCATAGGGGGCCATGCTAGGGTTACCAGAGGCTGAGCTCAATAGCCGATTGGTTCTAGAGACGCGTTAGTGAGACGCGGCAGTCAGCTCCGTGATCAACCGAGTTGTGTTTTAGCGTCGGGTTTGTTTTGGGGTGATGCGAATTGGTTGGCTCATGGCTGCGTTGCGACTGGGGAGTAAATCAGCCAATGTCACTTGATCCAGCTCGCTCAAGAAACTGTCGCTCGCTCGTTGGAGCACAGATTTCAACTTGCAGCGACCATTTAAGCGGCAAGAGTTCGAGGCCTCGTCAAAGCACTCGACCACGTGAAAATCGGTTTCGGTTTGGCGTACCACGTCGCCCACACTGATTTTGTCGGGGTCCACCGAGAGGCGAATACCGCCGCTTCTGCCGCGAGACGATTCAAGCCAGCCGAGGCCAGAGAGGGTCATCACAATTTTCATCAAATGGCTGCGCGATATGTCGTGACGCTCGGCAATTTCGCTGATCGTGACGGGGGTTTCACGAGTTCGCGTGGCTGCGCAGTGCAGCAAGACACGCAAGGTGTAATCCGTCCATTTGGTGAGCCGCATAAGTAAGCACGTTAAGAAAGACTCATTTTAGGGCTTCGCTGTGGGCACCGATGGGCTACCCGTCTTTGCCGTCTAGCCGTGTTTGCATCAGCCATGGGCCATACACCCAAACGTAGAGACCAAACGCGAGAACCCACAAGAGTGCTGACACCTCGATGGCTTGGACATACAAAGCCGGTGCCACCCACGGCATGAAGACGCGTACGCTGGCTGCAAGCATCACGCAGGCGTATGCGACGATTTCTGCGCGTGAGGTTTCTAGCATCCGTCCTGTGTGGCCGCGTGCTGTGCGGGTGATCATGCCCATGATGAGACCGCCCACCGCACCCACCGCAAACGCATGAATGGCCAAGGATTCAGCCAGCCATCCCCATTTAGAAAAAGCCAACAACACAAACCCAAACGGCACCCAAGCATAAGACGCATGTAGCACCCAAAGAATCGGACGATTGCGTGTGACGCGTGGCTGCCATTGCCAAAGGCGTCGGGCATGCAAAGCGAAAGCGAGTGTGGCGCTGATGCCTGTGAGTGAGTTGGGGGCCTCCAACACCCAACTCAAGAGTGCAACGATGGTCACGATCAACAGTGCTTTTTCAAGACGTGGCGTGGGTTGAATGACCAAACCGGGTGTGACGTTTTGGGTGAACATTGGAATGACGCGTCCAGCCATGATGATGATCACCATCAAAATCAAGGCCAGCTGACCATGCAGCACCCCATGCGCAGAGATGTGCACCACGCCCATCACAGCCAGATGGAAGGTGGCATTGGTCAGGGCCATCAAGACCAACAGAGAAATCAAGGGCATGTTGCGTTGGTTGCCTGCGCGTATGAGCAAGCGCAGCAAAACGGCGGCTGCGATGGGGAGCAAGGCCATGTCCAATGTGGCATAAATTTCATACGACCCGGTCCAAGGGGCGACGCGTGCCAAGGCCCATACTGCCACCAATGCAGCCAACTGCCAGCCACGTGGTGTGGGCAAACCCGTCCATGCTTTGACCGCGGTGAAGAGAAAGCCCACGATCACAGCCACTGCAAACCCAAACAGCATTTCATGGGCGTGCCACAAGGCGGGAGGCATGTCGAGGGGGAGTGGCATCACACCATGCAGGATGCTCACCCACAACACAAGGCTGATGCAAGCAAACACAGCCGCCGACAAATAGAACGGACGAAATCCCAAACGGCATACAGGCCAACCGATCAGCGTTTCGGGGTGGGGTGCGGATTTTTCTGAAATGACCAACAGCTTGGGTAATTCTTGACGCATGGTGAGTCGGGTGAAGATAAGATTCAATCTGTATGAATCTTATCGTCTCATGGCAAGAGCGACTTCGGTCCGCAGTGGGTGCAGGCTTGGGCATTGGTGTGACAGGCCTGAGTGGGTGGTGGCTGTCGGGCCAATTGGCCGAAGGCTTGCCGTGGCTGATTGCGCCCATGGGGGCCAGCGCGTTGCTGGTCTTCACCATCTCCGCCAGTCCACTCGCGCAGCCGTGGGCCGTCGTGGGGGGAAACACCTTGTCCGCTTTGGTGGGCTTGGTGTGCGTGGCGGTGTTGGGCGTGTCGTTGTGGACGATGGCGCTTGCCGTGGCCTTGGCAATTTGGGTCATGTTCGCCACGCGCAGTTTGCATCCGCCGGGGGCGGCCACAGCGCTGTTGATGGTGTTGAGCCCATGGACTCATCCGATGGAGGTGCTGGCGCTGGTCTTTTTCAATGCGCTGGTGTTGGTTTGGGTGGGGTGGGCCTACAACAACCTCACCGGTAAAAGCTACCCGCACCATGCGCATGTCGAACTTCTGAGTGAGCACACCTTGCGTCACGAATTAGAGCTTGTGCTGAAAAAGCACAACGAGGTGCTGGACATCAGCCTTGATGATTTGGAGGTTCTGATTGAAGAGGCGGTGGCACTCAAATCAGCGTCCACCACGACGGCGCCAACTGAAAACGTGTGAACTCGCTTTAATGGCGCAAATCCAACGCCAGTTTGCCAAACTGCTCGGCGCGTGACATCACATCGAGTGCTTCGTGCACTTGGGCCATCGGGTACACGCGGTCGATGACGGGGCGAATTTGGTGTTGTTCGCAAAAGGCCAAAAGGTCTTTGAACTCTTGCAAGTTGCCCAAGGTCGAGCCCAAGATTTGCAATTGACGGATGAAGATGCGCCGCAAATCCGCAGGCGGTTGGTCGCCGCTGGTGGCACCACACGTCACCAATCGGCCACCACGCACGAGGGATTTCATGGCGTCACCCCACACGGCTTCGCCGACGTTTTCAATCACCACATCCACGCCGCGTTTGTCGGTGAAGGCCATCACGCTTTTCACCACGTC
>Ga0228700_1002123_pt1 | contig 10962 bp, 16 predicted proteins | sample McNCre317_Aug_MG_FD_178019 | JGI IMG/M metagenome (GOLD analysis project Ga0228700, IMG submission 178019) | Freshwater microbial communities from McNutts Creek, Athens, Georgia, United States - 3-17_Aug_MG | ecosystem: Environmental > Aquatic > Freshwater > Creek | place: USA: Georgia...
CTCGCACGACGTCTCGTTCTCGCGGCCGACCGAGGTTCCGATCTACGTGGCCCTGACGCTCACCTACGACGCCTCGCTCTACCCGTCCGACGGCGACGCGCAGGTCAAGGCGGCGGTCGTGGCCTACGGCGACACGTTCCGCAGCGGTTGGGACGTGCGCTCGTCGGCCATCCTCGCCCGGGTGTTCGCCGTGCCGGGCGTGCTCGACGTGACGGTGTGCAACATCGGCACGGCTCCTGCGCCGTCGGGCTCGACCACGATCACGACCACCGCGCGCGAGCTCGCGACGTTCGACACCGCCCACGTCACCGTCTCGTCGTCCGGCGCGACGCCGTAGGAGCCTTGCCGTGGCCCTGACGCACGTCACCGACCACGAAGCGCAGGCGCTCGCGCGCCTCGTGCTGCAGTATTCCGACAAGACGAACGTGCGCGCGCTCGTCGGCGTCGGCGGGGCGTCGGTGCAGACCGCCGAGGACGTGCTCTGGCAGCTCTACAGCGAACGGCTCCTCGAGGACGCCGTCGGCGCGCAGCTGGACAACCTCGGCGCCGTCGTCGGGCAGGCGCGCGAGGCGTCGACCGACGACCAGTACCGCGCACGCATCCGGGGCCGCATCCTCGCGAACCGATCGAACAACTCCACCGAGACCATGATCGCCATCGCGGCGGCGGTCGTGAACGACCCGGACCTCGTGGCGCGGGTGACGGCCTACGCGCCCGCCGCGTTCGAGCTGTGGCTGGACGGCGTGTCCGTGACCGACGACACGGCCGACGCCCTGGGCGACCTGATCCGCGCCGCCCGTGCCGCGGGCATCGGCGCGCGTGTCATCTACTCGACGGAGCCCGCGTCGGACACGTTCACGTTCGAGCCCGTCGTCGGGTTCCTTGACGCCGCGATCCTCTCCGGCGAGACCGAGCTCGTACTGCAGGCCGACGCCGACGCGTTCCCTGCCGCCGGCACGGTCAAGATCGGCGAGGGCACGGCGACGGAAGAGAACGTCACGTACTCTCACCGCCTCGGGAACGTGCTGTATCTGACGGGTTCGACCGCGAGCGCGCACGCCGAGAACGACGCCGTCCGGCCCTCGCCCACGACCGGCAAGGGGTTCGGCGACGACGGCGACCCGGCCGAGGGCGGCGTGTTCGCGGGCGTCATCGCTGCGTGATAGGAGAGACCCATGCCTGAGAAGCCTTCAGACCTGCCGCGCTGGGCCGACTCCGGCGGCGCCATCGTCGAGCCATCGAGCGGCAAGAAGGACGTCGGCTGGATCCCTGCCGAGCGTCCGCCCGCGCAGTATTTCAACTGGCTCCTCAACCTGATCTACCAGTGGATCCAGTACCTCAACGCGCCGGTCGGAACGGGCTCGGGTGCCGGCATCTCGGCGACCGGCGGCAGCTCCAACGGCCCCGGCCTCGAGGGCACCGGCGGCGCGACGAACGGCAAGGGCGTCGTCGGCAACGGCGCGGGCACGGGCGTCGGCGTTAGAGGCACAGGCGGCGGCTCGGGCGGTATCGGCGTGCAGGGCGTCGGCGTCGGCGGCGCGGCCGGCGGCGATTTCACGGGCGGCTCCACCAACGCGGCGGGCGTGAACGCGACCGGCGGCGGCTCGACCGGCAAGGGTGTCGTCGGCGTCGGTGGTGGCGGGACGACCGCGGCGGGCATCGGCGGCCAGTTCACCGGCGGTGCCACGAGCGTCTCCGGCGCGGGCGGCGCGGGTGTCGTCGGCGTCGGCGGCGTCGGTGTCGACACGCAGGGGCGCGGCGGCGAGTTCACGGGCGGCGCGGGCAACGCGGACGGCGCGAAGGGCACGGCCACCGGCACCGGTGCGGGCCTGCACGGCGTCGCCTCGGGTGCGAGCTCCAGCTCCCGCGGCGTCCTCGGCGAGGTCACGAGCGGCAGCGGCGCGACGGCCGTCGAAGGCCTCGCAAACGTCGCGAGCGGCATCGGCGTGAACGGCGAGGGGCAGGGCACGGGCGTTCGCGGCGAGGGCAAATCCGGCGGCGTCGGCGGTGCCTTCAGCTCGGACACCGGGATCGGTGCGACCTTCACCGGCAACAGCACCGCGGCCCCGATGCGCGTGGTGCCGCAGTCGGCCGAACCCGGCTCGCCCGTCAACGGCTCGATCTACTACGACTCCGACACGGACAAGCTTCGGCTGTACGCTGGCGGCGCGTGGGTCGACCTCAACTGATTCCAAGCGGGGGCGGGGCCTCGGGAGAATTCATGCGCACGCACCAACTCAACCGGTCGATTTCCGACCACCGAAAGCGGGACGCGTTCCTCGAGTTCATGGGCGAGGTCCTGATCCTGGCGACGTTCGCCCTCGTGATCGCGACGATCACGAGCGCCGTGCTACGGTCAAGCGCCGAACAGGCGGGCAGCTCCACGTGCGAGGTGGTGGCCGACCGCTGAACGTGCGGGGACCACCATGCCCGAGCAGCCCGAGACGACACCGCGCAAGCGATGGCCCCGAACCAAGGTCGGGCGCCGCGCGCTGCGTGCCGCTCTTGCGGGCCTGGCTGGCACCGCCCTCGGCACCCTCTGTCACTTCGTCCCTGACGAGGCGCGCGAGCTGTGCCAGTCCCTCGCCTCGCTCGCCCGCCTCGCCGTCGGGCTCTGGTGAACCGATGAACGCGTTCGTCTGCCCGGAGTGCCACGGTCGCAAGACGGTCGACGAGGCGGGGCTCGTGCTGTGCGTCGTGTGCCTTGGCACGGGCGTCCGCGAGGACCAGCGGCTCTCGAAGCACTTCACGCTCGCCGAGGTCGTTCGGAGCGAGGTCGCCACACGGCGCTCGGTGCCGAACATGCCGAGCCCCGAGCAGATCCAGAACCTCGAGCGCGTGTGCCTCGTCGCCGACCTCGTGCGCGAGGAGTTCGGTCCGGTGCGCGTGAACAGCGGCTTCCGGTCGAAGGCCGTGAACGCCCTCACCGGCGGCGTGCCCACGTCCCAGCACTGCGACGGCCGCGCGCTCGACATGGTCACGCTCGGGGTGCCGCTGCGCCTCGCCGCGGCGTGGATCGCCGGGCACGCGGCCGAGCTCGGCTTCGACCAGTTCATCTACGAGGGCACGTGGCTGCACCTCGGCGTCTCGCGCATCAACGAGGAGCCGCGGCGGCAGACGCTGATGATGTTCGGCGGCCGGTACTTCCCGCTCGACGTGTCGGACCCGCGCGTCGTGTAGAGTCCGGGGCTGGCCCATTGGAGGGGCCGTCCCATGACCCGTCTCGTCGCCCTGTTCGCGTTCCTCGTCGCCCTCATCCTCGCCCCTGACACCCCCCGCGCCTCGATCCGGTCGAGTCCCTCGGTCGACGCCGGCACCGTGCACGCCTCGGCCTCGTGGACCCCGCCCGCGATGCGCCCGACGCTCGGCCGCGCGGGCTACGGCCTGACCCTCGCCGACGCCGCGCCCCCCGCGCCGGTGTTCACGCCGACCATCGCCCCCGACGGCACGCTCGCGGCCGACCCGTCCGACGACCTCGGGAAGCTCGCCCTCGTGCTCCTGAAGGCCGTGCAGGACCGGAACTGGTGGCTCGTCGTGTCGCTGGTCCTGTCGCTCGTGCTCGCGGGCGTCCGGAAGATCGGTCCCGGGCTCCTCGAGGGCCGGTGGCCCGCCGGTGCCGCCTGGCTCAAGTCGGACGTCGGCGGCGCGGTCCTGGTCCTCGGCCTCGGCATCCTCGGCGGCATCGCTACGGCGCTCGCCGGCGGGGCCCCGATCGGCGCGGGCCTCCTGATCGACGCCCTGAAGGTGTCGCTCGGGTCCGCCGGCGGATTCGTCCTCGTGAAGAAGCTCTTCGGGTTCAGCAGCGCCAAGGTCGAGGCTGCGGGGCAGGCGGCGGTCGACAAGTCCCCGCCCGCCGGCGTCGCGGGCGTCACCGGCCCGACGCTTCCGCTCGGGGGCTAGCGTGGTCCAGCCGATCCCCTGCGAGCACGGGAACGCGTGGGAGTGCGCGCAGTGCGCTCCGGTCGAGCCTTGCCGTCACGGCGAGGTCGGTCCGTGCCGTGCCTGCGACTTCCTGAAGCGGGCCGACATGGGCACGCGCAGGCGCCGGGCGCTCGGGTCCGTGAAGCTCACGGGGATCGTCCTGTGCGCTGTCGGCCTCATCGCGTTCCTGCTCTCGTTCGCGGCGAATGCCGAGGAGCCGGTCCGCGACGTCCCGGCGGGCGTCGTCTGCACCGTGCCGGGCGTCCCCGCGCCCGTGCCGCTCCTCACCGGGTCGAAGCTCGTGCCGCCGCTCGCGTGGTCGAAGCTCGACGCGGAGCTGCGGCGGCTGCAGGCGATCGAGACGTCCCGGCCGGCGCGTGAGGCCGAGCTCGAGCGGCAGTCGACCGAGCACGTGATCCAGGCGCTGATCGGCGGCACGTCCGCCGGAATTGCCGTGGGGTTCGTGGTCGCGTGGATCGTTCGCAGCCGGCCCGGCTCTTGACCTGCAGCGCGGAGCGCGCGAACGGTGGAACGTCGAAGGCCCGGCCCTCGTACAGGGAGCCGGGCCTTCGACGTTCCGGGACTAGGGTCAGCCGGCGACGAGCACGCCGTGCTTCCGGAGCTCGACGGCGACGTCGTGCAGCACCACGCCTGCGAACGCCCACGCGCCGCTACCGGCCGGGGACTCGATCCAGAGCTCACCGTGCCGGACATCGAGCGCGTCGCCGTCGGCGACGGCGTCGGCGACGTCCTTCACGCTCGCGACGGGTTGGCCCGCGTAGAGCACCGAGCAGGCGTACGCGCTGTTGCCGGTCGTCTGCAGGATCAGGACGACGAGCCGGGCGTCCTTCGCCTGCACGAGGTGCTGCGTGGCCGTGGAGAGGCTTGCCTTCGTCGGTGGAGTGACGTCCGGCAGGGCGTAGTCGAGGATGATCGTTTCGAGCGCGCGGGTCTCGACGCCTTGCCGGGAGAGCTGCACGAGGATGCCCTCGTTCTCGGCCTTGCGGTCGCCGAGGATCAGGCCGACGTGCGCGCCCTCCTCGTGGGCCCGGCGGATGACCTGCGCGATGTCGGAGATTGCGTACGTGGAGTGCATGGTGTTCCTCGCGGTTCGGGGTGGGGTGCGGTCTCTCCCGCCGTCACGTCTGGTTGCCCGTCGCGGCGTTCCGCTGGATCGCCCGCCCGTCGCAGGAGCGACGTGGCTGGGCGGGCGGGGTTCTAGGCGGTCAAGATGAAGCAGCGGATGTCGCGGGCGAACTGGTATTGGCGGGAATCGTCCATCGACCGCTTGGCGCGCATCGGGCAGTAGCAGAGCGTCCAGTCGTCGAAGTCGTCGCCGTCCTGCGCCTTGACGACGACATCTTCGTTCGACCGCGCGAGCAGCACGCGCGTGCCGGGCGACACTTCGCCGAGAGTCGTAGCCTTTTCCGATGCCGTGTATCCGGTGCTGGTCTGCATGTCGGACTCCTGTGCGCGATCCCTCGCGCGGTTGGTGGTGCGACTACCAACTGGGGATGTGCTTGCGGATCTCTGCGTTCAGGGCGTCGAGCGCCTTGTTCTGCATCTGCAGAGCGCGCGCCGATCCTTCAGGAGCGCCGCTGCCGGCGGCCAGATAGGTCTCGTACACGAACCCCTGCAGCAGGAGCGACATCCCCGCGGTGCGCTGCTCGTTCGCACACGGCCCCGTTTGAGAGGCGGCGAGCCGACGGGCGAGGTGTCCCGCCATCCGAACAAGAACGTTGAGCTCCGGTGTCGTCATCGCGGCCTCCTACCGCCGAAGGCCCGCCCCTCGTGAGGGCGGGCCGGTCTTGCGGAGCGGGCGGGGCCTACTCGATCGACACCAGCGTGACGCGCTTCACGCCGTGGTCGATCGCGAGGTCGTCGGCCGTGCGATCGAACCACGCGCGGGCGTCGGCGACCGACTCGTGAAACCGCTCGAAGCGGATCGTGCGGCGTCCGGCGCGGAAGGTGATGGTGGTGCGGGTCATCTTCGGCTCCTGTCGCCCCGTCCCCGGGGCTTCGCGGTGGCTCCCTGCCGTCCGTCGATGGAGAGACTGTAAAACATCATCGCGGGACTGTCAAAGATAAAAGCGACGTGGCCCGGCGACGGCCGGAAAGACCAGTGATTCCCGGCACTTGCACCACGGCAGGCACCACCACGTTCCACGGGCGACGGCGTGTCCGTCCGCGAGCAGGCCCGCGCGCAGGGCCTCCGGGGACTCGGCCGGGGCGTCGTCGCCGGTCGGGCCCTCGACGCGGAACAGGACGAGGCCTCGGACGCCCGCACCGTCGGTCACGACTCGCGCCCCGCGAGCAGGCACACGATCCCGTCGGGGCGGCGGACGCGCAGGGAGAGGTACGCGGCGCCGTGCGCCTCGAACAACTCGACCGTCGCTGCGCCGGTCAGGTCGGCGAGCAGCGGCGCGAGCAGGCCCCGGTCGAACCGGGAGCGGTGCGCGCGGGCGTCGGTGAGGGGCAGGACCTGTACGACCGCCGTCCCGTCCCTGCCGTCCTTGAACGTCGCCTTCGGCAGCCGCTTCCACGTGCCGGACCACACGGCCGGGCGCCCGAGCAGGTCGCGGATGTCATCGACGAGCTCCGGGTCGACATCCGTGGCCGAGGCCCGCGACGGGTCGACGACCGCGCCCCACACCGCCGTCACGAGCGCGCCGAGGGTCGTGTCGTGCACCTTCACCTTGGAGTCCTCGTAGACGACCCACGCGTAGCGCACGGTGTCGAGCAGGTCCGCCTTCGGCGCCTGCGGCGCGGGCGGGGCGTCCGACGGCACGGCCACGCACAGCTCGGTCGGCACGGCGCGCAGGTCCCGCGACGGCGCGAGGAGGCCGAGGTCCCCGCCCGCCTTGTTGTAGGCGACGGCGATCTCGAGCGCGGCCTCACGGCTCGTGCGCAGGGAGAGGACGACCTTGCCGTCGCCGCCGAAGGCGAACCAGGACCCGTCGGCGTCCGAGGGCGCCGCCTTCAACGCCCGCGCGAGGTCTCCGAGGTTCTGCGGAACGTCGTGCCGAGTGCGTCGGGCGTTGCGGGCTGCAGCGGCGAACCAGTCGCGCCCGGACTTCGACAAGGCGGGGATCGAGCGCGGCGCGAACTCGAACGGCGTCGCGTCGATCAGGATCCACTCGGACCCGGCCCACACCGCGCCGAGGTCGGATTCGACCACCGGTCTCGGGGTTCGCCGGCAGGTGACCGTCGCCTCGGCGTTGCAGACCCTGCACTGTGGGAAGATGCACCGCGCCCGGCTGTCCGGGTCGCGCAGCACGACATCGGTCTTGCAGTTGGCGCACGTGCCGACGAACTCGTCTTTGACGATCGCGGTGCCATCCATCGCCTGCTCCTGTACGCCGTCCCCGGCGTGTCGAAACAGACTCTAAAGCCACGGACGACGACTGTCAAACTTCATTCTCGGCGGCACTCGGCGCAGCCTTCCTTGCGGCACGCGGGCGGGTCGGCGTCCAGCGGCGGCAGGCGGTCCGTGACGCCCGGGACCGTGAACGCGTCGCGCGGGCAGGCCGTGAGCTTGTACCGCTTCGCCGCCGGGCCGAACTGGCCGACCCACGCGCTCTCGCGCTCGATCCGCACGCCGGGCGTGCGCTCCAGCGCCGCGAGGTGGTTGTAGATCGTCATCAGGGATACGGCGTGCCCCCGTGCCGCCGCGATCTCGCGCGGGGTGCGGAACACGCCTCGGATGGCGTCGGCCGTGCGCGCGAGGGACTGCAGGTGCTTCGCGCGCTTCACGAGGCGGGCCTGCGGTGAGGGGCGTTCGATGCGGGGGCGGGGCACGGGCTACCTCGGGATGACGCGGACGGGTTCGAGCTCACCGAGAGCCCAGAGCCCGATGCCGACGGCGTCGGTGACGTTATGCGCGAGGGACTTCGCGTTGAGCCGTGCGCGGTCGTAGACGCCGAGGGCCGGGCCGAGGCGGGCGAGGACGCGAGACTCCAGGACCCCCTCGGTCGGCATCGTGCCCTTCCACTCGTCGGGGCGCACGGCGAGGGCGTGCTGAGGCTGCAGGCGCGCGACGCACGCGGCCGAGCACCCGGCGAGCGGCAGGAGGTCGTTCGGGTCGCCCTTCGACCGGCCCCGGCCGAACACGCGCGGCCATTCGGCGACGACCGTGAGCGGGTCACTGCCGCGCACGTGCTCGCGCACGGACCGCGTGAGGTACGCGGCGACGTGGGCGTTCAGCCGCAGCGGGTCCATTTCGTCCTTCGCGGCCTTGCGCGTCTGGACGAGCTCCGCGTGTACGAGCACGCCGTCCGCGAACACGGCGAGCCCCGCGAGCCGCAGGCCCGGGTCGATCGCGACGAGGTAGGGGGTTTCCACACGCATCGGGACGAGACTCTAAAACGACCACGCGGGACGGTCAATCTCTAGACGTCGGGGTCCGGCACGAGACGGCCGGCGACGTACACGCCCTTCGCCGACTTGCTCCACCGCCGCATGAGAGCCGGTTCGAGCGCGGGGATCTTCACGTCGGGCAACCATGCCTGCATCCGCTCGCGCATGATCTCGGCGATGCGGTGCGCGGCCTCGTGGGCCGCCGGCTCGGGGTGCTCGGAGAATAGTTCGTCATGCGCGAAGAACGGCACGCGCGAGCCGAACAGGGCCGAGCGTGGGTCGTAGCATTCGCGGGTCACGTGCCAGAGCGCGTCCTTCGCGCCGTCGGCGGCGAGGCCCTGGAAGAAGCCGTTCGCCGTGTTCGTGAAGTCCACGCCGCCGCGGCGACGCAGGGAGCGGAGCTGCACCATCTCGCCGGTGTCGGCGATCGACGACACGAGGTTGAAATACGCCCGCATCTCCTGCCACTGCCGGAACCACTGGTCGCGCAGGTCCTCGGCGCACTTCACGCAGGCGGCACACACCGGCGGCACCGGGCGTCCCTTGTGCTCGGTGATCTTCTCGACGCCGCACCGCTCCGCGCCGGTCATGAGGATGCAGAACCGGAGGCCCGCGTAGGTCACCTTGCCGTCCGGCGATTTCGTCTCACCCTCGATCCGCTTGCGCTTCGCGAGGACGAACGTCGCCGCGCCCATGCCGCCGGGGAAGCCGAAGTTGCCGGCCTTCGCGGCCTGCCGGAACGCGAGCGCCTCGGGTTCCTTCGCCTTCACCCGCGCCTTCAGGTCGTCCACGTCGCACGCGAGCATGCGGGCGGCGAGGGCGGTGTGCAGCGCGCCGGGGTCGCCGGAGGCGTTGATCGTCTCGGCGATCGAGCTGCGTCCGAGCAGGTCGACGAGCGCCTGACCGAGCGAGCACAGTTCGAGGGCCGGGTAGTCGTTCGAGCAGAACACGTAGCCGGGCCGGGGCGTGAAGCACTCCCTCAGGCCCCCCGCCTTCGGGAACGTCTGCATGACGCCGTCGTATGAGGTCCGCCCGGTCTCCACGAGCGCGTTCGGGCGCGGGTTCATAGGGAACGTCGTGGCGAGTTCGAGAGCGGGGAGGTACGTGCTCCGGTGTTTCTCGATCTCGGTGATCAGGCCGTATCGTTCGAGCACGTCGTCGCCGGTCTCGGCGAGCGTGTCCCGGTCCGTCTTCACGCCGCCCTTGTCCGTGCGCGGCACCGACAGGGCCTTCGCGAGATCGAATCCGGTCCCGTCGCACCCACCGTCCGAGCCCTTGCACCCGACGGGCTTGCCGGTGACGGCGCTCGTGACCTTGCCGGTGCCGTTGCAGCGCGGGCACGGGGCCTCGGCGCCGAACGCGCGGGCGATGGCTCGCTTCACGGATGCCTGGTCCTCGGTGCCGTCGGCACGCAGGAAACCGGCGGACTGGCCGTGCGCGACCTCGCGCGCGAACGCCTCGTCGAGGTTCGCGCGCACCTTGCCGACCGCCTCGGGGTCCGTGCGGATGCCCCACACCGCGCCGAGGTGCAGGGCGAACGCCGCGCGGCACTGGCGCCCGAGGTCGTGCAGGTTGTCGAGCGGCTTGTCCCCGGCGCACGCGCCCGACGTCCGGGGGATCGCGCCGGCCTGCGCGAGAGCGACCTCGAGCGTGTTCCGGGCGTCGTCGACCGGGTACTGCCGGGCGTCCTCCGGCCAGTCGGCGAGCGGCACCTCGGCGAGGATTGCGTAGCGCGAGCGCCAGTAGTCGTTCTCCTTGGCGTTCGAGCGCCCGAGCACGAGGTCGACGCAGGTCTCGAGGCTGTACCGCGCCCGTCCGCCCCCGCCCGGTTTCTGCAGCGGCTGGAACGTGCGCGGGTGCCGGAACAGGTGCCCGCCCGCGATGCCGTGGAGTGCCTGGGCGATCTGGACGTCCCACACCCGGCCCTCGTCGTAGGCCCGGATGATCGATCCGATCGGCACGATGTCGTGCGCTGCGAGGACCGCGAAGTCGAAGGCGATGTTCGCGCCGATCAGCATCCGCGACCGATCCACGAGCGTCGGCCAGTCCGCTCGCACGCGTTCGAGCGTCACCAGCTCGCCGTGCACGGCGCCGCCCACGACCCACGCCGCCGATCCGACGACGGTCTCGGGCGCGAGCAGGCCCGGCTGGACGAGCCCGGTTTCGAGGTCGATCGCGGTCGCGTCGAGCGGCTCGAACCCATCCTCGCGGGCGCGGCGGGCGAACGCCTCTCGGTCGACGTCGGGGACGGCGGAGTCGGGCATGGGGTCCTCGGGCGTGGAAAGGCCCCGGCCGACGCGTTCGCCGACCGAGGCCTCGGGTAGAACGGATTCGGCTACTTCGCGGGCGCCGTGCCGTCCTGCGCCGCCGCGCGGGCGGCGATGTCGGACTTCGTCTGGCCGGGCACGTGGAACCAGTTCACGCCCACGCCCTGCACGCCCGAGCGGCTCGTGAACTCGTAGGTCTCCGCGCGGATCATCGCGCCGCGCATGATCCGGCCGCGCGCGGGGTCCGTGTCGGTGCCGGTGATCTGCGCGACGATCTGCCCGGCCTTCGCGGGGTCGGTGCGCTTCACGTCCTCGCCGACGAATTCGAGGCAGAACCCCTTGATCTTCCCGGGGGCGACGTCCTTGGTCTTACCCGCGAGCACGTTCACGAACGAGGCCTTCGAGCCGATCGCGTTCG
>Ga0228700_1002131_pt1 | contig 10933 bp, 10 predicted proteins | sample McNCre317_Aug_MG_FD_178019 | JGI IMG/M metagenome (GOLD analysis project Ga0228700, IMG submission 178019) | Freshwater microbial communities from McNutts Creek, Athens, Georgia, United States - 3-17_Aug_MG | ecosystem: Environmental > Aquatic > Freshwater > Creek | place: USA: Georgia...
TGGCCGTCGATGCTTCGGACAGGGACCATTGTTACGGGAGTGTCCATTACGCGGCCCTCCTTTTTTTGCTGGACTTGCGGACAGGAGCGCTGGCAGTCTTGCGAAATGACTTACCCGACGACACCTTCACCTGACGGAACCGCTCAGACTTTCCACTTCCCGCGGAATTTCTCGAAGTTGACCGACCGTCAGCTTCTTGAGCAGCTACTGGCGGATGTGCTGGCGGCGCGGCAGCAGCTTCTTGAACAGGCGCGGGAGATACAGGACCTACGGGCAGCGCTGAAAGCGCGCCGCGCACCATGAGCGCCAGCCTGTCGAGTTCGCGCATGGCGGTCTCGATGGTGTGTCCGCAGGTGAAGAGCTGCTCATCGAGCAGTGAAAGAGTGCGGATCATGGTTACGCGGCCCTCCGGGTTGAGGGTTTGCGACGGCGGGAGGCTGTCGCGCCGGAGGCTACGCGGGTGGCGTGGAATGCGGCCTCCAGAATCTTCTGGACTTCGCGCCCTACGGCCCTGCCGTTTTCGGCGGCCCTCGCCTCAAGTTTGCCCGCCAGCGCCAGTGAGACGGGGACGGAGATTTTCTTTTCGGTTTCAGTCATGTCGTTGGTTTTGTTGTTGGGTGTATGACACCCGATTATTGCAGGTGTCTGACACCCGTCAACAGAATTTTGCAGATTTTTTCTTTTTGTTGACACCCCGCAGGGTGTGTGACACCTTTACCGCATGGCTAACCAGCGATCTAAAAACAAGAAGGTGATAAGTGTTCCGCTCTCGAAAGAGCTTCTGGAGCGTATCGAAAAGGAAGCGGCACGTAAGGGCAAGAACCGCGTGGACCTCATCAACGAGGTTCTAAAGGCTGCCCTTGGATTGATCCTGCTCGCCTTCCTCGCGTTCCACGTCACACGTAGCCCCAAGCGCTGGAACGCGGAAGCACTAGCCGCGACCGGCAAGGCCGCCGTGCAGAAAATTCAACTCGCGCTGAAATAGTATGGACACAGACAGCCCAACCATCCCTCTTTATGTCGAGGGTCAGATTTGCGATACACTGAGCCATCAAGGCATCCCGGGCACGCTCGTAACGTTCTGCGATGCTAGAGCCAGCATTTCCAACCCTGACGTATTCGAATTCTGGTTTCGCATCACTTCGTGCAGCGAAAATTGGAGCGTCCGCATAGATGCGCGCTTGGATCAAATCAGCCTTCCGGGATATGTCACGGACGCAGTGGAGGTCTTGTTGCGCACGGGCTTTCGTCATATCTCCTGCACAAGAAAGCCCTAACCCATGAACGGCAAATTCTCCCAGGCCTCCGATGCCTTTCCCTCCTCCTCCTCATTAGCCGCGTCCAGTGCGCCCGCTGCGGAAAGCGCCGATGGCGGCTGGAGCGCGCCTATGTTGACGGGCGTTACAGGGACGTTTGCAGGGAATGCAGGATTCATCCCAAACCATGACACGAACACGGGACTTTTCCAATTTTCGCCGGTATTCCACCGGTGTTACTGACATCTAACACTTCCAAACCATGCCCCGATCGAGAACCGTCACCCTCAAAGTCCCCCAGGCCATCGCCGACGCCCTAGAAGCCCTGCATGAGCGCGGCGCGTTTGGCTGCTACCCCTCTCGGAACGCCCTCCTTGTCGGCCTGCTTACCTATGCCGCCGTGTTCCCCGTAGTCCACGCCCTCACCGCAGAGCTTGCTCGACTGCCGGAATCCGATCAAGACGCGGTGCATGATCTAATCCTTTCCGCCGTCCAGTCCGGGCGCGACCTGTCCGCAGATCTTCCCAAACCCGCAACCGCCGCCGCGCTTCTCGCGCTGGCCGATACAAAAACGGCGCGGAAATGACGCCGCGCCACGGGCTGACAATCGCGATTAGTATCAAGCGCCCCATAATGGCGAATCGCCATTTCCTCCCCGTTGTCACCTTTCCTTGTCACACGCCCGGCCCCGGCATCTCCACAACTCCTTGATGTTGTGGCGCACCCATTAGGATTCGAACCTAAAACCTTCTGATCCGTAGCGAAAATGACTGCCGTTTCACCGGCCAATTTACCCGGGATTTGCGCTCATTTGCGCTCATTATCGCTTTATTCTGTCACAATCCTCTGTCACGCGGCCCGATGGCGAAATACAAGCTCAAGGGACTATGGAACCGCAACGGCACCTACTGGATGACAGATACACTGCCCGTCTTCGGTCGCGTCCGTATCTCCCTCAAAACTCAGAGCCTCGGCGAAGCTCTCCGCAAACGGGACGCCATCCTTGCCAATCCTTCCGCCTACCTCACGCCATCAGACATTGAAGACTTCCGCGAATACCAAGCCGACAAAGGCGTTTCCGAACGCTGGCAGGATGAATGCGAATGGCTGCTCTCCCGCATCCTGAACGACACTGGCCGCGGTATCCGGGAACTCACTCCCGCAGACGTAGCAAAGTGGCTCGCTGCCCGCCCTGCGCCCTCCCGTGTCTCCTATGCCCGCATCATCCGCGGTTTTGGTCGCTGGCAAGCTGCCCACGGGCGCACAGACATTTCCATCCTCATCCCCAAGGAGCGCAAGCCCGCCAACGTCCGTAAACGGTTCCTCACCGCCCAGGAGGCCGCATCCCTCATCGAAGCCGCTGCACCCGATGAAGACCTGTCATTCGCCATCTACTGCGGCCTTCACGCTGGACTGCGCAAAGGTGAGATAATCGCCGCCCGACCTCACTGGTTCGACCTCGATGCTGGCCTCCTACACGTCCAGAATGAAGCCGACTGGAAGGTAAAGGACAGGGATGCCCGCACAATACCACTGACGACAGGCTTCCTTGCCTTCCTACGCTCCTATGGCATTCGCGCGCCCTACATGCTCAAGCCTGACATTGCCCCGGGAGTCTCGCTGTATAGATGGGACTTCCGCGCCCGGTGGAACAATTTGCTACGTTCCACGGGAATTGTCTGCACCTTTCACGATCTGCGACGCACGTTCGCCAGCCATCTCGTGAGCAAAGGAGTATCCATCTACAAGGTCGCCAAGTGGCTAGGTGACGGCGTGGCCATCACTGAGAAGGTTTACGGGCATCTACTGCCCGCAGACGATGACATTAACCGGGCCTGGTCTTAGAACTCGCTGATCTCTCCAGATTCCCAACTGTCACGCCAGAACAGCAGCAACAGAACGGCCAGGGGGAATAGAATCACGGCCAGAATGTATTTCATGGCTTACCCAGGTTAAAGGTCTCTGCTCTCCGCAGGCCATCGCGCGCGCCGCATGGCTGGCTGCCGCATGACCGAACCGCATCTGCCACCTTCTCAACGGCATCAAGGCGGGTGGTGAGCTTGGCGCGGTCCTCTTTGCACTCCTTGGCGCTCTCGATGAGCGTCTTAATGTGGCTGCGGAAAAGGAATAGCACCGCGCCAACCAAGGCACTAACGGCTGTGATGAGGGCTGCTTCGAGTGTCATTTCTTCATGGAGAATCAAGCTGCCCCCAAGGTGGTGACTGTGCCGGAAGAGCCGCGGTATTTGAGCGCGCCGCTTTCGACAAACAGATAGCCGCCGCCGGAAGGGTTTGAGCCCGGAGCCGTGGTGTTGGCGATGTAGGCGATACCCTGTAGGTCCAGCTTACTGTTGCCCTCAGGAGGGCCTGCGCTCGCGCCTTTGCCGATCTGTAGAGCGCCGCCGTGCCAGCCCTTGTAAGTATTCTCGAATGCGATGGTGTAAGCAGCCGAGGCGCTGCCCTGGTAAGACCCGCCATGCACCGCATACACCGCGCCGAGCGTGGCTCCGCCAGACATCACCGGCGGATTCATCCTGAGCGCATAGCCCACAGTATGAGTGCCGCGCGTGTATTCGGGTGCCCAGACAACCCCGTAAGTGTAGGTTGTCGCTGCATAGCGTATGACTGGACGTATTTGCAGCGTGCAAACGTGGTTGATCGCGCCTGCGTCGGAGACGGTGCCGTGCACACTCCTGTCGTCGAACTGGCAGCGGGATCCGGCCCCGGTGAAGTTCGCAGAAATCGTAATTGCGTGTTGAGCGTTGGCGTTGTCGCGGACGCCCGCAATGAGGACTACGGGGTTGTCATTGACGGTATCGATCGTGCCGCCGCCTATGTTCATCGCGCAACCCGCGAGAGTGAACGTCAGAGGGCTGGTTATGACATTGGGGTAGCCGAGTTCCATAAGGTTACAGAAGCGTGATGTCGAGTTGAGAGGACCATCCCAAGCCGCTGCACGGCCCGAAGCTGATGGCTTGCTGTGCGAGCGAACCCTGGAGCACAAGAGATTCGCCGCTCGGTATTATCTGACTGTCTTCAGCGGAGTATGTGGTCCCGAAGGACCAGGAGAATGAACCTCGGGCAGCGGAGACAATGCACAGCACACGCCCAGATGAAGCAGGTATGGCGTTGTCGGAGGGAGTATCAGCGACGGATAAGCGTGGCATGACAATTATGCGGGGGGGCCGCAGGCTGCGCGCGCAACAGGAAAATGGCGGGCGTTGTAAGTTGAAAGGTCGGGGACGTGGCGGTTCGAAAGCAGGCGCTCGCCTGCCAGCAGGTATTGGAGCTTCTGGTCAGCATGAGGCACACCGAATGCATGAAGGCCGATGGGCTGGACGCATGGCGACTTGTCTAGTCCTGCCTGCCATGCCCACGGCCCTGTGTTCCATTCGTTGCCGACAAGCCAAAGCAGCGCCTTATCCTGCACACCGGCATTCAACCAGCTCTGTTCGCCAAAGTCAGCAACGCGGGTTGTCCTGGATAGCTCCTGTGCGCGCGCGAATGCGTCCAGAATGCGCGGCTCGCGTGTGTCGCAGACGAAGAATCCAGAGTTGAAATACAGGTCGCGCTCAATGCCGAGTGTGGCCGTGTCCTGGAATGCGAAGGTTTGCCGATTCCATACCCCAACGTCCTTAACGGCCGTAAATGTGCCTGGATGCAGCAGCTTCCGCGGATCCGCCGGGCGGATCATCCACCAATCCGCGTCATAGTAGCAAATCGGCCCATGCGGCACAAGCTCAGGAATACGCAGCTTCCACATATGCGCGCCGCGGTCGTCGGGCGGGCAAATCATCACGGACGGGAGGCCCGTCATATCGCGGAACCGCCGAATGGCTTCCGTGGCCAGCGTCAACATGGCCGGACTCGCGAGAGTTACGCCAATCATGATACCCACCTCCCCAGGAATCCTACGCGAAGCCCCTTTGCCTGCACACCGTAACCGGAGGCCGCTGCTACCACACGGCAGGAAACGCGCGCGCCCTGGCCGACAGTTTCGTCACAGGCAACGGTCGCTGTGTAGTGCCCGGCTGGAAGTGTCAGGCTGGTGAACTCCGTCCCGTCCTTCCACACGGCAATCTCTGTATCCACGTTGCTGGACTCGGTGACGCCAACGCGCACCTCTGTGACCTGCATGGCCCGCATGAGTGGCAGCGCGCCGCGGTGCGTGCCCGTCGCCAAGCTCTCTGGATCGTCCAACAAGGTATCGTGCCACTCGTCGCAAGGCAGCGTCTTGTCATTCAGACTGCGCTGGTAGCGGATGGAGCGATTGAACATGTCCACATACTGGACAATGAAATCCTCCGGGCTCACGATGCACCGAACGGCCAGCCTTCGGCTTGAATCGGCGAACAGGCTCACCGTCTGCCTTGCTAGCGCCCCCTGCGGAACCCATTTTGTCGGCTGCAACGGCGCTACGGCAGAGCTTGAGTTGACCAGCGGAAGGCCACGGAACAGGGAGTATTCCGAGTAATGCCCGTGACCTGAGAGCAGCGCGTGAAGGCCCGCGAATTCGGGCCAGTCGAGCGCCGTGTCCGCATGGTCCATGTTCGCGCCCGGCAGAGTTGACACCGGCGGACAGTGAATTATTCCGATTTTCCAGACTGCGGTGGATGCCGCCATTGATGCCGCCAGCCAGGCGCGCTGTGTGGCATACGTTGGCCCCATGAAGGTTCTGGCGGTGTTACGGCCCCAGTCCAGCCCCCACACTTGCACCAGGCCGTTGCCAATGATCTTCGTCCAGTAGGAGGCTCCTGTCGGCGACTGGAAGCCAAACTTCGCGAGGTATTCAGCATAGCCGCCGCTGCCGTCGATGTCGTGATTCCCCGGGATTACCATCAGGCGGTTTTCCGAAAGCAGGGAGTTGAACACTGCTGTCTCTGTCTCCATCTGGCCGGTCCCGCCGTAACGATTGTCACCTCCAAGCATTCCCCAAAACTCCGCGCCTGCCGCGAGTGCCTCAGTCCGCCAGTCGGCGAATGCACCTGCCAGCGTGTTTTGGTTTACACCAGTGTAACCAGTATCGGAGGCAAAGCCGAGAAAGAGCCGCTTTGGATACACTGGAGGCGTGACCGCAAGATTAGGGGCGAACTGGCTCCAGTCGCCCACGTCGGTTGAGTCGGAAATCCAGATGGAAGCGTCAGATCGCTGAACGCCAAGCTGGCCCACTCGCTGAGGTTTGACGGAAGCGCGGGCCGCGGCATCCGCCCAGGTGGGAACGTCGCGGAGTCCCTCGGGCGGTGCGGTAATGGTAGGGTCCGCATCGTCCAGGGCCATGTCGCCGGTCTGCATGGCAATCATGACGGCGCGGTCTATGGCGCGCTCGATGTTGACCGAGTTGAGCGCGGAGCCGTTGGGGAACTCGAAAGGCTGCGTGAACTGCACCCACCGGAAGGGTATGACCTCGTAAGTGCCACCGTAGGCTGTGGCCGTGGTGACGTAGGGATTAGGGCCTTCCGCATCGTGAACGGTGAATTGACCGGACGTGAGCTTGAACGGGGAGCCTGTAGGCGGAACGATCTGCACCTGAATGTTGGCCGCATCCTTTAGGAACGGGAACGTAATCGGGTAGGGAAGCGTAGTGCTTCCATTGCCGTCGTAGCGGTCGGCGCGTTGATTGGTGTCGATCATCTCGACGCCGGACGCGGGGGGGATGCGGTGCCGGGCGCAACTGGTTTTTCACCGGCAGGATTCGAACCTGCGGACCCCTCCTTAATCCGGCAGCGCGGGCGGTTTAGGGTTCTTCAATCTGCTCAACCTTAGTCCTGGCTCAGTCACGGCAAACAACCGGGAACTCCCGATCCGCAGAACGATACGCCACCATTTTCGCGGCGTCAAGAAAATGGTCCCGTCAGGTGCCGCGAACTTTTCTGTTGCTGCCGAGAATTCTTCCCGGAGCTTGCGGGATGAGGCCAAGAACAATCAACGCACCATCCAGGCTTGTCGTGCGCGCAGAGGCGGAACGCGGGCGCTGCATAGGCAATCCGCAGCTACACAGTAGCAACTGGCAGCTTTTGCTTGAGTGCGGGCACAGCACTACGCGCCCGCTGCGGTTCCCTCCAATTCCACGGGCAAAAAGGGGATGGTCCGCAATGCGCAGACCGCGAGCTATCGAGGATGTTCTTCCGCCGCCCGTGAATGTGCGCTGCCTCGCCTGCGAGCCGAAGGAGCCGGAAACCGTTCCTCAGTGGGCTAAGTATCGAAACCTAAGCCGGGCGACAGCATGAAATCACTCCTCAAAGCTCTGTGCGCCGTCACCCTGGTTGCTGCGAACGCGGCTCTGCTGCCGCTATACAGGCAGCTTGAGAGAGAGCTAGACCTTGTGGTCATGGCGCTAGGACATCTTGAGGTGTCGGTTCTCGTTATCGGAACGTATCGCTACCTCATTCGGAAAAGTTGTCCGCAGTCTTGAAGACTTGATCCGCGATGCCCGCGCCTACGGCCGTAGCGGCATCCATGCCTTTCAGCACGCGGACGACGTGGTTCCAATACCACTCGCCTTTCTCTGCGGTGCCAGCTTCCGGCCCTTTCAGCAGTGATATTGCCGATGCTCCGGCCTCCTTGTATCGCCCTACGGCTGCATTGTCGCTGCTGTAGCCGCTGAACAGGTCGCCAACCAGAGGGATTCCGTTCAACGGGCCGAGCATAATAGCCCGAACCCACTCCATCGGCTTCTGCCAGTGTTTCTTGTCGAAAAGCTCCTCGTCATCGTGGTCCTTCATGTCCCGCAGGGCGGCGCGCATGAACTGGATGGCCGGGCCGATAACCAGGTGAGCGAGGATGAGAACCTGATAATCCTGCCGCGTGGCCTTGCCAGTTAGGGAATTCTTCCATGCATCCACAAGCAGGGATGTTTTCTGGCGAGCCTCCGATGCGTAAAGGAAGGCCAGCTTGGCGAGGTTTCCGTTCTTCGCCTCGAAGAGAGACTTCTCAGTGACGGTGGAAGGCTGTGCAGTCTCGCCGACAGTCTCCTCTGTGCGCGCCATCGCGATGGCCTTGGCGGATTCTTCGGACATTCCGGCAGCGATAGCGTCCTTGTAATGCGCATCGTAGGCAATCGCCGCGCTGGCTGTGGTCCAGAAAGCATCGGCGAACCCGATAAGCTCCATGCCCTTCTCCAGGAAGTCCTGGCGCAAGGACGGCTTGGCGCTCCACAAGTCATTTAGCGCGGCCCGCACTTCGGGCGCATAACCGTTCGCCAGCCGGTTTTGAATCAGGTCGCTGTTCCACATGGCTTTCACGTCCAGCCTGCCAGCCATCAGCTTGGCAAGCCCGCGCATGTAGGAACCCGCCCCGATCTTCCAGGCAGAGCCAAGCGCCGCGGTGGACTGGACTACCAGCGTCCCGACGTTGTAGGCAAGATGAACGTAAGCGGCCTGTCTGAGTAGCCAGCCGGTGAAGGCATCCCATGCGCCATGTGCGCGGCTGATGCCGTTGCCCTCAATGTTCTTGAGCCAGTCGCTCATCAGTCCGGCAACCTCGCGCCCGTGCCTTCCCTCCATCGCCATCTTCACATCTGGCCGGGCCATCACTCCGCGCATTTCGCGCACGAGTTCAGCGAATCCCTGCCAGTGCGCCGACTGCGCGGCATGACCGAAGAAGGTAGCAAAGGCGTTTTCCAGTCGCGGCGCGGCGCGATGCTTCTTCCGCGTCTTGAGGAAGTTTGAACGGAATCCGCCTTCCTGCATAGTGGAATCCTCCGGGCCTTTAGCGTTCGCGTCCCCGGTGTGGTAGAATGCGGCGGGCGCGTAGTTCTTAATCTGCGCAAGGTCCACGCCGAACATGCGGGAAAATACCGAGTTAAGGGCGTTGTAGTTGTCCGCATACTTTCCGCGCATCCAGGATCGGAGCGCCTTGGCGGCATCGGACAGGCTTTCCTCAATAGCCGCGATGGCGTCCCCGGTAAACCCGGCGGCGTCCAAGCCCTTCTGATACTGTTCCTGTGCCGCCAGCATCGTAATGAAGACGCCTTCCGCCTCACTGAGCTTCACATTCTCCGAAGGGCCGCGCGTTGTATCCTTCACTTCCAGCGGCCTTCCGGCGTCCTGGCCAATCAGCGCATCAGCCTGGGCGCGGGTCAAACCCACGTCCCGCGGGTCAATCGTTCCATCCATGATGGACTCCAGAACCGATTCAGGAACGGAGCGCGTAGAGGTCTTCGCGGCCCCGGCAAGAACCACGTCAATGGACTGCTTTTGAACCATGCCCCACACCGCAAGGCGCGCAGTGCGGCCTTTCTTTCCGGTAGCCGACTCGACAACCGATTTCCATTCGTCCTTGAGCTTGCGCCGGGCGTTCTCGGTGAACTTCATGCCGTCGCGGGCGGATTTCGTCCACCGGGCGGCAATCTCGTTACCCTCGCCGAGAATCTCCCTGAGGAACCCGCCCAGGTTCTTTAGCTCCAGGCGCTTGGCGTTGATCTTCGCCCCGATGCCGCGGGCCTTGGCTTTTGAGCCCTGGATTGCTTTGTATCCAGTCCCGCCCAGGGCGTTAATTACTGCGTCCCCGATAGAGCGGACTTCCGCCAGGCGGGCCTCTTCAATCGTTCGCCAGCGGTTGCGGCCCTTCTTGTAAACTGAGGTAGCGGCATCGTATGCCCTGGCAAGCTCTGCGGAATTCTTGTCTTTGAGATTACCGAACAGGTCAAGAATCTGCTGCTTCTCGAAAATGTCCGCGGCTTCCGCGTCTGTAAGATCGGCCTCGCCGACTTCGCGCGGGCGGGTGAGTTCGTTCTCAAGCTCTGCCTGCTTGGCTTCTACCTGAGCCGAAGTCATTCCGATCACTTCGGACACGGCAGAGAAAAACCGGTGCCCTTCCGGCCCGATTGCGCCGCGTGCCTTCTCTCCGGGCTTGGCGCTTGGCATTCCGCGCTCGATGAGCTTGGCGAGCCTCGTTGAATATTGATCTTTGAGGTATCCCTCGAAGACCTTCTCAAGCTTCCCGATTCTCTCAATAATGAACGCCTCGCGGGCCTTCTCTGTATCCAGGCGGGCGAGGGCGACGAATCCGCCGACCTTCCCGCGGACTTCCGGCGGGGCCGCCATAAGGATAGCGTCCAGGATGGTCATAGCCCGCACAAGCGCCGCCTTCTTGTCGGCGGCCTGGAGCTTGGGCAGCTTCGCCATCCTATCCGCCAGCCAATCCGCGGCCTCAGTCTTGGCTTGCTCCCGGGCCTCGCGCTTCCGCTCCGCATACTTCGCCAGCCGGTCCTTTGCAGCGCCAGCCGTAGCTAGTTCTCCGCGGATGGCATCCCAGAGGGCATCTGGCGACGGCTCTTTCAGCAAGCCCTCTTCGTAAAGAGATTGCGCCATCGTGTCCGGTGCCTGGTTGCCGCCGAACATCCAGGAGGGAATGCCGTCCGTGCCGTCGTAGCTGCCGCCGGTGTCGCGCCCGTATTTCTCGGCCCGCGTGCGGCTCATCAACTGAGACTTTGGAAACTTGCCCGCTCCGGTGATGAAGATCGAAGACAGAAGCGGCGAGTTCATTACCTTTGCCAGAAACTCGCTGCCGGACAGGTCTCCGAAATCGGATTCCACCTGCTCAAGATACTTGGCTTCAAGTTCACGGCGCTTGGCGCTCGCCTCCTTGCGAACCCCGACTTCGCGCACGGCGTCGGCGATGCCGTCATTGTGCGCGATGGCCCGGCCCATGCCGGACAGGTCTTTTTTCAGGCGTTCG
>Ga0228700_1002134_pt1 | contig 10927 bp, 20 predicted proteins | sample McNCre317_Aug_MG_FD_178019 | JGI IMG/M metagenome (GOLD analysis project Ga0228700, IMG submission 178019) | Freshwater microbial communities from McNutts Creek, Athens, Georgia, United States - 3-17_Aug_MG | ecosystem: Environmental > Aquatic > Freshwater > Creek | place: USA: Georgia...
CCTTGCGTTCGGCGCCCTTGATGCCCTTGAAGCCCTTGGTTGCCTGGAACACAATCTGGTAACGGAAGTTGGCATCGCCCGTGAGTTCACGGATCTTTGCCGTGGCTTCGGAGCGAGACCAGCCGAGACCGACCTTGCCATCATTCAGCGAACCATCAACCGGCAGACAGAAGTGGCGGATCAGTTCGATGCGATTCCATTCCTGACCTTCGTAGGTCACCTTCTTGAAACGCTTGTCCGGACCCTTCTCTTCGGCAGCAGCTTCACCACCTTCGATTGGAGCTTCGCCCTCAGCTGGAGCTTCGCCTTCGTTCTTCGACTTCTTTGCCATAATTACCTCCTGTGGGTTGTTTTGGCGGGGTTGTAATCAATCAACCTCTATATAATAGTATCCAATTCGAGGACAGTCAAGAAGAAAATGCTGGTCAAACGCTAATTTCTTTTGGTCACCCGTATGCGCCGCTTAGGAGCCATGTAGACCTCAACAAGACCAAGCTCTTGCAGGTTATACCATGTAGCCTTGAGAGCCATTGACCGTTCTCCTTGGGCAACAACTTTGCCCCAACGGTCGAACATGCCATCTCCACCACGCTCTTTGAGCCACTCCAGAGCCTTGTGCTGAGCTGCTGTCTGAGTACCATCAGGTACCGTTTTCACTAAGGACTTGATTCTTCTCGGCTTTGTCATGATTATGCACCAATGCGATACACTGTTGATCCGTGTCGTTTACCTGCTTCAATAAGACGGCAGCTCTCGTTAACCAGGTAACGATGCTGTTGTAGGTATCTTCCGAGCCTGCGTGCGTTGATGAGCTGGTTGCAGTCTTTGTATTCATCATGCCCCTCAAACCAGGCTACCATATCGCCTGTAGTCCATCTTTGCTTCTCCAGCATCTCGGGCTTAGGCCATACAGCCCGTTGCATTTCAACCCAAGCGTTGATACCCTCAAGAGTCCAATCAGACTCGGACACAACTTTGCGGGCAACATTTGAAAGGTACTTGCTCACCCAGCCATAGGAGCCGCCTTCATCCCACCCAAAGACTTCGGCTGCCAGGGTGAGGAGCTGCTCAAAGTTGATAAGACGGTGCTTCGCGCTAAACGATTTGTTCCACTTGACTTCAATAAGTCGGAATAGGGCTGATAGGAAATGGGAGTGGTGGGCAATCCAAGCAGCTCTTGCATACTCTTTGTTGGAATATCGTCCATCACGACAAATTTGGGATTCGAGCCAGCCGCTTCCATATTCGATATAATCTTGTCCTCCGCTTCCCGCATTATCCCTTCCATCAGCTCCTCCTTCAGGTGTTTGGAATGCGGCTTGTTTGTCGAGCTCAATGAGAAATGCCCGAGCAATAAGGTCTGCATTCGGGAACGGTTGTGTAATGGCAGTGAAAGCAAAAACGCAATCAACCGGATATCTTGCCAAGTCGGCAGTCGTGTAGAGTTTGCGCAGCTCAATGTGTGGGTCAGGCTCAGTAACGAGGCGACAGATTTCGTCGGATAGCTTTTGACGGAGCTGTTTGTCATCGAGTTTGACGTTGTCTGTGACATGCAATGCACCACTGTTCACGATTGACGAATAGTAGTCCTTCAGATCAGAAGGCGAGTTCCTCAAATGGGGTGAACCAATAATCGTCTCTAGGCGAAGTGACATCAATGTAGACTTACCTGAACCAGATTCACCGATTAGTAATTCTACTGGCAACTGAGTTCCACGCCAACGATTCAGCCAGGGCGAAATATAGAACAGGAGTGCAATTGCACGCACATGCTGAACATTGTCAATGTCACGAAGACGGGTAGACTTCAATACGTCGAACCACCAATTGGGCGGTACTCTTGTGCGGGGCGACTTTGTCGCGCGAGTCTCATCCGTGTTGATCTGATCACGTGCCGTCGAGAGCCAATCGGTCTTCTGGATTTCGATCTCGTGCGTAAGGTCTGCTGGATCGATGGGCTGAACCATGTCTGACTCAAACAGGACTGATCCAGTGCCGTTATCGACAATCTTCGCAGGCTCGTCATAATCGGAAGTGATCTTGATGTACTGCCCATCGTTAATCTGGTAATAGACTTCCGGTCGGACTCGATCAGCATAGACGATCCTTCGGGGTACTACGTCGATGATTGGGACTTCTGTGGAGAGGTATTGAGCTAACCAGCCCATGACTGAACGGTCTTGTCTCCCCAGCCCGTACTCTTCGAACATCTTGTTCCCGAATTCACCAATGTCGACAAGGTCTCTCTCGAAGGAATTGATCTGGATCTTGTTCAGCTTCTTGGTGGCCTCGTCGAAGTAGAACATCGTTCCGGTATCACGATTGCGCAGTCGGATCCCTTTAGCGTCCAGTTCCGTAAGGATCGAGATCGCTACCTTCTGGGAGTCCTTGCGTGCAAGCTTGTTGGACTGAAGCTTCTTGTTGACATAGTCCTTGACATTCGGGTGTCTTGGAAATGCCGTTCGAGCATGCATCGTAGCATGAATGAGCTTGTGGAACGCTTCTGCGCCTTCTCGGACAATGAAGTCATCGAGTCCAGTCTTCAGGCTCTCTTTGCGTTTCTTGACAAGATTGTCCGTCTCGTTTCTGGGGTCGTCCGGATCATCGGGATCTGCGTTATAGGCTTTGATTTCCTGGATGACTTGGGTTTGTGCGTTGACTGCTGCTGAAGTGTCTGGGCGATTGTATAGAAACGCTTGACGTATTCTATCAGTCGAAATGCCAAAGTGGCGGAGTTCATAGCCCAGAACAGCTGCAGCCCTCTGCACTTCATACTTCACTCCTATTTCATCCGTGTCATAGATGATTACCAACGTCAGTGCCATCCGCTTGTCACTTAGGATCTGGATTAGCTCCTCGAAGCCTTTGGCATATTCAGAGTCGGCCAACTCCTGCATAGCAGTGGAGTCTTTCATCTTGACTACGACACTGCTGTCTTTCTGTCCAGGGATGAGCTCTACGTTGTCGGGAAGCTTGATGGTACGGTTCTTCCAGCTGTCTACTCCTGAGACTGCAACGGCAGGATAACCCAGCTTTGCTGCAGCCGCGGCCTTCTTTTCCCCTTCCGTCAAAATGACGACTCGTTGCTTTACGTCTTTGTTGGCAAGAGTCAGCTTGAGCAGGTGATGAAAGTTGGGTGGGAAGTAGAGATGATTGGGTGTGTTCTTGGGCTGCTTATACTTAGGCTGGTGATCGAATAGGCGTACTCGATAGAAGGGCAGGCGAGTCCCATCCATCTTGAAGTAGGGCAATACGTAGCCTTGCAGAGACGCAGAGACACCTACGACGTTCCTTTCGGGCGTCTCAAGTGCTCTTGCATCTAGGTCAACAGGTTCGAGGCCAGACTTGGCCAAGTCCCTAATCATTGCTTCGGACATGAAGCTATCCTATAATTCCGTGCTGAGATTTGTAGTGGTAGGCCTGTCGAGATTACTCTCGACCCTGACCACTCGGAATTAGGCTAGTTGACGCTGCGGAAGATGAGTCGGGCGCGTTGAATTGGCGATCGGCTGCAGCCTTACCGACATCAGTCAGCTCGACAACGCGCAGAGTGTTCGATCGACCAGTTACGCCAATACGATTGACGGAAGTCTCACGAATGAAACCCTGCTCGATTAGGTGCTGCAAAGCCGGACGCCAGATGGCAGGAGGGATTGCGGGGCCAATACCCGTGTTGAGCATCGACGGTGAGATCTTCGGGTAGACATGCAGGGTGCTGAGGATCTTGAGCTGAACGACCTTGATCGCGTCAACAGACGAGAGGGTGTCTAGGAGCGGAACATCGTTCACATCCGCATCGGGGTAGTTGTAACTGGGGTCGTTCATGGCTCTATCCTTTTGCCTGGTGTCTGTTGGGTGGTGTCAAACCTGCTGTACTTAATATACAACACATATTGCTGGTCACTCAACAGGAATTTGTTGGTCCGTTTTCAGTTTGGTTGGGAATTGTCTAGGGATCGAAGATCCATTCCATGATTTTGAAGGTGCATATTATCAGCGCAATGACAGTCACTACGAAGCCTAAACCCCCAATTGCTGTTGTAAGTATAGACATTACCATTGAATTAGTTTCCTATTCGTTTCGGTTGGGTTGGGTTGGGGTTGGGGTCAGACGAAGCCTTTCTGCTCGGCAAAGCGTTGTGGGATGGTGAGGGTGTAGGTGTTGTGCCTGTTGGGGATCTTCTCGAGTTCACCTGCAGACATGGGAATCCATACAGGATCTTCGTCTTCGTTGTACTCGACAAGCCATGCTTTGTCAGTTTCGTGGACGAGTTTGACGGTGATATCGACGACATCAGATTTGTGTCCGTTGTCTCTGCTTCTACTGCCCATTTTGTATCTCCGAGATTGCCTTGTCAAGGGTGTGTTGGTTGAAGAGCATGGCGATGTTGATGCCTGCCAACAGACTGTACATTACAATAATGACCGTTGCGTACTTCTGATCCATCCTCCCCTGCATTGCCAGATAGGCTGTGGACATCGCACCTGCAAGGCATACGAAGATCACGGCCATAATGATAGGCGCTGTGTACGAGATCATGGCTGTACTCATGGTTGTGATTCCGATTCAGGCAAGCACTTAGATTGCTTGATCTTGGCAGTGCGTTCATTGATCAGAGCAGTCTTCTGCTGGAGCTCTGCAATCTCTTTCTTGGTCTTGGCAATCTGTTCATCGACAGGCCTCATAGAGATTGAAAGGGCTACTAGACCCATTCCCCCAAGACAGAAGACCACACCGATGACGATTGTTCCTGTTGTCGTAAACATGTTTATCCCTATTCCTTTTGTTGGGTTTGTTGCTTGGCTTGTTTGACTTGTTGCTTGGCCTGCTTGGCCTTGTTGACCATTTTCCAGAAGCCGTAATAGGTTCTGGGATGCTTTAGTTTCCGATCGCGCCATGCACCTGATGTAGGCCACCAATCGAAACGGTCGTCGACCAGATAGTGGAAGCCTTCGTTGAAAGCCTTTAGCTGAAGACCCTCTTGTTTGGCCATTTCGATATAGTGCGGAGCTTTCTGCATACGGATCTTTGCCTTCTCACGGCGGATGATCTTCAGCATGTCATATTCGTTCAACTCTTTACCTCCCTCGACAGCCTTTGCAGCAGCGTTGTCAAGTGCCTTCTGGACCTCATCTCGTTCGAAGCTCTGACGTGTGCTCATCTGTTATTCTGCCCATGCATATCAAGTATCCAGTCATTTATGGCATGCTCGTTAAAGCACTCTGGACGTGGAAATTTCATCGGACAGGACCCTCGCGATAGATATGTCGTTCCACATCTCGGACATTTAGGAGCCGGCCCTCGCGAAGATTTATTGACTAGTTCGAGTTCATCTGGCGGGAGCTCTTGGAAGAGTGTTGGTTGGAACCCAACAGGATCATGGCCTCTTTCAGCCATGAATCCTCGATGCTGAGTCCACTGGGCAATAACCCACTCACCACCCCACCATACGAGAATGCGTCTGTTCTTGGGTGCATCTTTGATTGGTCTTGATTTGCTCATGACTTTGGCTCCGGAAGAGAAGTGGTATAGAGGGGGTTAGGAATCTTTCCGATCGGATGCGTTCCACAATGCATTGCGCCACATCCCTGACACTGTTCTTCGTTCTCGCAAGTGCAAACAACGCAGCCACAGGGTTGATACTTGTACAGGGTTGGCTTCTGCTGTACTTCCAGCCAGGTAAGAGCCATGTTGCAGAGGGCGATTGTGCGATTGTGGTAGTCCTCATCTTGAGGAGCTTCTTTCAGAAGTTGCCGTGCTTCCTCGAGACGGTTTTCAATCTGCTCTTTCGTCAACTCACTCATCTGTTGCCTCCCTTGCCTTGATCATGGCGTCGGCCATTGCGTAAGCGTCTCTTGCAATAATGTGGTGGCCGCGCGTGTACTCCATGCGAGCAACAAGAGGCAGAGCCTGCCCCGCGAACCAGTCACGAAGGTACATACCTTCGTGAGCGGCTACAAAACGTTCCGGCACAGCAAAAGCAAACGCTGGCCCGCCGTCTTTAATCTTACTCATCTGTTGCCTCCTGTCAGCGGAAGATGTCCAGCACATCGCAGAGGTAGTGGATCTGCTGATCCTTGGCGATCGAAATGTTGTTCTCGATGGCTCGCCTCTGGATCTCGAGCGTATTCCACCGAATGTAGTGTGCATAGGCTTCCAGCTGGCGTGTAGAAGGCTCTGTGTATGTGCCTTTGTCTTTCTCGATGATGTGCGGGTTCGGCGCTTTGAAAGCCCATCGACCTGTGATAGATCCACCGCAGGCTCCTAGGACCGCGTCGGGGTCTGTGATGGTATAGGCCACGATGCGATCTTCAGCCTCGGCAAGATCGAATCCGACAAGATATGAGTCTTTGAGGTGATTTGCCTGGAGATGTAGAAGTACGCGGCACCTGTTGCCTGCAAGTGTGATCTGCTTGCCGACCACATAACGTTTCCCTGCGATCTTGAGGATGCTGCCTTCAGGAAAGGCGTTAAGGCCTGCTGTAATTTCAGTCACGAACATGAATGTTCGTTCCGACCGATTGTTTTGGTCTACGCTCTGCCACGGACGACTGCCTTTCAGCCAAGGCCTGTATCTGGGATTGGCTGTATAGAAGAAGTATTCAATCTGTGCCATTGTTTGTCTCCCTGGTCTCCTTGATTGCCTTGATTGCTTTGCGGACATCTTCTACGCCTTCACGAAGAGCACTGTTCTCGACGCAGTCGCTGCATGGTGCATTGTTGAAGCATGTACAGTTTGCTTCAGGTACGAAGATCTGTTCAAGAAGGAAGTCGACCTCAACAATCAACTTCTTTACCTGTCTTTGAAGGTCCTCTAGTTGGGTCATTGTTTCGGTTCTTTCTTGGTGAAGCGAGCCTGTATCATACTGACGTCTTTGGAACACTCCTCGGCAGCGTCAGGATACTTGGATCTGAGCGTAGCTGTGTCGATTCTGCTCTGGTAGGAAGCCGTGAACGTCATTATGTAACGTTCGCCTGCGTAGGACTTGCCGTCGAACTTCATCTTGTTCGTGTCGGTCATTGGCGTACGCTTGCCTTGAGGGTCTTCGAGGCGAGCCTTCAGGGCCTCCATGAGGAACTTCTCGGCAGCTTCTGCCCGAGCTTTGTCTTCACGAGCCTCTGCAACAAGGTCGATCAGATGAGCAGGCGTTGCATTGTGAAGAAGATTCTTCATTGCCTGATCGTCGAGAAGGTTCTTCTTTGGTGTACTAGCCATTTGGGTGGTTCCTATTTGGCTTGGGTTGTATAGTTGGGTGGGTGGTTGGTGGGTGGTTGTTGGTGAGTTAGGGAACGAAGTGCGGATCTTCGATCGCAATGCCCTTGCTGATGAGATCGTCGTAGAGGCCGCTGGAAACATGAGCAAGGATCTGTTCATGAGAACAGAAGCACGATCCGAACCCTTCTGCATGATTGCCGAGGATCAGCATTTGGTGAAGAATACGGCGCATGAGCTTCAACCGGGTAACTTTGACGGTATCAGGATTGATCAGCTGAAGCTCGAATGGACTGTAATGAGTCCAGGAGCCATCTCCCTTGTTGGCAATGGTGGATTCAACGATATGACGGGTGGCTTCGTGTTGGTGGTAGACGTCGATTCCAAGACAGAAGCCCACTGACGATGGAGAGAAGATATACTGCTCCGGAATGATGTCATCGACCACTTCTGGGAAGCTCGGATGAATGATGCGCGGAAGACCTTTCAAGGTGTTCATTGTGATCTTGGGGTTCTTTCCAAGTTTGAAAATGATGTCCTTGCAGTAGGCCTTCTGGCGATACTTGCTCAAGGCCAAATGAACATTGACATAGAACATATTCCAGTAGGTAGAGTCGTTCGTGGGATACTTCTCAAGAAGCTCGATCGGAAGAGCCGAAAGGAGTGTGGCCTCACAGACGAACTGGTTCTCTTCATCCGACCACCAGATTCCACGGCCGTCAGGATCACGATCTTGCCATACCTTTTCACTTGCTGTCATTGTCATTTGCCTCCAGTTGGGTGGTTTAAGATGGTAAGTTTATAATATAGAAAATCGTTGCTGGTCTCAAGTGTCAAAATGATGGTCAGTCAGCAGTTGTTTTTGTGGTGGGTGTTGTGGTTGGTAGTGGGGCGGATGGCTCTAGGAGAAAAATGACGGAATAGTAATACCGATACGTGCGCCTAGGATTAAAATCTGCGGGTTTATAGGGGGGAGTGGAGAGTGTCCTTTTTGGACCAACTAATTTTATGTTAAAAAGTCCTGTCTTTTTAACATTTTATGACGGAGGGAGTTGGTTTACCATTCATTTAAGATCTTTATGGGTCATCAATTTCCGTTATGAGTAGTGTGGGATAGTAGATCAATCCTAGAATAGCTCTCGCCTAACCCTCGGACTCCACCATCTAGGCGGGGTATGGTGTTGTTGGTATGGGCGGAGCTAACCCGTTGGTTTTCTTAGGGAATTTCATGTAGGTATATCTTCTTTGGGTGGATATGGTGGTTTAGTAAGTTTTATTATTAAAAAATTTACTATAAAATACCAAAGGAACACACTACATAGGCACTATAGTCCTATACCATAAAAAATCTCTATAATAAATAATATTATAAACAAACTCTCCACTTCACCCGTCCAACTTTTATTCCTAAGGGATGAGAGGATAATCCTAGTACTCCCTTCTAGGTTCTTTCTAGGTTCTTTCTAGGTTCTTTCTAGGGGCTTTTGACGGAATTCGGATCGGTTACGGAATACGGGTCCAGGCACGGATCTGGATTTTGGATTTTTGGTGGGTTTTGGATTTGGTGGGGCAGTATGTACCTGTGCAGGGTGGTGGTAGGTTTGTGTTGGGTGAGAGAATGTGGAGGAATGTGATGGAAGATGGCAAGATGGGTGGACTCGCACCCCAGGTTCCTTAGGCCCTGCCCGACAATGCAAGTGGTTTTGGAATTTTAGTCCTTTTTGGACATAGTTCCCTTCCTCTCCATGACCACGGCACATCTATTGCCTTCTCGGTCGCGGATGTCAAGCATAATTACGGTGTCGGTAATGACTTCATCCCAGACTTTCCAGCCTAGACCGCCTTCGATGTCCGGTATCTGAGGGATGGCTTTCCTGGCCTGTCGGAGCCAATGGATCACACTGGCAATGTTCTTAGGAGGGATCATACTCTTGGTAGTGTTGATCCCACGTGCAGGCATTGAGAATTGTACTCTGTTCATGCTTTTATTATATAGCAGTCCATCTCGAGGTCACAAGGGCAAAAATCTCGGTCAAACCTGAGGATCACGGCGAAGAACCAGGCTCCCGGGCTAGCAGTTGACCTCCCAGGTCGGGCCTCTACAAGGTTCCGTACCAGCGCGGGCCGCCCTTATATGATTAAGTAGGGTCTCTAATGGGCGCATCAGACGCCCTTCCCGCCATCTCCCTTGGGGCGTTAGGTTATTTGACCGAACAGCTAGGGCCTACCTTTATTTGACCGTAAATTTGCCCTTGAGACCATAAGAAAAATACTATAATATAAAGGAATAATAAAAAGGAAGGAGCTACAAAATGACATATGAACAATTCATTATCGAACTGAGCAAACAGACAGATGGCGTCGGTACGATCGACCACGCAAGAGTCTGGTGGTCACTTCAGACTATCGAGATCATTCAGGATTGTACCGACGATGATCTCATCAGGCATCTTTGTGAGGGTGACTTCGATCACACGTACGAGGGCTTTGCACGAAAGCTTCGGGAGCTTCTTCCGATCGACGGCAATGAAATCCTCGAGGCGTGTGTGAAGTTCGTTCGTGAAGGTGGTCGGATGTATCGTCCGCCTATCGTCACAAAGACAATCACGTCACGCAACGTACCATTTTGAAAGGAGCTACAAACATGAATGACAATATCAAACGGGACGAACCGTCTGACCAAGACAAGCTGACTATGTTAGTCGGTTACCTCGCCTCAGGCAATTCGGTCTGGGATGTATGTGAACAACTCATCAAATCACTTCCGGGAGGTGTGAACCAGATGTTCGATGAGGTGGTCGCATCGACCAAGGAGAACTGTGACGAACCAGGCGAGCTGCTCGAGATACTGGGTCACTGGTCTGAACTCGGAAACGAATTGTCCGAGCGTAAGAACACAGTGATGGCGGGCTGAGAGGAACCTCGATCATGGGACAGCCACAACAAATTACCTTGGCGGATCCGGACTGTGAAGTCAAGTTGTCTGCCAACGAGGTCGCAACCCTGCTCGGCATGATAATAGATCTGATCGACTCAGCCGAGAAGGACTATGTCGAAGACGATCCTGACATGCTCGAAGATGTCGAAGCTCTCAAGGTGCTCCGGCACAAACTTGCACATGCGTTGGAGCGTGGATGAATAGAGGGCTCTTCGCGTTCCTACTACTTATCATCCTGGTCTGGGGTTCCTTCGGGAGCCTCGGACTATTCATGTCGTTGGCTCAGCACTTCCGACATTCGACGGAATCGGCAGGGCCGGACGGTTTCCGGAACGGAACTACGATCCCGAAGTCCGATCCTATTTTCAAATGACTAGAATTTTGGCACTAGAGGTCATCTATTCTTTGTATTATATTCATTTACATAAGATGATGAATTGTTCACATCTTACAAAAGACAAAAGGAGTCAATCATGTCCAAGCGCAAGTCCAATGCAGTCCGTAAGGAAGTTCCTGCCGAAGTGCCGACTGAACTCAATGAGTTCGTCAGTGCCGAAGACCAAGTGGAGGTCGGAGAGTCCGAGCAGGCTCCTGAGAGTCAGGCCACTGATCAGGGCAAGATGGTCGGTGACATCAATCCGATCGTCACCGCTGGCCTGTCGCACGAACAGTTGTTCAAGGATCACAAGAACAAGTCTGGTGTGATCCGTGCACTTCACGCCGAGGGCTTTCAGACCAAACATATCTGCAAGTTCCTGAACATCCGCTACCAGCA
>Ga0228700_1002135_pt1 | contig 10923 bp, 6 predicted proteins | sample McNCre317_Aug_MG_FD_178019 | JGI IMG/M metagenome (GOLD analysis project Ga0228700, IMG submission 178019) | Freshwater microbial communities from McNutts Creek, Athens, Georgia, United States - 3-17_Aug_MG | ecosystem: Environmental > Aquatic > Freshwater > Creek | place: USA: Georgia...
CGACCTGTTCAAGCAGTTCACGCCCGATGAGCATTTCGATGCCATCAAAATTGGCATGGCTTCTCCCGAGAAGATCCGTTCATGGTCTTTCGGCGAAGTGAAAAAGCCAGAAACCATCAACTACCGCACCTTCAAGCCTGAGCGCGACGGTCTGTTTTGCGCCAAGATTTTTGGCCCTATCAAAGACTACGAATGCTTGTGCGGCAAGTACAAACGCCTCAAGCACCGTGGCGTGATTTGCGAGAAGTGCGGCGTTGAAGTCACACAAACCAAAGTGCGTCGCGAGCGCATGGGTCACATCGACCTGGCCGCACCTTGCGCCCACATTTGGTTCTTGAAGTCATTGCCATCCCGTTTGGGCCTGGTGCTCGACATGACCTTGCGTGACATCGAACGCGTGTTGTACTTTGAGGCGTATGTCGTGACCGACCCCGGCATGACACCCTTGAAGAAATTCGCCATCATGTCGGAAGACGACTACGAAGCCAAAGTGGTGGAGTACGGTGACGAATTCATCGCCAAGATGGGCGCTGAAGGCATCAAAGATTTGCTCGAAGGCCTCGACCTCGATGTTGAAATCGAGAAGCTGCGCAATGACCTGACAGGCTCTGAACTCAAGATCAAGAAAAACGCCAAGCGTTTGAAATTGATGGAAGCGTTCAAGAAGTCTGGCATCAAGCCCGAGTGGATGGTGTTGTCTGTCTTGCCCGTGTTGCCACCTGATCTGCGCCCTCTGGTGCCGTTGGACGGCGGTCGTTTCGCGACCTCTGACTTGAACGACTTGTACCGTCGCGTGATCAACCGCAACAGCCGTTTGCGTCGTTTGCTCGAACTCAAAGCGCCTGAAATCATTGCACGCAACGAAAAGCGCATGTTGCAAGAAGCCGTGGACAGCTTGCTGGACAACGGCCGTCGCGGCAAGGCCATGACAGGCGCCAACAAGCGTGCCTTGAAGTCTCTGGCCGACATGATCAAAGGCAAGAGCGGTCGTTTCCGTCAAAACTTGTTGGGTAAGCGCGTCGACTACTCCGGTCGTTCGGTGATTACCGTGGGCCCAACTTTGAAACTGCACCAGTGCGGTTTGCCCAAGTTGATGGCGCTCGAGTTGTTCAAGCCTTTCATCTTCTCGCGTCTCGAAGCCATGGGCATCGCGACCACCATCAAGGCTGCGAAGAAAGAAGTGGAATCCGGCTCCGCCGTGGTGTGGGACATCTTGGAAGAGGTGATCAAAGAGCACCCCGTGATGTTGAACCGTGCGCCTACGCTGCACCGTTTGGGTATTCAAGCGTTCGAACCTATCTTGATCGAAGGTAAAGCCATTCAGTTGCACCCCCTCGTTTGTTCAGCGTTCAACGCCGACTTTGACGGTGACCAAATGGCCGTTCACGTGCCCTTGTCTGTGGAAGCACAGATGGAAGCCCGTACCTTGATGCTGGCGTCGAACAACGTGTTGTTCCCAGCTTCTGGCGAACCTTCTATTGTTCCTTCACAAGACGTGGTGTTGGGCTTGTACTACGCCACCCGTGACCGTATCAACGGCAAGGGTGAAGGCTTGGTGTTTGCCAACGTGGCCGAAGTGCAACGTGCTTTGGACGCCGGTGTGGTTGAGTTGACTGCCAAAGTCAGCGTGCGTATCACCGAGTGGACCAAAGACAAGCAAACTGGCGACTTCAACGAAGTGACCAAATTGGTGGACACCACCGTGGGTCGTGCCTTGTTGTCGGAAATCTTGCCCAAGGGCTTGCCTTTCGAAGTCATCAACAAAGCGTTGAAGAAGAAAGAAATTTCTAAGCTCATCAACGTTGCATTCCGCAAGTGCGGTTTGAAAGACACCGTCGTGTTCGCTGACAAGTTGTTGCAAAACGGTTTCCGTTTGGCTACACGCGCTGGCATCTCGATTGCCATCGACGACATGTTGGTGCCACCAGAAAAGCACGCCATCATCAGCGCGTCTGAAAAAGAAGTCAAAGACATCGAACAGCAATACGTGTCCGGTTTGGTGACTTCTGGCGAGCGCTACAACAAAGTCGTGGACATCTGGGGCAAGGCGGGCGACGCCGTGTCCAAGGTGATGATGGACCAACTCCGCAAAGAGAAGACCATCGATCGCCATGGCAAAGAAGTCGATCAAGAATCGTTCAACTCCATCTACATGATGGCTGACTCGGGTGCGCGTGGTTCTGCCGCTCAGATCCGTCAGTTGGCCGGTATGCGTGGTCTGATGGCCAAGCCCGATGGCTCCATCATTGAGACACCGATCACGGCGAACTTCCGTGAAGGTCTGAACGTGTTGCAGTACTTTATTTCCACCCACGGTGCACGTAAAGGTTTGGCCGACACGGCGTTGAAGACCGCGAACTCAGGTTACTTGACACGTCGTTTGGTTGACGTGACCCAAGACTTGGTCGTGACCGAAAACGATTGCGGCACGACCAACGGTCAACTCATGCGCGCCATCGTCGAAGGCGGTGAAGTGATTGAGTCCTTGCGCGAGCGTATCTTGGGTCGCGTGGCTGCCGAAGATGTGGTCAATCCAGAATCGCGTGCGGTGCTGGTCCAAGCCGGTGTCATGTTGGACGAAGACATCATTGACGAAATCGAAGCTGCTGGCGTCGACGAAGTCAAAGTCCGCACATCGCTGAACTGCGAAACACGTTTTGGCTTGTGCGCGATGTGTTACGGCCGTGACTTGGGTCGCGGTGGCTTGGTGAACAACGGTGAAGCTGTCGGCGTGATCGCCGCACAGTCCATCGGTGAACCCGGTACACAGCTGACCATGCGTACGTTCCACATCGGTGGTGCGGCGTCTCGTGCGGCTGTCGCGTCTAGCGTGGAAGCCAAGTCGAATGGTGTGATTGGTTTCAATTCCACCATGCGCTATGTGTCCAACACCAAGGGCGAGTTGGTGGTGATTTCTCGCTCAGGCGAAATCATCATCCACGACGAACACGGTCGTGAGCGCGAGCGTCACAAAGTGCCTTACGGTGCGATTCTGTCGATCAAGCCAGACCAAGCCATCAAGGCCGGTGTGATCTTGGCCAACTGGGATCCATTGACACGCCCCATCATCACTGAATTCGCTGGCAAGGTGCAATTCGAGAACGTCGAAGAAGGCCTCACGGTGGCCAAACAAGTGGACGAAGTCACAGGCTTGTCCACCTTGGTGGTGATTGACCCGAAACGTCGCGGTTCGACCAAAGTGGTTCGCCCACAGGTCAAGCTGATCGATGCCTCTGGCAAAGAAGTGAAGATCCCTGGCACAGACCACGCAGTGACGATTGGTTTCCAAATCGGCGCGTTGATCCAAGTGCGCGACGGTCAAGATGTGGGCCCAGGCGAAGTCTTGGCACGTATCCCTGTGGAAGGTCAAAAGACCCGCGACATTACCGGCGGTTTGCCACGTGTGGCCGAACTGTTCGAAGCCCGCTCACCCAAAGACAAGGGCATGTTGGCTGAGATGACTGGTACCGTGTCGTTTGGTAAAGAAACCAAAGGCAAGGTGCGTTTGCAGATCACGGACCCCGAAGGCAAAGTGTGGGACGAACTCATTCCTAAAGAGAAGAACATCTTGGTCCACGAAGGCCAAGTGGTCAACAAAGGCGAGAGCGTGGTGGACGGCCCAGCCGACCCTCAAGACATCTTGCGTTTGCTCGGCATGGAAGAGCTGGCTCGCTACATCGTCGACGAAGTGCAAGACGTTTACCGCTTGCAAGGCGTGAAGATCAACGACAAGCACATTGAAGTGATCGTGCGTCAAATGTTGCGTCGCGTGGTGGTCGAAAGCGTGGGCGACTCCAACTACATCGCTGGCGAACAAGTGGAGCGTTCGGAAATCCTCAACACCAACGAAGCATTGCAACGTGACGGCAAAGTCCCCGCAACGTTCACCAACTTGTTGTTGGGTATCACCAAAGCGTCCTTGTCGACCGATTCGTTCATCTCTGCGGCTTCTTTCCAAGAAACCACACGTGTGTTGACCGAAGCGGCCATCATGGGCAAGCGCGACGAGTTGCGCGGCTTGAAAGAAAACGTCATCGTCGGTCGCCTGATTCCTGCAGGCACAGGCTTGGCGTATCACAAAGCCCGCAAGGTCAAAGATGCGATGGACGACGCCGAGCGCCGTGCCATTGCGGAGGCCGAAGCCGCTGAGTTGGCCGGAGGTTCTTCTGACGAAGAGACCCCAGTCGACCACGGTGCTGGCGAAGAAGCGTAAAGCGACCCCCTCAACAAAGGCCCGAAAGGGCCTTTGTTGTTTGGGCTTATGGGTAAAAGCACAAGGAGTGCAACATGCTTGATGCGTGGTGGTTTTGGTTGTTCGTGGCGGTCATGTTGTTTTGGAGCGTGGGCGCGTACCGCCGTTTGGTGGGCCTGCGCACGGCGGTGAACAAGCAGTTCGCGGTGCTCGAAGAGCTCATGCTGCGTTACCAAGCGTTGGTGCAAGAGGCCACCACGGCCGCGGTCACGTCCCCTTCGGGTTGGCAAACTGCGGTGTCGCCTGAGCTGGGCGCGAGCCATTGGACGCGCTTGCAAGTGGCAGCCAATTTGTCCGCCATGGCCTTGGCGCGTATGCAAGAGCATCCGTTGGACCCCTCGTCATCGATTGCGCTCGTGGCGACCAGCCGTGACTTACAAGATGCATGGGAGGCGCTCACGCACCCCGATGTGTATTACGTGTCTGTGCCCGCGGAGTTGACGCAGCGCTGGGCTGAGTTGGGCATTTCCATTCAGCCGGATTTGCAGCGGTTTAACCAAGCCGTCATCCATTACAACGAGGCGATAGACATGTTCCCCGCCACGTGGATGGCACGCGTGTTCAAGTTCAAACCCGGACGCATTTTGGGATGAGTGAACACAAACCAGCATCTGTTGCGTTGTGGCAGCAACTTCAGGCCGTTGCACACGCCTTGGCTCAGGTGCGACGTGGCGTGTCTGGCACGGCGGCTTTAGAGGCGGTGCCTTCGGCGTTGCGACCAGGGGTGCAAGCCTTGTTGTTTCAAACCTTGCGCCAACTTGGCCGCGCGCAAGCCTTGCGTGCACAGTTGGCGTCGCGTGCGCCAGCCCCTTTGCCTGATGCTTTGTTGTGCACGGCACTGGCGTTGGCATGGGACCCAGACAACGCACCGTATGAACCACACACCTTGGTGAACCAAGCCGTGGAGGCGGCCAAGAAAACCCGCAGCTTGCAAATGCAAGCCAATTTTTTGAATGCCTGCTTGCGCCGCTTTTTGCGCGAACGTGATGCCTTGGTGAAGGCCACAGACAACGACGTGCAAGCGCAATGGAACCATCCCGCGTGGTGGGTCAAGCGTTTGCAACAAGACCAGCCAGACCATTGGCAAGAGATCTTGCGGGCGAACAACCAAGCTGCGCCCATGACATGGCGTGTCAACACCTCGCGCATCAGCCGTGAGGCCTTGCAAGCCGATTGGGCCAACCACGGTTTGCAGTCAGAGCCCGTGGGGGAGCAGGGCTTGGTGCTGACGCAAGCGCACAACGTGCGCGACATCCCCGGTTTTGCCGAGGGGCTGTGCTCGGTGCAGGACGCCGCTGCGCAATGCGCCGCACAACTCTTGTTGAAAGATTGGGCGCCTGCGACGCAGGCCTTGCGCATCCTCGACGCGTGTGCGGCCCCCGGTGGGAAGACCGCCCATTTGTTAGAACTGCTCAACGACAAGTCGGAGGTCACCGCCCTCGACATTGACCCGCAGCGTTGCGAGCGCATTGGACAAAATTTGCAGCGCATTGATCGCCGCGCCAAGGTGATTGCCGCGGATGCGGCGCTCACCAAAACCTGGTGGGATGGTCAGCTGTTTGATGCGGTGTTGTTGGATGCGCCGTGCACGGCATCGGGCATCGTGCGCCGACACCCCGATGTGCGTTGGTTGCGACGCGAGGCTGACATCGACAAGTTGGCTGCGATTCAGAAAAATTTACTCAAACAGTTGTGGCCCTTGGTCAAGCCTGGGGGGCGCTTGTTGTATTGCACCTGCTCGGTTTTCCGGGCCGAAGGCGAGAACCAAGCCAAAACGTTTGTTGAACACAACACCAATGCCCGTTTACTGCCCTCTCTGGGGCATTTAAGACCCCAAAGTAGCGCAACATCCACCATGCTCGCCGACAATCTGACTGGTGACCATGATGGCTTTTATTACGCACTGCTGGAAAAACTCCCCGCGCCTTGAAACGCTCGCTTTGAGCAGTTTTCTGTGCGCTAGACGCTGGTGCGTGCTACTCATGGTCGTGTGCAGTTTGGTCTCGCCAGATGGAGCGCGTGCAGACACGCCTGTTGAGTTGCAAGCCTTGAAGCTTGAGCGGCAAGACACGGCGTTGTACCTGAGTGCCAACTGGCGATTCGATTTGCCATCTGCCTTAGAAGATGCGCTGCTCAAAGGCATCACCTTGTACTTTGTGACCGAGGTTGAAATCACCCAAGAGCGTTGGTATGTGTACAACCAGCGCGTGGCACAAGCGGAGCGCCATGTGCGTTTGTTTTATCAACCGCTCACGCGTCGCTGGCGGGTCAATATTTCGCCACAACCTTTCAACGTCAGCGGCTTGGGGATGAGCCTAGGACAAAGCTATGACAGTGCCGAAGAAGCCATGGGGGCGGTGCACCGCATCGTGCAATGGCGCATTGCCAATTCGGCAGACTACAACCCGGATGCCAAGCAAACCATCCACATCAACTTCAAGTTAGACCTCAAACAATTACCCCGCCCTTTGCAAATTGGTGCAACGGGTCAGAGTGACTGGAACATTGGCTTTAGCAAAACACAACGGCTGGAGTTGACGCCATGATTGAACTGGCTGAAAAGCGCACGCGCCTTTCTAGCTTTCGGTTGCGATGGTTGTTGGTCATTAGCGCTGCGGTGGTGTTGGGCCTAGGCCTGGTGTTGTTGTTTTTGCTGACGCAAGCGGCTGATAACCGCCAACTCTACGAGCAAAATTACCGACAACTCTTTGCCTTGAATGTGGTGGTTGCCACCTTGCTGATGGGTGTGATTGCATGGCTGTCAATCCGTTTGCTGATGCGGTTGCAACAGGGGAAATTTGGTAGCCGGCTGTTGCTCAAAATTGCCGCCACATTTGCACTGGTGGGCTTTGTGCCGGGCTTGTTGATCTACAGCGTGTCTTACCAATTCGTCTCGCGCTCGATTGAGAGTTGGTTTGATGTGAAGGTCGAAGGTGCCTTGGATGCAGGTTTGAGTTTGGGGCGCACCACACTCGACACCCTGGCCAGCGATTTGGGGCAAAAAACCCGCTCTGCGAGTGTGCAAATTAATGACTTGCCCGATGCATCGGTGGGCGTGGCGTTGGAGCGCATGAAAGACCAACTCGGTGCAGACGATGTGATTTTGTGGAGCACCAATGGTCAAGCATTGGCCAGTGTGGGTGAGTCGCGCTACAAAATTAACCCAGACCGTCCCACGCCCGCACAGCTGCGACTGGTCAAAACACAAAGCGTGGTCACCGCCATTGATGGGTTGGATGAGGCGGAATTACAAGGCACAGCCAAAGCGCGCATTCGCGCCTTGGTGCTGGTGGGGTCATCCGGTTTAGGGCTGTTGATTGAGCCACGTGTTTTGCAAGTGACCAAGGCGATTCCGCCAACGTTGGTGAGCAATGCCTTGGCCGTCGAAGTCGCTTACCGTGAATACCAAGAGCGTGCGCTTGGGCGTGACGGTTTGCGCAGCATGTACATCGGCACCTTGACGCTGAGTTTGTTCTTGGCCGTCTTTGGTGCTGTGCTGTTGGCGGTGTTGTTGGGCAACCAATTGGCGCGTCCATTGCTCATGCTGGCTGAAGGTGTGCGTGATGTGGCGGCGGGCGACTTGAGTCCCAAGCCCGCCTTGCAAGGGCGTGATGAATTGGGCGGTTTGACGCGATCGTTTGCATTGATGACACAGCAACTGGCGGATGCCCGTTCAGCCGTGGATCGAAGCATGTTGCAAGTACACACCTCGCGCGCCAACTTGCAAACCATTTTGGATAACCTCACCGCAGGGGTGATTGTGTTGACCGAAGACGGACGCATCAAGTCTTCCAACCCAGGTGCGACACGCATCTTGCGCGTGCCCTTGGCGGCCTGGGAAGGCCGTGCTTTAAGTGATATCGAAGGCTTGGTGGAATTCGCTGAGCACGTGCGCCGTGAGTTCGATGGCTTTTTGGGCGAGCGCAGCCAACATGGCTTAGACCATTGGCAGCAATCGTTTGAGTTGCATGCCACCAGCATCAGCCCCGCTGTGCAATTGAGTGACGACAAGCAACAGCACATCACTTTACTGGCGCGTGGCGCGGTCTTGCCAAACAACGGACGCTTGTTGGTGTTTGACGACATTTCCGAAATCGTCTCAGCCCAGCGTGCCCAAGCGTGGGGTGAAGTGGCGCGCAGATTGGCGCATGAAATCAAAAACCCGTTGACGCCGATTCAGCTGTCAGCCGAGCGTTTGGAAATGAAGCTGACGGGCAAGCTGCAAGAGCCTGAGCAACTGATCCTGAACAAATCAGTCAAAACCATCGTGGACCAAGTGGATGCCATGAAGCGCTTGGTCAACGAGTTCCGAGACTACGCGCGTTTGCCTGTGGCTGAACTCAAACCCCTTGATCTCAATGCGCTGGTGCAAGACGTGATGCAACTGTACGGCGCAGAGACCGCTGCAGTTCCCGTCCATGCGCAACTGGATGCGACCTGTCCCATCATTGAGGGCGATGCACAACAGTTGCGCCAAGTGGTGCACAACCTGTTGCAAAACGCGCAGGATGCAACGGAAGGACAAGCGCATCCGATGGTGTCCATCGCCACGCAATGGGTACCCACCTCGGGGCGTGTGCGCTTGGTGGTCAAAGACAACGGGCCGGGGTTTCCTCCCAAAATTTTGAACCGTGCTTTTGAACCTTATGTCACCACCAAAGCCCGCGGCACAGGGCTTGGACTCGCCGTGGTGAAGAAAATTGCCGATGAGCATTCGGCGCGAATTGACCTGAAAAATCGTGGATTACAGGGGCGGGTGATTGGGGCCCAAGTGTCGTTATCATTCCAAGTTGCAGAATCGCAACAAAACCAACTGATTTAATCCAGCGAGACAAGTTAAAACATGGCGAACATTTTGGTGGTGGATGACGAATTGGGCATTCGGGACCTCTTGTTTGAGATCCTCAATGACGAAGGTCACGCAGTAGAGGTGGCAGAAAACGCAGCCCAAGCACGCCTTGCGCGACAAGCGGCACGCCCTGATTTGGTTTTGTTGGACATTTGGATGCCCGATACCGATGGTGTCACGTTGCTCAAAGAGTGGGCCGGTGCGGGCTTGTTGAATATGCCGGTGATCATGATGAGTGGCCACGCCACCATTGACACCGCAGTAGAGGCCACACGCATTGGGGCTCAAGCCTTCTTAGAGAAGCCGATCACCATGCAAAAGCTGCTCAAAGCCGTGGAGCAAGGCTTGGCGCGCAAGCCTGTTGCGTCATCTGCGGTGAAAGGCGTGGTTGCCACGATGAGCAAAGATGCACCCGTTGCATCGGCTGTGCCGCAGGCGGTGGTGTTGCCGCCAACGCATCAAAGCTTTGATTTAGAACTGCCCTTGCGTGACGCGCGTGATGCATTTGAGCGCGCGTATTTCGAATATCACTTGGCGCAAGAAAACGGTTCAATGACACGCGTGGCAGACAAAACGGGTCTAGAGCGCACACATTTGTATCGCAAGCTCAAACAACTCGGTGTGGACTTATCCAAAACCAAGCGTCAAGCCTGAGTGGCAGAAGGTGCGTTCTCAGTTTTCTCTAAACAGAACTGAATTTTTTGCGCACAAAATGAATGAAGCCACTGTGTGTGGCAACCCAGCGCAAACCCAGTGCGCCGACGATGGCGCCATTGATGTCGCCCATCATCATGTAGACCATTTGATGAGGAGAGATCAATTGACTCGGGTCAAGGTAAATCCACAACAGGTGATGAAGCAACGGGTTCAGCAAGGCATTCAAGAGCGCCAGTTGTAACAAGTCGGCCAACCGCGTCAGCGATAGTGTGCGTTGAAGAAAAATTTGCATGCACCACAGGGCCAATGCAGCGCTGCCAGCAGAAACAGCGATGTTGAATAGGCTGAGCAACACGCTGTCTTGCACCCAAAACAACAAGAGCATCCCGCCGACGGCTGTGCCAGCCGTCCCCCACAACATGCCAAGCACCAGGACGTTCATGATGCGCAAAAAGCTGGGTAAGTAGAGAAAATTGATGTGTTCAGTCAATTCCAGCGACGCAAACAGCCATCCATTCAGGATGTGGACTGTGCAAAACAAGGTGCCAGCAGCGAAAACCAAAACCAACAAAGGCCAAAGCGAAATGTGCTTGTCCTCATCGTGCGGGGGCAAAGTGTTGTCGGTCATCGGCAGGATTTTATGTGCGAGGCAGAACATCGCTTGGGCGCTCAACCCCGCATCACACCCAGCATGTTTTTGACGGTGATTTGTCTTGGCTGTGAAAACACGTCGCTGTGGTGTTACAATGACGTTCTCGGCCCGGTAGCTCAGTTGGTAGAGCAGCGGATTGAAAAAACTGCTACTTTCGGTTATATTCAGCGTACATGGCAGCTACAGCACGAAGTAAAAAAGGTGTGTTTTACTTTGTGCGATTTTTTTAGCCAAATCCCAAATTTCTCCAAAATACAGAATCTAATTGCCTAATTTGGCGTAGATTCTGTAACCTCCTGAGCGTTCCAAAACGCTGCATCTAGGGTGCTGGAAAACAGACGTTTTTAACAGCCCTACAAACTGGTTTTTGACTGTGACGCTACCCAGTGTTGAATTGCATCCAAATCTGACCCGGGATTTGCATCGAATATTGACCCACCCGATTTGAGCTTTTTAGAGCTCCTGTTTTGATTTTCTCTGTTTTCCCTCCTTGTTGCTTTGAGTCGAACTGTT
>Ga0228700_1002138_pt1 | contig 10911 bp, 20 predicted proteins | sample McNCre317_Aug_MG_FD_178019 | JGI IMG/M metagenome (GOLD analysis project Ga0228700, IMG submission 178019) | Freshwater microbial communities from McNutts Creek, Athens, Georgia, United States - 3-17_Aug_MG | ecosystem: Environmental > Aquatic > Freshwater > Creek | place: USA: Georgia...
AGTCGGCGGCATCCTCTAGCGGCGGGCAGGACTCGCGCGCCTCGCCAGACTGGAAAGCAGCCACGCCAGCATCAAAGGCGTCCGACCCAGGGAAAGCCCCCGCCGTGTCGATCATGGCCGTCCAGTGCGGCTCTGTGGCCTTCTGGCGGGCCTTGGCGGCGATTTCGGCAATCTTGGACTGTGGAGGGGTCACATCCCGCATGGGGGCGTAGTCCTGCACTTCCTCGGCCACCTGAAGGCCCATCAGTGCATCCGGCGCACCGTCGCGGATTGCCAGAGTCCGCGCCCTCATGGATAGCATTCGGGGCCGGTATTGGGTCCACGGGCCTGCTTTACCCAGCAGGCCAGCCGCTTTTGCATCCGCCACAGAGAATGAGCGGACGAAGGATGTGCCGCTGTCCCCACGGGTCAAGGTGGCCGTTGCCACCATGTCATCGCCCTCTCCGGTCAGCACCACATCGACCGTATGGCCAGCCCGGAACATAAGAGCCGGTAGGGCGTCACCCCAGAGGGAGGCCCGCCCGTTGATGACCGCGATGGATGACAGGGCCTGCATGGGCGCGAGTCCGATTTCCATCCCGCGCAGGATTGCCGCCATCGTTGCTTCAGGCTTGTCCTGAAACGGCTTTGGAACCATGTCCCCGGACGCGGCCAGCGCCTTTGACAGGCGGAACGCATCCTCAAGGGATGCTGGAATCAGCGCCACCAAACCGCCCTGTTGCAGGTTCGCATTGGTGATGGACTTCGGGGCCTGTTCGGCGGTAAGTGATTGGTCGGTCACGGGGAAACTCCCTCAGTCTGGAATTGTTGAAGCAGCATTTCGCGCTGCCAATCGGGGCGCTGATACGCACCCACATGTTCGCCGGGGCCGGGCCAGTAATTGGACTCAAGGCATTCCTTGAACCGCACCAGGGCGCGGCGGTTCCGTAGGGAGCCGATCCGCAAATCCTCGTCGGAAATAGGCCGCAGGACGACGTGGTAAGGGGCCTTGTCCCATTGCGCGACAATCGCGGCCTCTGGGCGGCTTCCGGTCAGGCGCTCGAACACATCGGCGGCAAGGGCCATCTGTTGGTCATAACCATGCTCGGTGATCCGCGAGTCTACCAGCCGGGTATTGAACGGACGACCTTGGGTGTTCATGCGCTTGTAATCGGTCAGAACCCCACTCATGGCGACGGTGTCAGGCCTCGACAGAAGCCAAATCCCGGTTTCCTCGTCCTGCCAAGCCATGCTTATTTCGGGTAGGCCCTCCATCACCGCAGCCGCACCGGCGTCCGCCACCAGAGCCGCGCCCATGGCTTCGATTTCCGCCATTTCCGATTGGGTTACGAGGGGCCGTCCATCGGCCTCTACAGCGGCCCAGAAGCGCACAGCCTCTATGGATGCCGTCTGGGCAGTTCCCTTCTCCACGGCCCCTCTCTGGGCCGCTGTGGGCCTCTTGGGGGCATCCTCTGGCAGAAGCAGGAAGGATTGCAGCACACAGTCCCGCCCGCCCTCTACGAAAGCCGCCATGGCCCGGCCCTTGCGCAGCGCGTCCGTATCCTCTTTCTCGGTGCGCGCGGGGTTCATGGACGACGACGCCCACACATCGGCGGGGGTCCATGTTTCCATCTTGCGAAGAACGCTGGACGTGATCGACGGTCCGTCGCAGGGCTGCGAGTGGTGGCGCTCCAAGCTGATCCGGTAGAAGCCCGGCTCTTGGATCAGTTCGCCATCAGGAAGGTCTTTAATCAAGCTGCATACCTCTTTGAGTTGGCCCGTCCGGTCAAAACCTGCGGGTCCGGGCTGCATCCCGCAGTGCTGGCAAAAGAACTCGCCAGCCCTACGCTTCGTCACCCTCTTTGCTCCGCACTTCCGGCAATTTGACACGGTGGTATCCTCTGAAATTCGGGCGGGTTAACAGGAAGGACACTTCGCCTTTGAAGCCCCACGCAATTCTTCCTGTTAACCCCCGCTGATCTTTCCCTTAGGGAAGATTAGCCAGCAGACCGCATGGTCTGCTGTTTGACGCTCCTGTGGGGCTGGGCACCAGGTCACGTCATATCCTGTTATTCGGTGACGGGCTGATCGCCGTGGCTTGTCAATGCCAGAGCCGCGATGCTTGCCTCATGGTCCTTGAACATCGTCTTGCGAAGTTCTTCCTTCTTCCGACGAAGTTCGGCCTGTTGAACGGCAGAAATCGCCGCACCTTCCTGCTTCAGCACTTCGCCAAAGGCCGGGCCGTCCACCTTCTGCACGATCCACTTGATCGGCGCGGTAGCATCGAAATTCACGTCCACATCGACGGCCACCACCTTTACGACGGTCATGTTGTATCGCGTGGTGGATTCGACTACCGACAGATCGCCAACGGCAATGGTCGGGTCGAACGTCTTAAACATTTCCGGCTGGCCGGTTTCTTCATACTTCGCCATCACCGCGCGAACGGTGTCATTGATCAGAAAGACGATACGAGAGTTGTCCATTTCAATTGTCCTATCGTGTTGATTGTCTCAGCGCACACACTGGCACTGGCTGATGATGTATCGGGTCGCGCCGGGGCCATTGTCCGACTGGTGGGTGTCCTCTGTGATGACGCCGCGCCCCTTGCAGTAAGCGCAATGGGGGTCGGCCTTCGGCTTCTCTTTGGCCCTTTGCTCGACGGTCATTTCCTGTTCCTCTGCAATTCCGCGCGACGGCGGGCGATAGCTTGCTGGATTTCCGGGGTGATCCGACCGTCCTCAAAGAGCCGACCGGCGAAGCCTTCGAGTTCCAAAGGATCGGTCAGTTCGGAAATCTTCTCGGGGATGGACGGTTCGGGCCGCATGTCAGGCCCAAAGCCAGATCGTCATAATCGCCAAAATTGCACCAGCCCCTGCGCCGACGATCAGCATCGGCATCCGGGCGGCGATTTCCCACAGCATTTCATCCCAGGCTGCGACAGGCTCCGGGTCTTTCCGATAAGCCGGTTCGGGCCTTACCCAATCCGTGCTGCGGGAAACCATGTCGAGATACCGCTCTCGGCGCTTGGATTCCGCCGCCCACCGCGACGGGTCGGTCACAAGTTCAGCCCCAGCCCCGGCGTTCAGGCCGGAGCGGACTTCCTGCGCCAGAGCCTTCTGGCGGGCGATGGTGGATTGCGCCAGAACGTCGGCGGCCAGTTCACGCGCGGCGGCGCTGGACGCGGGCGAAAGAACGATCTGCTCCGACATCTTGTAGGCGTCGGCACGTTCGGCGGGGGTGAGGTCGGAAAGGTCCAAAGCAGTCTCCCAAGCGATGAGGGAGGCTCACTTTGTCGCTCCCTATGCCCGAAATATGCACTGGGCGATTATTCGCGTCAACAGAAAAAAGTCGTGTGGCGCGTATTTTATCGAATCACTTCCGCTTGCGGCCCTCATAGAGGATGGCGACCCCGATGACCGCGCCGAACAGGGCCGCGCCGCAGACGGGAACCAGGACGAACACGGCAGTCGGGGAAAGCCCGGTAGCGGCGGAAATCATCCCGACTGAGAAGCTGACAAGTATGAAGGCCGCGATCCAGCTTAGAAAGCCGGTGACGGGACCGGCTCCGAACAGGAGGATGGCGGCAATCAGGAGAAGGACGGCGAGGATCATGGCGGACTCCATCAAGGTTTGATTCACCCAAAAGGATATGCGCACGGCCTATGGCTCGCGCTAGGGGAAACCTTTGCCTCAATATGAAGCGGCTTGCCGCAGCGGCTTAGTTCTGCAAACGTTCTAGCTCTGATCTGTGGATGGTGGCGATGGATAGACGGTTTGCGCAGATCGTGGCTGGCTTAACTGATGGGCAACTCAGGTCTTTGATGGCGGCGCTTATGGCAGAAGCCCACTCGCAACCTTTGCCAGTTCCAGCCACCGGCGCTGCCGATCCGAGGGAAGCGACCGAAAGAAGCTGACCAGTTCGGCTTCTGCGGCGCTGCGGTCCTCAGAGAACATATCCTCAAGGCTCACGCCAAGAACCGTCGCTGCCCGCCCGAACAGTTCCAAGGCGCAGCCCTCATCCCCGCGCTCCATTCTGGATACGGTGGATTGAGTCACCCCCATCGCCTCCGCAAGGTCGATCTGGGTCAGGCCCTTGGCCTTTCTGATGCGGGTCAGGTTCAACGCTCGACTATGGACCATACAGATATGGTCCGCAAAGTCGCCGGGCGGATGAAAGTGCTTGACGCGGCTAATCGCTGTGCGCATATTTTGCGGCATGTCGAACCTCAAATTCTTTCTGGCCGAACACGGCATCACGCAAGAGAACTTCGCTGGCGCGGTGAAAACCACGCAGTCCACGATTTCTCGCATCATACGCGGCGCAACGCTGCCCAGTCTTGAACTGGCGGCGCGCATCGAACGTGCGACTTCGGGCTTCGTGCCCGCTGCGTCGTGGGTTCCTGACGATCAAGGTGGGTATCGCCTTGCCGTCGTGCAACGTGAACAACCCGAGAACGCATCCGATTTGCCCGCGCCGACCTCCCACCCCATCACCGAGGGATAGCCGACCTGCACCCCCTTGGCGCGGGCTGAGTCACTCAGGGTAAGGCGGCACGGGCGCACCAGTCCAACGCGAGAAGCGGACACAAACCCCAGAGGAGAACACCAACATGAATGAAGGACGCGAGGTTCGGATTGCTATGAACGGCCCGGACCTGGACCATGATAATCTGATCGGCCATCTGTCCGACTGCAACGATGCCGATCATCGCCGGGCAAGCAGCGCCGGAGAAACGCGCGCCAGCATCAAGGCTTGGCTGGAAGAAACCGGGATGAACAGCAAGGCCCGCTCGGTCTGCGCGTCGATCCTGAAGCAGCTTCCCAAGGATGATGATCAGCACAAGGCCATGGACATCATCATGTCGCTGGAAGCGGCGCTTCCGATGGTGAAAGCCCACGTCTCCGGGCAAGGAACCGCAACGATGGAACTGAAGCCCGCTGCGCCCAGCTATGGCCCTGACTTCGACCCCAGCGAAGAAGCTTCCTGATGCTGGAACTCGACCCGCCCGCTTATCTTGTGCTGCCTGATCCGATCAGCACCAACAACCTGTTCGGGAACCTTCCCGGCAGGGGGCGGGTCGTGACGCGAGACTACAAGGCGTGGCGGAAGGTTGTCGCACAGATACTTTCCGCCCAACGTCCACTTCCTCAATTCGCTCTGCCCGTGGAAATGACGTTCTACGTTGGAGAAAAGCGCATTGGGCAAATGGACACTGACAACGTGTTCAAGGCTTTTACCGACGCTCTAGTGAAGCACGGCGTAATTCACGACGACAGCCGTAAATGGGTCCGCCGCACTAGTTCCGTTTGGGTTCCCGGAATGGCCGGATGCGTCGTTAAAATCAAGGTCGCCGCGATGGAAATTAGCGCCGAGACGGTGCGAGGTTCAGTGCATGAGAACCTACGGGGCCTTCTACAATGAGCGGATTCTACAAAATGGACCCGTCCAAATGGGACTTCGGAACCTCCGACCTAAGCCTTGAGGAAGAGGCTGCCTATCTTCGGATAGTCAACGCCATCCATAAGCATGACGGCCCGGTGCCGGACAATGACAGGGTTTTGGCTGGCATGTTTCGCACATCTACCCGCAAGGCACGGGCCTTAGTCGATGCTCTGATCAAGGCCGGAAAGCTTACCGTCGAGGATGACAAAATCTGGAATGAAAAGGCACGTTCGGACATGGTTCAGCGAGGGTTCGTGACCATTTCGAGGTCTGAAAGTGGAGCGAAAGGTGGGCGAACGCGCGCTGAGAACGCCGCTAAGGCATTGTTAAATAAGGATACAGCGCAAGCAAATGCTTCAAGCAGAATAGAAGAGAATAGAAGAGATAAGAGTTCCGTAGATAAATCTACGGGCGTTTCCACGCCGCCAGACCCAGTGAAAGTCATGTTCGATTCCGGGGTTCGATTCCTGGGTCAGGCGGGAATCCCAGACGGGAAGGCGAGGGGCATTCTCGGGAAGTGGAGAGGTGCGCATGGGGCCGAGGCGGTCATCGCCGCGTTGGGCAAGGCCCAGCGAGAGGGCGCGATTGATCCAGTGGCATTCATCGAAGGCTGTTTCCGTCAGGCCAAGCGCAAAGTTGAGGATTACGACTTTTGGACGGGGCCGAAATTAAATTGACCGATCTGGATAAATTCGAGGAACGTGCGGCCATCATGGAATATGAAGGCGGGCTTTCGCGCTATCAGGCCGAAACAGCAGCGGCAAAAGAGCAGGGCAAAAAACGCTGGGAGGTTCTGCATGAAATCGAGCGACGAAATTCTGAGAGAGGCGGGGATATCCGTAAAACGGAATAGCGGGACGGTTATCACATTATGCCCAGAATGCAGCGCGCACCGGAAAAAGAAGCGAGAACCATGCCTCAGTGTGACATTCAAATCGGACGGGATTGTTTGGCTTTGTCATCACTGCGGATGGAAGGGAGGGCAGTATTTTGACTCAGGACGTGATGATGTGGCTCCAAAGCCAGAGAAAACTGGACGGCGCTCTCTTGGCGGATATGGGAGTTCGGGCAATTCAGCACGATCATCTGGGCCAGGCAGTGGCGTTTCCATATCGGGTGAACGGAAAGAACGTCGCCGCGAAATTCAGAACGGTGGACAAGAGGTTCCTCTCAACCAAGGGCGTGAGCCGGGGCCTTTACAACATCGACGCGCTTTCGGTGGACCTGAACCTGCCCATCGTGATTACCGAGGGCGAGATTGACTGTCTGAGTGTCATTCAGGCTGGTTTTCAGCGCGCGGTTTCCCTACCAGATGGATGGACGGCCCAAGGCAACAAGACAGAGGCGATTACAGAGGCGCTAGAGGCCCTTCTCGCGTCTCCCTATGTCCTGGTGGCGGGGGACCAAGATGAAGCTGGGGAGAGCCTTCCACGGACTGTGGCGACTATCCTTGCCGGGCATGACGTTCGGTTCGCTACCTGGCCGGAAGGGTGCAAGGACGCAAACGACGTTCTGATGCTGTTTGGCGAGGGAACACTTGCCCGCTGCCTGAACGAGGCGAAGCGAATTGACCCGCCGGGAGGGATAATCACCGGCTTTTCAGATTTGCCGCCAATGTCCACGCAGCGCGTGTTGAAGATTGGCCGTGATCCGTTTGATCGGGTCATTGCTTTGGAATTGGGGGAAATCAGCGTTTGGACCGGGTTGCCGGGTCACGGTAAATCAACACTGGTGACTTGGGTTGCTGATGAAATATCCAAGGCAGAGAAGGTCCGGGTCGGGATGATCGGGTTTGAAACCCACCCTTTCCGTATTCGGGACCAACTTGCCAGATCGACTACCCATCGCGCATGGAAATCCCTATCGGATGATGAGCGACGGCTTCTGGTGGCCGATTTGGACGTGCGCTGGCGGATTGTCCACGCCTCATCCGAGGCGGACCATCACCTTGGCTGGCTGGAAGCAATGGTTCGGACACTAGTGGTTCGGGACCGCTGCAAGCTGGTGATCTTGGACCCGTGGAACGAGTTGGAGCATTTGCCCGAGAAGGGCGAGTCCATGACCAACTATATCAACTTCGCCATCAAGACCGTGCGAAATTGGGCGAAGTCTCTTGAGGCGCACATTTGCATCGTCGCGCACCCATCCAAGATCAAGAGCGAGGGAAAGCCGCGCCCACCCACTGGATATGACGTGGCGGACTCTGCGGCATTCTTCAACAAGCCGGGCTTGGGAATAACGGTTCATCCCGGAGACGAGGAACACGAGGTCCAGATCATCAACTGGAAAACGCGCGATACGCTGCTTTACGGCACCCAGCGCGGAACGTCGGTTGTCGAATTTGCCCCGGCTTGGGGGCTTTACCGGGCCAAAGGCGAACCTGCCGGGCAGGCAGAAATGGGCTTTGAGTGAGGGAATCCAGATGAAGTATCGCAGCAAGAACATGACGCGCCCATCCTACGACCAAATCCGCAACATGGCGCAGACCATGGATATTGACGAAATTGCGGACAATGTCGGCCTGCCCGCGACCGAGATTGCCCAGATCGTCGGAAACCGTTCTGCCAAGTGGCTTCTGAGCGACCTGAAAACCGGGCGCTGGTGGCACTGCTATTCCGAGAGGGCCTGCTACCGGAAAGCCCAAATGATTGGCTTGACCGACTATGATTTCGGGAGGGCATGATGGCTGCAACCTACGTCCCTCGCTCGACAGACCGCGCGCATCTGGACATGATCCGGCGCTTCACCGCTGGAGAAACCCAAGAGGCTATCGGGGCTTCCTATGGGATTTCCCGCGCGGCGGTGTCGGTCATCATCAACCGCGTCCTCAAGGCCGATCTGAAAGAGTCTGGTGAGCCGCAGAAAGAAGTCCTTCGGGCCTATGCGAGGCCGTGGTGATGGAAGGATTCCCCACTGGCCAGTTTGATGTCGTGATGGCAGACCCGCCCTGGCGCTTCGCCTCAAACAGCAAGGCTAAGCCCGGCAGGAATGCCCAGCGGCATTACGAGTGCATGACCACGCCAGAAATCGTGGCGCTGCCGGTTCCGCAGATCACGGCCAAGGCCGCGATGCTTTTTTTATGGGCAACTTCCCCGATGCTGCCCGAGGCGATGGAAACAATGAAGGCTTGGGGGTTCCGTTATGTGTCGCAGCTTTGCTGGGACAAGCAGGGCATTGGGACCGGCTACTGGGTCCGGGGCGCGCATGAACTTCTCTTAATCGGGAAGAAGGGGAGATTCCCAGCGCCAAGGCCCGCGATGTTTCCCACGTCGATGATCCGGGAAAAGCGGCGTGAGCATTCTCGCAAGCCGGATTGGGTTCATCACATCATCGAACAAAGGCTTCCCGATGCGCGCAAGGTCGAGTTGTTCGCGCGGGAAGATCGGCCCGGCTTTACCTGCTGGGGCAATGAAATCGGAAAATTTGAGGGGGCAGCATGAACCTGTTCATCTACAGCGGGTGTATCAACGGGGCGTTGCCCTATGCGACGCAGCGGCGGCTATGGGCCAAGGCAGAAGCGGCGGAATATTCGCTTCTTGCGGCAATGAAGGCGGAATGCCGCGCGCCGGTGAAGGCCGTTGTTGCGCAGACCGGGCTGACATGGAACGGGCCGGAAGGGACGGCGGTCCTGAAAGTCTTGGAAAAGCCAGCGACGATCAACGACATCATCAACGCAACCGGAATCGGAAAATATCGGGTGTGTTCCATTCTTCTGCGGCTGCGGCTTTTGGGGGCGATTCAGTCTACCCAATCCCGGTGGAGCGCGGCGGTCTATTCCAGAGTCCCCACATGGAACAGCCCGGATGACAGCGAAATGTTGCAGCGCATCCGCCCGCTCTACGAGAGCGGCCTGATGGATCGGGACATCGGGGCTATCGTCGGAATGTCGAAAAGCTATGTCGGGGAAATTCGGGCCGGGGCGGGTTTGATCGAAAAAGCACGGCTTCCCAAATGAGGGGGCAACCGACGATTTCCAGCGTCTACCGCTTCGGGCAACCGCCCGTGGACCATGACCCCATGCGGACCTGGGCTAAGGTGGAAATGCTGCGGCGCAAGATGTTCCAAGAGCATGGGCTGATTGTTCTGCGGGCAAGCGAGTTGCCAGAGGCTTTGAAGGCGGGCATCCAGAAATGGGCGGAGGACACCTATGGAGCGTGAGGCAAGCAAGGACGAGAAGTTTCGCGCGTGGTTGTCCCTGGGCGGCATGAGGCAGGCCCGGCGCGGCGCACCGGCAACGGTCTACTCTGTCTCAGGCCCCAACAGAGAGCGTGAGACTGCCGCTGGGGGCACGACTCTTGTCGGGTATATGCTGGACCCACGGCTCAAGCTGACAGCGCGCCAGCGGGCCACAGGGCAGTGCTACGGGGCCTACACCGAGCGGCGGGCAACCGGGGGCAGTTCCGAGTTCCTGAAAGTGTTCGTTGATGGCGGATCAAGCGGCAGCGGCGGATACTCGGAATCGCAGGCCATGGTCATCAGCGTTATCGACGTGGCGAACGAGGCTTTGGGGGATTTGTCCATACTTCGCTACCGGATTGGCAAGCGACATGGGGACGACAAGCTGAAGATGGGGCCGCACCACGGGATTGATATGACGCGGCTTGCCCATGGAATCTGCGTCATGGGGTTCAGCTTGGAGCATATCGCCCTCAACAATGGCTGGTGGGTCGAGCGGCGGGACGACAAGGGCAGTCTGAAAATCGTGGTCCCGGATCGCCAGCGCAAGGCGGTAGCGGAAGGGCTGCGGGTCGCGCTGGATGCGATTGACGCGGCCTGGGATGCCTGGGGCTTTTCCCCGCCTTTCGAGTTCGGCGGGGTGGAAGTGGAGTAGGGCTGCGGGGCAGCAAAAAAAAGATTGCACTGAGTCAGAAAGGCAACGTATCTAAGCATTATCGGAAGAAGTGTGCAAAAGGGCCGGGTTACTACCCCGGCCCTCTGTCATTTCAGCAGCTTCGCAATCCCGGCAAAGATCAGGCCGATGATGTAGAGCAGCAGGACCAGCCCAAGTCCGTGAAACAGGAAGTCGAACGTTCCCCGGTTCGGGTCGAATACTTCGGCGTAGTTCATGCTGCGGCGTCCTTCTTGGCTTTGGCCTTGTGCAGGTCGGCCAGCTTGGACCAGCGGGCAGGCCAGCGGCTGACTGGGGTGGATTCCAGCCATTCCAGGTGGGCGATGATGGCCGGGTCGAGGGGCTGCACACCGTTCCATTGGCGGGACATGGTGACGCGGTGGATGCCCACGGCTTCGGCCAGCAGGCTTTGCCAGCCATAGCCGAACATGGCGGAAAATCTGGCGCGGATGTCGTCTGTCATGGGCAGATCATGCAGGACGAGGGGCGAGTCGGGAAGGTCCATCTTGGACTCCTTGGCAAAGGTGTTAGGGTAGCGCCGCCGCAAGGCCGATTCCTCTGGATCGCGGGGCGCTGGGTGGTGCTGGCGTCCCGGTTCAGGTGGGGGACATGTCTGCGATTAGCTTCTGTTCTGCCA
>Ga0228700_1002139_pt1 | contig 10911 bp, 5 predicted proteins | sample McNCre317_Aug_MG_FD_178019 | JGI IMG/M metagenome (GOLD analysis project Ga0228700, IMG submission 178019) | Freshwater microbial communities from McNutts Creek, Athens, Georgia, United States - 3-17_Aug_MG | ecosystem: Environmental > Aquatic > Freshwater > Creek | place: USA: Georgia...
AGGGCTAGCTGGCTTCGCGGAGCCACCTCAGGTGGATGGCCTCAAGCCCGAGTATTCGGAACGCTACTGGAATGCTGCGCAGGTGATGGTCGCCGAACGCGTTCACGGTAAGGCCATCAGGACCCTGATTTCGGGCAAACCATCGGTGCCTTTAGAAACCGAGCAGGACCTGTACTTTGATGTGGAATGGGCCAACCCGGTGGATTCCGATCAGCCGTTGGTATTCATGTTTGGGTCAGTGACTGCCTCTCAGGGGTTTGAGGTTTTCACTACTGCTGACCGCTCGGGTGAGTTGGCGGCTTTTGATGATTTTCTAGATTTTGCGCTTGCCAAGCTGCTCGTGAACCCGCAAATGCACATCTATCATTTCCATAGCCCGGAACCCCAACAACTGCGAAAGTTGGCTGTTCGCTATGGTGGCCATCGTTCGGCAGACGTGGAGGCTCTGTGTGAACGAATGATCGACCTTCGGGTCATCGCCATGGCCACGTTTGTCCCCGGATGCGCCAGTTATTCCATCAAGGACCTGGAGCATTACTACGACGCTGACGAGCAGCTCAATCGAACCGATCTAGTCGCTGGCGGCGCCGACGCCATGCTGCAGTTTCACCTTTATCAACAGGCCCTTGCGACTGGTTCGGTTGATGAAGCCAACTCAATCATGTCCGAAATCGCGGCCTACAACCGCGACGACTGCCTGTCCACCAAGCTGCTGGCCGACTGGCTTCGCGGCTTAAATTTCGAACGGGCCGGTCAGATCCTTTACTGGAACTGACCGACCCGTTCTACGTCGTTGTAACCTGCCCCGATTACGCTGGTCAGGTCGGGCGGACTACTGAGCCTGGCTTCCGTTGCCTGCAGAGCCACCGCGGGTACGGCGGCGCTGGCGGTTGCGGTTGCCGGCGCTCGGAGTCTTGTGATCGTGACCACCGTGGGTTTCACCCTTAGACTCGCGCGCACCGGCTGCCTTTGGGGCATCGTCGCCACTGCCGGCTGCATGTGGCTTGTGGCCACCGCGAGTGCGCTGGCTATCGCTGCGCTGGTGACGGTCGGAACGACCATCGTTGTTGCGGCCACCCGTGCGGCCACCCTCGGTCTTCTCAGCAGCAGGCTTGGCGGCCTTGATGCGACCCTTGGTGCCCTCTGGGATGCTCAGGTCAACAAACAGGTGCTTGCTGCTGCTGTAGGTCTCTAGCGGGTCTGGCTGCCCAAAGTCCAGGGCCAGATTGATGTGGCCCCAGCGAGTCAGGTCTTCCCAGTCCACAAAGGTCACTGCCACACCGGTGCGACCAGCACGACCGGTACGACCAACTCGGTGCAGGTAGGCCTTCTCGTCCTCTGGCACCGAGTAGTTGATTACGTGGGTTACGTCGTCAACGTCAATTCCACGGGCGGCAACCTCGGTGGCAACCAGAATGTCCTTCTTGCCGGCACGGAATGCGGCCATGCTGCGCTCGCGCGCCTCCTGGCTCATGTCACCGTGCAGAGCGGTGGCGTTGAAGCCGCGGTCCACCAGCTCCTCGGAAACCTTGGAGGCGGCACGCTTGGTCTTTACGAAAATCACGGTCTTGCCGCGACCCTCAGCCTGAAGGATTCGACCGACGACCTCGTCCTTGTCCATGCTGTGCGCACGGTAGACAAACTGCTTGATGTCTGCCTTGGTGTGGCCTTCATCGGCTGGGTCATTCACGCGAATGTGAACGGCCTTGTTCTGGTACTTGCGCGCCATGGTCACAATGACACCCGGCATGGTGGCACTGAACAGCATGGTCTGGCGCTCGGCAGGGGTGTAGGCGAAAAGCTTTTCGATGTCCGGAAGGAAGCCGAGGTCCAGCATCTCATCGGCCTCATCAAGGACCATGATTTCGATCTTGGAAAGGTCAAGCTTCTTCTGGCGCGAAAGGTCGATTAGGCGGCCCGGGGTACCAACCAGAATCTGGGCTCCGGCCTCGATTTCAGCAATCTGACCCTCGTAGGACTTACCGCCATAGATTGCGGCGACCATGGTGTCGCGGTTAGCGGTGGCCAAAACTAGGTCTTCGGCAACCTGCACGCAGAGTTCGCGGGTAGGCACCACAATCAGCGCCTTGGCGCCCTTTGCAGGGTTCGCACCGAGGCGCTGGATAAGGGGAAGGCCGAAGCCGAAGGTTTTACCGGTACCGGTCTTGGCCTGGCCAATTACGTCCTGACCGCTGAGAGCCACCGGGATGCAAGCCTCTTGGATTGGGAACGGGTGGGTGATGCCTTTAGTGCCAAGCGCCGAAACGATGTCGCCATCGATGCCGAGTGACTCGAAGGTTACGTTTGGGTTGAATTCGTTACTCATTAGTTCTAAGTCTATCGACAGCGTTTTTGGGCCGACGAAGGGGCCATTGGGTAGGCTTAGTGACGTGTTCGAGTGGTTAAAAGGCATTAGACGAAACGTCCCGAAGCTGCAGCTGCCGGTTCGCGAGGACCGCGCCGCCCGCAACCAGGGTGACGTGGACCTCTCCAAGTTCACGCCGGAAACCAAGGCTTTCTTGGGGCAGTTGGCCTACCTGGAGCTCAGCGCCTTCGAGATTATGACCGCCGAGATCAAATTTGCGCCAACCACTGCCTCAAAGGCTGCTCTCAGCGAGGCCGCCGCCAAGAGCTTCGACAAGTATCGATCCTTGAGTCGCCGGTTAACCGGTTTGGGTCTGGACGCTACAGACGCAATGGAGCCGTACACCGAGCGCATCGACCTATTCCACAGCCGCACCACCGGTCTCGATTGGTACGAGACTGTGCTGAAGCTGTACCTCAGCCTCGGTCTCCTGGAAGAGTTCTATCGCAAGCTGGCATCGGGGCTGAGCACCGAGCTGCAGGCCGATGTTGAAAAGGCTTTGAACGACAAGACCATCGAGAAGTTTGCCAAAAAGGTCCTCACCGAGGCCATGGGCAAGGATGCAACTCTTGGTTCGCGCCTAGCACTCTGGGGCCGCCGCATCATGGGTGACGTCTTGCTCGAACTTCGCGCGGTTGTGCCGCAGGCATCGTTGGAGCAGCTGGAGCCGCTAATTGCGGAACTAAACGGCCCACACTCGCTTCGTATGGACGCTATCGGGCTCGCCGCTTAGGCGTAAACCCCGTCGCCTTTTTAGGCAGAAACCTTGCCGGCCAACTGGTCAACGAATCCGTACTTGCCTTCGTGGCGCGCGCGACCGTAATAAGTTGTAGCGATTGCCATGCCGACAGGCATGAGCACCATGGTGAGTCCCCAGATCCAGCCATCGGTGTCGCTCAGGCCCAGCCAGGTAAACAAGCTCCAGAGCACTGCACCGGTGCTGATGGCCATTGCTCCTGGTATCAGAACGCCGTAATTCTCGGCATCGTGACGAACATACGGCATTACCGCAGTTAGCAGGGCCGCGTAAACCAGGAGAAAGGCAACTTCAATCAGTGGCTGGATCATGGTTTCTAGATTAGCGGCAAATAAATGTCACACCCTGCCAGTAGTTTGGAGGCATGTCTCAACCGCATTTCGTTTCAACTGCCTCAAGGCAGACGGCCCTAACTGGCCATGCGGTACCGGTCACTCCTGGCGCGGTGGTGCAGGTTATCGGTGCACCGGGAACGGGCAAGACTGAGAGCCTGGTTGCCACTTTTTTGAAACTTGTAGCGGATGGCTATAAACCGGAGGAAATACTAGTTTTAGCCGCAACACGTGACAGTGCGGCGTGGCTAAGGGACAACCTTTTACTCGCGTTGCAGGATCAGTTACCTGTTGCGGTGCCAGTTGCGGTGCCAGTTGCAGTATCCGGTTCGCTTGCTAGGACGGCGGCTTCGCTTGCATTCCAGTTGGTTCGCAACCATGCGATTGCCCACGGCCTCAGGGAGCCGCGCCTGATCTCAGGGCCAGAGCAAGACGCGATATTTGCTCGTTTGCTGGCCGAGGGCTTGGCCGGGGGGCTCGCCTGGCCGGCTCACATCACCGAGGTCACACTTGGATTATCAGGTTTCCGGTCGGAACTACGAGACCTGATTGCCACGTGCCAGGAGTATGGTCTCGATGCCCAGGCGCTCGCCGCATTGGAGCCTGCGAATCCTCAGTGGGTTGCCGCGGCTGCTATTTTCACGGCCTATGAGCAGCTTTTGCTAACCCCCGAATACCTGCAGACCTTTGACTCGCCTTCACTCATCAACCGTGCGATTGAACTACTTGCTGCCGGCCAGCTCGATCATGGATTCAGGGCGATCCTGGTTGACGATGCTCAAGAGCTCACCCCGTCCGTGGCCCGTATGCTCAGGCAACTTTCCAATAAAAATGCTCATGGTTCGCTGGTGCTCTTCGGTGATCCAGATGCCACGACAATGGGTTTCCGCCAGGCGGATCCGCGACTAATGCAGGCGCTGGCTAAGCAGGTATCTTCCGACCTTGGTCAGCCCGAAAAGCTTGTTTGGTTGGGCTGTGAAACTCCCGCGCAGGACGAAGCCATAGCCCAGAATGACAACTCTGGCACGGCAAGTGGAGCGAATGCAGCCGCCGTTATGCGCAGGGTTTCTGCGCTGATCCCTGCGGAGACTGCTGGCCCGCAACGCAAGGCTCTGGGTTCGCACGGTAAGTCTGTCTCGTTGGAAGTCGGGGTATTCGAATCCCAGCAGCAGGAGCTGGATTGGCTGGCTTACAACCTTCGTCGTTTACACCTCCACTCCCAGGTTCCATGGGATCAGATGGCTGTTGTTGCTCGCACGAAGCAGCAGCTTGACGCCCTGGAACTGGCTCTTTCTGCCCAGTCAGTTCCGGTTCGAATCTCAGGCGCACAGCGTGCCTTGCGTGACGAATTTGCTGCCCGTGAACTGCTAGAGCTGGCAAGCCTTTGCTGTGTCCAACAGCCGCTTGACTCTCAGGCTGCGGAACAACTGCTGCGTTCACCTTTCTGCGGGCTGGACTCCGTCAGCCTTCGTCGCCTACGCCGTCAATTGCGCCGCGAGGAGCTCTCGGGGGATGAAGATAGTCCGAGAAGTTCGGACGACCTAATCCTGGAACTCTTCGAAAAACCTGGCGCGGCAGAGACATTGACCGGACTTGAGGGCACCAAGGTTCGAAGGTTCCTGAAAGGCATTTCCAAGGCCAAAGTCTTGGCCGGTCAGTCGGACTGTTCAATCGAGGACCTGCTCTGGCAGCTTTGGGATAACAGCAAATTGGCTGAAACCTGGTCGGAACTGGCTCGCGGCACTGGAGAGATTGCACTGCAAGCCAATCGCAACCTTGACGCAATCGTCGGGTTGTTCGCGGCCGCAAATCGATTTGTGGAGCGCAATCCGGGTGGTCACAAAGAAGACTTCCTCATCAGCCAGTTGGAGCAGCGCCTTCCCGAAGACACACTCGCTGTCGGACGCCGGGCCGATGGCTTTGTGAGCCTTGTTACTCCTGCGGCTCTTGTCGGTAGGCGCTTTGACACGGTCGCGCTGCCTCTATTGATCGAGGGAGTTTGGCCAAACCTCAAACCGCGCACTTCGCTTCTCAATGCAAACCGCCTCGCCGCGCTTGTGGCCGGCCGCGTTGATCAAACTGGTGAGCAGGTGCGGTCAGAGATGGCGGATGAACTGCGCATGTTTTATAAGTCAATCGGGGCTGCCAATAAAAGGGTTATGGTCAGTTCGTTTAGCTCCGAAGACGAGCAAGTCAGTCAATTTGTGGCGTTTGCATCGGGCAAGGGCATTCCGGAATCCCAGACCTTTGAACTAACTTCTCTAACTCTTCGGGGCACGGCAGGGTGGCTGCGCCGGCGGCTTGCAACCGAGGCAGATCCGACTCAGCGTAAATCGCTAGCTCTGGACCTTGCTAGGTTGGCAGCGGCAGGCGTGGCAGGTGCACATCCCGAAGAATGGTACGGGTTGCAAGAGGCGTCAACCTCCGAACAACTCTTCGAATTCACTGCGGAGCTCGCTGCCTTACAGACGCCTAACGATGACCGTGATAAGGCCTCAGAGGCAGCAACTGCAATGCCAGATCGGGGCCCGCGAATTACCCTCAACCCATCTCAGCTAGATTCCTTCCTTCGTTGCCCATTGCACTGGTTCCTGGAAAACCACGGCGGAAAAACCGGCGACTTTTCAGCATCTGTTGGAACACTGATTCACCAGGCAATGGAACTGTCAACCGCTGTGGATGAGGCCAGCCTCTGGCAATTTGTAGAGTCCGGTTGGCACAACCTGAGATTTGAGTCGGAATGGCTAGAACAAGCCGAGCGCAGGCGCGCACAGGCTGCCGTTGCCAATCTGGCCAAGTACCTGACAGAGTTCCAAGATCAGGGAGGGCTGGTTTTGGCAAGGGAGCAGGAGTTCCAGTTAGACATCGGCCGGGCTCATATTCGCGGCAAGGTTGACCGCATTGAACAACGTGCCGACGGCTCGGTGATAATCGTTGACCTCAAGACCGGTAGTCGGATTCCAACCATCGAAGAGGGCAAACGAAACCCTCAGCTTGGCCTTTATCAACTCGCCTACCTAAATGGTGCCTTCCAGCTAGCCCAACCCGCACCGGACACCGTGCTCGCTGGTGCGAAGCTGCTTTTGGTCGGTGGTGGTAACAAAACCGAGCGTGAGCAGGATTCGCTTCAGAATGACCCGGCGAACTTGGAGTACTTCCAAAGCCTGGTGGTTGAAACCGCCGAGGGAATGGCAATGCCTGACCGGGTCTTCTTTGCTCAGGCATCTAGCCACTGCACAAACGAAAACGAGTTTGGATCTTGCGGCCTGCACCTTCGGAAGGCGGTGTCCTATGCCGGCTAGTCAAGTTTCCGCGCAGGCGGTCTACGCCATTCTCAAACCATTTGCCCTTACTCGTGAACAGCAAGATGCCGTAGAGCTAGCGCCAACGGATTCCCCATCCCTAGTTGTTGCCGGAGCAGGCTCGGGCAAGACCGAGTTGATGGCAGTACGGGTACTTTGGTTGGTGGCCAACGGTCACGCTCGGCCAGATCAGATCCTGGGCCTTACCTTCACTCGCAAGGCGGCTAGCGAGCTAAATAATCGCATTTACGAAAGCCTGCTCAAACTTCGAGACAGCCAACTATGGCCCGAGAACCTGGGTTATGACTTCACTCAGCCGACAATCATGACCTATAACGCCTATGCCAATGGCTTGTTCCGGGAAAACGCTCTCGGTTTAGGCATGGAAGCGGAAAGCACACTCTTGACTGAGGCAGCGGCGTTCCAATTGGCGCGCGAGGTAATCGTCAAATACGGGGCACAAGTGGACGCTCGCTTGATTGACGTCGACCTCAAACTAAACCCCCTGGTCGAGGCTGTTCTAGAGCTCGCCGGAGCCATGAACGACAATCTGACAGACTCCACTGCAATCTCCGAAATCACCCAGGGCATCATTGGGCGTTTCTCCAGCCTTCCTAAAAAACCGGGTGGAACTGATTTTGGGCGTTACGCGTACTATGACCAGCTGCTCCAGCCTTTCGTCACTACTGAAGTGCTAGCCAAGCTCGCCGACAAATATCGAGAAGAAAAGCGCAGGCTCGGTTACGTGGACTACTCGGATCAAGTTGCGCTTGCGGCAAGGGCCGCCCAAACCATCCCCGAGGTAGCTGAGGTCCAGCGTGGAAGATTCGCCAGCGTGTTGTTGGACGAATACCAAGACACTTCGTACTTGCAAACCAAACTCTTGTCCTCGCTATTTGGCCGAATGGGTGTGCTTGCAGTGGGAGACCCGAATCAAAGCATCTACGGCTGGCGTGGCGCCAGTTCGTCTAACCTGGCCACCTTTGCTCAAGATTTCGGCGGGTCATCAACACGATTTGAGCTGAGCACTTCTTGGCGAAATCCGGTAAAGGTCCTCAGCCTTGCTAATCACTTGGCGCAAGACCTGCAGTCGCCGGCGCCCTACCTGAAGTCCACTACGAGTCACCTGGTGCCGCTCACGCTTCATTCGCGCTCGGACGCCCCACAGGGACGAATTCAGGTGAAGATTGACCAAACGGTTCAGCAGGAAGCCGAATCGGTTGCGGCGTGGTTCCGGAGCGAATTCGATCGTGCAATTGCTGCCGGTGAGGCTCATCCAAAAGCTGCAGTGCTGACCCGCACCCGCAAGTTCATGCAGCTGTTTCGCGAGGAAATTGAGAACCTGGGAATTCCGGTGCAGGTTGTTGGGTTAGGCGGACTCCTGGAGGTACCGGAAGTTGTTGACCTCACCTCCGCGCTGAAGGTGATTCATAACCCGGAGAGCGGAACCGAGCTTATCCGTTTGCTTACCGGTGCTCGCTGGCGCATCGGCCCTAAAGATATTGACCGTCTCTTCCGTTTCGCAAAGCAGCAAAACCGTTTCCAGCGAAGGCACGAATCAGTAGCGCCCGAGGACGCAATCAGTATCGTGGATGCCCTGGACTTGTTGCTTGACGAACGCCTAGCCGAAAAATCCGGGATCCCTTCCGTTGGATTAGCGCGAATGCAGAACGCTGCAAGACTCTTTGCCAATTTGCGCACTCAAACCGGACTTCCTTTGGTGGAGTTTGTTCGGTTGGTTGAACGCGAGCTTTGGCTCGATGTTGAGGTCATGGCCAACCCGACTAAAAAGCACCCGATGGCACACCTCAATGCGTTTGCCAACATCGTTGCTAACTACGCAGCCGGAACCCACCGACCACACCTAGGCGCGCTACTGAAGTGGCTGGAGTACGCGCAAGAACGCGAAAAATATGAGGTAACGACATCCGTACCCGAAGCCGGCGTGGTTCAGTTGCTGACTGTGCATGCGTCCAAAGGCCTGGAGTGGGATCTCGTAGCAATTTCAAATCTGACCGATGGTGACTTCCCCTCCACTGGGCGCGGATCAAGTGGCTGGTTGGCCAACGGCCAGCTGCCGTATCCGTTGCGTGGAGACGTGGACTCCTTACCCGTTTGGGATGCCAACGCGGTAGGGTCACAAGCCGAACTGAAGAAATCCAAAGAAGACTTTGCGGCCGATGTTCGCAATCACCTTTTGCGCGAAGAACTGCGTCTGATGTATGTGGCATGCACGCGCCCCAAGCAGGCACTGCTTTTGACCGCAGCTTATTGGCAGCCGGGTATAAAGAAACCCAAGGAAATCAGCCGCTACCTCCATGCCGCGGCCGAACTCGATGCCGACGTGGTGGAGGTCTACGACCGACAGTCCGTCTACCCGCCGTGCGAAAGTGACGTCAACCCGATGGACCAAGTGGTGACCAGTCAGGTCTGGCCACTAGAGCCGCTCGGTGAGAAACACCGCCAAAAGGTGGTTGCCGCCAGCGAACTTGTTTTGGCTAGCCTGGCTGCACCCCGGCCAGAACGCGAGTTGGACCACATTGAACTCTTGCTGGGTGAGCGTGAGGCAAGGGCCCGTGCCGTGCATGAGGTGCCACTGCCGGTACGAATCAATGCTTCGGCTTTCAAGGACTACCTCACCAGAACCGAAGAGCTGGCGGAGCGTATGCTTCGGCCAACTCCAAGTCGTCCATTCAAAGCGACCAGGGCCGGAACCATTTTCCACTCCCTGATGGAAAAACGGATGGGTGAGTTGGGTCAGTCTATGGTTGAGGACCTCGACCTAGATATCGAGGATGCTTCGGAGCGTTTATGGGCCCGCCAGCTGGAATCCGACGACGTTATAGGATTCGAAGAATCCATCGAGCTATTGAAGGAAAACTTTGCGTGTTCACCGTGGGCAAACCGAGTAGCTAAATACACGGAACTGGAAATTCAGCTAGCCATCGAGGACAACCTCTTCGTCTGCAAGTTGGACGCAGTGTTCCAGGAGACAAACGGTCAATACCAGATTGTGGACTGGAAGACCGGAGTCGCTCCGACCCAGCCTCAAGACTTAGTCGATCGAAGTCTGCAGCTTTCGCTATATCGAATTGCGTTCGCAACGCTATTCGACATTCCGCTAGCGCAAGTGGAGGCCTGTTTCTACTTCGTCTCAGAAAACAAAGTGGTGCAACCGACTGGCCTGCTCACGGTGGAGGGATTGCGTCAGCGCTGGGCTCAAGTTGTTAGCAGCTAAATCCCCGACAATCAGTTTCTGGGTGTCGCCAGCCAATGGCTAGAACAGCAACTGTCTAGAACAGCAACTAGCTAGAACAGTTCGCCGCTCTTCGGGGCTTTGTCATCAACGGCCTCATCGCTAGCCTTTGTGCTGAAGTCGGCCAGTGCGCCTAGATCCAGTGGTGCGGTGGCGTCCGACATATCCTCGGCAAATCCATCGGCCAAGTCATCGGAAGATTCCTGTGCAACTAACGGCAGCTGGATAGGTGCCGTCGCGTCGTCGGAGAATGCGCTCGGCATCGCTGCGGCGGCAGGCTCGGCGGCCTGGCCAAGGTTTAGGAACCAGTCATCAGAGACAAGTTCCTGCCCGGCATCGACCATGCCGGCTGGAGTTGCCAAGGGCAGGTCTGCGCTAAATCCTCCGGCTCTGTGCCCGGCGAAACCGGCATCGAATCCCGCTGAGGAATCGCTCTCACTCATGCTTGTCAAAACTGCATCGGTGCCAAGTGGCTTGGGTCCAATCGGACCAACCAAACCGGCCTCGATGTCGGCTGCAAGGTCATCCAGATACTTCTGAGCATCATCGATGGCACCCTGGTCTTGGGCAAGTGCCCACAAAAGGTAGCGACCGAGTTCAAACTCCGAGTACAACTGTGCTCGAGCGCGGAAATTCTGATCGGCACCTTTGATGCGCTCGTATTCAAGTAGTGCGCTGTAGCTAAAGTCATCGCTAGCAATGCCTTGAACCAGGGCGAAGTCGGCGGCTGGGTCGCCGATGCGAAGAGTATGCCAACCGAGGACCGCCGAAACGCCTTCGTCAAGCACCAGGAAGTTGTTGAGGTTAGCGCTGCCGTGGATAACCGCAGGCTGGAAACGCCAGATGTTGACGTCCTCAAGTGCGCGCTCCCAGCGGTTCAGTAGCGCCGCTGCCACTAG
>Ga0228700_1002140_pt1 | contig 10908 bp, 9 predicted proteins | sample McNCre317_Aug_MG_FD_178019 | JGI IMG/M metagenome (GOLD analysis project Ga0228700, IMG submission 178019) | Freshwater microbial communities from McNutts Creek, Athens, Georgia, United States - 3-17_Aug_MG | ecosystem: Environmental > Aquatic > Freshwater > Creek | place: USA: Georgia...
CACGCTAAGCACCAGCATGGTGGTGGGGCCATAGAGCGCGTAGCCGGCAGCGAGTTGTTGGCAACCGGGCTGCAGAAAATCGGCTTCCACCACGTCGCGCCCGCTGTCAATCACCTCCTGCGGTGCGCGCAGGATGCTGAAGATGCTGCCCACCGACACGTTCACATCGATATTGCTGGAGCCATCCAGCGGGTCGAACACCAGCAGGTACTTGCCGCGCAGGCGCTGGGAGGGTATCTGGTAGGGGTGCTCCATTTCTTCGGAGGCCATGCCGGCCAGGTTGCCGCCCGATTCGTTGAGGCGGGTGAAACAGTCGTTGCTCAGCACATCGAGCTTTTTCTGGGTTTCCCCCTGCACATTGATGCCACCGCCCTGCACCTCCTCCTGGTTGCCCAGCACGCCGCCCAGTTCGCCAAAGGCCACGGCCCGGGCAATGGCCTTGCAGGCCAGGGCCGTGTCCAGCACCAGGGCATTGAAATTGCCGCCGGCGTCCGGGAAGCGGCGCCGCTCCTCGATCAGGTAGCGCGTCAGCGTGAATCGCTTGGTGAAGGGCATGGGGAAGTCTCCGAAAGGGTGTTCTTTGTGGCGGTGCGCAGCTGCTCCGGAGTGCAGTCCTGCAGGCTTTGCAGCACACGCCAGGCCCCTGAAAAGTCGTGGTGCCGGGTAAAGCGGGTGGGCGTCACCACGGTGCGCAGGCCGGCCTGCACGGCGGCGGCCAGGCCGGTGGCCGAGTCTTCGAAGGCGATGCAGGCTGCAGCGGGCAGGCCCAGTCGCTCCAGTGCCTGCAGATAGGCCTGGGGATGGGGCTTCTTGCGGGTAGCGGTGGAGGCATCTTCCACCACGGCAAAGGTGTGGCGCCACTGCGGCCCCAGGGCGCGCTGCAGCACCGCGCCCACATTGCTGGCCGTGGTGGTGGTGACGATGGCCAGGCGCAGACCCTCCAGCCGGGCGCTCAGCAACAACTCCAGTACGCCGGGGCGCAGTACCACGGCACCCTGCTCCACCAGCCGGGCGTAGGCCGCGGTCTTGCGGGCATGCACATCGCGCAACAGGGACTGGGCTGCCTCCAGGCTGGTGCCTCCCAGGTCGGGTTGGCGCTGTCGCCAGTCATGCAGCATGCGCTCCTGGCCGCCGGCAACTTCCAGCAGCCGGGTGTAGCGCGCCTCGTCCCAGTACCAGTCCAGGTCGGCTTCGGCAAAGGCCTGGTTGAAGGCGGCGCAGTGCGCGTCCTCGGTATCGGCCAGGGTGCCGTCCATGTCGAACAGCAGGGCTTGCAGCGGGGGCGGTGTGGCCATGGGTGCGCGCTCCTGTCTCAGGCGTCCTGGAACACGCGGCTGGCCAGAATGTCCTCGGGCGCAATCGTGCACAGGGTCTGGGCGTCGAGCACGCGCTCGGGGTTGGCAAACAACCGACTGGCCTGGCGCAGTCGGGCGCGGTCCAGTGCATTGCGCACGCTGCGGGCATTGGCAAAATGGGGCTGGCGCATGCGCAGCTCCAGGTATCTTTCGAAGGCCGCTTCGGCGCCCGTACCAAAGCGGTAGTGCTGCTGGCCCAGGGTCTTGCCGGCGATGTGCAGCAATTCGCTCAAGCCGTAGTCGGGAAAATCCAGGTGGTGCGCGATGCGTGAGCGCATGCCCGGGTTGGACTGGAAGAAGGTCTGCATGCGGTCGTGGTAGCCGGCCAGGATCACTACCAGATCGTGGCGCTGGTTCTCCATCACCTGCAGCAGGATCTCTATGGCCTCCTGGCCATAGTCGCGCTCATTCTCCGGGCGGTAGAGGTAGTAGGCCTCGTCGATGAAGAGCACGCCGCCCATGGCACGCTGCAGCACTTCCTTGGTCTTGGGCGCGGTGTGGCCTATGTACTGGCCCACCAGGTCATCGCGCGTCACCGACACCAGATGCCCCTTGCGCACATAGCCCAGGCGGTGCAGCACCTGCGCCATGCGCTGGGCCACCGTGGTCTTGCCGGTGCCCGGGTTGCCGCTGAAACACATGTGCAGGCTGGGCGCCTGGCTCTGCAGGCCAAAGTTGGTGCGCAGCTTGTCGATCACCAGCAGGGCGGCGATGTCGCGTATGCGCGCCTTCACTGGCGCCAGTCCCACCAGCTCCTGGTCGAGCTCCTGCAGCACGGCCTGCACCTGCGTGCTGCTAAGCACCTCGGCCACCGAGCGCGCCGCGCCCAGGGCGTCGCTGGCGGGAGCCGCTGCAGGCGGGGTGCTGGCGGCGGCGGCCGCAGGGGGCGTGCTGCCGGGTATGGCGTAGGCGGGGGCGCTCATGGGGGAGGGTGTGCGGGCTGAAGGCTTGGGGCTTGGTCCTGTGGCTTAGCGGTAGCGCTCGCCTTCGGGTTGCCGGGCACCGTAGCCGCGTGTGCTGTAGCGCAGCGTGCGGCCCTGCACCTCCTGGCGCTCCAGCATGAAACCGGGCTCCACGGCGGGGCGGTTCACGATGAAGCTCATGGCGATGGTCTCCACATTGCGGGTGGAATCAAAGGCCATCAGCCGGATGTAGTGGTGGCCGAAGGCGGCGCGGCAGGCTTTGAGTTCCTGCATCACACCGGCGGCGTCATGCAGGTCAAACAGCGGGTTGCCGTACATGCTCCAGTAGGTGTTGCGGGGGTGCGGGTCGTCGGTGTATTCCACGCTCCAGGCGTAGCCTTTTTTGAGGCCATATTCGATCTGCAGGGCGATCTCGGCATCGGTCAGATCGGGCAGAAAGCTGAACTGGCCCTGGGTCAGGCGGCCGGTGGGATTGGTCATCATGGTGGTGGTCTCCTGGTGTGGGGTGCGGTTCAGGCCATCTGCGGGGTGGCCACGTAGTCGCTGGTGTCGGTGCTCTGGTAGTTGAAGCTGATCTCGCCCCAGGTATCCAGCGCGGCCTTGAGCGGGCTGCAGTGCTGGGCCGCCTGCTTCAGGATGGCGGGGCCTTCCTGCAGGATGTTGCGGCCCTCGTTGCGCGCCTTCACCATCGATTCGAGCGCCACCCGGTTGGCCACGGCGCCGGCCTGTATGCCCATGGGGTGGCCGATGGTGCCGCCGCCGAACTGCAGGATCACATCGTCGCCAAACAGGTCGATCAGCTGGTGCATCTGCCCGGCATGGATGCCACCCGAGGCCACCGGCATGACCTTGCGCAGGTCGGCCCAGTCCTGGTCGAAGTAGAGGCCGCGCGGCAGGTCGGTGCGGGTGTAGCTGTCGCGGCAGATGTTGTAGTAGCCCTGCACCGTCAAGGGGTCGCCTTCGAGCTTGCCCACGGCGGTTCCGGTGTGCAGGTGGTCGCAGCCGGCCAGGCGCAGCCACTTGGCAATCACCCGAAAACTCACGCCATGGTTTTTCTGGCGGGTGTAGGTGCCGTGGCCGGCCCGGTGCATGTGCATGATCATGTCGTTCTTGCGGCACCAGTTGGCCATGCTCTGGATGGCGGTGTAGCCGATCACCAGGTCCACCATCAGCACCACCGAGCCCAGGTCGCGGGCGAACTCGGCGCGCTCGTACATGTCTTCCATGGTGGCGGCGGTCACATTCAGGTAGGAGCCCTTGACCTCACCGGTCTCGGCGCTGGCCTTGTTCACCGCGTCCATCACAAACAGGAAGCGGTCGCGCCAGTGCATGAAGGGCTGGCTGTTGATGTTCTCGTCGTCCTTCATGAAGTCCAGCCCGCCCTTGAGGCCTTCATACACCACGCGGCCGTAGTTGCGGCCTGAGAGGCCCAGCTTGGGCTTGGTGGTGGCGCCCAGGAGCGGGCGGCCAAACTTGTCCAGGCGCTCGCGCTCCACCACCAGGCCGGTGGGCGGGCCCTTGAAGGTCTTGGCATAGGCCACGGGGATGCGGATGTCCTCCAGGCGCGCGGCCTTCAGCGGCTTGAAGGAGAACACATTGCCGATCAGGCTGGCCGTCATGTTGGCGATCGAACCTTCTTCGAACAGGATCAGGTCGTAGGCCACCCAGGCGAAGTATTCGCCGGGGCGGGCCGGTACCGGCTCCACCCTGTAGGCCTTGGCGCGGTAGCTGTCGCAGGCGGTGAGGCGGTCGGTCCAGACCACGGTCCAGGTGGCGGTGGACGATTCGCCGGCCACGGCGGCGGCGGCCTCTTCGGGGTCCACACCCTCTTGCGGTGTGATGCGAAACAGGCACAGCACATCGGTGTCGCGCGGCTGGTAGTCAGGCATCCAGTAGCCCATCTGCTTGTACTTCAGCACGCCGGCGCTGTAGCGCTTCTTGGCGTCGGTGATCTGGGTCGAGCCTGTGGCCGGGGCGATAGCTGCTTCACTCATGGGGGTCTCCTGCGGTTCTTCGGTGTAGGGTGGAGCCCAATGTAGAAGCGAGCCTGATTAAAGTAAATTCACAATTAATTGACTCTGGGTTAAGCTATTAATTAACTAATGGCCTGTGCATGAAAAACGCCACCTTTCGCCAGTTGCGGGTGTTCAGCGAGGTGGCGCGCCACCTCAGTTTTGCCCAGGCCGCCCAGGCCCTGCACCTCACGCCGCCGGCCGTGACCATGCAGGTGCGCGAACTTGAGCGCCACATCGGCATGCCCTTGTTCGACCGCAGCGGGCGCAGCGTGGCCCTGACCACCGTGGGCGAATACATGCTGGTCTATGCCCGCAAGATGCTCTCCACCCTCAAGGACGCCGAAGACGCCGCCGCCCGTCTGCAAAAGCTCGAGGTCGGCGTGCTCACCATCGGCATGGTCAGCACCGCCAAGTACTTTCTGCCGCGCCTGCTGGCGGCCTTCCGGCGCGAGCACGCGGGGGTGGAGTTGAAACTGGCGGTGGGCAACCGCGAGCAGCTGGTGAAGATGCTGCATGCCAACGAGGTCGACATTGCCATCATGGGCCGCCCGCCCAAAGACCTGGCCACGCGCGCCGAGCCCTTTGCCGCGCACCCCCATGTGTTCGTGGCACCGGTGGAGCACCCGCTGGTGCGGGCCGGCACCATCGCACCCAGTGCCTTGCAGGGGGAGTCGTTCATCCTGCGCGAGCAGGGCTCGGGCACGCGCGCGGCCATGGAGAAGTTTTTGCAGCACAGCCGCACCGAGCTGCGCGTGACCATGGAGATGGCCAGCAACGAGACCATCAAGCAGGCCGTGATGGCGGGCATGGGCCTGAGCTTTCTGTCGCTGCACACCCTGGGCCTGGAGCTGGACAACCGGCTGATCGCCCTGCTCGATGTGGAAGGGGCGCCCGTGGTGCGCGCCTGGAACGTAGTGCACACCCTGTCCAAGCTGCTCTCACCCGCGGCCGAGGCCCTGCGCTACTTTGTGCTGGAGCACGGTGAAGACTACCTGGGTACCCACTACGCGCACCACGGTGCGCCAGCAGGTCCGGCTCGGCGTTAGCGTGGGGGCTGCGACAAACCCGCGCCGGGCCGCCCCCAGCGGGTTTAGCCCCCTGAGGGGGCAGCGAATGACACGCAGTGAAAAGCGTGGGGGCTGCTAACTCTCAGGTCGCTTGAGCGGGTCTACCAACTTGGAGGCCAGCTCCAAGCCGTGCAAGGCGTCCAGCGAAATACCGTCTGCGCCCAGGCTGGGGGCCTGCACGGTTTCCTTGAAGAAGGCCGGGCCGCCCAGCAGCACCGGGGTGTCGGGGTTGCGCGATGCCTTCTTGACGCGGCTGATCAGCGCGGTCAGGGTGGGGATCTGCTCCACCAGGCCAACGGAGAGGCCCACCAGGTCAAACCATTCGTTCGCTGCGGCCTGGTAGATCTCGGCCTCGGTATTGGCAATCTCCACCACCACCTGCCAGCCTTCCTTGCGGAAGAATTCGCTCACCATCACCAGGCCCAGGATGTGCTGCGAGCCCGGTGCCGATGCCAGCATCACGCGACGCACCGGCCCGGCGCTCTTGGGTGCGGCATGGTAGTCATAGCCCAGTTCGTGGGTGAGCTGCTGCATGTGCAGCAGGCCCAGGGTGACCACGGTGAAATCAATGCGGTCTTCTTCCCACCAGGTGCCCAGGCAGCGCGCGGCCGAGGCGATGAGCTTGAGAAAGATGTCGTTGTTGCTCACGCCTTCGCGCTGCAGCTGGCGCACATGGGCGGTGGCTTGTTCGGGTGAGGCTTGCACGCACAGCTTGGCAAAGTCCTGCACCTGCGCATCGTCGGGTGCATAGGCGGTGTTGAAGTCTTGCGCGTTGGAGGCATTGCCCAGGCTGTGGGCCTGCAGCAGGCGGGGAATGATTTGCGATTCAATGACGCTGCGCAGCGAGCCCTTGCATTCGTCGCTGCCGGCATCGTCTTCATCGCCGCAGTTGAGGTCGGGCTTGGGCTGGGGTTTGGAGCCGCCATGGCCAAACATGGACATGGCCGCCAGGCGCCAGCCGGCAAATGGGGAGTGCAGATGCAGTCTGTCACGCAGGGGCGCCGCTAAACCGAAGTTCATATTCTCTCCTCTGCACCGCATGGGGTTGGGACGGGCCTGGGGGCTCGAACCAACGCTCGCAATACCGTGCTTATTCTTTTCAATCTTGTGCCGGGTTGATGTGTATCAAAACGCCAACGGGCGCACGAAAATAAAAGTATAGGACGCTGGACCCCGACCGCCTAGGGCCCAGGGTCGCAAGCCCCGACTGCGCGCTCAGTCTTGCGGGGGCCTGCTCTTTGGTTCCGCACCGCCCGCTGCGGCACCGGTCTCCTTCCGGGCCGCACGCTTTTGGCGCTCCCGTTTGAGGTCCTGGAGCTGCCAAATGCCAAACACCAGCACCAGTACAAAAATTACTAACTCTATCCACATTCCCATAGTGCGTTCCTTTTTTCGGGCTGCCCGGCTGCTGGATTTCGTCGGGTGTAAGTCACGATTGACAATGCATTTGTAAATATTATATTGACACTGACTTGTGTCAAACATTTGTGACACATGCACTGCGAAAGCGAGGTCAGCATGGGTCTTTTACAGCGCTCCGAGGCATCCCTGGCAACGTGTTTTGAGGGCGCTGTCGGCAGCGACGCCCCGCCCCGCCTGGTCGCCGCCATGCGCCACGCCGTGTTCTCCGGTGGCGCCCGCATACGGCCGCAGCTCAGTCTCTCGGTGGCCATTGCCTGTGGCGACGACCAGCCCGCGCTTAGCAATGCCGCGGCGGCGGCGCTGGAGCTCATGCACTGCGCCTCCCTGGTGCATGACGACATGCCGGCCTTTGACGATGCCGACATCCGCCGCGGCCAGCCTACGGTGCACAAGGCGTTTGGCGAGCCGCTGGCCCTGTTGGCCGGCGATGCCCTGATCGTCATGGCCTACCAGGTGCTGGTGCAGGCCGGCCAGGCCCAGCCCGAGCGCCTGGTGGCACTCCTCAAGAACATGGGCGCAGGCGTGGGCTTGCCCCATGGCATCGTTGCCGGCCAGGCCTGGGAATGCGAGCCCCGTGCCGACCTGGGCCGCTACCAACGCGCCAAGACCGGCGCCCTGTTTGTGGCCGCCACCTGCGCCGGTGCGCTGGCCGCCGGCCGCGATTCGCAGCCCTGGGCCGCCCTGGGTGCCTGCCTGGGCGAGGCCTACCAGGTGGCCGACGATATTCGTGATGTGATGGGCCAGAGCGTCGAGCTGGGCAAGCCCACCGGCCAGGACCTGCTGCACACCCGCCCCAGTGCTGCCAGCAGCCTGGGCCTGGGCGGCGCCCTGGACTATTTTCAGGACCTGATCGAACGCGCCGTGGCCAGCGTGCCGGCCTGCACCTGTCGCGACATGCTGCAGCACCTGGTGCGCCATGAGTCTGAGCGCCTGGTGCCCAGCGCCGTCTGCGCCGCCTACCGCAGCCCGGCGGGTCAGCCCAGCCGCGCGCTTTCGGCCTAAGCCCTGGCGAGTCGCACCATGGCCCCGCTCGACCTTGCCCAACACGCGCCACGTCCGGCCCCGGCCGCCGACTGGACGGACGCTCTGCACCGCCTGCTGGAACGCTGGATGGCCCATCCGGCCCTGTACCGGCGGGCCCTGTCCAACCCCTTCACCCGCTGGTTTGCCCGGCGCCGCACGCGCCAGGTGTTTGACCTGATGTCCGGCTTTGTCTATTCGCAGGTGCTCCTGGCCTGCGTGCGGCTCAAGCTGTTTGCGCAGCTGCAGCAGGCGCCGGCCACGCTGGCCGAGCTGGCCCAGCGCTGCCAGCTGCCGGAGGCCGCGCTGCAGCGCCTGCTCCTGTCGGCGGTATCGCTGCGCCTGCTGGAGCACCGCAGCCGCCAGCGCTTCGGCCTGGGCCCGCTGGGCATGCCGATTGCCGCCCACGAAGGCATACGCGCCATGGTCGAGCACAACAACCTGCTTTACCGCGACCTGTGCGAGCCCACCACCTTTTTGCAGGACGCCTGGAGCGGCCAGATGGCGGCCTACTGGCCCTATGCCCATGCCCCAAACGCCGAAGCCGCGCGCCAGTCGGATGCCAGCCAGGTGGAGCGCTACTCGGCGCTGATGGCAGCCTCGCAGACCTTTGTGCTGGACGAGGTGCTGGGCACCTTCGACTTCACACCCTACGCCTGCGTGCTGGATGTGGGCGCCGGCCGCGGCCGGCTGGCCGCCGCACTGGCCCAGCGCCATCCCCAGCTGCGCCTGCAGTTGTTTGACCTGCCCCCGGTGCTGGCGCTGGCGCGTGCCCACCATGCCGCGCTGGGTCTGCAGGCCGAGCTGCAATACCACCCGGGCAGCTTCTTTGACGACCCCCTGCCGCGCGGCGCCGAGCTGGTGACGCTGGTGCGGGTGGCGCACGACCACCCGGATGCCAAAGTGACCCAGCTGTTGCGCGCGATCTTCGACGCACTGCCGGTGGGCGGCACCCTGCTGCTGGCCGAGCCCATGGCCGAGGAGCCGCTGGAGCGCCAGACGGGCGATGCCTACTTCCACTTCTATTTGCTCGCCATGGGGGCCGGGCGCCTGCGCACGCCCAGTGCGCTGGCTGCCCTGCTGCGCGCGGCTGGTTTTGTGCATGTGGAGCTCCTGCCCAATGCCATGCCGATCCACACCCGCCTGATGGTCGCCCGCAAGCCGGGTGCCTAAGTGTTTTCCCTATTTCTGGCAAAAACTGTAATCGTTTCTTTACATTGTTTTGTGTAAGGTCAAAATAACATCATGAAATCCCAAGCTGTAGTTTTCAAGGAACCCCGCCGACTTTCGGTCGAGACGCTGGATTTGTGCGAACTGGGCGCAGGCCAGGTCCAGGTGGCGGTGGAGTACAGCGGCATCAGCACCGGAACCGAGCGCCTGCTGTGGGATGGCAGCATGCCGGCCTTTCCCGGCATGGGTTACCCGCTGGTGCCGGGTTATGAATCGGTGGGCCGCGTGGTGAAGGCCGACGAGGGCAGCACGCTGCAGCCCGGCCAGCGCGTGTTTGTGCCGGGTGCCAGCTGCCTGCAGGGCGTGCGCAGCCTGTTTGGCGGTACCGCTTCGCAACTGGTGGTGAAGGAAGACCGGGTGGTGCCGGTGGAAGACCGGCTGGGCGCCGACGCCGTGCTGCTGGCGCTGGCCGCCACGGCCTACCACGCGGTATCGGGCGGGGGCAAGCGCCAGGTCATCAACCCACCGGACCTGATCGTGGGCCACGGCGTGATGGGCCGCCTGCTGGCGCGCATGACGGTGGCCTCTGGCGCGCCCGCCCCCACGGTGTGGGACACCCAGCGCAGCCGCCTGGCCGGCAGCCAGGGCTATACCGCCATGCTGCCAGAGGACGATGCGCGCCGCGACTACAAGTCCATCTACGACGTCAGCGGCGACTCCAACGTGCTGGACACCCTGATACAGCGCCTGGCACCGGGTGGCGAGGTGGTGCTGGCCGGCTTCTACAAGACCGATCTGCACTTTGCCTTTGCCCAGGCCTTCATGCGCGAGGCGCAGATCCGTACCGCTGCCGAATGGAAGCGGCCCGACCTGCTGGCCGTCAACGAGCTGGTGCACAACGGCCGCCTGTCGTTGGACGGGCTGGTCACGCACCAGCATTCAACGGCCCACGCCCTGGATGCCTACGAAGTGGCATTTGGCGATGCCGCCTGTCTCAAGATGGTTCTGGACTGGAGTGCCCACGCATGACAAACCCTTCAACACCGCTGGTGCAACCGCTGCAGTTCATGGAGCGCCTGCGCCAGGAGGCCAGCCTGGAGCCGGCCCCGGTCGCTACCGATGCGCCAACCAAAGAGACGCAGATCATCGCCATCTACGGCAAGGGCGGTATCGGCAAGAGCTTCACACTGGCCAACCTGAGCTACATGATGGCGCAGCAGGGCAAGAAGGTGCTCTTGATCGGCTGCGACCCCAAGAGCGATACCACCAGCCTGCTGTTTGGCGGCAAGGCCTGCCCCACCATCATCGAGACCTCTTCGCGCCTCAAACTGGCCGGCCAGGCGGTCAGCATCAGCGACGTCTGCTTCAAGCGCGACGGTGTCTTTGCCATGGAACTCGGCGGCCCCGAGGTCGGGCGTGGCTGTGGCGGGCGCGGCATCATCCACGGCTTCGAGACCCTGGAGAAGCTGGGCTTTCACGACTGGGGCTTTGATTACGTGCTGCTGGACTTTCTGGGCGACGTGGTGTGTGGCGGCTTTGGCCTGCCGATTGCCCGTGACATGTGCCAGAAGGTGATTGTGGTGGGCAGCAACGACCTGCAGTCGCTCTATGTGGCCAACAACGTCTGCTCGGCGGTGGAGTACTTCCGCAAGCTCGGCGGCAATGTGGGCGTGGCCGGCATGGTCATCAACAAGGACGACGGCACCGGCGAGGCCGCGGCCTTTGCCGCCAACGCCGGCATTCCGGTGCTGGCCGCCATTCCCGCGCATGAGGACATCCGGCGCAAGAGCGCCAGCTACGAAATCATCGGCCGGCCTGGCGGTGAATGGGGCCCCTTGTTTGCCGAACTGGCCCAGCAGGTGGCAGTAGCCCCCCCGGTGCGGCCCAAGCCCCAGACCCAGGACGAGTTGCTGGGCCTCTTCAGCGCCGACAGCGT
>Ga0228700_1002143_pt1 | contig 10887 bp, 10 predicted proteins | sample McNCre317_Aug_MG_FD_178019 | JGI IMG/M metagenome (GOLD analysis project Ga0228700, IMG submission 178019) | Freshwater microbial communities from McNutts Creek, Athens, Georgia, United States - 3-17_Aug_MG | ecosystem: Environmental > Aquatic > Freshwater > Creek | place: USA: Georgia...
GCCAGCTGGAAGAGCAACTCGCTGCCGTGCATGCGGGCGACGTGGATGTGCTGGTGGGCACGCAGATGATTGCCAAGGGCCACGACTTTCGCCGCATCACGCTGGTGGCGGCGGTGAACCCGGACGGCGCCTTGTTCAGCAGCGACTTCCGGGCGCCCGAGCGCCTGTTCAGCCTGCTGATGCAGGCCGCAGGCCGTGCCGGGCGCGATGCGACCCTGGGCGCGCAGAGTGAGGTGTGGCTGCAAACATTTCAGCCCGAGCACGGGCTGTACGCAGCCCTCAAGAAGCACGACTACCCGGCCTTCGCCGCTCAGCAACTCAAAGAACGCGAGCAGGCCAACATGCCGCCCTTCAGCGCCCAAGCCTTGGTGCGCGCCGAGGCCAAGACGCAGGAGGCTGCACAAGCTTTTTTGAACGCCGCCCGTACATTCGCCCAAACCGAGATGGCCGCGTGGGACGGCTGGGCCGAGGCGCTGGAGCAAGTCTTCCTCTACCCCGCCGTGCCCATGGCCATCCAGCGGGTGGCCAATATCGAACGCGCCCAGATGCTCATTGAGTGCCCCTCACGCGCCACGCTGCAGCAGTTCCTGACCGCGTGGCAAAGCGTGCTCCACGCCACCCGCAGCCAGCCCGAATGCAAGGGCTTGATCCGCTGGGCGATTGATGTGGACCCGTTGGCGATTTAGCGGCTTAGCGACGTTCGCAAACGCAGGTCAAGCCTGCACATCCACGTTATTACCCAAGGTTGCTGTGGGCTTGGCCACAAATGCCGGCGCTGCGGGAGCGGCTTTGCCCGTGGTGCCATCGTTGTCACCATCCGCATCGGTGCCCACTTTGTTTTGAACGGGTGCGGTCACGGGGACGGGCTGGGATTTGACGCTGGAGATCGGTGTGGACATAGTCGCTTTCCAAATAGTGGTACTCGACCTATCGGCACATTTGGTGCCCCACTCAAGCGCTTGCGGGGACGCGTTAAGCAAGCCGTAAGAAATCAGCTGTCGCGCGAGCCGGAGCGCGCGTCATGGGGCAAAGCCTGCTCATTGCGCACCTCATGCGCCTGCACATCCACCACATCCGCCGCGGGCGCGGTGTGCCCGAAGCCACCTGCTGCCGACGGGCCTGCCGCGCCAAAGCCACCGCGCTTGAACTGCTGGCGCGCCTGGTTGAAGCGTTGAAACGTCGTCACAAACGCCGGCTTGCGGCCGGTGAGCAGGGCCTTGAGCAGCACCCACAGCAAGCTGACCAGCGCCACAAAGATCAGGCTCGCGGCGAACACCGCCGCAGCGGCAATCAGCACCAGCTTGAGCACGGCGCGGGAGATGGCGGAAACGAGGTGATTCAAAGTATCCATGGGGAGATTGTGCCGCGCCGGGGAATGCCACCGGCAAACCCAAGGGCGTCCGTAGTTAACAGCCAAATCAGGCCTTGGCGCAGGCGGAATAAGCGCAAGCAGCTACCAAATCAATAGCAACTACATCCCCACCATCAGCGCCACCGCGCCGGAGAAGGTAAAGAACGCTGCGGCGGTAGACACCAGAATGATGCGGGCGATGCGTCCGTTGTCCGCCCCGAAACGCTCCGCCAGTAGCGACACATTGCTCGCGCTGGGCAATGCAGCCAGCAGCACCAGCACGGTTAGGGCGAACTTGTCGATCGGCACGCCCAGGCTCACCGCCGACACACCCACCAGCAACACCAGCAGCGGGTGCAAAAACAGCTTGATGAGCGCCACCGGCACATACTCCTGCCAGTGCACCTCGTGTGATTTGTCCTCCTTGGCCAACATCTGCGAGCGGGCCAGCACCGCGCCGATGGTGAACAGCGCCACGGGCGAGGCCGCGTCGGCCAGCAGGCCCACCGTCACCGCCACCGGCTTGATCAACTCCAGTTGCAACGCCGACATGATGGCGCCCAGCAAAATCGACCACGGCATCGGGTTGGCCACGACGCCCTGCAGCGCGTTCTTGGCCGCCTGGGTGGCCGACACCGCACCTTGCGCCGGATCGCCATCGAGGCGCGACAGCGCAATGCACAAGGACGAGGTGACCAACATGTCCACCACGATGGTGACGATGGCCGGCCCCGCCGCCTTGGCCCCTAGCAACGCCACCAAAAGAGGCACGCCCATAAAGCCGGTATTGGGGAAGGCACCCACCAGCGCACCGAAGGCCGCATCGTTCCAGCCAATGCGGCCGTGCAGGGTGATGGCAATCACAAAAGCCACCATCACCAAGCCGCACAGCATGTACGTCAGCGCCAGCCCCCCGTCCAGCAACTGGCCAATGGGCGTGCTCGCGCCAAAGCGGTACAGCATGCACGGCAGCGCGAAAAACAGCACAAACCCGTTCAGCCCCGGAATGGCCGCCAGCGGCAGCATGCCCCGGCGGGCAGCCAAATAGCCGCAAAGCACGAGCGCAAAGAACGGAAAGGTGACGATCAGGATTTGCAGCATGGGCGTAATTGTCGGGGATAGGACGCAGTGCTTTCCACGCCTTGCAGCCGGGGTGCATTGCGCCGCTCGTGTCCTCCGGCCTTCGGCCTCCCCCTTGACCTCGCTCTGCAATACACCCCGCCTACAAGGCTTGTTGGCGCTCAACCGTTAAGATTGCCCGCTCTCCGCACGCCAGACTCCCATTCCCCATGTCCTCCCCATCCGCCAACCACGGCATGAACCCCGCCCAGCAAGAGGCGGTGAACTACCTGCACGGGCCCTGCCTGGTGCTGGCCGGCGCGGGCTCGGGCAAGACACGGGTGATTACCCACAAAATCGCCCGCCTGATCCAGATGGGCCTGCCCGCCAACCGCATTGCTGCCATCACCTTTACCAACAAGGCGGCCGCCGAAATGCGCGAGCGGGCCAAGCACCTGATCGGCAAATCGGCCAAGGATGTGGTGGTCTGCACCTTCCACGCCCTGGGCGTGCGCATGCTGCGGGAGGACGGCGCGGTGCTGGGGCTGAAGCCGCAGTTCAGCATTCTGGATAGCGACGACGTCACCAGCATCATCAAAGACGCGGGGGGCACCATCGACACCGCAACGGCCCGCCAATGGCAGTGGACCATCAGCGCCTGGAAGGGTTCCGGCCTCAACAGCGACCAAGCCCTGGCCGTGGCTGCGGACGACAACGAGCGCATCATCGCTACCGCCATGGCGCACTACGAAGAGCGCCTGGTGGCCTACCAGAGTGTGGACTTTGATGACCTGATCAGCCTGCCCCTCAAGCTGCTGCGCGACTACCCGCAGGTGCGCGAGCGCTGGCAAACCCTGCTGGGCCATGTGCTGGTGGATGAATACCAGGACACCAACGCCACCCAGTACGAGGTGCTCAAGCACCTGGTGGGCGACAAGGCTCGCTTTACCGCCGTGGGTGACGACGACCAATCCATCTACGGTTGGCGCGGCGCCACGCTGGACAACCTGAAAAAGCTGCCGGTGGACTTTCCCACCCTCAAGGTCATCAAGCTGGAGCAGAACTACCGCTCCACCAGCGCCATCCTGCGGGCCGCGAACAATGTGATCGGCCCCAACCCCAAGCTGTTTCCCAAGACCCTGTTCAGCGAGCTGGGCGAAGGCGAACCGGTGCGCATTGTGGATGCGGACAACGAAGAGCACGAGGCCGAGCGCGCCGTCGCCCGCATCCAGAGCCTGCGCGCGAACGGGGTCGCGGACGCACAAGGCAAACAGTACAAAGAATTCCGCGACTTTGCGGTGCTCTACCGCGCCAACCACCAGGCCAAGCCGTTCGAAAAAGCGCTGCGCAAGGCAGGCATCCCCTACAAGGTATCCGGCGGGCAGAGCTTTTTTGATCGCGCGGAAATCCGCGACCTGTGTGCCTGGTTCCGGCTGTGGAGCAACAACGATGATGACCCGGCCTTCCTGCGCGCTGTGACCACCCCCAAACGGGGCATCGGCCACACCACGCTAGGCACCTTGGGCACCTTTGCCACCCAGTACAAGCTGAGCCTGTTTGAGTCCCTGTTTTCGTCCTCGCTGGCCAGTGTGTTGAGCGCCAAGGCGTTGGGCAGCCTGCATGAGTTCGGCCGCTACATCAACGACCTGGAGTTCCGCGCGCGCCACACCGAGGGCGCAGAAGCGGCCATGGCCTTCATCATGGACTGGCTCAAAGAGATAGGCTACGAAAAGCATCTCTACGACGGCGAAGACAGCGAGGGCGTGGCCTCCGCCAAATGGAGCAACGTGATGGAGTTCTGCGAGTGGATGGCGCAGCGCTGCGGCGGACAGATTGACGATGCTGCTGGCGTGACCAACACCCGCGAGGTCAAAAACCTGCTGGAAGTGTCGCAAACCATCGCCCTGCTCTCCACCATCAGCGAGCGCGAGAAGGACCAGAACGTGGTGACCCTCTCCACGCTGCACGCCTCCAAGGGCCTGGAGTGGCCGCATGTGATGTTGGTGGGTGTGACCGAGGGCATGCTGCCGTTCAAGCTCGGTGACGGCGCCGACACGCTGGGTGGCTCCACCATGGAGCATGAGTCCGCCAACGAAGACATCGCCGCGCGCCTGCAGGAAGAGCGCCGCCTAATGTACGTGGGCATCACCCGCGCCCAGCGCAGCCTGGCCGTGAGCTGGACCCGCCGCCGCAAAAAAGGGCGCGAGATGGTGGCCGCCCTGCCCAGCCGCTTCATCGCGGAAATGGGCCTGGACCAAGCCACCGCCAAGGAAGACCCGCGCGAGAAGCTGCGTGCCTTGCGCGCGGAATTTGCCGCCAAAGCCCTCGTGACCGCCGCCAACGCAGCCGCTGCCAAACCATGACCACTCATTTGCGTATTGCTATCACTTTCATAGCTGCTTGCGCACTACTTTCGGGGGCGTATGCCCAAAATGGCACTGAAGCGCAGGCCAGTGACTATCCAGTGGCGGACAGCACGCCCGCCGCACGCACGCCAGTGCCCGTGGAGGTGGTGAGCTGCAAAAATCCGGCGGCATCGCCCCTCTCCCGCATCTGGGAGCTGGAGCCGGCCAGCGATTGCGGCACCTTTGGGCTGCGGGGCTACCGCCCCATCAGCCTTGCCATCATCGGCTCGGACAGTGTCAACACCGCCCCCAGCTCACCCGCAGCCGGCCACACCGCGAGTTTTCAGCCCTACACCACCAGCGAAACGCGCATCAACCTCTCGGTGCGCACCAAAATTGCCCAAGGCCTGCTCACCGGCGGCGACCCGAACCGGCTCGATTCGCTGTGGTTTGCCTATAGCCAGCAGTCGTACTGGCAGCTGTTCAATGCCGATTTGTCACGCCCTTTCCGGGCCACCGACCACGAGCCCGAGCTCATCTACATATTCCCGGTGGAGTCGGCACTCCCGTCGGGCTGGCGCTTGCGATACGGCGGCATCGGCATCAACCACCAAAGCAATGGGCAGAGCCTGCCGCTCTCGCGCAGCTGGAACCGCATCATCGGCCGCGCCGGGCTGGAGCTGGGCAATCAAGTGTCCATGACCGGCGCCCTGTGGCAACGCATTCCCGAGGACAGCGCGGGCGACGACAACCCCGACATCGTGGACCGCATCGGCCGCGCCGAACTCACTGCCGCGTGGAATATCGATCCCCGCAACTCACTCACCGTCACCGTGCGCCACGCTTTGCAAGGCAGCGACAGTGGCTCAATGCGACTGGCGTGGTTCAAGAAAATCGGCAGCGCCGCCGACAACGGCAACCGCAGCAGCCTGCGCCTGCACACGGAGCTGTTCAGCGGCTACGGCGATTCGTTGATGGACTACAACCGCCAACGCACCGTGTTCAGCGTGGGCCTCACGCTGCTGGACTGGTAAACCGCCTCAGCGGTGACCGTCAAACGTGGAGTGGTAGGAGTCTGAAAAGCCCAGCGTACTACCGGGATCGGCGGGGCCAAAAATCTGGTCATGCAAATCGGCCAACAAGAGCATGGCCTGCGCCGCATCCGGGTTGAACCCCACACGCGCATTGCCCATGCCATCCCCGCCATTCATGATCAGGCGGTTGATGTACACGCTGCATTCCTTGTAGCCCCACAGGGTGCGGATGGTGGTGGCAATCCGGTGGTGGTACAGCTCGACCACCTCCAAGGCCGCAGCGGCGCGCTGCTCAGGAGAGCGCTCCTCCAGGCCCATAGGCTCAGTCGCTACCTCGTCGAAATCCGGAAACGCTTCCGCAGCCTTGACTTCGCTGCGACTGCGCGGCACTGGTTGCGGCACGCTGGAAAGTGGCGCAGCGCTGCTGAGCGGCGCCATGCCGCTGTAGCGTGAGTCTTGCTCTGCCAGCGCGTTATCCCACATGCTCCAGGAGGTTTCGGGGTCGTCTTCCACGACCTCCAAGCCGCGCGAATCCACCGCATCCACTCGCTTGGATGCACCAGAGTCACCTTTCCCCAGAAACCTGCTGAACATGCAAAACCCTCTTATGCTTCGGCCGCCCTGTGGCGCAGCCTGTCTTGTTGGACCACCCTGGTCCGCAGGTCACTCCCATGCCCTTGCGAACTGATGTGAGAGATTACTTCCAAGCGTTGCCGCAAGCAAGAGCCCGTAAGAGCTAAGCGGCGATGACAAACGAACCCCCAAAGAAAAAGCGGCATTCCCGTGAAGAAATGCCGCTTTCGCGTTTTGGTGGCCTGGGGCGGAATCGAACCACCGACACAAGGATTTTCAATCCTCTGCTCTACCGACTGAGCTACCGGGCCTGAGCCTTGAATTATAGCATCAATTTTTAGCCGTTATTTCGTTTTCCGCGAGATAGATCGACTCCAAGCTGTTTCAGCTTGCGATAGAGGTGAGTACGCTCGAGTCCGGTCTTCTCGGCCACACGCGTCATGGAGCCATTTTCTTTGGAGAGATGGTATTCAAAGTAGGCCTTTTCAAACTCATCGCGCGCTTCGCGCAAGGGTTTGTCCAGACCGAAATCCTGATGGGCTTGCGGGCCCTGTTCCACAGGCTCTATCACCGATGCCACCACGGTACTTTGCAGTTCCGCGTACACCGGGTTCAACGGTGCTACGGGAGCAGGCTTGCGCGCAGCACCGCGTGCCAGCCCTTGCTCCACGGCTTTCAGTAGCTTTTGCAGGGTGACGGGTTTTTCAAGAAACGCCAGGGCACCAATCTTGGTGGCCTCCACTGCCGTGTCGATGGTGGCATGTCCACTCATCATGATTACCGGCATGGTCAACGCGCCTGTGGTCGACCATTCTTTGAGCAAGGTGACGCCATCGGTATCGGGCATCCAGATATCCAGCAGCACCAAGTCAGGTCGCTCACGCAGACGGGCAGCACGCGCTTGCGCCGCGTTTTCCGCGAGCTCTACGGTATGTCCCTCATCGTTGAGGATTTCCGAGAGCAATTCGCGAATGCCATGCTCATCGTCCACTACCAAAATATTCGCCATATCGCTTGCGCTGTCCCTTGTTTGACCTGACTGTGCCTCATGCCTGTGCGTCAGGCGCAACTGCCAATGATAACGACACTTGCGCCCCGTGCACCACGCCCTCCTTGACGCGATTGCCCAGCTCAATGCGGGAGCCATGTTCATCGGCAATTTTCTTCACCACCGCCAAACCCAGACCAGTACCGCGTGACTTGGTGGTGACGTAAGGCTCAAATGCGCGCTTGAGTATGTGGTCTGCAAATCCATCCCCTTGATCGAGCACCACCAGTCGCACCCGCTTGCTGGGCGCTTGCCACTGGGTACGCAAAGTCACCGCACGCGGCTCCACAACCTCCCCCACCGCCGACAGGCAGGCATCCTGTGCGTTTTGCAGCAAGTTGTGAATCACCTGACGCAGTTGCTCCGCATCTCCCATGACCAAGGGGCAGGCATCCTCCAGCTCCAGACGTATGGGCACCTTGGCGTTGTCCAAGTCATATAGATGCATGACATCTTTCACCAGCCCGTTGAGGTTCAAGGGCTTGAGGTCCGCAGCGGGGAGGCGGGCATAGTCCCGGAACTCGTTGACGAGGCGCTTCATCGCGTCCACTTGGTCCACGATGGTCTTCACCGACTTGACCAGCACCGCCTGCTCTGGAGCGGCCACCTTGCCGCTCAACTTCATTTCGAGGCGCTCTGCCGAGAGTTGAATCGGCGTGAGCGGATTTTTAATCTCGTGCGCCAGGCGGCGGGCCACCTCGCCCCAGGCTTGCGCACGCTGGGCAGACACAATTTCGGAAATATCGTCAAACACCAGCAAGCGTCTTTGTGCAGGCAAGCCGGCACCGCGCGCCACCAGCGTGACAACGTGGTCAAACGGCCCCAGTGGTTTGTCAACGCTCCCGCCCAGCTCGAAGGATTGCTGCCAGTGGTCCATGGCCGCGTCGCTCGATCGGGCCTCCAATTCCTCAAATTGCTTGGCCACACCGGCTGCAAAACCATCTAACCCGGACAAACCGACCAATGGCGCACCAGTGCACCCTTGCAAATCCATCTGCAAGATACGGGATGCGCCGGGGTTGGAGCTGCATATCTGCCCCATGCTGTCCAACACAATCACCCCGGAGGTGAGGTTGTCCAAGATCGTTTGCAGGTTCGAGCGCGCGGCATCCACCTCGGACATGCTGGCCTCCACTGCCGCACGCGCATCTGCGAGTTGCTGCGTCATGGAGGCAAATGCACGCGTGAGTCCGCCTAACTCGTCTTTGCCTTGCAAGGCCAGCTTGGGCGTCAAATCCCCCGCGGCCACTTGGCTCACCCCTTCGGTGAGCAACAGCAAGGGACGCGCAATCTGGTTGCCCAAAATGACGGCCAACAACACCGCCCCGAAAACCGCCAGAAACAAACTCAGCGTGAGGGTGCCGATGTACATGCGCTTCAACCCTTCACGCCCCAATGCGCGCTCTTGGTATTCGCGATTGGCCGTCTCAACCGCCAGTGCGTTCGCCACCAGGTTGGCGGGCAAAGCACGAGTCACCAACATATAGCGTGGCTCCGCGCTCAAGCCCAAGCCCGCAGCGGTCAAAGGCACCAACGCCTTGATGTGCGCACTGCTCAAGGCCGCCGGAGAAATTTCATCCAACCCCTCCACCCAGGCCAGGGAGCGCTGCTGACGGGCGGTGCGGAATTGACTCGTAGTGGGTTTATCAGGACTCAGCTTGAAGGTGGACTGCCCTACGCTCGCGATCAGGCTGCCGTTACCGCTCCAAATCGTGATGTCGGAGGCCCCCAACTGGTCTAGCAGACGTTCTGTAAGTTCAGCCGTCGCAGAGTCTGGGCTTTCCGCTATCAAATTCGCAGCAGCTTTTGATTTGACGGCTAAATCAACGGTCAGGGTGTCCAACGTCACCCGCCCCAAATTCAAGCCCGCCTCCAACGCGCCTTCGACTTTCACATCGAACCAGGTTTCAATAGACCGGGAAACGAATTGGTAAGACACCACATAAATCAGCAGCCCGGGCATGACGCCCACCAGCGCAAAAATGGTGGCCAGTTTGAGCAACAAACGGCTACCAAAACGGCCTTGCCGCAAACGCACCGCCAGCCGGTAGCTGACCCAGGCAATCGCAACAGCCAGCAAGGTCGCAACCACCACATTGATGATGAACAACGTGCTGTAGTTGCTCTCGTACAGCTCCCGGTTGTTGGTGGCCTGCGTCAACAGGTAGAGCAGCATCAAGCCGATGACCACCATGGTGATCGCACCAATAGCAATCGTGCGCCGCATGGCACGCGAGGTATGGCGAATACCGGCTAAAGCGCCTCGCTCCGGCACATCACTGGAGCTCACTTCGGGCTCTCCGCTGCGACCAGCACCGATCGGGTTACCCCAACATCCCAATCAGAATGGCCGAGCACGCCGATTTGAAAAGGGCGCGGGAGCTGGCTGACATCCAATTGGAAGCGAAAGTCCAAGCGGTATTTCACACTGGCATCCAGGTCGCTGGCAGCGGCGATCCGCCATCTCGCAATCCGCTTCACTGATGCCAAGGCCGCAGGCAAACTATCGAAAGACTGGCTCAGGGCCAAACCTTGCCCTGCTCCGGCGCCACTCCCCGTGCCGGCACTCAGGCGCCAACGCCGGGTCAGGGGCTGAAACGCAAGCTTGTACTGACGTGAGGCCGAGACCAGCGATTTGTCGTACCAGTACCAACGCTCTTTGAGGACTTCTGCCTCTGCGCGGAAGTACACCGGCACCCCCTTGAGCAGCGCCTCTTCCACCGCACTGGAGATCTCAAACTGCAGTTGCGCCGTCACCGCAATTTCTTCACTGGTGCGCTCTACCTCAAACTGGCTCAACTCCACGGGGCTTTGCGACCACGCAGGCGCGCATACGCTGATCAGCAGCCATGCAGCCCGTCCAGATAGCAGTTTTTCAAACAGATTTTTTCTCGAAAAGCGCATAAAAGAAGCCATCGTGATCGCTCTGCCCATTGTCGGACACGACTCCGGATTGCGACGAGGGTTGTGGCAACAAGTGCCCCGGCGATGGCAAAAGCAGCGCATCTTTGTGGTGCGCAAGAAACGAATCCACCTGCTCCGCGCCCTCGGCCTGGAAGATGGAGCAGGTGCAGTACAGCAATCGGCCACCCACTTTCAGCAAAGGCCATAAGGCGGCCAACAAACGCTTTTGCTCCGCAGCCAGCTGGGCAATATCGCTTTCCCAGCGCAACCACCGGATATCCGGATGGCGGCGCACGATGCCAGAGGCAGTGCAAGGCGCGTCCAGCAAGATGCGATCAAACGCGTGGCCATCCCACCAGCTTGCGGGCATGCCGGCGTCCGCTACCTGCACGCTCGCGTGCAAACCCAGGCGCTCCAGGGTCTGCGTAATCCGGGCTGCCCGCACGGGGTCGACTTCCAATGCCAAGACCTGTGCGTCCGTGAGTTCCCGCAAATGTGCGGTCTTACCGCCCGGCGCCGCACAAGCATCCAAAATGCGGGCCTCTGCTGACAGTGGCTCGCCCTGCAACAAGA
>Ga0228700_1002145_pt1 | contig 10881 bp, 9 predicted proteins | sample McNCre317_Aug_MG_FD_178019 | JGI IMG/M metagenome (GOLD analysis project Ga0228700, IMG submission 178019) | Freshwater microbial communities from McNutts Creek, Athens, Georgia, United States - 3-17_Aug_MG | ecosystem: Environmental > Aquatic > Freshwater > Creek | place: USA: Georgia...
TTCCTTCATAAAGATTGAATTTACTCCCCATTTCTATTGGTATGTGCTGATTGTAAGGCTCAACAACAAATCTGCAAATAGAAATGATGTTTGCAATATTTACAAGACTTTATTAAATAATTCATATATCGAATGAGGAAAATGCTGCGAGGCCGATAAAGCAATAGGAATTTTCAGCAGCCTGAACCACGGTATTTTGTTCTCATATTCACGAGATTCGATTGAATTCCGGGAAGTGCATCTTTAGAAGCAACTTTCTCATGACTCTGGGCCGATACAATATCGTTGTCCAGTTGAACGCACTCGGTTTTTTGCTTGCCGGTCATGTAAATCCGCCGCTTGGCTTCATCGAACTGATTCAGATCCATGCCTGTGAGGAGTTCCACGGCATTCACAAATGCCTCATGGTTTTTTTCAAGCATCACATCGCGGCCAGTCACTTCCTTGCCTGTGGATTTGTTTAGGCCGCGCGTAGGCTGTACGTTGAGCACTTGGGCGCCGAGGCAGGGATTGTCTGAATACACAACTGTGCCGTCGACTGTGCATTTAAAAACGATGCGGTTGTTCGCGGGCGATTTGATGGTTTGGGCGATTCCTGTTGAGTGAATAAACGCACCGGAAATTAGTAGGGTGATTGCCGGCAGGGAAGTGGTACGCGGGATATGGCGCGTCATTAAATACTTTCACAATTTGTCGGAAAATCAGGAATCCGCGCCGCCGCGAATCTATTTAGTATGCTGCCTAGAACGACAGATCTTCTTCTGTAGCAGCTGCTGCTTCTGCCTGACCATTGGATTGCACTGTGATCGTGTCATACAGACCAGTACCCTCAAGGTATGAGGCCCACGAACGAGCTTTGTCTTCGTTAACCTGCCATGGCCCACTATCCACTTGGAGCTTGCGGCCACCCTCTCGACAAATCTTCAGGGACTTTGTTACGACACGGTACATGATGATTTCCCCCTGCGATGTCTTATTAGAAATACTCGCATTTGGCGTTTTCGCCTTTTCTTCATTCTAGGGGTGAAGCGAGTCGAAATCGGGGAAATGCACCAGCATTTAGAGCCACACAATGCCCCTGGGTAGGCGGACTTTGATGGGCATTAACAAAGTTAGGCTCAAAATCTAACGAAGTTGCGCGCAACTTTGACGATTTGATGCCAAATAACCCAAAGGTCATCATCATGAAACTCATTAGAAAGGAATAATTTGGATGGGTAGCTTGGCAAAACAGCGTGAGACAAACTGAAGCACATTTGCCTGTTGATACCCCAGATAAGGAGCTTCTAGGATCTACCATGGGCTATTTTTAACCGCAATAGAGCCAGAAATTGCGGAAATGAATGATTGAGTGAACGCGAATAAGCAGAAGACACAGGGGAAAGAATGCTGGAAGACATCAAAAAAACGCTTTGGGCCACTGCAGACAAGCTGCGAGCCAACATGGACGCGGCTGAATACAAGCACTTGGTGCTGGGCCTGATCTTTGTGAAGTACATCTCGGACACCTTCTCTGCGCACGGCGCGGAGCTGGCAAGACGCTTGGCTGACCCGAAAGATGAATACTTCTTTCACGAAGCCGAGCCCGGTGACATTGAGGCCGAACTGGAAGACCGAGACTATTACAAGGAGGCAAACGTCTTCTGGGTGCCGGAAGCCGCCCGGTGGGAAGCCTTGCGGTCTGCTGCCAAACAGATGGACATCGGCAAGCGCATCGATGAAGCCCTAACGCTGATCGAGACAGAAAACCCGAAGCTCAAGGGCATCCTGGACAAGCGTTACGCCCGTGCGCAGTTGCCGGATGGCAAGCTGGGCGAGCTGGTGGATCTGGTGTCCACCATCGGCTTTGGTGACTCCCCAAGTGCAGCTAGGGATGTTCTCGGCCAGGTCTACGAATACTTCCTGGGCATGTTTGCCAGCGCTGAAGGTAAGCGGGGAGGGCAGTTCTACACCCCGGCCAGCATCGTCAAGACACTGGTTGCCATCCTCAGTCCGCACAGCGGCCAGGTCTATGACCCATGCTGCGGCTCGGGTGGCATGTTCGTGCAGTCGGAAAAGTTCATTGAGGCCCACGGCGGCAAGATCGGTGACGTGTCCATTTATGGGCAAGAGGCCAATCCGACCACCTGGCGCCTGGCGGCAATGAACCTGGCCATCCGGGGCATCGACTTCAACCTCGGGCGAGAGCCGGGCGACACCTTCACCCGCAACCAGCATCCTGATTTGCGTGCTGACTTCATCCTGGCCAATCCGCCTTTCAATATCAGTGACTGGTGGCATGGAAGCCTCACTGGTGATCCTCGCTGGGTTTACGGTGATCCTCCCCAAGGGAATGCCAATTACGCGTGGCTGCAGCACATGCTGTATCACCTGAAGCCCACTGGTCGGGCCGGTATCGTGCTGGCCAACGGATCTATGAGTTCAAGCCAGAACAACGAAGGCGTGATCAGAGCGGCGATGGTGGATGCCGATGTGGTCGAAGTCATGGTGGCCTTGCCTGGTCAGCTCTTCTTCAACACCCAGATCCCGGCCTGCCTGTGGTTCTTGGCCAAGCAGAAGAAACGCAAGGGGGAAGTCCTTTTCATTGATGCCCGCAAGCTGGCAACGATGATCAGCCGCGTGCAATCCGAACTGACCGATGAGGTGATTGAGCGGATCGGTAGTACGGTGGCCGCATGGCGAGGGGAAGACGGTGCCGGTGAGTACCAGGACACCCTCGGGTATTGCCGCAGCGTGCCATTGGCTGAAATAGCTCAACACGGTCACGTCCTCACCCCCGGTCGCTACGTCGGCACCGAAGAAGTCGAAGATAACGATGAGGACTTTGCGGTCAAGATGCAGAAGCTCACAGAGAAGTTGGGCGAGCAGATGGCAAAGGGCACGGAACTAGATGCGTTGATTCGGCTGAAGTTGGGGGGGCTCGGGTATGAGTTTTGATGAGGGATGGGACAGACTGACGCTTAAAAGCGCAGGTGTAGTACTGATTGACTGTGACCATCGCACACCATCCGCTGCGGAATCAGGGTATCCGTACATCGCAATTCCACAGTTGAAAGACGGGCACATTGCCCTTGACGGTGCACGGTTGATTTCGGAGTCGGACTACTCTGACTGGACAAAGAAGCTGTCACCCCAGGGCCACGATGTAATTGTGGTCCGTCGTTGTAACTCGGGTGAAAGTGGCCATGTTCCTGAAGGTTTGCAATGTGCCATTGGGCAAAACCTCGTTGTACTTCGTGCGGATGGAACAAGGGTTCTACCTCAATACCTACGCTGGCTAGTCCGCGGGACCGAGTGGTGGGATGAGGTTGGTAAGTACATCAATGTTGGGGCTGTATTTGACAGTCTTCGGTGTCGCGATATTCCCAACTTTTCACTTCCGATTCCACCGCTGGATGAACAACGTGAAATAGCAACAGTTTTGGCGGCACTTGACGACCGCATCACCCTACTGCGCGAAATCAACGCCACGCTAGAAGGCATCGCCCAAGCGCTGTTCAAGTCGTGGTTTGTAGATTTTGATCCAGTGCGTGCCAAGGTGGAAGGCCGGGAGCCTGAAGGCATGGACGAGGCGACTGCCGGGTTGTTCCCGGATGCGTTTGAAGAGTCGGAGCTGGGGTTGGTGCCGAAGGGGTGGGCGGTAGGCACCCTGTCCGATTTGCTTAGACTGCATAAAGGCACGGTCAACCCTGGCTTACAGCCGGCAACTTTATTTCAGCATTTCAGTCTGCCCGCCTTTGACAATGGTCAGTCGCCAGTCGTTGAACTCGGAAGTGCAATAAAAAGCAATAAAACGACTGTGCCAATCGATGGCGTTTTGCTGTCTAAATTAAACCCCCACATCCCTCGCATCTGGTTGCCAACAATAGTGGCTGAGAACGCTGTGTGCTCAACTGAGTTCTTGCCATTCGTTCCGACGAGGCATGCGACCACAGCTTTTGTCTATTGCCTGTTATCTGCGCCAAATTTCAGCTCTGTCCTGTGCCAATTGGTGACTGGCACTTCCAACAGTCATCAACGCATCAGGCCAGAAGGTGTACTTTCGATGCCCAGCGTCTTGCCACCCACTAAGTTGATTTTTGAATTTGATTGCATTTCATGCGGGCTTCTGGATCGCCTAAAGGCAAATCGGGGTCAAATTCAAACACTCACCGCCCTTCGCGACACCCTACTTCCCCGCTTGATATCCGGTCAGCTTCGAATTCCTGAGGCACTGGAAGAACTTGAAACCGCATAGACAGGAAACCCCATGGCACTCTGGTTAGTACGCGCAGGCAAGTATGGTGAACACGAGGCGCGGTTCATTGAACAAAATGTAGTCTGCCTCACCTTCTCCGACCTGGTGAATGAAAACCTCACGGGCATCGCTGACTATGAGGGGATCAAGGAGGTCGTTCAACGACTGAACCCCAATAGCACCATCCGTCAGGTTGGGAATTCAGCCGGTCAGATATGGGCATTCGCCTTGGCGATGAAGGTTGGAGATTGGGTTGTACTCCCTCGCAAGGAATCGGCAACGATAGCTATTGGCCAAGTCACCAGTCCATACAAGTACCGGGCCGGAGAAGACAGTTTGTATCGGCATGTGCGAGAGATCACCTGGCTCGCCACATCAATCCCACGTGCGTCCTTCGATCAAGATTTGCTGTATTCGTTCGGGGCATTCCTGACGGTGTGCCAGATCCAGCGCAACGATGCGGAGGTACGGGTGCGCGCGATGCAGGGACGTGGCTGGACATCAGCGCCACCCGCCCCGGTGGGGGTGGTTGTCAATGCCGCGAACCCGGAATCTGGCATTGATGATGATGTCACTGTAGATCTGGAGTTGCTTGCCAGGGATGCCATTGCAAGGTTGATCATTCAGAAATTTCAGGGTCACGGTTTGGCACGGCTGGTAGATGCCATTCTGAAATCGCAAGGCCTCACCACACATCTGAGCCCGGAAGGACCCGATGGTGGCATCGACATTCTGGCGGGTGGCGGCTCGTTTGGATTTCAGAGCCCCAGAATCTGCGTCCAGGTCAAATCAGGCGACTCCCAGGCTGATCGCCCCGAATTCACGCAATTGATTGGCGCCATGCAAAACGTCCATGCGGACCAAGGCTTGTTTGTGTCCTGGTCTGGGTTCAAACAGACAGTGATGCGTGAAGTTCCAAATCAGTTTTTCAAAGTACGGCTGTGGAACCAGAACGATCTAATTGACCAGATTCTTGACAACTACGACAAGCTGGACCCGGACATTCGTGCGGAGTTGCCGCTGAAGCGGATCTGGACGATTGCCACACCGGACGATTGATCGTCATCTGCACACAAAGGCTTGAACATGGAAGACTCATCCCCGTTCGATTTGGTGCAATGCCCCCTTTGCCGCACAAAGCTGCCTCCAAAAAAGCTGCAACACCACCTGATAAAGTTGCATTTGAATGGCCACTCCGAGCTACTTGCAGATGTATTGAAAGCCAATGCACTTGATCCGAATGGTCCTGCTGTGAAGTGCATTCATTGCAAGTCACTCGTCAAAAGAAGCCGGATTCCTGAGCATTTCTGGCGGGTTCATGGGGTGCTCTATGGACAGCCAATCGTTGCAAAGGAACCCCGATCAACCAGACCCAAGCTGCCGGCGGGTACACCACTCAATGCGGTGGTGGATGCCCAAACGGGCATGGCTAATGTCGTCCCAGGCAAGTTCGATGAATTGCTTCGTAACCTTCGTCTCGCAGCGAGATCGGTAGAGCGATGTGAGTGCCGTAAAGTCGTTGTTTTTGTTGACCTTGAACCTCGGGTGCTAAAGGCGTTTGATGTAGATCGTCAAGGTCGCCTTATTGGGGCACATGCTTGCGATGGCCCAAGATCAGAGAGTATTCACGCATTCAACGGGGGAGCCGTCGATTCAAATCGGCGCAAACATTGATAGTGCCGGGCATGACGAAGAAGCAACTTCCAAAGATGGTGTTGCCAGTCGCATGGCGTATCACTACCGAACTGTTCAGACATCACGGCGCCAGGCAGAACCTACGAATCCTTCATTCCCACCCTGGAAGTTCTGTGGCAGGACAGTTGCGATTGTTGGCAAACCCAAACCCGGAATCTGTCACTTCGTGTTCCCAAGTCATTCTCAACATGGGAGGAACGGCTGGAACATTCGAGGTGCAAGCAAACGGGCACTCAATCGCTTCCGGTGACTTTTTAAACCGTGCCTTGGCTGGCGATCTTACGGGGGTGGTGGGGGGCATTGAACGTGCACTTGGCTGGCAGCAGCCAACTTCTCTGCCGCCATCGTCGCCTGCTACTCTGGCCATGCGCTTGATTGCCGAGATGCTGACCACCACCTGTTTGGACCTCCAAGCCAGCGGGATTGAGACTGCATGGTTTGATTGGGCGGGTGGATGCCGCATTCAGTCATGGGCGGAATCGTTCGGACTTGATGTGCCGGGCATCAACAAGAAACTTACATCCGGGAACGCCAATTGGCAGGCAGAATTTCTTCGTGTATCCGGTTACTTGCGGCTTGGCACCATCGTTGATGACTCCATGTCGCGCAAGGGTTGGGTATTTGACATTGACCAAGGGACTGTAAGCTGGATGGACGGGGGGCAACTGGGGCCACCGATTGTCATTCAAGACGGCTATGTCAAAAGCCGCAGGCGACTTGAGCCATTGGCAGCGAAGTTGCTCATAAAACAAAGACAGGGATGAAAAACAATGACCGAAGACCAACTAGAACAAGAGGCTCTGTCCTGGCTGCAAGATGTGGGCTACACCCATCTCTATGGTCCTGATATCGCGCATGATGGTCAGAATCCAGAGCGCTCCCATTACCGCCAGGTGCAACTGACATTCCGGTTGCGTGAGGCGATTCACAAGCTCAACCCCGGCGTACCGACAGCGGCCAGGGAAGATGCTCTCAAGCAGGTGGTGGACCTCGGCATTCCGTCGCTTCTTTCAGCGAACCGCCACTTCCACAAGATCCTGGTTGGTGGCATCCCCGTCCAGTACCAGAAGGACGGTGAAACGCGAGGCGATTTCGTGCGCCTGATCGATTGGGCGCACCCTGAAAAAAACGACTGGCTGGCCATCAACCAGTTCTCCATCAAGGGACCACATCACACTCGTCGGCCAGACATCATCCTTTTTTGCAACGGCCTGCCGCTGGTCCTGATTGAACTCAAGAACCCTGCAGACCAGAACGCCAACGTCTGGAAGGCCTACGACCAGATCCAGACCTACAAGGAGCAGATCCCTGATGTGTTCCAGTACAACGAGGTCCTGGTCATATCCGATGGCACCGACGCATTGCTTGGCTCACTTTCTGCCAATGGCGAGCGATTCATGGCCTGGCGCACCATCGATGGCAAGACGCTAGACCCGCTGGGCGAATTCAACGAGCTGCAGACCCTGGTGCGCGGCGTCCTCTCCCCACAGTACCTGCTGGACTACCTGCGCTATTTCGTCCTCTTTGAGGATGACGGAACTCTGGTCAAGAAGATTGCCGGGTATCACCAGTTCCATGCCGTAAAGTCGGCAATCGCCCAGGTCTTCGAAGCATCGAGGCCGGGTGGTTCGCAAAAGGGCGGTGTTGTCTGGCATACGCAGGGCAGCGGCAAGAGCATCACCATGACGTGCTTCTCGGCAGTCGTGATGCAGGACCCGGCCATGGAGAACCCGACCATCGTCGTGATCACCGACCGCAATGACCTGGACGGTCAGCTTTTTGGGGTTTTCAGCCTTGCGCAGGATCTGCTGCGGGAGCAACCCGTTCAAGTCAGCACCCGGCAGGATCTGAGATCCAAACTGGCGAATCGACCTTCAGGTGGCATCGTCTTTGCCACCATCCAGAAATTCATGCCTGGTGAGGATGAGGACACGTTCCCCGTCCTCTCTGACCGGCACAACATCGTTGTCATTGCCGATGAAGCCCACCGGACCCAATACGGATTTGAGGCGAAGTTGAAGGGCAAGCCAGGGCACGAAACCTACCAGGTAGGGTATGCCCAACACCTGCGCGATGCCCTGCCAAACGCGACTTTTGTTGCCTTCACTGGCACGCCGGTCAGCAGTGAGGACCGGGACACCCGCGCCGTGTTTGGTGACTACATCTCGATCTACGACATGCAGCAGGCCAAGGAAGATGGCGCGACTGTCGCCATCTACTACGAGTCACGCCTGGCAAAGTTACGGCTCAAGGATGAAGACCTGCCCAAGATTGACAGCGAGGTCGATGAACTCACGGAAGACGAAGAAGAGAACACCCAGGCCCGCCTGAAAAGCCGCTGGGCAGCTCTGGAGCAGGTGGTCGGTGCCGGGCCACGCATTGCCAGTGTGGCCGCTGACTTGGTGGCGCACTTCGAAGAGCGCAGCACTACGCAAACAGGCAAGGCCATGGTGGTCACCATGAGCCGGGAGATCTGCATCCACCTGTATGACGAGATCGTCAAACTGAGGCCGGAATGGCACGACCCTGATCCAGAAAAAGGTGTCATCAAGATCGTGATGACCGGCTCTGCCAGCGATAAGCCCCTGCTGCGTCCACACATCTACAGCAACCAGGTCAAAAAGCGCCTGGAAAAGCGGTTCAAGAAGCCTGATGACCCCTTGCGGATCGTGATCGTGCGGGACATGTGGCTCACCGGCTTTGATGCTCCCTGCGTTCACACCCTGTACGTGGACAAGCCCATGAAGGGGCACAACCTGATGCAGGCCATTGCCCGCGTCAACCGCGTGTTCAAAGACAAGCAGGGCGGGTTGGTGGTGGACTACATCGGCATCGGCAATGAACTCAAGGCCGCTATGAAGGAGTACACGGCCAGCAAGGGCCGGGGCAAGCCAACGGTGGACGCGCACGAGGCGTACAGCGTCTTGGAAGAGAAGCTGGACATCCTGCGCTCGATGCTGCACGGGTTCGACTACAGCGGCTTCATGACTGGTGGCCACAAGACGCTGGCCGGTGCTGCCAACCACGTCTTGGGCATCAAGGATGGCAAGAAGCGGTTTGCTGACATTGCGCTGGCCATGAGCAAGGCATTCACGCTGTGCTGCACCCTGGATGAGGCCAAGGCGGTCAGAGAAGAGGTCGCCTTCCTGCAGGGTGTGAAGGTGATCCTGACCAAGCGGGATCTAACCGCACAGAAAAAAACGGATGAAGAGCGCGAGCTGGCCATCCGCCAGATCATCAACTCGGCGGTGGTGTCAGACTCGGTGGTAGACATCTTTGATGCGGTTGGCCTGGAAAAGCCCAACATCGGCTTGCTCGATGAGGGGTTCCTGTCACAGGTGAAGAACCTGCCCGAGCGCAACCTTGCCGTGGAACTGCTGGAGCGGCTGCTGGAGGGCGAGATCAAGAGCCGGTTTGGCACCAATGTGGTCCAGGAGCGGAGGTTCTCTGAACTGCTTTCAGGTGTGATGACCCGGTACCAGAACCGATCCATCGAAACCGCCCAGGTGATGGAGGAACTGGTCGAGATGGCCAAAAAATTCAAGGAAGCGGCCAACCGGGGCGAGGCGATGGGTCTCAGCAAGGATGAGGTCCTGTTTTACGACGCCCTGGCCAACAATGAGTCCGCGGTGCGCGAACTGAAAGATGAAACCCTCAAGAAGATCGCCCATGAACTGACGGAAAGCCTGCGTCAGAACCTGAGTGTGGATTGGTCTGAGCGCGAAAGTGTCAGGGCCAAGCTGCGGTTGATGGTCAAACGGATCTTGCGCAAGTACAAGTACCCGCCCGACATGGAAGCCGCAGCCGTGGACCTGGTGCTGGAGCAGGCCGAGGCGCTGGGCGAAGAGTGGTCGAATTAAAAGATACTATTTTCACAGATGATCGAAAAAGCAACGTGAAAAGGAGAGAGAAGTGATTGCATTTGAAGGGGATGAGGAGCAAAAAGACCTCCCAACATTTGAGCAGGAAAAGAAAAGGGTATTGGACTGGTTGTCCATGCAAAAGATGAAGGCTAGAGATTTTTTGGAAGACAATATTTATTGTCCAAACGACGATCGAGTAAATGAATTGCTAAACCCGCTCGATGAGATTATTGGTTGGGTCAGGGAGTTAGCGGAAGGTGATGAATATGAATTGCAAACTGCTACGTCAGCCTTTAGAGAGTGGGCCTTAGCGATTGAAGGCATGGCTTCGTTAACCGATCGAGTTCGAGCCTGGTACAGAAAACGCATTGATGCCGGTGAGGGTACCGGCCCTATGAATCAATTTGCGCCGTGGGGTGCGAACTGGCATAGCGGGTACGAGATTGACGACACAACCGCAGAGGCAACAGTACCGGACAAACAGCAAGATGCAGCACCACCTGGCAGTGTGGTTACATATCCAAGTTCACTGACCGTCAAAGGCCAAACATTCACATTTGTGGAGACCCGGCCGTATGTTACAAAAAACGGGGAAACAACCGCGATATTGATTTGGAAGTCTAAGTGCCAGTCCTGCGGGTGTGAATACGAATACACTTCACCGCGTGCTATTGACAGAAGCAAATTTATTTTTGCATGCGCAGTGCACCGATCAAGGAAAGTTAAAGGTTAATTTGCTAGTTCGCAAGGGCACGTTCCTCGCCTTCGACGAAGAGTTGAAAGGCCAGCGGGCTCGTTAACATGCCGATGGTTCCAAATGAAGGCTGGTTAGTTTCATAGCAGAACCAGATCAGAACATTGGTTGAAACTTTAGAGAAAGTGTTTTGCCAAGCTCAGGTGATCACGTCTCCATCCACGGGGCCGTCGCCGGCCTTGAACTGGATTTTGAGGTATTTCCCGTCACCTTTCTTGATGTCGCTCCTATTGATGAGCTTGGCTCGAAATTTGAAATCTTGGTCGATACGAACGATGAGAACCTGCTCAAAGTTCCCCTGACTTTTGACAATTACATGGTTCCCCGTTTTT
>Ga0228700_1002147_pt1 | contig 10875 bp, 8 predicted proteins | sample McNCre317_Aug_MG_FD_178019 | JGI IMG/M metagenome (GOLD analysis project Ga0228700, IMG submission 178019) | Freshwater microbial communities from McNutts Creek, Athens, Georgia, United States - 3-17_Aug_MG | ecosystem: Environmental > Aquatic > Freshwater > Creek | place: USA: Georgia...
CGCGCGCGGCGGCCTCGACCTCGGCCGGGCTGGCGCCCGGGCGGCCGTAGGCGATGTTGTAGCCGATGGTGTCGTTGAACAGCACCGTGTCCTGCGGCACGATGCCGATGGCGCGGCGCAGGCTGTCCTGCGTGACCTCGCGGATGTCCTGGCCGTCGATGGTGATGCGGCCCTGCGGCAGGTCGTAGAAGCGGTAGAGCAGCCGCGCCAGCGTGCTCTTGCCCGAGCCCGAGGGGCCCACCACCGCCACCGTCTGCCCGCCGGGGATCTCCAGGCAGACGTCATGCAGGATCGGCCGCTCCGGGTGGTAGGCGAAGCCGACCTGCTCGAAGCGCACCGTGCCCTGCGCGACCGCCAGCGCCGGCGCCCCCGGCCGGTCGGCGACCTCGCGCTCGCGCTCGAGCAGGCGGAACATCCGGTCCAGGTCGGTCAGGCTCTGCTTGATCTCGCGGTAGAGCACGCCCAGGAAGTTGAGCGGGATGTAGAGCTGGATCAGCAGCGCGTTGACCATCACCAGGTCGCCCAGCGTCAGCGCCCTGGCCACCACGCCGTCGGTGGCGCGCCACAGCATCGCCACCAGGCTGGCGGCGATGACGAACTGCTGGCCGGCGTTGAGCAGCGACAGCGTGCCCTGCGACTTGATCTGCGCGCGGCGGTAGGCGTCCAGTCCCTCGTCGTAGCGGCGGGCCTCGAAGGCCTCGTTGTTGAAGTACTTGACCGTCTCGTAGTTCAGCAGCGCGTCGACCGCGCGCGCGTTGGCCTTCGAGTCCAGCTCGTTCATCTCGCGGCGGAAGCGGGTGCGCCACTCGGTCACGCCGATGGTGAAGGCGCCGTACACCAGCAGCGCGGCCAGCGTGATCCAGACGAAGCCCAGGTCGAAGCGCGTGCCCAGCAGCGTCAGCACCAGCCCCAGCTCGACCAGCGTCGGCACGATGGTGTAGAGCGAGTAGCTCACCAGCGACTGCAGCGCGCGGGTGCCGCGCTCGATGTCGCGGCTCATGCCGCCGGTCTGGCGCTCGAGGTGGAAGCGCAGGCTCAGCGCATGCAGATGCTCGAAGGCCTCCAGCGCGATGCGCCGCGCCGCGCCGTGGGTCGCCTTGGCGAAGACCAGCTCGCGCAGCTCGGTGAAGACGGTGGTCGAGAAGCGCAGGCCCGCGTAGCCCAGCAGCAGCCCCAGCGGCACCACCACCAGCGCGCGCGGATCGCCCGCCGGCAGCGCGAGCTGGTCGACCAGCGTCTTGAGCAGCAGCGGCACGCCCACGTTGGCCGCCTTGGCCGCGACCAGGAAGATCAGCGCCAGCGCCATGCGCAGCCGGTAGTCCCACAGATAGGGCACCAGCCGGCGCAGCGTGGCCCAGTCGCTGCGGGGCGGGGCGTTCGGATCGTTCGGGGCGGGGTCCAGGCTGGCGCGGCGCATCGTGGGGTGGCTCGGTGGCGGGGGACAATACCGGCGAGGTGAAATCGATGAGTGTGACTGAAACGAAGACTTCCTGCCCCGATCCGATCGACCTGTCGGGCCTGGCCGAGCCGCCCGGCCTGGGCGGGCGCCCTGGCTCGCACCGGCGCGAGCTGGTGCTGCGGGTGATGCCGATGCCCTCGGACGCCAACGGCAACGGCGACATCTTCGGCGGCTGGATCATGGCGCAGGTCGACATCGCCGGCGCGGTGCTGCCGGCGCGCGTCGCGCGCGGGCGCATCGCGACGGTGGCGGTCAACCAGTTCGTCTTCAAGCAGGCCGTCTCGGTCGGCGACCTGCTGAGCTTCTACGCCACTGTCACGCGCATCGGCACCACGTCGGTGACGGTCAACGTCGAGGTCTACGCCGAGCGCAACCCGGCCGAACCGCAGGTCGTCAAGGTGACCGAGGCCAACCTGACCTATGTGGCCATCGACCGCGACGGCCGACCCCGGCCGCTGCCGGGCTCGGCCGCGGCGACAGCGGCGACGGCCGGCGGCGCCTGAGGCCCCGGATCGGTCGGCGCGTCCGACCAGTCCGACCCGATCTGGCGCGCCAGCGCCTCGGCCCAGTGCCGGTACAGCACCGGGCCGGGATGGAAGCCGTCGGCGGCCATCAGCCGCGCGATGCGCTCCTGCGCGGGATCGAAGGGCATCTCGGCATGCACCCGCGCGCCCGACTGCGCGGCCCAGTGCCGCTGGGCGCGGTTCAGCCGCGCCGTCGCGTGGCCCAGCACCCAGCGCAGCGGCTGGGGCAGGGCGGGAAAGCGGTGCATCGGCGGGATGGCCGACAGCACGGTCAGCTGCACGCCGGTCAGCTCGCGCGCGCAGCGCTCGAGCTCGTCGAGCCGGCGCACCCAGCGCGACGGCGAGGTCAGCGCGATCGCGTCATTGACGCCCAGGGCGGTCACCAGCACGTCGGCCGGCGGCAGCCGCCCCTGCGCCGAGAGCGTGCGCAGCGCCTCGGTGGCGTCTGCGGCCGTCCAGCCGCTGCGCGCGACCAGCTGCCAGGCCACCGGCGCGCGCAGCAGCCGCGCCAGGGTCGCCGCCAGCGGCGCGGCCAGCGCCTCGTCCTGGCTGCGCGCGCCCACCCCGGCGCCCGCGGAGTCCCCGACGACCAGCACGCGCAGCCGCGGCATCGCATGCCCTGACCCGCCCGGACCGGCCAGGCCGAGGCGGGCGCCCGGCGCCTCCGGCAGCGGGGGCAGGCGTCGGCGCACCTGGCGGCCCTGCCAGAACAGCACGGGCGCCAGCATGATGCGGGCGAGGGTGAGCAGCGGCATCGCGAACCGTCGTCAGGCGAAGCGCGAGAAGTCCGGCTGGCGCTTCTGGAAGAAGGCCTGGATGGCCTCCTGCGCCTCGGGGCTGCGCAGGCGGGCAGCGAACTGCTCGGCCTCGGCGGCCATCGCCGCGCGCAGCGACTCGCGCTGCGGCGCGCGCATCAGGCGCTTGGTCTCGCGCACCGCCTGCGGGGGCAGCTGGTTGAAGCGTTCGGCCACGCGCCGGGCCTGGTTGACCACCTCGCCGGCGGGCAGCACCGCGGTGGCCAGGCCCAGCTCGGCGGCCTCCGAGCCGGTGAAGGGGTCGCCCAGCAGCAGCTTCTCGGCCGCGCGGGCCGTGCCCAGGCGCTGCGGCACCAGCAGGCTGGCGCCGAACTCCGGCACCAGGCCCAGGCCGACGAAGGGCATCGCCAGCCGTGCCTCGTCGCTGACATAGACGAAGTCGCAGTGCAGCAGCATCGTCATGCCGATGCCGATGGCCGCGCCGGTCACCGCCGCCACCACCGGCTTGTCGCAGTCGAGCAGCGCCTCCATGAAGCGCAACACCGGCGAGTCCTGGCCCTGGGGCGGGCGCTGCACGAAGTCCTCGAGGTCGTTGCCGGAGGTGAAGATGCCGGGCTGGCCGCAGATCAGCACCGCGCGCACGGCCGCGTCGGCCTGCGCGGCGCGCAGGGCCTCGGCCATCGCCTCGTACATCGCCAGCGTCAGCGCGTTCTTCTTCTCGGGGCGGGCGATCTCGATCGTGGCGACGCCGTCGAGCGTGGCTGTGCGAAGGAAAGGGTGGCTCATCAGGTGCTCCTGGACAGTCGGAAATCTTAATCTGAAAAAAATCGGCCGCCGGCGTCCGGCAAGGACGCGGCGGCCGGCGTGGGGCCGGGGCGGATCAGACGCGCTCGAAGAGGCCGGCGGCACCCTGGCCGGTGCCCACGCACATCGTCAGCATGCCGTATTTCAGCTGCCGCCGGCGCAGCGCGTGCACCACGGTGGCGGCGCGGATCGCGCCGGTGGCGCCCAGCGGGTGGCCCAGCGCGATGGCGCCGCCCATCGGGTTGACCTTGGCCGCATCGAGCCCGACGGTGTCGATCACCGCCAGCGCCTGCGCCGCGAAGGCCTCGTTCAGCTCGATCCAGTCGAGGTCGCCGAGCTGCAGCCCGGCCGACTTCAGCGCCGCCGGAATCGCCGCGATCGGGCCGATGCCCATGATCTCGGGCGGCACGCCGCGGCTGGCGAAGCTGACGAAGCGCGCCAGCGGCGTCAGGCCCTGCTCGCGCACCGCGCGCTCGCTGGCCAGGATCAGGGCGCCGGCGCCGTCGCTGGTCTGCGAGCTGTTGCCGGCGGTCACGCTGCCCTTGGCGGCGAAGACGGGCTTGAGCCTGCCCAGGCCCTCGAGCGTGGTGTCGGGGCGCGGGCCCTCGTCGCGGCTCACCGTTCGGGTGCGGATGCTCACCTCGCCGGTGCTCAGATCGGGCGTGCGCTCGGCGACCTCGACCGGCGTGGTCTCGGCGTCGAACTCGCCCGCCGCCTGCGCCGCCAGCGCCTTCTGGTGCGAGGCCAGCGCGAAGGCGTCCTGGCGCTCGCGGCCCACCTTCCACTGCTGCGCGACCTTCTCGGCGGTCAGGCCCATGCCGTAGGCGATGCCGACGTTCTCGTCGCGCGCGAAGATCGAGGGGTTGAAGCTCGGGCTGACGCCGCCCATCGGCACCAGGCTCATGCTCTCGGCGCCGCCGGCGATGAGCACGTCGGCCTCGCCGACGCGGATGCGGTCGGCGGCCATCTGGATTGCCGACAGGCCCGAGGCGCAGAAGCGGTTGACGGTGATGCCGCCGACCGTGTCGGGCAGCCCGGCCAGCAGCGCCGCGATGCGCGCCATGTTCAGCCCCTGCGGGCCCTCGGGCATCGCGCAGCCGATGATGGCGTCCTCGATCACGGCAGGATCGAGCGTGGGCACCTGGGCCAGCGCGCCGCGCAGCGCCGCCACCAGCAGGTCGTCGGGGCGGGTGTGGCGGAAGACGCCGCGGTGCGAGCGGCCGATCGGCGTGCGGGTGGCGGCGACGATGTAGGCGTCCTGCAGTTGCTTGCTCATGTGGGGTTCTCCGTGTCGCCGCGTCAGTTGCGCACCGGCTTGCCGGTCTGCAGCAGGCCCATGATGCGTTCCTGGGTCTTGGGGTGTTCGAGCAGCGCGCAGAAGCGCTGGCGCTCCAGCGCCATCAGGTATTCCTCGGTGACGACCGTGCCCGCGTCGACCTCGCCGCCGCAGACCACCTCGGCGATCAGGCCGGCGAGGTGATCGTCGTGCGCGCTGATGAAGCCGCCGTCGCGCAGGCCCACCAGGCTGGCGCGGATGGTGGCGATGGCGCTGCGCCCGGCCACCGGGATCAGCGACTTCTGCGGCGGGCGGTAGCCGGCGTCGGCCAGCGCCCGGGCCTGTCCGAGCGCGACATGCAGCAGCTCGTCCTTGTGCGCGACGATCACGTCCGCGTCCTGCAGATAGCCGAGCTGGCGCGACTCCAGCGCGCTGGTGCCCACCGTGGCCATCGCCACCGCCTGGAAGGCGTCCTTCAGGAAGGGCAGCAGATCGGTGCCCGGCGCGGTCGCGGCCTTCTCGGCGGCGCGGCGCGCGATCCAGCTCAGCCCGCCGCCGCCCGGGATCAGCCCGACGCCGACCTCGACCAGCCCGACATGGCTCTCCATCGCCGCGACCCGGCGCGCGCAGTGGACCGCCAGCTCGCAGCCGCCGCCCAGCGCCAGCCCGCGCATTGCCGCCACCACCGGCACGCTGGCGTAGCGCACCCGCAGCATCAGGTCCTGCAGCTTCTTTTCCTCCGGCGCGATGCCTCGTGAGCCGGCCTTCATGAAGACCGGCATCAGCGCTTCGAGGTTGGCGCCGGCCGAGAACACGTCGTCCGGCGACCAGATCACCAGGCCCTGGTAGCTCGCTTCGGCCAGCTCGACCGCCTTGAGCAGACCGGCGGTGACGGTCGGGCTGATCAGGTGCAGCTTGGCCGTGATGCTGGCGATCAGCACCTCGCCGTCGAGCGTCCAGACGCGCACTTCCTCGTTGCGGAAGACCTCGGTGCCGCTCTGGAGCGCCGGCACGGCCGCCTCGCCGACCAGCGTCTCGGGGAAGCGCTGGCGCTGGTAGACCGGCAGCGCGCGGCGTGGCAGATACGTGCCCTGCGCGGCCGACCACGAGCCCTCCGGCGTGTGCACGCCGCTGCGACCGTCGAAGACCCAGTCGGGCAGCGGCGCGCTGCAGAGCGCCAGGCCGGCGTCGATGTCCGCCTTCACCCAGCCGGCGACCTGCTGCCAGCCGGCCGCCTGCCACAGCTCGAACGGGCCCTGCTGCATGCCGAAGCCCCAGCGCATCGCCAGATCGACCTCGCGTGCCGAGTCGGCGATGGCGCCCAGATGCACCGCCGCGTAGTGGAAGGCGTTGCGCAGGATCGCCCACAGGAAGCGGGCCTGCGGGTTGGTGGACTCGCGCAGCAGCTTGAGCCGCTCGGCCGGGGGCTTCTTCAGGATGCGGTCGATGATCGGCTCGGCCTCGGCGCCCGACGCGACGTATTCGCCCTTGGCCGGGTCGAGGCGCAGGATGTCCCGGCCGACCTTCCTGTAGAAGCCGGCGCCCGCCTTCTGGCCCAGCGCGCCCTGCGCGATCAGCGTCGCCAGCACCGGCGGCGTGGCGAAGCTGGCGTGGAAGGGGTCCTGGCCGCGGTCCGGGCCGAGCTGCTCCTGCATCGTGCGGATGACATGCGCCATCGTGTCCAGACCCACCACGTCCGCGGTGCGGAAGGTGCCGGAGCTGGCGCGGCCGAGCTTCTTGCCGGTCAGGTCGTCGACCAGGTCATAGGACAGGCCGAACTGCTCGGCCTCGCGCATCGTCGACAGCATGCCGGCGATGCCGATGCGGTTGGCGATGAAGTTCGGCGTGTCCCGGGCGCGCACCACGCTCTTGCCGAGGTTCGTGGTGGCGAAGGTCTCGAGCTGGTCGAGCACGCGCGCCTCGGTGGCGGGCGTCGGAATCAGCTCGACCAGCTGCATGTGGCGCGGCGGGTTGAAGAAGTGGATGCCGCAGAAGCGCGGCTTCAGCGCCTCGGGCAGCGGCTCCGACAGCGCGGTGATCGACAGCCCCGAGGTGTTCGACGCCAGGATCGCGTGCGGCGCGAGGTGCGGTGCGATCTTCTCGTAGAGCGCGTGCTTCCAGTCCAGGCGCTCGGCGATCGCCTCGATCACCAGGTCGCACTCGGCCAGCAGCGCCAGATCGTCCTCGTGGTTGGCGGCGCGGATGCGCGCGGCCTCGGCCGCCAGGCCCAGCGGGGCGGGCTTGAGCTTCTTCAGCCCGTCGATCGCCTTCTGCGCGATGGCGCTCTTCGGGCCGGACGGCGAGGGCAGGTCGAACAGCACGACCGGCACGCGCACATTGACCAGATGGGCGGCGATCTGCGCGCCCATCACGCCGGCGCCGAGCACGGCGACCTGTCGGACAGGGAATCGGTTCATGCGGGCAGCTCCTCTCAGAACAGGGACGCGTCCATCGCCATCAGCGAGGCCTGGCCGGCGCGCGCGGCGCGGATCAGGCTGGCCGTCTCGGGCAGCAGCCGGGCGAAGTGGAAGCGCGCGACGTGCAGCTTGGCGCGGTAGAACGGATCGACCGTCTCGCCGTCGGCCTGGATGCGGTCGAGCGCCACCTGCGCCATGCGCGCCCAGAAGTAGGCGAAGACCAGGTGGCCGACCACGCGCAGATAGTCGGTCGCCGCCGCGCCCACCTCGTCGGCATGGCCGAAGGCCTTCAGCCCCAGCTCGGTCGTCAGCTTCGTCACCTTGTCGCCCAGGTCGGCCAGCGGGTTGACGAACTCCTGCATGTCCTCGCGCACGCCGGCGTCGTCGACGAACTCGGCGATGCGCCGACCGAAGGCCTTGAGCCGCTTGCCGTTGTCGGCCAGCACCTTGCGCCCGAGCAGATCGAGCGCCTGGATCGCGTTGGTGCCCTCGTAGATCATGTTGATGCGCGCGTCGCGCACGTACTGCTCCATGCCCCACTCGCGCACATAGCCGTGGCCGCCGAAGACCTGCAGGCAGGCCGAGGTGGCGCTCCAGCCGTTGTCGGTCAGGAAGGCCTTGACGACGGGCGTCAGCAGCGCGACCTCGTCGGCGGCGGCGCGGCGCACCGCCTCGTCCGGATGGTGGCGCTCCGTGTCGAGCAGCAGGGCGGTGTGCACGCACACCGCCCGGCCGCCCTCGGCCCAGGCCCGTGCGGTCAGCAGCAGCCGGCGCACGTCCGGGTGCACCAGGATCGGATCGGCCGGCTGGTCCGGCGCCTTCGGGCCGGTGAGCGCGCGCATCTGCAGCCGCTCCTTCGCATACGCGACCGCGTTCTGATAGGCCACCTCGGTCAGACCGAGCGACTGCACGCCCACGCCCAGGCGCGCGGCGTTCATCATCACGAACATCGCCTGCAGGCCCTTGTGGGGCTCGCCCACCCGCGTGCCGACCGCATCCTCCAGCACCAGCTGCGCGGTGGCGTTGCCGTGCAGGCCCATCTTGTGCTCCAGGCCCGTGCAGAAGATGCCGTTGCGTGCGCCCAGGCTGCCGTCGGGGTTGACGAGGAACTTCGGCACCACGAACAGCGAGATGCCCTTCGAGCCCGCCGGCGCGTCCGGCAGCCGCGCCAGCACCAGATGCACGATGTTGGCGGCCAGATCGTGCTCGCCGGCGGAGATGAAGATCTTCGCGCCGTTCAGACGGAAGGTGCCGTCGGCCTGCGGCTCGGCCCGGGTGCGCAGCAGGCCCAGGTCGGTGCCGCAGTGCGGCTCGGTCAGGCACATGGTGCCGGTCCACTCGCCGCTGGTGAGCCGGGGCAGGTAGAGCGCCTTCTGCTCGGGCGTGCCGTGCGCGTGCAGCGCCTCGCAGGCGCCGTGCGACAGGCCCGGATACATCGTCCAGGCCTGGCTGGCGCTGTTGAGCATCTCGTAGAGGCACTGGTTGATCACCTGCGGCAGGCCCTGGCCGCCGTGCTCGGGGTCGCCGCTCAGCGCGGGCCAGCCGCCCTCGACGTACTTGGCGTAGGCCTCGCGGTAGCCCGCCGGCGTGCGCACCTCGCGGGTGGCGCGGTCGTGGTGGCAGCCCTCCTCGTCGCCCGGGCGATTGAGCGGAAACACCACCTGCGCGGCGAACTTGCCGCCTTCCTCGAGCACCGCGTTGACGGTGTCGACATCGACCTCGGCATGGGCCGGGATCGCCCGGAAGGTCTCGGTGACCCGGACCAGCTCATGCAGGACGAACTGCAGGTCGCGCAGCGGAGGGGCGTAGCGGGGCATCTGTGTCTCCTTCGGATCGAGAAGCGCCGAGGCGTGGCCGGGATATCGGGCGCGGCCCCGCCAGGATTCAGCCGCTCGGGGCCACGCGATGGCGGGCGAGCATGTTCTGGAAGCCCTGCTCGGCGCGCTGCAGCGCGCCGGGCGTGCGCAGGAAGCGCGCGTCGTGATGCAGCGCCAGCACCAGCCCGTGCAGCTCGAACAGCATCTGGCGCGGGTCGGTGTCGGCGTGCAGGTGGCCTTCGTCGCGCGCCAGCGTGATCGCGCGCACCAGGCCGGTGTGCCAGGTGCGCACCATGTCGGCCAGCGCATCGCGCACCGGCCCCGGGCGGTCGTCGAACTCGACCGCGCCGCTGATGTAGATGCAGCCCGAGTCGACCTCGACGCTGACCCGCTTGAGCCAGCGCCGGTACATCACCTCCAGCCGCGGCAGCCCGCGCGGCTCGCGCAGCGAGGGGTAGAAGACCTCGTCCTCGAAGCGGGCGTGGTACTCGCGGATCACCGAGATCTGCAGCTCCTCGCGCGAGCCGAAATGCGCGAACACCCCCGACTTGCTCATGCCGGTCGTCTCGGCCAGCAGGCCGATCGACAGACCCTCGAGCCCCTTCTGCGAGGCCAGGTTCAGCGCGGCATCCAGGATGGAGGCGCGGGTCTGCTGGCCCTTGTGGGCGGTGCGGGCCGGGCGGGAGTCGAGCGAGGGAGCAGTCACGGTGGCAGGAAAACGAACGATCGTTCTATTCTGATCGAAGTGCCGGGAGGGGCAAGTCGGGGCGGCCCTGAAAGCCTAGAGTCAATACTCTAGGCGATGCTCCGCACGGATGGCCCCACGATTGAATTCGTCACCGGCTCTGCTCTAAGCTTGGCCGAGCAAGGATCTCGCCATGGATGTGCTGCAGCTCGATGTCTCGGGGCGCCCTCAGGCCTGGATTGCGCCGAAGGTCGCCGCCACGCTCTATGTCGGCGACGAGATCGCCTGGACGGTGGGTGAACCCGTGCTGGTGATGCGCGGCGGCATCCAGCGGGTCAGCGGCCTGCAGTCGCGCCTCGAGCTGCATCCGATCGTGGCGGTGCGCGGCGCGGTGCCCACGCGGGCTTGGCGGGACGTGCCCGCGATCTCCAACCCGAAGCTCTTCGCGCGCGATCGCCACACCTGCGCCTACTGCGGCCAGCGCTTTTCCTCCGATCACCTCACCCGCGAGCACATCGTGCCGACCTCGCGCGGCGGCGTCGACAGCTGGATGAACTGCATCACCGCCTGCCGCGGCTGCAACGGCCGCAAGGGCTGCCGGCTGCTGCACGAGACCGGCATGGAACTCCTTTACCTGCCGTACATTCCCAGCCTGCATGAGGACATGATCCTCAAGGGGCGGCGCATCCTGGCGGACCAGATGGAGTTCCTGCTGGCGAGCGTGCCGCGACACAGCCGGCTGCGCGGCGCCACCGCAGCGACCTGATCCGACTTCCCATTGCCATGATGCGATCTTCCTGCGCGGCCCTGCTGGCCGTGTCCCTGCTGCTGGGGGCGTGCACGACCACCAGCCCCGACGTGATCCGTGCGGGCGAGGCCCAGCGGCTCTCGACGGTGCAGGATGCCGTGGTGCTCAATGTGCGGCCGGTGGTCGTCGAGGGCCAGCAGAGCGGCGCCGGCGGCGTCTCCGGCGCGGTGATCGGCGGCATCGCCGGCGGCTCGGTGGGCGGGCGGCGCGATGCGGGCGTGGCCAGCATCGTCGGTGCGGTGGCCGGCGCGGTGATCGGCAACACCGTCGAGCGCTTCGGCACCCGCGAGGAGGCGGTCGAGATCCTGCTGCAGCTGCCCAGCGGCGAGC
>Ga0228700_1002149_pt1 | contig 10868 bp, 9 predicted proteins | sample McNCre317_Aug_MG_FD_178019 | JGI IMG/M metagenome (GOLD analysis project Ga0228700, IMG submission 178019) | Freshwater microbial communities from McNutts Creek, Athens, Georgia, United States - 3-17_Aug_MG | ecosystem: Environmental > Aquatic > Freshwater > Creek | place: USA: Georgia...
CGCACCAACGCAAACGCACAAACGCAACGGCGCGATCAACTGAAAACGATACGGACCTGGATTGCTCGCGCAATCCAGGTCCGTAGAAAAAACCGTTTGACTCGCGAAGGAAGTCCTTATAGAGCGACCGTGGGGGCTCTTATTCAGATCACCGCGTCAGCGGGCTGGCGCTGGAGCATGGCCAAGGTGTTGGCAATGGTCTTGCGCAGCTCGCGGCGGTCGCTGATGAAGTCGATGGCGCCCTTGCTCTGCAGGAACTCGGCGCGCTGAAAGCCCTCGGGCAGGGTCACGCGCACCGTGGACTCGATCACGCGCGGGCCGGCAAAGCCGATCAGTGCCTTGGGCTCGGCAATCACCACATCGCCCAGGAAGGCAAAGCCGGCGCTTACGCCGCCCATGGTGGGGTCGGTCAGCACGCTGATGTAGGGCAGGCCTTTCTTGGCCAGGCGGGTCAGGGCGGCGTTGGTCTTGGCCATCTGCATCAGGCTCAAAAGGCCTTCCTGCATGCGTGCGCCGCCGGTGGCGGTGAAGCAGATGAAGGGCACTTTTTGCTCGACGGCCGTTTCCACGCCGCGCACAAAGCGCTCGCCCACCACCGAGCCCATGCTGCCACCCATGAATTCAAACTCAAAGCAGGCCGCCACCACGCTGATGCCATGCACGGCACCGCCCATGACCACCAAGGCGTCGGTCTCGCCGGTGCTCTCCAGGGCCTCTTTCAGGCGCTCGGTGTACTTGCGGCTGTCCTTGAACTTCAGGGCATCGACCGGCAACACTTCCTGGCCAATCTCGAAACGGCCTTCGTTGTCCAGGAACACATCCAGGCGCGCGCGCGCGCCAATGCGGTGGTGGTGGCTGCATCCCGGGCAGACGTTCTGGTTTTGCTCCAGGTCGGTCTTGTACAGCACGGCTTCGCAGCTGGGGCACTTGATCCACAGGCCTTCAGGCACCGAGCGGCGCTCCGTCGGGTCGGTGTGTTGGATCTTGGGGGGCAGCAGTTTCTCAAGCCAGCTCATGGGCAATTCTCCGGACGGGCCCGCGGCCAGGGCGGGCAGGTGTTACGGGCAAGGTGGTGATTATGCGTCCATGGCCTGGCGGATTTCTGCCAGGAAATTTTGTGCGCATAAAGCCACCTGGTCGCGCGGCTGGATTTCCAGCAGCTGGATGATGCGGCTGCCGATCACCACGGCATCGGCCACGCGCGCGATGGTGCGGGCGGTGGCGGCGTCGCGAATGCCAAATCCCACACCCACCGGCACGCTGATGTGCTGGCGGATGCGAGGCAACATCGCCTCCACCGCGTTGGTGTCCAAGGCGCCTGAACCAGTCACGCCCTTGAGCGAGACATAGTAGACATAGCCGCTGGCCACGCGCGCCACCTGGGCCATGCGCTGTTCGGTGCTGGTGGGGGCCAGCAGGAAGATCAGGTCGAGCTGGTGGGCGCGCAGATCGGCGGCAAAGGCCTCGCATTCTTCAGGCGGGTAGTCGACGATCAGCACGCCGTCTACACCGGCGGCAGCGGCATCGCGCACAAAGGCGCTGCCTGCCTGGCCGCTGCCGTGTTTCTGGTCGTAGCGCTCCACCGGGTTGGCATAGCCCATCAGCACCACCGGTGTGTGGGTATTGGTCTGGCGGAACTCCCGCACCATGGCCAGCACCTGGGTGAGCCCGATGCCAAAGGCCAGAGCCTTGTCGCCCGCCTTCTGGATGACCGGGCCGTCGGCGCTGGGGTCGGAAAATGGCACGCCCAGTTCAATGACGTCAGCCCCTCCGGCCACCATGCCGTGCATCAGCTCGGGCGTGACATCGGCATAAGGGTAGCCCGCGGTGACAAAGGGAATCAGGGCCTTGCGGCCCTCTGCCTTGAGGGAAGCCAGGGTGGCTTGGATGCGGCTCATGCTGCGGCTCCGTTCTTGACCAGCTTCACTTGCTGCTCCACACCGCCCTTGACCGATTGCCCCTGGCAGCTGGGCCGGCAGAAAAACTCGCCGTGGCTGAGGTCGGCCACGGTGCCGATATCCTTGTCGCCACGGCCCGAGAGGTTGACCAGCACGCTCTGGTCGGCGCGCAGGGTCTTGGCCAGCTTCATGCCGTAGGCCACGGCATGGCTGGATTCCAGTGCGGGGATGATGCCTTCGGTGCGGCACAGGTAGTGAAAGGCTTCCAGTGCCTCGGCGTCGGTCACGCCGACGTAGGTGGCGCGGCCGATGTCGTTCAGATAGGCATGCTCCGGGCCGACGCCGGGGTAGTCCAGGCCGGCGCTGATGCTGTGGGTCTCGGTGACCTGGCCGTTGTCGTCCTGCAGCACATAGGTGCGGTTGCCATGCAGCACGCCCGGGCTGCCGCGCTGGATGCTGGCTGAGTGCTTGCCGCTGTCCATGCCTTCACCCGCTGCTTCCACGCCGATCAGGCGCGTGCCTTCTTCCTTGATATAGGGGTAGAAAATACCCATGGCGTTGGAGCCGCCGCCCACGCAGGCGATCACCGCGTCGGGCTGGGCGCTCTTGCAGCCGGCACGTTGCAGCATCTCGGGCATCTGCACCAGGCACTCCTCACCGATCACGCTCTGGAAGTCGCGCACCATCATGGGGTAGGGATGCGGGCCGGCCACGGTGCCGATGATGTAGAAGGTGTTGTCCACATTGGCCACCCAGTCGCGCATGGCTTCGTTGAGCGCGTCCTTGAGCGTCTTGCTGCCGGACTCGACCGGCACCACGGTCGCGCCCAAGAGCTTCATGCGATAGACATTGGGGCTTTGGCGCTTGACGTCCTCGCTGCCCATGTAAACCACACATTCCAGGCCGTAACGGGCACAGATGGTGGCGGTGGCCACGCCGTGCTGGCCGGCACCGGTTTCGGCAATCACGCGGGGCTTGCCCATGCGCTTGGCCAGCATGGCCTGGCCAATGGTGTTGTTGATCTTGTGGGCGCCGGTGTGGTTGAGGTCTTCGCGCTTCAGAAAAATCTGGGCGCCTCCCATCTCGCGGCTCATGCGCGCGGCGTGGTAGACCGGCGACGGGCGGCCCACAAAATGGGCCAGCTCCGACTTGAACTCGGCGATGAAGGCTTCGTCATGCTGGTACCTGGCGTAGGCGTCCTTCAGCTCATTGATGGCATGGGTGAGGGTTTCAGAGACAAAGCTGCCCCCGTACTTTCCAAAGTGACCGCTGAGGTCGGGTTGGGCGTAGTCAAACATTTATTTCATTCCTGCAAGGCGTTGGTCGGCGGCGCGCACGGCGGCGACAAACTGGTTGATTTTGGCGGCATCCTTGATGCCTTTCATGGGCTGGCCCTGGGCATCGACGGCTTCGACGCCCGAGCTGATGTCTACGGCCAGGCTGTTACAGCGCGGCCGGACCTGGGCGATGCCATCGCCCACGTTTGCTGAGTCGAGTCCACCACTCAAGACGAGCTGAGCGTTGACGCTTGGAGGAAGCAGTGACCAATTGAAGACCTTGCCGCCGCCGCCATAGCCGTCCACATGGGCGTCCAGCAGGATGGCGCGGGCGTTTGAATAATCGTGCGCGTATTTTACGAGGTCAAACTGCGCCGCGCCCTCGCCCAGCGGAATGCGCGCCGCACGCAGGTAAGGGCAGTTCGCTGCCAGTGCAGCCTGGGCGCAATCGGCCGGGCTCTCGTCCCCATGAAACTGCAGGGTGGCGCCAGGCACGCGTCGGCTGGTGTCCACAATGGTTTGCAGGCTGGCGTTGACGAAGAGCAGCACCGGTGTGACAAAGGGCGGCAGCAGGCGCGCCAACTCGGCACAGCGCTCGGCGCTGACATGGCGTGGGCTTTTGGGGTAGAGCACAAAGCCGACGGCGTCGACACCGGCGGCCACCGCGGCTTGCAGGTCCTCTTCTCGGGTGATGCCGCAGATCTTGATGCGGGTGCGGGTGCTGACGGAATTCATGGCAGGCCATCATACGCAGGTGTGCGATCTGGCATGCCCCACTGCGGGTCGTAGCGTGGGCCCAGGAAATACAGGCCGTCGGGCGAGAAAGTGGGGGCTGCGGCCCGCCGGTCGCGCGCGGCCAGCACCTCGGCCATCCATTGGGGAGGGCGCTTGCCCTGGCCGATCTGCACCAGGCAGCCCATGATGTTGCGGATCATGTGGTGCAGAAAGGCATTGGCCTCAAACTCCAGCCGCCAGTAGGCACCGCGCTTGTACAGGTCGATGGCCAGCATTTTCTTGATGGGTGTGATGGCCTGGCACTGGGCGGCGCGAAACGAGGTGAAGTCATGCTCGCCCAGCAGGATGTCGGCGGCTTCGCGCATGGCCTGCAGGTCCAGCGGCCTGAAGGTCCAGCCAACCCGGCCCGTCTCCACGCTGGGCCGCACCACCGACTCCAGCAGCACGTAGGCATAGCGGCGTGACAGCGCCGAAGCCCGGCAGTGGAATGCGGGTGGGGCCATTACCGCCCACTGCACGGCGATGTCCCGCGGCAGGTTCGCGTTGGTGCCGCGTATCCAGGCGTAGGGGTCACGCTCGCGATCGGTATCGAAGTGCACCACCTGCATCAGCGCATGCACACCGGCATCGGTGCGGCCGGCGCACAGGGTGGAGATGGGTTGCGAGGCAAAGGTCTGCAGGGCCTTTTCCAACTTGTCCTGCACGGTTTGGCCGGATGGCTGGCTTTGCCAGCCCTGGTAGGCCTGCCCGTTGTAGCTGACGCCCAGCGCAACTCTCACCGTGAACGACCCGCCCGCGCCAGCATGCCAAATGTCCCGGGCGCAGCCAGTCTTAGGCTAGGGCCGCCAGGGCGCGCTGGGCTTTTTCACGCAGTTCGCCAGTAGCCTCGGCCACCACTTCCTCGATCAGAGCGCGTGCGCCGTCCTGGTCACCGATGGAGACAAACTCTTCGGCCAGGGCCAGTTTGGTGGACAGCGAGCTCTCACCAAAGGACGAGTTTTCGTCTTCTTCCATGGCCACGGGCGCAGGCTTGGATTCGGGCCCGAGGTCCAGCGACAGGGAGCCCAGGTCAAACTGCAGCATGCCGTCCGGATCCGCAGGGGCGCTGGCTTGCGCCGGGGCCTCCTCGGCAGCCGCCTCTTCGGGCAAGGAGGCCATGCTGGGTTCGGGGCTGTCTTCACCCAGGTCCAGTGCATCGAGGTCCAGCGTCAGCGCGCTGGGCTCCGCGCCGCGGGAGGTGCCCAACATGTTGTCTTGCTCCTGCGGCGAGGGCATCATGTCCAGGTCACCCGGGGCTGAGATATCAAAGTCCAGGGTGGGCGGGATTTGGGGATCGGCTTGCGCGGCCACGGCCTGTGTGCTGTCGGCTGAAGCCGTCAGCGGAGCGATGCCCGAGGCCCGGGCCTCCTCTTCGGCAGAGAAGTCCAGATCCAGGTCCAGATCGGTGCCGCCACCTGGCAGTTCGCCCAGGCTGGACACGGGAATGGTGCTGTCGCCGTTGGGCGACAGGGCTGCCGCGTCGGAATGCTGCTCCAGGCTGGCGAACTTGCTGGCGCTGGCGCCACCGGGCTGGTAGAGCGGGTTGCTGGGGTCGATGGACAGGCCCAGCTCGCAGATGCGGGCCCATTCCGGGCTGTCGGCCCCGGTGATCTCGAAGGCTGCGTTGGCGCTGGCCTGGAAATTCACCAGGTCACGGCGCTTGGCATACACATCGAGCAATTTGCTGTGAATGGCCAGACGCTGCGGGTTGTGGCGCACGGCCTCTTTGAGGATTTCCTCGGCCTGCACATCGCGGCCATAGGCCAGGTAGACATCGGCCTCGGCCACCGGGTCCACATCATCGGCGGCGCCCATCTGACTGCTGTTGTAGGCCACCGAGGAGTTGGCGCTGGCGCCACTTTGCGCGGTATCTACCTTCTGGCCACCGCTGGCACCGAAGAAGGAGTCGGGCTGCAGGCGGCTCTCCAGGAAGGAACTGTCCACTTGCGCAGCCAGTTTCTTGCTTTGCTGGCGCCGGTAAAACGCGTATCCACCCAAGGCCAGCAAGAGACCGGCACCGGCCAGAGGCAGGGTGGGGTCTTCCATCAGGTCATCGATCAGGCTGGTTTCCTGCGCGGGTTCAGCCGTGGCCGGCGCGGCCAGTGTCGGCGTGGAGGCCATGGGCGCCGGAGCCGGCGGCGGTGCTACCGGTGCAGACACCAGCGGCGCGGGCGCCACAACCACGGGCGGCGCCGCTGTCACGTCCATCTTGGGCAAGGCAGGGGCCGAGGCCGCAGGCAAGGCCGCGGGAGCAGGGGCTGGCGTGGGCGCCGCGGCGGCCTTGGGGGCGCTGCTGGCGGTAGCGACACTGAGCTTCTTCAGGTCTTCAATATTTTTGGCCAGTTCGGCTGCACGGGCCGCGGCCTCTTTGTCGGCGCGCTCCTTGGCCAGTTTCTCCTCGTTGGCCTTGGCCTGCAGAGCGCCCTTGGACAGGGTGAGCTTGTCGCTGTTGGCGGTGCTGGGCTTCTTGTCATCCACTTTGGCCTGCACCGAGCCACTGGCCTTGCGGTTGCTGCCTTCCACCGCAGCCTGCGGTGCGTTGGCCGCCAAGTTGCGGCGGAACTCGTTGAAGTCTTTGCTCTGCGCGATCACGGTCTGCGTGGCTTCGGCAGCAGGAATGGCCCGCGCCTGCTCGGCGGAGGGCAGGTCCACCACGGCGCCGGCCCGCAGGCGATTGAGATTGCCCTTGTTGAAGGCATCCGGGTTGGCGCGCAACAGGGCCACCAGCATCTGGTCCAAGGACACATCAGCGGCCTTGTTGCCAAGGGCCAGTTTGCTGGCCGAGTCGCCAGGCTGCACCGTGACGCGCTGGCCGCCTTCGGCAGCGGCCGCCTTGGGTGCTGCTGCCGGCTTGTTGGCCGGGCTGGCTGCCTCTGGGGCCTGGCGTGCAGGCGCCACTTTGGCAGGCGTGGAGGCAGGTGCTGCGGTGCTGGTCTGGGGCAGGGTGGGGGCGACTGCGCTTTGCTTGAGCGAAGGCGGGTCGAACAGCATGGTGTAGTCGCGCACGATGCGCCCGGATGACCAACTGGCCTCCAGAATCAAATCTACAAACGGTTCGCTGATGGTGCGCTCGCTGCTCAAGCGAATGAATGAACGGCCGTCGGAGCGGCGCGCCAAAGTGGCTTGCAGGCCTGCCATGGCCGGGTTGTATTCCAGGCCGGCGGCGGCAAAGTCAGCGGGGGAGGCGGCGTTGGCCTTGAGGGAAGCAGCCTCTTCGGCCGTGATATTGGGAACCTCGATCTCGGCCCGCAGGGGTTCGCCCAAAGCCGACTGCACACTGATGCGGCCCAATGAGAGCGCAAACGCTGGACCACTGGCCATGCCCCATAGCGCCAGGGCCGCCGCCGCAATTGCGGTCCTCTGCCAACGTTGTGACTTTGCTATCAATTTATTAGCCTCCGGTGTTCAGGCGAGCTGCGGCTGCGGCTCCGGGGTGAGACTTTCGGCCTGAATCTAAAAACGTAAAAAGTACCATAACATCAATATCTTAGACTGACAAGCTAATGAATAGCTTAAGTTTGATGCCGGTACTTTGATTGCCAGCCGCCTGCGCTGTGGCTGGTGCCAGCAGACAACGCCCGCCTTTTGCCAGAAGGCGGGCAGCGGTCATCAGGCCTGCAGCAGAATGCGCAGCATGCGGCGCAGCGGCTCGGCCGCGCCCCAGAGCAACTGGTCGCCAATGGTGAAGGCGCCCACATAGTCCGCTCCCATGGCCAGCTTGCGGATGCGGCCCACGGGAATGGTCATGGTGCCGGTCACGGCCACCGGCGTGAGGTCCTTGATGGTGGCTTCACGGGTGTTGGGCACCACTTTCACCCACTGGTTGTCGGCGGCAATCATGGCTTCGATATCGGCCACGGGCACGTCCTTCTTGAGCTTGAAGGTCAGGGCCTGGCTGTGACAGCGCATGGCGCCTACGCGCACGCAGAAGCCGTCCACCGGCGTGGCCACCGAGCCAAAGTCTTCGCCCTGGCCCAGGATCTTGTTGGTCTCGGCCATGCCCTTCCATTCTTCCTTGGACATGCCGTTGCCCAGGTCCTTGTCGATCCAGGGGATCAGCGAGCCACCCAGGGGCACGCCGAAGTTGGCAGTCTCGGCTCCCGTCAGGGCGCGTTGCTTGGCGATCACCTTGCGGTCGATCTCCAGGATGGCGCTCTTGGGGTCGTCCAGCATGGCTTTGACTTCGGCGTTGAGCGTGCCGTACTGGGTCAGCAACTCACGCATGTGCTGGGCACCGCCGCCCGATGCCGCCTGGTAGGTCTGGGTGCTCATCCATTCCACCAGACCGGCCTTGTACAGGGCACCCACACCCATCAGCATGCAGCTCACGGTGCAGTTGCCGCCGATCCAGTTCTTGCCGCCCTTGGCCAGCGAGGCCTGGATGACAGACATGTTCACCGGGTCCAGGATGATGACCGCGTCTTTTTCCATGCGCAGGGTGGAGGCCGCATCGATCCAGTGGCCATTCCAGCCGGCAGCGCGCAGCTTGGGGAACACTGCGGTGGTGTAGTCGCCGCCCTGGGCGCTGATGATGATGTCGCAGCGCTTGAGCGCGTCGATGTTGTAGGCGTCTTGCAGCGTGGTCTCGTTCTTGGCCTGCTCGGGGGCTTTGCCGCCGGCATTGGAAGTCGAGAAGAACACAGGTTCGATCAGGCCGAAGTCGCCCTCTGCCTGCATGCGGTCCATGAGGACCGAACCCACCATGCCACGCCAGCCAACCAGGCCGACCAGATTTCCAATTTTCATGATTAAAGCCCTTTCAGATTATCGAAATAAAGATTTCATCTGCCCGGCTCGTCAGGCCGGTAGGGGCGCGACGAACCGGGCTGTGTCAGCCGGTAATTTTCTTGGTCACAATGGAACCCGCCGCTGCAAGGCGCACGCAAGCCTTGGCCATCACGGAGTGAATCCGGGTTGAGCGTGGGGCTTGAGGGAATTGCATGGCGGCTATTGTAAGGCCTAGGCTTACAGGGCCCGGACGACGGCGTCGCCCATCTCCACGGTGGAGACTTTTTGCGTGCCTTCGCTGTAGATGTCAGCGGTGCGCAGTCCTTGCTGCAAGACCTTTTGCACGGCTGCTTCGATGCGCTGGGCTGCGGCCTCCTGGTTCAGGCTGAAGCGCAGCATCATGGCTGCACTCAGGATGGTGGCCAGGGGGTTGGCAATACCCTTGCCGGCGATGTCAGGGGCACTGCCGTGGCTGGGCTCGTACAGGCCCTGGTTCTTGCTGTTCAGGCTGGCCGAGGGCAGCATGCCAATCGAGCCCGTCAGCATCGATGCCTCGTCCGAGAGGATGTCGCCAAACATATTGCCGGTGACCAGAACGTCAAATTTCTTGGGCGCCTTGACCAGCTGCATGGCAGCGTTGTCTACCAGCATGTGGTCCAGCTCTATGTCCGGATATTGCTGGCCGACCTCGACCATCACGTCCTTCCACAGCTGCGAGGTCTCCAGCACATTGTTCTTGTCCACGCTGGTGACGCGCTTGTTGCGTTTGCGTGCAGCCTGGAAGGCCACATGGGCGATGCGCTCGATCTCCGGGCGGCTGTAGCGCATGGTGTCAAAGGCTTCCTCGGCGCCCGGGAAATGGCCGTCCGTGGCCACGCGGCGACCGCGCGGCTGGCCGAAGTAGATGTCACCGGTGAGCTCGCGGATGATGAGGATGTCCAGGCCCGCGATCAGCTCGGGCTTGAGGCTGGAGGCATTGACCAGCTGCTCATAGCAGATGGCGGGGCGGAAGTTGGCAAACAGCCCGAGGTTCTTGCGCAGGCCCAGGATGGCCTGCTCAGGGCGCAGGGGGCGGTCCAGCTTGTCGTATTTCCAGTCGCCCACGGCACCGAAGAGCACGGCGTCTGCCGCCATGGCCAGCTTCAGCGTGGATTCGGGCAGGGGGTGGCCGTGGGCCTCGTAGGCGGCACCACCCACCAGGGCAGTTTCCATTTCAAAGGAGAGGTCCAGCGCCTTGAGCACCTTGACCGCCTCGGCCACGATTTCGGTGCCGATGCCGTCACCGGGAAGAATTGCGATTTTCATAAGAGAAATAAATAAATAAGTTTCTAAATCAAAAGCCACGAGGCCAATGGAACAAATAGATAACCAACTGGCCGGCGCACGTGCCCCATACCAAGGGCACCGTGGATCTGGCTTGGCCAGTCCACCGGTGCCGTCCCCCTGGGGGGAGACAGCATGGCGACACGCAGTGCGCCATGCTGACAGGGGGGCTTCACATTGTTTTATTCAGCCAAGGTTTTGTCGCCAGGCGCTCTGCCTCAAAGTACTTGATCTTGTCGGCATGGCGCAGGGTCAGGCCGATGTCGTCAAAGCCGTTGAGCAGGCAGTAGCGGCGAAAGGCCTGCACCTCAAAAGGCAGCTCCTCGCCCTGGGGCTTGACCACCACCTGGCGCTCGAGGTCAATCGTCAGGCTGTAGCCGGGAAAGGCAAGGGCCTCGTTGAACAACTGGTCGACCTGGGCGTCGCTCAACACGATGGGCAGGAGGCCGTTCTTGAAGCTGTTGTTGAAGAAGATGTCGGCATAGCTGGGCGCGATGATGGCCCGAAAGCCAAACTGGTCCAGTGCCCAGGGCGCGTGTTCGCGCGAGGAGCCGCAGCCAAAGTTCTTGCGCGCCAGCAGCACCGAGGCGCCCGCATAGCGCGGCTGGTTCAGCACGAAGTCGGGGTTGGGGCGGCGAGCGGCCGGGTCCTGGCCGGGAAAGCCCGCATCCAGGTAGCGCCATTCATCAAACAGGTTGGGGCCGAATCCGGTCTTGCGGATGGACTTCAGAAACTGTTTGGGGATGATGGCATCGGTGTCCACGTTCTCGCGGTCCATGGGGGCTACCAGCCCGGTGTGCACGGTGAAGTTTTTCATTTCTGTACTGCGCCTTCAATTTTTTCGCCGGCCTTCTTCAGGTCTGCGCCT
>Ga0228700_1002150_pt1 | contig 10861 bp, 11 predicted proteins | sample McNCre317_Aug_MG_FD_178019 | JGI IMG/M metagenome (GOLD analysis project Ga0228700, IMG submission 178019) | Freshwater microbial communities from McNutts Creek, Athens, Georgia, United States - 3-17_Aug_MG | ecosystem: Environmental > Aquatic > Freshwater > Creek | place: USA: Georgia...
AGCAGGTCTTCCAGTACGGCCCGTTTGTGATGAACACTAAGGAGGGCGTACTTCAGGCAATGGAGGACTTCAGCCACGGTCGCTTTGGTCAGATTCCACCGAACGCGCTCCAGCCATTCCGGGGCTAGTTCCCTAAGCCTAAAACCCACGGATGGTTAGACTGTCGCCATGACCTCATCGACGAGTCTGATCAGAAATCGCCACTTCCGCTGGCTTTGGCTTGGCCAAACCGTGAGCGTATTTGGCGACCAGTTTTCAAACCTGGCCTTACCGGTCCTGGCCGTCACCACACTCGGTGCCACTAGCCAGCAGATGGGCTACCTCGGTGCCGCCTCCACCGCCAGCTGGCTGCTGGTTGGTCTGGTTGCTGGCGCCTGGGTTGACCGCCTAATCAAACGTCAGGTGATGCTGGTTGCCGACCTAGTTCGCTTCGCGGCTCTACTTGCCATCCCGCTGCTTTGGATGACTCACCAGCTGCAGATTTGGCACCTTTTCGTGGTTGGCGGAGTCATCGGTCTGGCATCGGTGTTTTTCGGCGTTGCCTCGCAGAGCTTCATCCCAGTGCTGCTGCCCAAGGATCAGATTGGCGTGGGTAACTCCGCGCTTGAGACTTCGGGAAGCGTGTCCGGTGTGGCCGGGCCCTCTTTGGTGGGCTTCCTGCTTGGGGTGCTCAGCGCTCCGGTCCTCATTCTCTTCGATGCCGTGAGTTTTGCATTTAGCGCCCTGACCCTCGGGTTGATTCGCGACTCCGAACTCAAAAAGCCGGTGGAGGCAAGACGGCCGCTTCGCGTTGAGATCGCCGAGGGGCTGGCTTTTGTGCGCAAGCAGGAGATTATCCGCACCATTGCGCTGACCACCGGAACCGGAAACTTCTTCTCAAATGTGGCGATGGTGCTTTTCCCGCTCTACTTCCTCAAGGAGCTGGGATTCACCCCCGGGCAGTTTGGTCTGATCATGTCGGCGGGTGCGGTGGGTGGACTCATCGGTGCCGCCAGTGCCGGAAAACTCATGCAGCGGTTTGGAGAGGGAAACGTAACCGTTGCCAGCGCGGTGCTCTACGGGTTCACCACGCTCTGCATCCCGGCTGCTTCACTGCTACCACACGAAGCCCAACTGCCATTTCTGATGGCCACCGAGCTGTGCAACTCGATTTTGGTGCTCGCCTACAACATCACCCAGGTTTCGGCTCGGCAGCGAATCTGCCCACCGGAACTGCTGGGTCGCATGAACGCCAGCATCCGCTTCTTCATATGGGGAGTGATGCCCATTGGTTCGCTACTCGGCGGATGGATCGCAGCCATCATCGGTGTCATTCCAACCATGTGGATTGGGTGTGCCGGTGTGCTGGCTTCCTCGGTGTTTGTGCTGAACTCGCCGCTGCGCGGCATGAAGCGGCTGCCGGAAGCCAACCAGTAGCGGTTAGTTGCGCTCAGTGTCCGCTAGTACCGGTTAGTCGCGGAACCGACCGGAATCCCGAGGACTCAGGTTAGGCCTTGGCGTCGATCTCGGCGATGAGGGCCTCAACCTTGGCGCGAATCTCGTCGCGGATTGGGCGCACGTCTTCAACGCCCTTGCCGGCTGGGTCGTTCAGCGGCCAGTCGAGGTACTGCTTGCCTGGGAAGTAAGGGCAGGTGTCGCCGCAACCCATGGTGATCACGTAGTCCGATTCCTTGACGGCCTCGGTAGTGAGCACCTTTGGGGTGTTGTTGGCAATGTCGATTCCCTCTTCGGCCATGGCTGCTACGGCGGAGGGGTTCACCTCGTTCTTAGGCTCGGTTCCGGCGGAGAGAACCTGAACGCGATCGCCCGCGAGGCTCTGCAGGTAGCCGGCGGCCATCTGCGAGCGACCGGCGTTGTGAACGCAGACAAAAAGCACGGTTGCCTTGAAGTTGGACATTTTCTCTCCTTCGTTGTGTTCACTTTATTGCCCGCGGTCAAACTTCAGGTGAACGCCCGAGAGTCACATTAACTGCCAAACGCCACCGCGAGATAAGGAGAGAACGCGGTGGCGTTTTTGGACGGGGAATCCCGGATTGGTGCTTAGGAGAGGTTGAGAACGTAATCCTGCGAAGCGGTCATAGCGGAGAGTTCCTCGTTCATGGCCAGATCCTTGTTGCGCTTACCCAGGCCGAAGGCGGACAGCGCCTGCCAGATGGTGAATCCCTCAACAAACATGCTGAGGAACCCCAGCGGCTCAAACCAGTTACCAATGTCACCCATGGCCCCGGGCATTCCAATCGCTCTGTTGACAATGAAGCCCAAAAGCACCGATGCACCCAGTCCGGCGGCTGCCAGGAAATCGATTGGCTTTGCGTTGCGCACAATGCGCTCGATTAGAGCAACCGCGGCGGCAATCATTCCCATGTAGGCCCAGGCCAGGTATGGGGTCTCGGTGAACTTACCGGGCAGGTCCATCAGGTGGATGGCGGCGATACCTGCAAGGCCAACAATGGTGGCAAACTTGCGGGCGGTCAGCTGGTGTTGAAGATCCTGGTTTAGTGTCATTTTTGCTCCTCGGTGCTTGAAATCAGGTGGGCTTGAGTTCTGATTCAAAGTTAAATGAACCGTTTTGAAGCACTCCGGTTCTTAAGGTTTCTCTGTGGAGGAATGCAGACTATTCACAGCCCGCGGTTAGGCTCTTCACATGAAGAGTTGGCTCAACCGAAACGTCTGGACCCTTTCCTGGGTCAGCTTCCTGCAGGATGCCGCGAGTGAGCTGCTCTACCCGATCATGCCGGTGCTCCTGACATCGGTGCTTCACGCTCCGGCAGCTGTGGTTGGCATGATCGAGGGTTTAGCGGAGGGCGTTGCAGCCACGATGAAGTTGGCCAGCAGCTGGGTCAATCGCTACCTGCCGCGCAAAGTCGCGGTATTCGTGGGTTACGGCCTCGCCGGTGTGGGCAAGGTAATCATCGCGGCCGCTGGAACCTGGCCCATCGTCCTGGTAGGACGCCTGACCGACCGCGTGGGCAAGGGAATGCGCTCGGCCCCGCGCGATGCCCTGCTGCTGCTTGGCACCGATAAAGCCCACCGCGGCAAGGTGGTTGGCTTCCACCGAACCGCCGACACCCTGGGTGCCGTGCTCGGGCCAATCTTGGCGCTGGGACTCCTGGCGGCCTTCAACAATGACATCCGCCCGGTCCTCTGGTTTGCCGCCATTCCCGCAACCTTCGCCACCCTGCTGGTGCTCGCGGTCAAGGACAACGAACCTCGAACCGGCCGGCGCAAGCCCACCGCTGCCTCCGCCACCGATGCTTCCGCGACCGATGCCAGCACTGCCCAGCCTGCCCAAACTCACGAACCGCTGTCCACCCGCCTGAAGGTGGTGCTTGGTGTGATCTCCGGTTTTGCCTTCATGAACTTCCCCGATGCCCTCCTGCTACTGCACGTGTCGCAGATTGGGTTCAGCCTGAGTGCGGTGGTTGGCGCCTACCTGCTTTACAACATCTCTTACGCGGCTCTGAATTTCCCGTTCGGCTGGCTCTCCGACAAGCTGCGTCCGAGTGGGATCTACGCCCTCGGACTCGTCTGTTTTGCCGCCGCCTACGGTGGAATGAGCCTCACCAAAGACCACGGCATCACTCTGTTCTTGATTGTGGTTTACGGCGGATTCGCCGCAGCCAACGACACCGTTGGTAAGTCCTGGGTTTCCAAGCTGGCGCCCGAATCGAGACAGCTCTGGGCGCAGTCACTGCTCCAGGGTTTTTCGGGATTCGGAGTGCTTGCCGCCGGGCTTTGGGCCGGTGCGCTCTGGACCATCGGTGCCGGTACCGGCAGCCTGCCGCTGCTGATTTCCGGGGTTGCCGCTCTGGCGGTGGCCTCCGTTCTAGTTCTAATGGGTCGCGACTAGTGGCCAGCTGGGACGACCTCGCTCGGCTCGCGGCGGAGCTCCCGGGAACCCAACTTGCCGCCGACCACAAGGTGACTTGCGCGGGCCAAACTCTGGCCTGGGAGCGCCCTTACACCAAGGCGGACATAAAGCGCGAGACCAGCATAGGTGCGGAAATTTACCCGGGCGAGATTCTGGCGGTGCACACCCCGGATACCGAGACTGCGCGGGCGTACGTTCAAATGGAGCCCGCGAAGTATTTCCTCACCCAACACTTCGCCAACTACCCGGCAGTGCTCTGCAAGCTTGAGGCCCTGGCCGACGAAGACCTGCGCGAGCTGCTTTTTGAAGCACGTTTAAGCGTGGTTAGCGACAAGGGTCTAGGCTGAGGCCAAGGGAGTAAACATGAGCAGCATCTCGTTCCAAAACCTGGTCAAGACCTACCGTGACGTAACCGCGGTGGATGGCCTGAGTGCAAACATCGAGGCTGGTCGAATCACCGGCTTCCTCGGCCCAAACGGTGCCGGAAAGTCCACCGCGCTCCGGTGCCTGCTTGGACTGGCCTCGCCCACCAGCGGGGTTGCGCTGATTGAGGGCAAGCCCTACAGCCACCTCGATGCCCCGCTAAAGAAGGTCGGCGCAGTTCTCGATAGCTCGGGCTTCAACGGAGCACTGACCGCCGGTCAAAACCTGCGGGTCATCTGTGCCGCCGCCGGCATTTCCACCGATGCAATCCCCCGCCTCCTCAAGCTAGTGGAGCTGGATCACGCGGCACGCAAGCGCACCCGAGGCTACTCGCTGGGAATGAAGCAGCGGCTTTCGCTGGCCGCGGCACTCCTGGGCAATCCAGATATTCTCGTTCTCGATGAGCCGGCCAACGGACTCGACCCAATTGGTATCGCCTGGCTTCGTGATTTCCTCCGCAACCTGGCATCGGAGGGTAAGACTGTTTTGGTTTCATCCCACCAGTTGGCGGAGATGCAGCACACCGTGGACGATGTCATCATCATCAATCACGGCAAACTGATTGCGGCCGGACCCATTGCTGAAGTTACCCAGGGGCAGACCCTGGAGGAGGCGTTCATGCGCCTGATTGGAGTTGCCAAGTGAAACTTCTGAAGTCTGAGTTTCTGAAGCTGGCCTATCAGCGCCGAACCTGGGGTCTATTGGCCTCGGCAATCTTCTTGGCTGTACTAGCCACCGCGTTTTCGCCCTATGCCATCGCCAAGTTGGCCAAGGAAATGCCAATGGCTCTCAGCAGCCCCGATGTAATCGACGGCATCTACGCCAAGGCGCTGGGTGCCTACATTCTCACTTTGATTCTTGGCATTGTCATCATGTCGAGCGAGTTCCACCACCACACCGCCATAGCCACCTTCTTGGTTGAGCCCAAGCGCAGCCGAGTTCTCACCGCCAAGCTAATCACCGCGGCGGTTTGGGGCGCCGGCTTCAACCTAATAGCCACCGCAGTTGGCATGGCAAGCGGAGCCTTCGCGCTCACGCTCTTCAAGAATGTAGGAACCCCGCACAGTTACATCTTCGTCAACTACCCGCTGGCCGCCGTGGTCATCGGTGCAGTACTTGCCGTGGTTGGGGTTGGCATCGGAACCCTCATTCGCAACCAGAATGGTGCCGTTGCGGTTGGTCTGGTTTGGTTCCTGATTGTTGACAGGATTCTCGCGGTGATTTGGACCGAGGCCGGGAAGTACCTGCCTAGCGGACTGATCACGGCCATGATGACCCTGCACCTCAATGTGAAAGACCGAACCACCGGTTTTGGAATCAACACCGCCGACTACCTCGACCCGCTGCCGGCGGCAGGCCTGCTCCTGGTTTACGCGCTGGTGTTCGCCGCGATTAGCATTGCAACCACCCTGCGTCGCGACATCGACTAATTAGCTAGCTGCTAAAAGTAGCCCTGGCGGTCTAGCTCGTCATCCTCGTTGTAGCGCTCTCGGCGCATCGGTGGGAAGCAGGCAACAATTAGGGCAACCGCGCCCATGGCGGTTGGAACCCAACCAACCTGATCCAGTTGGAAATACATAAAGAGTCCCAGCGCGATGGTGGAGATGCTCATGATGAAGGCGAAACTGCGGTTACCGCGGCCAAACAGGGTGAGCAAGCTGATGACGATGGAGCCGGCGCCCAGGGCGAGGAATGAGAGCAGGGTGAAGAACACCATCTGCTGCTGAGGAGTGACCAACATTAGGCACCTACCTCGGTGGGCACCGATGACATTCCCGCCGACGACGGTTCATCATCGGTGTAGTCCGCGGTGTTTAGATCCTTCACCGACTTGCGGGTGGAGAGAATCAGGCTGGCCAGGAGAACTGCACCGGCAATCAGCGGGTACATGACTCGCACGCCCAGGGCGTCAACTCCCCAGCCAACCAGGCCCATGCTGATCATCGGGCCGCCGGTCCAGATCGTTGCCTCAAGGCTGAATACTCGGCCGCGCTGGTTTGCCGGAATCTTTCGTTGAACAACAACGTTCACCAGAGGAGGCAGCGGACCCCAGGCTAAGCCAAGGATGGCGCCACAAACGAACATAACCCAGGTTGGCGGCAGCATGGCCATTGGAATCATGGCACCGGCAACCAGAAGGATGGCCCAGCGCATGATTGCCGCATAGGAGAGGCGACGGGCAATGCGCTCAAACAGGAACGAGCCCACCATGGTGAAGATGGCCATGTCGAAAAGTAGGAAACCCATCGATTTGGCGTCGTGGATGCTGGAGTAGTAGTTGGGCAGCACCACCATCTCGGTTGGCAGGTAAACGGTTGCCAGCACGGCAAAAGTAAGCAGCAGGATAAGCACCGATGGCACTCGCGCAACCGTTTTGAAACCGGTGAGGATGTAGCCGAGAACGCCCACCTTCTCCTCGTTTTCGCCCTGCGCCTCGTGGTGTTCGTGCACCAGAATGGCGGTGGCAATCAAACCGGCCACCAGTTCGAAACCGGCCACAACATAGAAGGTGTTGAACGTTCCCAGGGCACCAATAAGCACCGATGCCAGTGCCGGACCAATTGCGAAACCGCCGGCTGCGATGGATTCGTGCAACCCGTTTGCTTTTTCGAGCGAGATTTCCGAACCCGCCACAACGTCCGGAAGAAGCGCCTTGCGCGCCGACATCGGACCGTTGCCGATCATGCCTCGAAGCATTGCGAGCAGTATTAGCACCGGCACGTTCATGCCACCGAACATGGCGATTAGCGGGAACGAGAGCGAGCTTGCGATCACCACAAACTGCATGATTATGGCCATGCGGCGGCGACCGAATCTGTCGATGGCCGAACCCATCAGCGGGGAAAGCAGCAGGCCCGGAATGTTACTCAGCGAGATCATGATGCCGGCGGTCAGCGAGGAGTGGGCCAGGTTAACCGCGGTCCAAGGCAGCAGCATAAACACCATTGAGCCGCCAAGGATGCCAACGAAAGAGGCGGCCTCAAGCAAGATAAAGGCGACCTTCGAACCACTTCGGGCGTTTTGTCCAAACCTTTGACTCACCCCCATAGCCTACGCCAAGAGGGTTGCCAGTGACACGGTTTAAAACCGTTCAACTGTAAGGGTTTACAAGGGTATTTGGGCTGTCGCTTCCCTAGACTGAAGCAATGAGCTCAAACACCGATGCCCTCAGCCCGGCACAGATCAAAAACTGGCACCGAAGCAATGTGGTTCTCTTCGTATTCATGGGTGCTTCCTGGTCGGCACTGTTGACGAGAATGCCTCTGGTCAAGGCAGACCTCGGAGTTTCCGCCAGCCAGCTCGGGCTGATCCTGCTCGGTACCGGCGTTGGCTCCATCATCGGGCTCAACCTGGTGGGCCGCATGATTGCCCGCTGGGGAACCAAGCGTTGGATCCTCACTTTCTACCCGGCGTTGGCGATTGTTGTGATTATCAACAGCATGCTCATTGAGTCCCACTCCACAGTTCCCTACATAATCCTTGCCTTCTTCATGGGCGGAATGATGGGCATCACCGATGTCTCGGTAAACGTGGATGGTACCGCCCTGGAGAAGGCCGTTGGCAAAACTCTGATGCCTCGAATGCACGCCGGCTACTCGGTGGGCACCCTGGCCGGTTCGGGCTGGGGCGCGTTGGCCGCCGCCGGCAATTTCAGCCTGCTCTGGACAGTCCTGCCCCTAGCGCTGATGGCCGCGATACTTCCATTCCTGCTCGCCCGTCACTTGCCCGCCGGCATCGGTGTTGAAGCTGCCGAAGAAACCCACACCGATGGCACCCCGAAACCTGCCCACTGGTTTAGCTTCGTGCTGGTTCTGTTTGGCCTTGGAATCCTCGGAATCACTCTCGCCGAGGGTGGCGCGGGAGACTGGATGGCGCTCGGTTTCACTCAGGGATATCACGCTTCGGCTCCAAATGCCGGATTTGGCTTCACCCTGTTCTTTCTGGGCATGGTTCTGGTTCGCTTCTACGGTGGCGCCTTGGCCGACCAGATTGGCAAGGGTCGCGCGCTACAGCTGTTCGCGGCCATCGGTGTGGCGGGTGTGCTGATGGTTATTTTTGGGGCGCCAAACCTGATTGTTGGTTGGATTGGCGCTGCCCTTTGGGGCGCAGGCGTTGCCCTTGGCTTCCCGCTGTTCCTTTCGGCGGCGGGTGAGGGGGAAAACTCCGCAAAGCGGGTTGGCTTTGTGGCCACCTGGGGATACGGGGCATTCCTTGCCGGTCCTCCGCTCCTTGGGTTGCTAGCCGATCAACTGGGCATGTTGAACATGTTTTTCGTGATTGGCGCGTTCCTTCTCGTAGCCCTACTGGTGGCTGGAGCAGCCGGAAACAAGCGGGCCTAGACTAACCACATGAGCATCCCTGCGGACACCGGTTCAATTGAGCTGCCGGCCAGTTCAAAGGGTGCGTTCCGTGCCCTGAAGCACCGCAACTTCCGGCTCCTTTTCACCGCGAATGCCATCAGCAACATTGGCGGCTGGGCGCAACGCATTGCGCAAGACTGGCTGGTGCTGCAGCTCACTCACCAAAACGCGCAAGACCTTGGAATAGTTACCGCCCTCCAGTTCCTGCCCACCGTTTTTGTGAGTGCCTGGGCCGGCCTGCTCGCCGACCGCTTCTCCAAGCGAATTCTTGTCATTTACACCAACCTGGGTGCGGGCCTCACCTCGGGCCTCTTGGGTTGGCTCATTCTCACCAACCAGGTGCAGCTCTGGCACGTTTACGTCCTGGCCTTTGTGCTCGGTATTTTTACGGCCATCGATGCCCCCATTCGGCAATCCTTCAATTCCGAAATAGTTGGAACTGCCGACGTTGGCAGCGCAATCAGCCTGAACTCAGCCAACTTCAATGTGGGCCGCTTGGTTGGCCCTGCCGTGAGCGGATTCCTGATTCAGGCCTTCGGAACCGGTCCCTCGTTTGTGATCAACGCGGTTTCCTACCTCGGCGTGATCTTCGCCCTGATGGCCATGCGCAAGCGCGAGCTTTTTGTAACTCCGCCGGTGGCCAAGGGCAGCCAAATTCGCGAGGCGTTTTGGTATCTGCTGGAACGTCCCAACCTGCTTTGGCTGATGGCGGCGGTGTTCACCACGGCCACCTTCGGTCTCAACTTCCAGATCTTCATCGCGGTGATGGCAACTAAGGAGTTCCACAAGCAGGCTGGCGACTTCGGTATTCTCGGCACTGCCCTGGCCATCGGCACGCTTTCTGGGGCGCTCATTTCGGCTAGGCTCGAACGCTACCGTCTGCCGCGAAACATCATGCTCACCATGTCGGTGTTTGGAGTGGCGCTTTCGCTGCTTTCGTTTGCACCAAATTATTTGTCATTCGGCATCATGCTGCCGTTCTGCGGGGTGCTCGCACTGATCGCTCTGATCAGCTCAAACTCTTATGTTCAAACCCACACCGATGCATCTCTGCGCGGCAGAGTCATGGGCATCTACCTGCTTATCTTTATGGGTGGGACGCCCATCGGTTCCACACTGTTGGGAATTTACGCGCAGCAGGCCGGTGTCCGCTCAACCATGCTGCTGTGCGGCATAGTCACCGTGGTGACTCCCCTGATATTCCTTTGGCTACTGAACCGAAATCGAGACGGTTCCCGAACTCGACGCGCCGTAATATCCTGAGCCCGCAAAGGTAGCCTTCACGGCCTTCGTTCCAGAGGTTTGCCAGGCGTAGGAGAGCGTTGCAACTCCTGAGGTGTTTGTGGTTGCGGTACCAATCTGCCCGGATCCGTCACTGAAGACAATCGTTAGCCCCGAAACCTTCACCGAGAGTGTGCCCGTGAGGGTTATTGCCGTGCCCTTGGTGGTTGATGTCGTGCTTGCCTTCAGGGTCAGTGAAGTTGACTGAATCGACGTAATGGCAACCGCCGGCGAGGTTGATCCGGCGTAGGTTCCCGACGCTGCCATGCTCGCGCTAACCGAGTGTGAGCCAGCGGAGAAGGTCTTCTTAAGGGTGGCCACACCGGTTGCTGAAGTTACCGCAGTGGCAATCGCGGTGGTGCCGTCGTAGAAGGTCACCGATGCTCCCGACACCGCCGGACTAGAAGTAGCGGTTAGGGTCACAGTTGTTGTGGTGGTCACCGAAGTACCCGAGGCCGATAGCGCAAGGCTGGTTGGGGTTGACGCCACCACGGTTAGCGTTCCCTTTGCCTGAACTACTGTGCCAACGGCATCGGTGATTGAGTAGTCATAGGGGTAGGTACCGGTTGCCGAGGCAACTCCGATGATTCGACCGTCATTGGCGATGAACATTCCATTTGGAAAGGCGGTGTTTGTCACCACCGAATAGGGGAACGCACCGCCGGTGGCGATTCGGGTGGTGATAGTTGCCGACGGGATGGTGGTTATGGCCGTGGTTCCGGCCAGGGCCGAGCCCATCGAACACCAGGCGTTTAGGTTGCTCCAGGTGCCCTGCATGGCGAAGGTACCGGTAGTGGTGGTGATGTTTCCGCCATTACGACTGTCCGCGGTGTTGGTCCAGGAGCACTTGTCGCCGTTTTCGTAGCCACTGGAATCCCAATAGCCGCCGGTGGTGGACGCTGGCCACTGATCGGTGACGGTCTCC
>Ga0228700_1002151_pt1 | contig 10858 bp, 8 predicted proteins | sample McNCre317_Aug_MG_FD_178019 | JGI IMG/M metagenome (GOLD analysis project Ga0228700, IMG submission 178019) | Freshwater microbial communities from McNutts Creek, Athens, Georgia, United States - 3-17_Aug_MG | ecosystem: Environmental > Aquatic > Freshwater > Creek | place: USA: Georgia...
CACGAGCAGCGCCTCGACCTTCGGGCCAAAAGCAGGCGAGGCGGGCCGCAGCAGATCGTCACCCAGGGTGCTCATGTTCAGGGTGCGTGGGCGGCGCTCGCCCAGCAGGTCTGGTCGCTGCAGCTGCGCCCGGCGCACCGGGAAATGCCCCGAACTCGACAGCAGCAGGCCGCCGGCACGGTGCCGCCAGGCCCCTGTGAGCGCAGGCAGGCAGGCGATCGCCCGCACCGCGTTGCCGCCGCCGCGCACACGTTGCATGCCGTAGTTCAGGCGGATGGCGGCGGGCGTGGTGGTGCCCCAGTCACGCGCCAGGCGGCGAATCTGCTCGGCAGGCACGCCGCAAACCTCGGCGGCGCGTTCGGGGGGCCACTGCAAGGCACGCGCGCGCAGCGCCTCCCAGCCCAGGGTGTGGCGATCGATGTAGTCCTGATCGAGCCAGCCCTGCACGATCAGTTCGTGCATCAGCGCCAGTGCCAGCGCGGCATCGGTGCCGGGCAGCAGTGCGATGTGCTCATGGCATTTGTCGGCGGTTTCACTGCGGCGCGGGTCGATGCACACCAGCCGCGCGCCGCGCCGCTTGGCTTCCTGCGCAATCCGCCAGAAATGCAGGTTGCTGCCGATCGCGTTGCTGCCCCAGATGACGATGAGTTTCGACTCGGCAAAGTGCTGCACCTTCATGCCCACCTTGTTGCCCAGCGTCTGTGTGAGCGCTTCGGCCCCGGCCGAAGCACAGATGGTGCGGTCCAGCAGCGAAGCCCCCAGCCGGTGGAAGAACCGTGCCGACATCGACTCCCCCTGCACCAGCCCCATGGTGCCGGCATAGCTGTAGGGCAGGATGGCCTGGGGATCGCGCGCGGCAATGCTTTGCAGGCGCTGCGCAATGTCATCCAGCGCCTCGTCCCAGCCCACCGGTTCGAAGCGGCCCGAGCCCTTGGGGCCGACGCGCCGCATGGGCGTGAGGATGCGCTCGGGGTGGTAAGTGCGCTCGGTGTAACGCGAGACCTTGGTGCACAGCACGCCGTCGGTCATGGGGTGCGCGGGGTTGCCTTGCACCCGGGTGGCGCGGCCGTTCTCCACGGTGGTCAGCAGGGCGCAGGTGTCGGGGCAATCGTGCGGGCAGGCGCCACGCACCACGGATACAGTGGCTTCGGTCATACGGCCATTGTGGCGCACAAGGCTGGCTGTGGCGAAGTCAGTGGCCAGCCACACACTGCCCCACGGCAGCATCCCCCCGCTGCCAGCACGGTGTGGCCGTGGCCGGGTCGTGCGCAGGAATGCCATCCATGCCGATGCGCACCGCCTGCGTCTGAAACCCCAACGCCCCCTGCCGGTCAAACACCATGCGCAACAGCCAGGCCTGGCGCTGCGCGTCGTTATCGGTCTCCTTCATCACAAAATTGCCCACACTGTAGACAATAGGTTTGCCTTTGTAGTGCTCGATGTCCTGTGTCACATGCGGATGTCCACCGATCACGGCATCGGCTCCGGCGTCAATCATTTTGCGGGCCAGCAGCCGCTGGCGTGCGTTGGCAGTGTGCTCGTTTTCCCAACCCCAGTGCATGAAGGGGATCACCAGATCGGCCTTGTGGACACGGCGCGCACGGCGGATGTCGTCCACCACCTGCTCGTCTTCGCTCCAGGCCGTGCCAGGGGCATCGTGCAGGGCCTCGAAGCTGCGCGGCATGAATTCGTTGTAACTCAAGACCGCGATGCGCAGGCCTTTGCGCTCGACGATCCAGGGCGTGTGCGCTTCGGCCAGGTTCATGCCACCGCCCGCTTGCGCCAGGTCGTTTTGCCGCAACAGCCCCAGCATTTCGGCAAACGCCTCGCGCCCATAGTCGCCCGAATGGTTGTTGGCCAGCGTCACCCCGTCCAAGTGACGGCGCAGCACGGGCAGCACACGCGGGTGGGCGCGGAAGGTGTAATTCTTGCTGCCGGGCTCACCCGTGGTGGCCACCACGCACTCGAGGTTGGCGATGCGGATGTCGGCGCCGGCAAACCAGGGCGCAAACCCGGCCAGCGGATCGCCCCCGCGCTCGACCAGTGCGCCAGCATCGTCGTCGAGCGTGGTGTCGCCCGCAAACACCAGCGAAACCTGCTGCGCCATCGCCTGCCCGCTGGCCATCAAACTGCCAAGCAGCCAGACGATGCCGAGCAGTTGGCGCCAAGTCATGGCCGCCCCCGCTGCAAACTGCACTGGTAAATCAATTCACGTTCCATGGGGCCAACATAAAGGTGCTGCTCTCCGGTCAGTGACCCCGGCGCGCCTTCGCCTGGCCAGGTGAAGGGCGGCAGGTATCTGGCTTGCTGCACCAGCACTGTCTGGCCGGCGTTGCGCTGGTAAACGTAGAGTTGGATGTGCTCGATGCGCTCGGACTCGCCCACTACCACCGCCTTGAAGTGGAAACGCCCACGGATGTCTTCGGATGCCACGCTGTACGGGTCGGCCACAGGGGTGGCCAGCAGTGTGCGGGTGGCCCCGGCATAGGTCACGTCACAACGCAACTGCGGCTGGGCCCAGGCGGGGGCATGGCCCAAGCCGATCAGCCCAGCCAACACCACTGCACCACGTAAACACCGACAAGCGCGCATGCCAGCGATTGTGCACGGCGTGCGCCCCGTCCATGACACCCTCGTGAAAACCCGTATGCCATGCCCCTACAGTCACCGCGGTGTCTCGCCAGTGCTGGCCGGTGCGGCTAGACTGGCATGCATGAAACTCCATGAATCCATCCTGTCCGACGCCGCCGCCATCGCGGCCATCCGTCGGGACATCCACGCTCACCCCGAACTGTGTTTTGAAGAAGTGCGCACCGCCGACGTGGTGGCGGCCAAGCTCACCGAATGGGGCATTCCCATCCACCGAGGCATGGGCAAGACCGGTGTGGTCGGCATCGTGCACGGGCGCGATGGCGGCTCTTGTGGCCGCGCCGTGGGCCTGCGCGCCGACATGGACGCGCTGCCCATGCAGGAGTTCAACACCTTCTCGCATGCCAGCAAACACCAGGGCAAGATGCACGCCTGCGGCCACGACGGCCACACCGCCATGTTGCTGGCTGCGGCCAAGCACCTGAGCCAGCACCGCGACTTTGACGGCACGGTGTACCTGATCTTCCAGCCCGCAGAAGAAGGCGGCGGCGGCGCCCGCGAGATGATCGAGGACGGCCTGTTCGACAAATTCCCGATGGATGCCGTGTTCGGCATGCACAACTGGCCAGGCAATGGGTGGGCACTTTTGCCGTGAGCTCCGGCCCGGTCATGGCGTCGAGCAACGAGTTCAAGATCACCATTCGCGGCAAGGGCAGCCATGCCGCACTGCCCCACAACGGCATCGACCCGGTGCCGATCGCTTGCCAGATGGTGCAGGGCTTTCAGACCATCATCACCCGCAACAAAAAGCCGGTGGACGCGGGCGTGATCTCGGTGACGATGATCCATGCAGGCGAAGCCACCAATGTGGTGCCTGACTTTTGCGAGTTGCAAGGCACGGTGCGCACCTTCACCATCGAGGTGCTCGATTTGATCGAGACCCGCATGAAGCAGATCGCCGAGTCGATCTGCTCAGCCTTTGATGCCCAGTGCGAGTTCGAGTTCGTGCGCAACTACCCACCCACCGTCAACTCCGTGCCCGAGGCCGAATTTGCGCGCGCCGTGATGCAGGGCATCGTGGGCGAAGCGAACGTGACAGAGCAGGAGCCCACCATGGGCGCCGAAGATTTTTCGTACATGCTGCAGGCCAAGCCCGGCGCCTATGTGTTCATCGCCAACGGCGACGGCGCGCACCGCGAAATGGGCCACGGCGGCGGCCCCTGCACGCTGCACAACCCCAGCTACGACTTCAATGACGACCTGATCCCGCTGGGCGGCACCTATTGGGTTGAACTGGCCACCCGTTGGCTGCAACAAACCGCCCAACGCTGAAACGCAGGAGTCCCGATGTCGTCCGTTCAAAACGCTTTTCCCAAAAGCTACGCCCAAGCCCGCCAAAAGTTCCTGGACGCCGCTGCAGCGGCGGGCCTGCAGGTGCAATCGCATGCCCACCCCCTGCCTGGACGCGACGGTGAGTCGCTGGCCATGGACGTGGTGCGCGAAGGGCCAGCAGACGCCAAAAACCTGCTGGTCATCAGCAGTGCCTGCCACGGCGTCGAGGGGTACTGTGGCAGCGGGGTGCAAGTGCACGCGCTGCACGATGCCGCCTGGCGCCAGGCCGCGCGCGAGGCCGGCGTGGCGGTGCTCTACATTCACGCGCTCAACCCCCATGGCTTTTCGCATGTGCGCCGCGTGACGCACGAGAACGTGGACATCAACCGCAACTTTCACGACTACAGCCAGCCTTTGCCTGTCAACACAGCCTACCGCGAGGTGCAGCCCTTGCTGCTGCCCGAAGTCTGGCCACCCGATGCCGCCAACGAAGCGGCTGTCGGCCAGTTCATTGCCGAGCGAGGCATGCCCGCATTCCAGGCGGCGGTCTCGGGCGGCCAGCACGAGTTTGCCGATGGTCTGTTCTTTGGTGGGCGTGGTCCGACCTGGAGCAACCTGACGCTGCGTAATGTGCTGCGCGAACACGGTCGCGCCTGCCAGCGCCTGGCCTGGATCGACCTGCACACCGGCCTGGGCCCCAGCGGCGTGGGGGAGCGCATCTTTGCCTGCGCTGACGACAAGCCTGCCCTGGCCCGCGCCAAAGCCTGGTGGGGCCAAGGCGTCACGTCCATTTACGACGGCTCGTCCACCTCGGCCTACCTGACGGGCCTGATGTGGACGGCCAGCTACGACGAGTGCCCGCAAGCCGAATACACCGGCATCGCCATGGAGTACGGCACCCAGCCCATGGAAAAGGTCATGTACGCATTGCGTGGTGACCACTGGCTGCACAAGCACCCCGAGGCCAGCCCTGCCCTGCGCCAGCAGATCAAGCAGGACCTGATGGACGCCTTCTATGTGGACACCGACACCTGGCGTCAGCAGATCGTGGACCAGGCGATGGATGCGATGCAACAAGCAGTGCAAGGCCTGGCCCGGTCCTGAAGGCACTGGCACGTCACACGGAACGCCCCAGGTGGTGGCAAGTGCTGTCACCTATGCACCACTCTGGGGAATTCCCTCAGCCCGAGCCCGTCTGGCTTCGGGCATAGTCCTTGCACTGTTCACTTGCGCTTTTTGAGGGTGCTCCCATGTTGCCTCCATCTGTTCGTCACTTGCCTTTGGCCTTGCTGGCCGGTTTGCTGCTGGGCCAGACCCAGGCGGCCACCTTCAAATGGTCCAGTGCCAGCGACATTCCCACGCTGGACATCCATTCGCAAAACAACGCGCTGGGCAACGGCATCCATGCGGCCATCTACGATTCGCTGACCTACTACAACAGCAAAACCTTCAAGGTCGAGCCACGACTGGCCAGCAGCTGGAAAGACCTGTCGCCTACCCAGGTTCGCTTCACGCTGCGCTCGGGTGTCAAGTTCAGTGACGGCAGCGACCTGACCGCAGAGGATGTGGTGTTCTCGTTGCAACGTGCCATGGCCAAGACCTCCAACTTCCAGGTCTATACCCAGGGCTTCAAAAGCATCAACAAGGTCGATGCCCGCACCGTGGACATCGTGCTCAGTGGCCCCAACCCGGTGCTCCTGAACCAGCTCACCGAGCTGCGCATCATGAGCAAAGCCTGGGCCGAGAAAAACAAATCGGTCGAGCCCAAAGACGGCCGCACCAAGGACGAGACTTTTGCCCACCGCAACGCCATGGGCAGTGGCCCCTACATGGTCAAGGAGTGGCAACCCGACCAGAAACTGGTGCTGGTGCGCAACCCGCACTGGTGGGGCGCCAAAGACGCCCTCACCAACGTCACCGACATCGTCTACACCCCCATCAAGAACGAGGCCACACGCGCCGCTGCGCTGCTGTCGGGCGAGGTGGACTTTGTGCTCGACCCCAGCCCGCAAGACTTGCCGCGCATGCGCAACAGCACCAACCTCAAGGTGATTGACGGTGTTGAAAACCGCACCATCTTCCTGGGGCTGGACCAGTACCGCGACGAACTGCCGGGCTCCAACATCAAGGGCAAAAACCCGCTCAAGGATGTGCGCGTGCGCAAGGCGCTCTACCAGGCCATCGACATCGACGCCATCCACAAGGTCACCATGCGTGGCCTGTCGCAAAACACCGGCGCGCTGGTGGCCCCACAGGTCACGGGCTGGACCGAAGGGGTGCACAAACGCTTTCCCTATTCGCAAGACGAAGCGCGCAAGCTGCTGACAGAAGCCGGTTACCCGCAAGGCTTCGAGGTGGACTTTGCCTGCCCCAACAACCGCTACATCAACGACGAAGAGATCTGTCAGGCCATCACCGCCATGTGGGCCAAAGTGGGCATCAAGGCCAAGCTGCGCACACTGCCGCTGGTCACCTACTTCCCGATGATCCAGCGCTATGAGGCCAGCATCGGCATGCTGGGCTGGGGCGTGCCCACCTTTGACGCGCTCTACAGCCTCCAGTCGCTCACCCGAACGGTGGGCACAGGGGGCGACGGCAACTACAACATCGGTCGCTACAGCAACCCACGCATGGACTACCTGGTAGACCGCATCAAAACCGAAACCGACTTGCTGGTGCGCAACCGCATGCTGACCGAGGGCCTGCAGTTGCAAAACGACACCGTGGCGCACATCCCGCTGCACAACCAGGTCATCCCCTGGGCCATGAAGAAGAACATTGACGTGGTGCACCGCGCCGACAACCGCCTGGACTGGGCACTGATCAAGGTCAACTGATGCTGGCTTTCATTTTGCAACGCCTGATCCAGGCCATGGTGGTGATGGTCACGGTGGCCTTCATCGCCTTTTTGTTGTTTCAGTATGTGGGTGACCCGGTGGTGTTTTTGCTGGGGCAAGACGCCACGCAAGAGCAGATCGACCAGCTGCGCGCCGATCTGGGGCTCAACCACCCCTTCTTTGTGCAGTTCTGGCACTTTCTGGTCAACGCGGTGCAGGGCGAGTTCGGCCTGAGCCTGCGCCAAGGCGCCAAGGTCTCGCGCCTGATTGCCGAGCGCTTTCCAGCCACCCTCGAATTGGCCCTGGTGGCCGCTGGCCTGGCCCTGGTAATTGGCATCCCGATGGGGGTGTACGCTGCCTTGCGACGCGGCAGCTTCATGAGCCAGCTGTTCATGACCTTGTCGCTGCTGGGCGTGTCTTTGCCGACCTTCCTGATCGGCATTTTGCTGATCCTGGTGTTTGCCGTAGGCCTGGGCTGGTTCCCGAGTTTTGGCCGGGGCACGGTGGTGCAGATCGGCTGGTGGACCAGCAGCTTGCTCACGCTCAAGGGTTGGCACCACATCGTGCTGCCTGCCATCACACTGGCCATTTTCCAGCTCACCCTCATCATGCGTCTGGTGCGCGCCGAAATGCTCGAAGTGCTGCGCACCGACTACATCAAGTTCGCACGTGCCCGCGGCCTGTCCAACCGCGCCATCCACTTCGGCCATGCCCTCAAGAACACGCTGGTGCCGGTCATGACCATCACTGGCCTGCAGCTGGGTGGCCTGATCGCCTTTGCCATCATCACCGAGACGGTGTTCCAGTGGCCGGGCATGGGCCTGCTGTTCATCCAGGCCGTGACCTTTGCCGACATCCCGGTGATGGCCGCTTACCTGTGCCTGATTGCGCTGATTTTTGTGGTCATCAACCTGGTGGTAGACCTGTTGTACTTTGCGGTAGACCCGCGCCTGCGCCTGGGCAAGTCAGGAGGCCATTGAAATGACTGCCCCCACGTTCACCACTTCGTGTATTCACTGCCCCCCGAGGGGGACTGGTCTCCTTTGGGGCGGCCCGGCAGGAGCCCAGCGATGACTGCCCCCCTGCAATCCGCCCTGGCCAAAGGCCGAGTGTTTGCGCGCATTGCCGAGTTCCATCCCGAACTCACGGCCTTTCGCCGCGATCTGCACGCCCACCCCGAATTGGGTTTTGAAGAGGTCTACACCTCGGGCCGCGTGGTTGACATGCTCAAACTCTGCCGCGTGGACAGCATCCACACCGGCCTGGGCAAAACCGGCGTGGTGGCCTTGGTGCATGGGCAGGGCCGCAGCGCCACCAACCCCGGCCGCATGGTCGGTCTGCGCGCTGACATGGACGCCCTGCCGCTGCAGGAATTCAACGAATGCAACTGGAAGTCCAGCAAGCCGGGGCTGATGCACGGCTGCGGCCACGACGGCCACACCGCCATGCTGATTGGCGCGGCGCGTTACCTGGCCGAAACCCGCCGATTTGACGGCACCGCTGTGCTGATCTTTCAGCCCGGCGAAGAGGGTTATGCCGGTGCCCGCGCCATGATCGAAGACGGTCTGTTTGAACGCTTCCCCTGCGAAAAAGTCTTTGCCCAGCACAACTCGCCCGAAACGCCCTTTGGTGTGATTGGCATCACCCCCGGCCCCATGCAGGCAGCGGTGGACCGCATCGAGATCCGGGTGCGCGGCAAGGGCGGCCACGGCGCCCGCCCCCACCAGGCGGTGGACCCGGTGCTGGTCGCCGGCCACATCATCACCGCTGTGCAAAGCGTGGTGGCACGCAACCTGTCGGCCTTTGACCAGGCCGTGGTCAGCATCTGCTCGATGCAGGGTGGGCACCCTGGCGCCATGAGCGTGATCCCGGGCGAAGTGACCCTGGTGGGCACGGTGCGCACCTACAGCGAAAACGTGCAGGACCAGATCGAAGACCGCCTGCGCCAGCTGTGCACCGGTGTGGCCCAGGGCTTTGGGGCCAGCGCCGAGCTGGACTACGAACGCGTTTACCCGGCCACCGTCAACACCGTGCCCGAGGCCGAGTTCGCCTGCGATGTGGCCGCCAGCCTGGTCGGCGAAGACAAGGTCTGGCGCAACATGCTGCCCAGCATGGGCGGCGAGGATTTTTCTTTCATGCTGCAGGCCAGGCCTGGTGCCTACATCCGCATCGGCCAGGGCGCGCCGCACGGCTCCGGCCCGCACCCGCTGCACAACAGCCGCTACGACTTCAACGACGAGATCCTGCCCCTGGGCGCGGCGCTGCACGCCAGCCTGATCGAGCAGGCCCTGCCATGCAACTGATTTAACCCCTAGGAGACCACCATGCGCCATCCCGCTTTCCGCCGTTCATTCACCACCCTGGCCGTGGTGTCGGCACTCTCGGCCCTGTCCGCCCAGGCGGTCACCCTCAAGGTGGCCAACCAGGGTGATGCGCTGTCCATGGACCCGCACTCGCTCAACGAGACCTTGCAAATTTCGGTGACGAGCAACGTCTATGAACCGCTGGTCACCCGTGGCAAGGACTACAAACTGACCGGTGGACTGGCCACCTCCTGGAAGCAGACCGCACCCACTGTGTGGCGCTTCAACCTGCGCAAGGGCGTGACTTTCCATGACGGCAAGCCCTTCACCGCCGACGACGTGATCTTCAGCTACGAGCGTGCTGGGGGCGATGGCTCCGACATGAAGAGCTACGTGGGCCAGATCAAGGAAATCAAGAAGATCGACGACCACACGCTGGACTTCGTGACCAAAGCACCCTTCCCCATCCTGCCCGAGCTGTTCACCGGCTGGATGATCATGAGCAAGAAGTGGTGCGAAGAAAACCAGGCCATCAACCCTGTGGACCGCCGCAAAGGCATTGAAAACGCGGCCTCCTTCCGCGCCAACGGCACCGGCCCCTACCGCGTTCGCGAGCGCCAGCCGGGCGTGCGCACCAGCTTTGTCCGCAACGGCAGCTATTGGGGCAAAGTGGACGGCAATGTGGACGAGGTGATCTTCACCCCGATTGGCAACGACAGCACCCGCATCGCAGCCCTGCTGTCGGGCGAGGTGGACGTGATGGACCCGATCCCGGTGCAGGACGTCGAGCGTGTCAAGGCCAATGCCAACCTCAAGGTCATGCAGGCACCTGAGCTGCGCGTGATCTTTTTGGGCATGGACCAAAAGCGCGACGAGCTGCTGTTCTCCAACGTCAAGGGCAAGAACCCCTTCAAGGACGTGCGCGTGCGCAAGGCCTTTTACCAGGCCATCGACATTGAAACCATCAAGAGCCGCGTGATGCGCGGCGCATCGGCACCGATCGCGCAGATGTACCCGCCTGAAGTGCGCGGCTTTGCCCCCGATCTGACACAGCGCTTGCCCTACGACGCCGAGGGCGCCAAGAAATTGATGGCCGAAGCCGGTTACCCCAACGGTTTCGAAGTCAAGATGAACTGCCCCAACGACCGCTACGTGAACGACGCGGAAATCTGTCAGGCGGTGGCGGCCAACCTGGCCCGGATCGGCGTGAAGATCAACCTCGAAGCGGAAACCAAGGGCACCTACTTCCCGAAGATCCTGCGCCGTGACACCAGCTTCTACATGCTGGGCTGGACTGCCAGCACCGTGGACGCCCACAACGTGCTCTACCCCATCCTCTCCACACCCGGTGACGGTGGCCGTGGCCAGTTCAACCTGGGCGCCTACAGCAATGCCAAGGTGGACGAGCTGACCGCCGCCGTGGGATCTGAAACCGACGACAAGAAGCGCAACGCCATGATCCGCGAAGCGGCCAAGATCCACATGGACGAGGTGGGGCACATTCCGCTGCACCAGCAGGCGCTGCTGTGGGGCATGAAGAAAAACGTGAATCTGGTGCAATGGCCTGACAACATCATGCACTGGAAATACATCAGCCTGAAGTGAGCACATGAGTTCTGCATTGAAACGGTGGCTGGACAGCGATGTCGGCTACAGCTTCCGCTCTTCGCCCACCGCGATGGTGGCCGCCCTCATCGCCTTTGTCTGCATCTTCAGCTCGGTGTTTGCCGGCTGGGTGTCGCCCACCGACCCGTTTGACCTGGCCAAACTGGAACTGAGTGACGCCCGCTTGCCGCC
>Ga0228700_1002153_pt1 | contig 10830 bp, 7 predicted proteins | sample McNCre317_Aug_MG_FD_178019 | JGI IMG/M metagenome (GOLD analysis project Ga0228700, IMG submission 178019) | Freshwater microbial communities from McNutts Creek, Athens, Georgia, United States - 3-17_Aug_MG | ecosystem: Environmental > Aquatic > Freshwater > Creek | place: USA: Georgia...
TCAGGCCCAGGCCGACCGGGCGGTGCTTGAGGTTCGAGTTGCGGGCCTTGGCGACGGCGTAGTAGTTGATGTCGATGACGTTGTCGAGCATGCGCATCGCCACCGACACCGTCTTCTTCAGCTTGGCCTGGTCGAGCACCTTGGCGCCGTCCGCGCCGGTCGTCAGGTGGTGCGACAGGTTGACCGAGCCGAGGTTGCAGACCGCGATCTCCTGGGCGTTGGTGTTGAGCGTGATCTCGGTGCAGAGGTTGCTCGAGTGCACCACGCCGACATGCTGCTGCGGCGAGCGCAGGTTGCAGGCGTCCTTGAACGTGATCCACGGATGGCCCGTCTCGAACAGCATCGTCAGCATCTTGCGCCACAGGTCGACCGCGCGCACCCGCTTGAAGAGCCGGATCTCGCCGGAGCGGGTCTTCTCCTCGTAGGCGGTGTAGGCGCGCTCGAAGGCGGTGCCGAACAGGTCATGCAGGTCCGGGCAGGTCGACGGGCTGAACAGCGTCCACTCGCCGCCCTCCATCACGCGCTTCATGAACAGGTCCGGAATCCAGTTCGCGGTGTTCATGTCGTGGGTGCGGCGGCGGTCGTCGCCGGTGTTCTTGCGCAGCTCCAGGAACTCCTCGATGTCGAGGTGCCAGGTCTCCAGGTAGGCGCAGACCGCGCCCTTGCGCTTGCCGCCCTGGTTGACCGCGACCGCGGTGTCGTTGACCACCTTCAGGAAGGGCACGACGCCCTGCGACTCGCCGTTGGTGCCCTTGATGTGGCTGCCCAGGGCGCGCACCGGCGTCCAGTCGTTGCCCAGGCCGCCGGCGAACTTGCTCAGCAGCGCGTTGTCCTTGATCGCCTCGTAGATGCCGTCGAGGTCGTCGGGCACGGTCGTCAGGTAGCAGCTCGAGAGCTGCGAGCGGCGGGTGCCGGCGTTGAACAGCGTCGGCGTCGACGACATGAAGTCGAAGCTCGAGAGCACCTCGTAGAACTCGATCGCACGCGCCTCGCGGTCGACCTCGTTCAGCGCCAGGCCCATGGCCACGCGCATGAAGAAGGCCTGCGGCAGCTCGATGCGGGCCTTGCGCACATGCAGGAAGTAGCGGTCGTACAGCGTCTGCAGACCGAGGTAGTCGAAGTTCATGTCGCGCTCGGGACGCAGCGCGGCGCCCAGACGCGGCAGGTCGAACTGCAGCAGGCGCTCGTCGAGCAGCTCGGCCTCGACGCCGCGGCGCACGAACTCGGGGAAGTACAGCGGATAGCGCAGGCTCATCTCGGCCTGGGTCACGTCGTCGCCCAGCACCTCGCGGCGGATGGTGTGCATCAGCAGGCGGGCGGTGACGCGGGTGTAGCCCGGATCCTTCTCGATCAGCGTGCGCGCGGCCAGGATCGCGGCCTTGTAGACCTCCTCGACCGGCACGCCGTCGTACAGGTTGCGGCGCGTCTCGGCCAGCACCGGCGCGGCGGTGACCTCCTCGCCCAGGCCGGCGCAGGCCGACTCGACCAGCGCCTGCAGGCCGCCCTTGTCCAGCGGCTTGCGCTGGCCGTGGTCCTGCACGACCACATCGGCCGGGGCCTGCGCCGGCGCGCGGCCCTGGCTCAGGCGCTCCTGCGAGCGGCGCTCGCGGTACAGCACGTAAGCGCGCGCCACGTCATGGTGGCTGCCGCGCATCAGGCCCAGCTCGACCTGGTCCTGCACATCCTCGATGTGGAAGGTGCCGCCGCTCGGACGCGAGCGCAGCAGCGCGCGCACCACCGACTCGGTCAGCACGTCGACCGTCTCGCGTACGCTGGCCGAGGCCGCGCCCTGCGCGCCGCGCACCGCCAGGAAGGCCTTCATCAGCGCCACCGCGATCTTGTGCGGCTCGAACGCGACCACCGCGCCGTTGCGGCGGATGATCTGGTAGCCGGCGTAGGCCGTGGGCGACGGAGCGGTCGGGGACGGTTCGGTGGCGCTGAAATCGGTGATCGGCATGGACATGGAGTCTTCCTGGGTTCGGTCCCTGAGGACGTCAGGCGGTCGTCGTCGGCAATGCGCCGCCCCGGTCGACCTGCCGGGGGGCGGGTCGTCCTGGACGGTGGAATGGGGAGTGTTTCTGGCTCGGGTGTGCGGAACGCGCGGCCATTCTGCGGAGAGCCCGCAGCCGCGACGGACGCGAGCATAACACTAGCCGTAGTGTCCTGCGATCTGCAAAACACTATGGCTAGTGTCCCCCTGTTCACGCCCCTCTTGACAGGATCGGCAGGAGCGGCTTGCGTGCAGCCAGGTGGCGCGCCAGGCGGCGCCAGTCGAAACCCGCACCCGGATCGTGCTTGCGCCCCGGCGCGACATGCTCGTGGCCGACCGCCTCGAGGACAGGCCAGGCCTGCGCGGCCTGTCTCAGCAGGCGGGCCAGCGCCCGGTACTGGGCGGCGCGGAAAGGGCGTCCCTCCAGCCCCTCCAGCTCGATGCCCAGCGAATGGTCGTTGCAGTTGTCGACGCCGCGCCACGACGAGCGGCCCGCATGCCAGGCGCGAGCCTCGACCGGCACGAACTGCACCAGCTCGCCGTCGCGCCGGATCAGGAAATGCGCCGACACCTCCAGCCCGGCCAGGCCGGCGAAGTAGGGATGCGCGGCCGGATCGAGCCGGTTGGTGAACAGCCGCTCGACGGCATCGCCGCCGTAGCGCCCGGGCGGCAGGCTGATCGAGTGGATGACCGCCAGGCTCACCCCCTGGCCCGGGGGGCGGACGCCGAAGTTCGGGCTCGGCACCCGGCGTGCGTCGCGGTGCCAGCCGTCCTGCCAGGGCGAGACGGGCGTCGGCGCGGGCTGGCGGCGCCGGGCGGCGATCGGACTCATGCGCCGCCCTCCTCGCCCTCGCCCTCGCCGTCACCCTCGTCGCCGGCGGCCTGCACGCCCAGCCGGCTCATGCGGTAGCGCATCTGGCGCAGCGTCAGGCCGATGGCGGCGCCGGCGGCGGTGCGGTTGCCGCGGTGCAGGGCTAGCGCACGCACCAGCACCTCGCGCTCGACCTCGTCGAGATGGGCTATCAGGTCGGCGGGCAGATCGGGCGCCGGCGCGGCGGCCGGCTCCAGCGGCGGCGTCGGCACGGACACGGCCGGACCCGTGCCGGCCTGCGCCGCCGGACCCGCGCTCATCAACCCCAGCTCATCGCCGCCGATGCCCGCCGCCCCCGACAGCGCCACCGCGCGGTGCAGCAGGTTCTCCAGCTCGCGCACATTGCCGGGAAAGTCGTGCGCGGCCAGCCGCTGCAGCGCCGGCGGCGTCAGCCGCGGCACCGCGGGCAGCGCCGAATCGGCCGCGATGCGCGCGAGCATCAGCTCGCACAGCAGCGGCAGGTCGTCGAGCCGCTCGCGCAGCGGCGGCACCCGGATGCGGATGACGTTGAGCCGGTAGAACAGATCCTGGCGGAAGCGCCCGGCCTGCACCTCGGCCTCCAGGTCGCGGTGCGTGGCGCTGACGATGCGCACGTCCAGCCCGACCTCGGCCGTCGCGCCCACGGGCCGCACCGCACGCTCCTGGATCGCCCGCAGCAGCTTGCTCTGCATCGCCAGCGGCAGCTCGCCGATCTCGTCGAGGAAGAGCGTGCCGCCGGCCGCCGCCTGGAAGAAGCCGGCGCGGTCCTCGCTGGCGCCGGTGAAGGCGCCCTTGCGGTGGCCGAAGAACTCGGCCTCGAGCAGGTGCTCGGGGATGGCGCCGCAGTTGACCGCGATGAAGGGCCCCGCGCCGCGCTGGCTCACCTGGTGGATGGCGCGGGCGACCAGCTCCTTGCCGGTGCCCGACTCGCCGTGTACCAGCACCGGCGCCATGCCGCGCGCGACCCGGCCGATCATCTCGCGCACCTGCTGCATCGCCGCCGACTGGCCCGACAGGCGCTGCAGCGCCGCCACCGGGGCCGCGGGCGCCGCCGCCGGCGCCACCCGCCCCAGCGCCGAGGCCACGATGCTGCGGAACTGGCGCAGATCCACCGGCTTGGTGAGGTAGTCGAACGCCCCGGCCTTCAGGGCCTGCACCGCGTTCTCGGCCGAGCCGTAGGCGGTGATGACCAGCGTCTTCTCGGGCCGGCCGGCGCGCTCGAGCCGCTGCAGCAGCTCCAGCCCGTTGCCGTCGGGCAGGCGCATGTCGGTGATGACTGCATCGAAGCGCCGGGCCTGAAGCAGCGCCCAGGCCTCCTCGACGCAGGCGGCCGTCTCGATGTCGTAGCCCTCGCGCAGCAGGGCCAGCTCGTAGAGCGTGCACAGGTCCGGCTCGTCGTCGACGACCAGCAGGCGCGGGGAGGGAGCGGACGAGGGCGGCATCGGAGGCCTCATGAGGCAACGGCGCTGACGGGCGGCATGACCTGGGCGCGCGGCATCGTGACGACGAAGACGTTGCGATGCCGCGCGCCCTGGCCGCGGGGTCGGAATTCGATCGAGGCGCGATGGCGCCCGCACAGCTCGCGGCACAGGTACAGGCCCAGGCCGGTGCCGCGACTGCGCGTCGAGAAGAAGGGCTCGAACAGGTGCGGCTCCACGTCCGGCGCGATCACCGCGCCGTCGCTGGCCACCGACAGCTCGACCTGGCCCTGCGCGCGCGCGCAGACCCGCACCCAGATCGCGTGCGGCTGGCCGCTGCCGTGGCGCAGCGCGTTGTCGAGCAGATTGATCAGCACCCGGCGCAGATGGTCGACATCGAAGCGCACCGGCAGCGGCTGGGGCCCGGCGTCGATGAAGAGCACCGCATCGCGGTCGGCCACCAGGCCGGCGGTGCGGGCCCAGTCGGCGCACAGGGTCTGCACCTGCTCGCCCAGCTCGATCACCCGCGCCTCGCGCGCGCTGCCCGGCGAGACCTCGGCCACATCCTCGACGATGCGCTGCAGGCGCACGACGTTGTCGGCCACGATGCGCGCCAGCCGCTGCTGCGCCGGATCCTGGAGTTCCTCGGCCATCAGCGCATTGGCCTGGGCGATCGCCGCCAGCGGGTTGCGGATCTCGTGCGCGATGCCGGCCGACACCCGGCCCATCGCCGCCAGACGCTCCTGGCGCTCGCGCGCGCGCAGCGTGCGCACATCCTCCAGGAAGATCACGCACAGCGCCTCGCCGGGTCGCGAGCGGCGCCGGGTGAAGCGCATGCGCAGGCGCAGCGCGCGCTCCTGCGCCTGGCGCGCGTCGCCGTCCGGGCCGGGCAGCGCCAGGGTCAGCTCGCTGCCGGCCTCCGGCCAGCCGCCCTCGGCGAAGGCCTGCGCCAGCGCGGCCTGCAGCGGCTGCCAGGCCGGCGAGCGGTCCAGGCCGAAGGGCTCGAAGCGCGGGCGCGCGGGCACGCCGATCAGCTGCAGGGCGGCCGGATTGGCGGCCTGCACCCGCCCGTGGCGGTCGGCCACCATCACGCCGTCCTGGATCTCGTCGATCATCAGCCGGTTGAGCCGCGCCTGCTGCCGGGCCAGCTCCAGCGTGGTGCGCGCGGCCAGCTCCTGGCGGGCCAGGCGGTCGGCCAGCTCGCCGGCCAGGGCCGCGGCGGTGAGCACGCCGCCGCCGGCGATGCCCGCCTGCATCATGGCCGCGGCCAGATCGGCCGGCGCGCTGTCCAGCCCGGCCCAGCCCAGCATCAGCAGCACCACCAGCGAGGCCACCGCCAGCGCCGGCTGGCGCGGCATCAGCGTGGCGGCCATCAGCACCGGCAGCATGTAGAGCGCCACCGCGTTGATCGACGGCCCGGCCAGGGTCAGCAACAGCGTGAACGCCACCAGGTCGACGGCGATCGTCGCGAAGCCCCAGCGCGCCTGCAGCCGCCCCGAGCGGCCCATGTAGCCCCCGGCCGGCACCGGCCAGGCCAGGACCGCGACCGAGGCCAGCACCTGCAGCGCACACACCATCAGCGTCGGCCACTGGGTGCGCGCGCCGAGATAGAAGACCACCAGCCCCTGCAGCCCGAGCAGCAGCAGGCCCAGCAGCAGGCGAGCGATCGAGAAGGCCTGGAACAGACGAAGCAAGGGGCCGGGCGGGCGCGCACGGCGCCCCGAGCGGGATGCGGTCCGGACACGCGTCGACGCCGGCACCCCGCGCTGCGAATCCGCCATGCGCGGCGACGGCGACGAGCGCTCCGGCCCCTCGGCGAAGAGGTCTTCCGGCGCCGACGGCTCGAACGGCCCCGGCCGGGTGCGAAAGGCGGTCGAAGCGCCCAGACCGGCGCTGTCGGGCCGGGTCTCGGGCGACAGGTCGGTGTCGAGATCGGTATCGAGCGCGCCGGTGCGCTCGACGTCGAGCGTCATCGTCGCGAACCAGGCGCTGCCATGCCGATTCGCCCGGCGGCGGGCCAGCACATCGAGCATGCGGACCTCAGGGCCGGCGCGCGGCCGGCGGCCGGGCACCGGCCAGGCGGTGGCGCCAGCTGCAGTAGGCCTGCCCGTCGTGCATCAACCCCTCGGACTCGGGCAGGTGCAGGCCGCAGTGGGCGCAGCGCACCATGACCTGCGGCGCCGACGGCTCGGCGGCTCGGGCCGGGGCTGGCGGCGCCCGTCGTGCACCACGCAGCCACCCGACGAGGCACACCACCGACAGCACGAGAAGAAGCAGCTTGCCCAGCATGGAAACCCCGCCTCAGGCGCCGAGTGGCGGACGGTGCAGCAGCACCTCCAGCACGAAGCGCGACCCCACATAGGCCAGCAGCAGCAGCACGCCGCCGGCATAGAGCCAGCGCGTGGCCCGGCGCCCCCGCCAGCCGAAGAAATGCCGCCCGGCCAGCAGCCCGGCCAGCACCATCCAGCCCAGCAGCGAGAAGACCGTCTTGTGATCCCAGTGCCAGACCGGCGTCGACCAGGTGCCCAGCAGCAGCGCCAGCGTGAGCATGCCGAAGCCGGCGGCGACGAACCGGTAGGTCAGCCGCTCCAGGGTCAGCAGCGGCAGGCCCGGCCGCCCGGCCGCCGCCTCGAGGCGCACCGCGCGAGCGCGGTCACGCAGTTGCCGCTCGGTCCGGTCGAGCCAGCCGGCATGCAGCACGGCCACGGCCACCAGGCCGTATGAGGCCAGCCCCAGCATCCAGTGCAGCGGCGCCCATGGCGAGGCCACGCGCACGCCCTCCCCCGGAAACAGCGTCGCCAGCAGCAGAGTCGCGCCGCCGGCGACGGCCAGCCAGCGCCGCACGCCGGGCACCGGCACGAAGCGGCTCTCGACGGCATGCAGGCCGATCACCATCCAGGCGGTGGCCGCCAGCGCGGGCGCGAAGCCGAAGCGCACGCCCGCCAGGCCTTCGCCCAGACCGAACAGATGCATGACGCCCGCCAGGCCATGCGCGAGCCAGGCCAGCGGCAGCAGACGCGATCGCCCCGGCTGCTCGCCCGGCAGCACCGCCAGCGCATACCCGAGCAGCGCGGCCAGGGCGGGCACCAGCCAGGGGAACAGTCCGGGGAACATGGGGGTCGATAGAATCACCCGCACAGTGTACTTATCCTCCTTACCCGGGACACCCGATGGCCTCCGCTCTTTCTGAACGCCTGTCACGCATGGTCAAGACGATGCGGGGCCAGGCCCGCATCACCGAATCGAACGTGCAGGACATGCTGCGCGAGGTGCGCATGGCGCTGCTGGAGGCCGACGTGGCACTGCCGGTGGTGCGCGACTTCATCGCCCGCGTCAAGGAGCGCGCGCTCGGCGCCGAGGTGGCCAACTCGCTGACGCCCGGCCAGGTGCTGGTCAGCGTCGTGCACAAGGAGCTGGCCGCGACCATGGGCGAGGGCGTGGCCGACCTGAACCTGGCCACCCAGCCGCCGGCGATCATCCTGATGGCCGGTCTGCAGGGCGCCGGCAAGACCACCACCACCGCCAAGCTGACCCGGCACCTGATCGAGCGCCGCAAGAAGAAGGTGCTGACCGTCTCGGCCGACGTCTACCGCCCGGCCGCGATCGAGCAGCTCAAGACCGTGACGAAGCAGGCCGGCGGCGAGTGGTTTCCCTCCTCCGGCGACCAGAAGCCGCGCGACATCGCGCTGGCCGCGCTGGACTACGCGAAGAAGCACTTCATCGACGTGCTGCTGGTCGACACCGCCGGCCGCCTGGCGATCGACGAGGCGCTGATGGCCGAGATCCGCGACCTGCACGCCACGCTCGACCCGGTCGAGACGCTGTTCGTGGTCGACGCGATGCAGGGCCAGGACGCGATCAACACCGCGCGCGCCTTCAAGGAGGCGCTGCCGCTGACCGGCATCGTGCTGACCAAGCTCGACGGCGACAGCCGCGGCGGCGCGGCCCTCTCGGTGCGCCAGATCACCGGCGCGCCGATCAAGTTCGCCGGCGTCTCCGAGAAGATCGACGGGCTGGAGGTTTTCGACGCCGACCGCCACGCCGGGCGCGTGCTCGGCATGGGCGACATCGTCGCGCTGGTCGAGGAAGTCCAGAAGGGCGTCGACATCGAGGCCGCGCAGAAGCTCGCCGAGAAGGTCAAGGGCGGCGGCGGCTTCGACCTCGACGACTTCCTGGCCCAGATCAGCCAGATGAAGAAGATGGGCGGGCTCTCCAGCCTGATCGACAAGCTGCCCACCGAGATCGCCGCCAAGGCCGGTCAGGCCGACATGGACAAGGCCGAGCGCGACGTGCGCCGCATGGAGGGCATCATCCGCTCGATGACCCCGCTGGAGCGCCGCAAGCCCGAGCTGATCAAGGCCAGCCGCAAGCGCCGCATCGCCGCCGGTGCGGGCGTCCAGGTCCAGGAGGTCAACCGCCTGCTCAACCAGTTCGAGCAGATGCAGGGCATGATGAAGAAGATGAAGGGCGGCGGCCTGATGAAGATGATGAAGCGCTTCGGCGGCAAGAAGGGCCTGCCCGGCATGGGCGGGATGGGGGGCATGGGCGGCATGGGCTTCTGACCGCCGCCTGGCGGCCCCAGCGTTGCCGCCGCACATCACGCAGGTGCACACACGGGGCCGTCACCTGTTACATACATCACACCTTCATCGGGATTGACGTCCGACATCGAGCGGGATAGCTTGACGGAATGGAATCCTTGATTGACGACCCTCTTGGAAGCGGCCTGCTGCTGGCCGGCGGCCTGATCCTCGTCGCGCTGCTGGTGTGGCTGCAGCGGTCGAGGAACGAGACGGCTCCCCGGCATCCGGACCGCTCCGGCACCCGGCTGGGCCGACCGCGGACCCTGGATGACGTCGACACGGTCATGGGCTGGCCGCCCCAGGCCACCCGCGTTCTGACCCTGAGGCACCAGCGCGGCATGGAGGTGCTGCGCCGCGCCATGCCGGGCCACCTGATCCTGGCGCAGGTGCCGCTGTCGCACTTTCTCAAGGTGCCGACGCGCCTGTCGTATGTCGAGTGGATGCGTCGGGTGGGCCACGTCTGCGTCGACCTGATGGTCTGCGATGCCGCCTCGAACGTGATCGCCATCATCGAGGTGCGCCAGGCCGACAAGATCGAGTCCGAGCGCGCCCGCAAGCGGCACCAGCGTGTCGAGCGCGTTCTGCGTGCCGCAGGCATCCCGCTGCATGTCTGGAACGAGGCGCTGATGCCGGATCCGGTGGCCGTGCGCCGGGCCCTGCTCCCCGAGGACCAGGAAGCCGAGCGCCATGTGAGCGACACCGGCCCGGACACGCATCCGCTGGGTCAGTCCGGTCTGCGCCGGCCGCCCAAGCGGGATCTGGAGCCTCCGGGCAGCACCTGGTTCGACGAGTTGCATGCCACCCAGCCCTTGCGTCTGGACGACGGCGTGAAAGTGACGATGTCAGACCCCCGGCCTGCACCGCAGCAGCCGGTCGCGGTCGCGGGCCGCCCCGGCCCGGCCCTGCCGTCACGCTGAGAAGCACAGGCTCAGCGCACGCGCAGGAATCATCCGCACAAAAAAAGAGCCCCGGCATGTGCCGGGGCTTCGAAGCCTTAGCGCTGTCACACGGCAAGGCACCTGCTCAGGGAGGAAAAGCAGGGGATGAACGCCGAGCGGCGTGCCATCCGGAGGCGATCTTAACACCGCCCCCGGTTTTGGCAATGCCCGGGTGATCGCCCCCAGGGCCTCGTGCCCCCATCCGGCTTGGGGCATGATCGGCGGGAACCGATCACGACCTTCTCCGTCCCCCCTCCATCGTCCATGTCCACCTCGCTCCGTCATCCCCTGCACCGTCCCCGCCGCCTGCGCCGCGACGCCTTCACCCGCGATCTGGTGCGCGAGCACCGCCTGCATGCCAGCGACCTGATCTATCCGGTCTTCGTGCTGGATGGCCAGGGCCAGGTGCAGGAGGTCGGCTCGATGCCGGGCGTGCAGCGCCGCAGCCTCGACCAGCTGCTGCCGGTGGCCGAGCAGTGCGTCGAGCTGGGCATTCCGGTGATGGCGCTGTTCCCGGTGCTGGGCCCCGAGGGCAAGACGCCCGACGGCCGCGAGGCCTGCAACCCGGAAGGCCTGGTGCCGACGGTGGTGCGCGAACTCAAGCGCCGCTTCCCCGAGCTGGGCGTGATGACCGACGTCGCGCTCGACCCCTACACCAGCCACGGCCAGGACGGCCTGATCGACGACACCGGCTATGTGCTCAACGACGAGACCATCGAGGTGCTGGTGCAGCAGGCGCTGACCCAGGCCGAGGCCGGCGTCGACATCGTGGCGCCCAGCGACATGATGGACGGCCGCATCGGTGCGATCCGCGAGGCCCTGGAATCCAGGCGCCTGATCCACACCCGCATCATGGCCTACAGCGCCAAGTACGCCAGCGCCTTCTACGGCCCCTTCCGCGACGCGGTCGGCTCGGCCGGCAATCTGGGCAAGAGCAACAAGAAGGTCTACCAGATGGACCCGGGCAACAGCGACGAGGCGCTGCGCGAGGTCGCGCTGGACATCGCCGAGGGCGCCGACATGGTGATGGTCAAGCCCGGCATGCCTTATC
>Ga0228700_1002158_pt1 | contig 10824 bp, 4 predicted proteins | sample McNCre317_Aug_MG_FD_178019 | JGI IMG/M metagenome (GOLD analysis project Ga0228700, IMG submission 178019) | Freshwater microbial communities from McNutts Creek, Athens, Georgia, United States - 3-17_Aug_MG | ecosystem: Environmental > Aquatic > Freshwater > Creek | place: USA: Georgia...
TGAGTTCACCCGCCTGTCCGAAAGTGAGATCGCCCGCGTGGTGGCCCTGATGCAGGCCGAGGGCATGCACACCACGGTCAGCAGCATCCACACCCATGGCTGCTATGGCCAGTTCAACAAATGGACCGGTGCAGAGTGGATCGTGCAGCAGCTGTGGCAGCGCAAGCTCGTAGACGAATTGCGGCACTGGGTGTTCGTGGGCGACTCGGGCAATGATGTGGCCATGTTCCAGCACTTCCAGCACAGCGTGGGCGTGGCCAATATTTCTGCCGTTGCCCCCACACTCCCGCACCTGCCGCGCTACATCAGCCCGTCGGAGCGCGGCGCCGGCTTTGCCGAGGTAGCCCGTGCCCTGCTGGAGGCGCGGCCATGAACCTGCCTGCAACGCAAACCGTGCCAGCAGGCGCGCGCCTGGGGCTGGCGGCCGTCTTCGGCTCCACCTTCTTCGGCCTGGTGGGCTACTTCATCCTCTCGCCCCTGCTGCTGCTGCGCCTCAAAGGGGCCGAGGTCAGCACCACCCTGGCCGGCCTGTTCGTGGCCACCGGCTGGCTGGGCATTTTCTTGATGACGCCGTTTGCCTCCAGCGTGGCCCACCGCATCGGCCGGCGCGCCTGCATGGGCTGGTCTTCGGGCGTGCTCCTGCTGTGCGCCCTGCTCTTCACCCTGACCGAGCGCCTGCCGCTGTGGTTTGTGCTGAATCTGGCGTCCGGCATGGCCATGTCGCTGCGCTGGGTGCTGGCCGAGGCCTTGATTGCCGAGTTCTGCCCACCGGCACAGCGCGGCCGCTATGTGGGCTTGTTCCAGACTTTGGTGAGTGCCACCTTCATCATCGGCCCGGCTGCCCTGGTCTGGCTGGGGCCCGCGCAGCCTGCCACGCGCTGGGTGGTAATTGGCTTCAATGTGCTAGGCCTGTTGTGGACGGCCTTGATTCCCCCGGTGCCCGAGGCGGCCGATGCCGGCACCGCCCGCGTGGGCCTGGCCGGCCTGTGGCATGCCCTGAGCGCCCACCCCATCATCATGCTGGCTGGCTTTGTGGGCGGCTTTTTCGAGACCGGTGTCACCAGCATCCTGCCGCTCTACGGCCTGGCATTGGGCCTGGGCGCTTCTGCGGCGGCAGTGCTGGTCTCCATCAGCGGCCTGGGCGGGGTGGTGATACAGATACCGGCGGGCCTGCTGGCCGACCGCTTCAAGGACCCGGCCCAAGGGCGGCGCTGGCTGATGCTGGCCTCGGCCACCAGCATGCTGCTGGCCACACTGGCCCTGCCCTGGGTGGCCGGCACCAACTGGCTGGCCTGGCCCCTGGTGTTCATCTGGGGTGGCGCGGGAGGCACGCTGTACATGATGGCAATGACCGACATCGGTGCGCGCGAGAAGGGCATCACCCTGGTCAACAGCACGGCGATGCTGGTGCTCACCTACACCCTGGGCGGGCTGATGGCCTCGGGCATCTCGGCCGCCATGCTGGACTGGTCGCCTACCTTCGGCTTTCCGCTGGTACTGGTGCTGGTGGCGGCAGCGGGGTTGGCTTCGCTGTGGCGGGCGCCGTCGGCAGAGCTGTAAGAAGGAATCTTGTATTGGATGCTGCCTTCTTAAAGTACCAGCTGCAGCTCCGCTAAAGAAACATCTCTCTTTTGCATCGCAGCTCTGGCATGAGCGTAATTGCCACACCCTTGCCAAATCTTAGGCTATGAAAATCAAGCACATGGGCTCCAAAAAGTGAGGCCGCTGGCCCTGCACCACGATCACCGGTCTCGTGCTATCTCGCTTCGGTAGTGCAACTTATTGCAATCGAGCCAGGGTATTGACGCAAAGATACGTCACTGTACAAATAAACAGTTATCATCAAACCCTGTAGGTCAACTGTAGCGCTGTCGGCGCCCTTCCCCGTCCGCCCACCATGCACACCCTGCACTTCGTCAAAGGCCGTGGCGCCGGTTCCAACACCGGCTCGCGCTTTGACGCCTACCAGCGCGAGGCCCTGTCGCCCGAGCAGCAGGACTGGCCGGGCGACGAGGCCGACGTGCCCGAAGACGCCACACGGCCCAAGACGCAGGTGACTGAGCGCCTGGCGCGCTCCATCATCAGCCGCAACCAGTCGCCCGATATCGGCTTTGGCCAGAGCATCAATCCCTACCAGGGCTGTGAGCACGGCTGCGTCTACTGCTATGCGCGGCCCACCCATGCCTATCTGGGCCTGTCGCCGGGCCTGGATTTCGAGACGCAGATTGTGGCCAAGACCAATGCGGCAGCCCTCTTGCGCGCCGAGCTGGCCCGCCCCAGCTACCAGCCCGGGCTGATCGTGCTGGGGGCCAACACCGACCCCTACCAGCCCGCTGAACGCAAGCTCGGCATCACCCGCGCGGTGCTGGAGGTGCTGGCCGAATGCCAGCTGCCGGTGGGCATCATCACCAAGAGCGCGCTGGTGACGCGCGACATCGACCTCCTGGCGCCCATGGCGGCCAAGGGCCTCTTGCATGTGTGCGTGTCGCTCACCACGCTGGACCACCCGCTGGCACGCCGCCTGGACCCGCGCGCCAGCGCGCCCGAGCGCCGCCTGCAGGCCATGCAGACCCTGGCGCAGGCCGGCATTCCGGTGGCGGTGTTTGCCTCGCCCATGATCCCGGCCATCAACGATGTGGAGCTGGAAAAGATTTTGCAAGCCGCAGCGCAGGCCGGCGCCCGCTACGCCAGCTATGTGTTGCTGCGCCTGCCGCTGGAAGTGCAGGACCTGTTTGTGCAGTGGCTAGCGGCCCACTATCCGCTGCGGGCAGAGCATGTGATGCACCGGGTGCAGGAAACGCGCGGTGGCAAAGACTACGACCCGGCCTTTGCCACCCGCATGAAGGGCAGCGGCCTGTTTGCCGACCTGCTGGCCCAGCGCTTCCAGATCGCGCTCAAGCGCTATGGTCTTTCCAAGCTGAAGCCCCATGAAGACGTCTCACAATTCCGTCCGCCAACCTTGGACAGCGCCCAGCACAGCCTGTTTTAGCGTCGCGCCTGCTCAGGCAAAGGCCTGCAGCACATTCACTGCATTGATGCCCACCTCGGCCACCGCATAGCCGCCTTCAAACACCAGCACCGTGGGCAGGCCCACCTGCTGCAGGCGCTCGCCCATGCGCAGGTAGTCGCTGCTTTGCAGCTTGAAGCCTGAGATCGGGTCGCCGGCATAGGTGTCCACGCCCAGCGAGACCACCAGGGCCTCGGCGCCGAAACGCTCGATGGCGGCCAGGGCCACTTCCAGCGCGTCCGACCAGTGGCCGTAGTCGGTGCCGCGCGGCAGCGGCAGGTTCAGGTTGCAGCCCTCGCCGGCACCGGCTCCGGTTTCATCGGCATAGCCCAGGAAGAAGGGGTACTCGGTGCGCGGGTCGCCATGCAGGCTGGCAAAGAACACATCGGGGCGGTCGTAGAAGATGGCCTGCGTGCCATTGCCGTGGTGGTAGTCCACGTCCAACACGGCCACCCGCTCCAGCCCGCCCTGGCGCAGCTGCTGCGCTGCCAGGGCCGCATTGTTGAGAAAGCAGTAGCCGCCAAAAAAATCGTTGCCCGCATGGTGGCCGGGCGGGCGGCTCAGCGAAAAAGCGGCACGGTCCCCCGCCAGCACGGCCGAAGCTGCGCTGAGCGCGCAGTCGGCCCCGGCGCGCGCCGCCACCCAGGTACCAGCCGTCAGTGGCGTGCCCGCATCAAAAGAAAACAAGCCCATGCGGGCGGCAAAGTTGTCGGGCAGCACATCGGTGCGAAAGCTGCGCGTGGGCCAGACCGAAGGCAGGGCATCGCGCGTGGCATTGGCCGGGTCAAGCGCCACCCATTCGTTCCAGGCCTGCTCCAGAAACGCCAGGTAGCGCGGGCTGTGGATACGGGTGATGGCCTGCGCCGCAAAGGCCTGGGGCGCCAGCACCTCGCCGAGCTGGCGACGCTGCAGCTCGGCCAAGACATGGTCGGCACGGGCCGGCACCTCATGGCAGGGCACCAGGGCGCCGCGGAACATTTCAAACTGCCCTTGGTGCTGGGCGTGCAGGTGGTTGTAAAAGGTCTTCATGGTGCGGCAAGGGTGGGTGGAATTTCAATCAATCAAACAGCCAGCGCTCAAACGCCGCATTCACCGCAGCGGGCTGCTCCAGTGTGGACATGTGGGCGCAGTCTTCGACGATGCACAGCGTGGCGCCCGCAATGGCCGCGGCCATCTGCGCATGCTGTTCGGGCGGGCTCCACAGGTCTTGCCGGCCGGTGAGCACCAGCGTCTTGCAGGCAATCGTGGCCAGCAGCGGCTGGGCGTCGGGGCGGTTGAGCAAGGCATTGATCTGCGCGGCGTACTGCTCGGGGCTGCTGCGCTCCATCATGTCGAGCAAGCCTGCAAATGCCGCCCCGCCCTGCTGTGCCGGATGCACCATGGGCTTGGCCCATTGCGCGGCCATGGCGCGCATGCCCTGGCGTTCCGCAATCTGCAGCAGGCCCATGCGCCCGCTGCGCTCGCGCTCCCCTGCCTCGCCCGGTGCCAGCGGCTGGGCGCCGGTGTCCAGCAAGGCCAGGCGCTGCACACGCTCGGGCGCCAGGCGCATGACTTCCAGCGCCACGCGCCCGCCCATGGAATGGCCGGCCAGGGCGAACCGCTGCGAAGGCGCCTGCTCCAGCGCCAGCCGCGCCATGTCGACCAGGCTGTCGCACAGGCCGTAATCCACCACATGGCAGCGCAGGCGGCCCGAGAAGCAGGCGATCTGCGCCGCCCAGACCGCGCGGTCACAGACCAGGCCGGGCAGCAGCACCAGGGTGTCGACAGCCGCGCTCATGCCAGCAGCGCCTGCAAGGCCTGGCCCGTATGCGTGCCCTGGCGCACCAGGGTCTCGGGCGTGCCGGCGGCCACCACACGGCCGCCGCCGCTGCCGCCTTCGGGCCCCAGGTCCAGCACCCAGTCGGCCTCGGCGATCACGTCCAGGTCGTGCTCGATCACCACCACACTGTGGCCGCCGCGCACCAGGCGGTGCAGCACATGGATGAGCTTTTCCACATCGGCCATGTGCAGGCCCACGGTGGGCTCGTCCAGCACATACAGGGTGTGGGGTGCTTTGCTGCCGCGCTTGCCGATGTCGTCGCGCACCTTGCTGAGTTCGGTCACCAGCTTGATGCGCTGCGCCTCGCCGCCGCTGAGCGTGGGCGAGGGCTGGCCTATGGTGAGGTAGCCCAGGCCCACGTCTTTGAGCAGTTGCAGCGGGTGGCTGATGGAGGGCATGGCTGCAAAGAAGTCCACCGCCTCGTCCACTTCCATCTGCAGCACTTCGCCGATGTTCTTGCCACGCCAGGTGACGGCCAGGGTCTCGGGGTTGAAGCGCGCGCCCTTGCAGGTTTCGCACAGCACTTTCACATCGGGCAAAAAGCTCATGCCGATGGTGCGTATGCCCTGCCCTTCGCAGCTGGGGCAGCGGCCTTCGCCGGTGTTGAAGCTGAAGCGGTTGGCGGCATAACCCCGGGCCTTGGCTTCCAGGGTGTCGGCAAAGAGTTTGCGGATGGTGTCCCAGAAGCCGATGTAGGTGGCGGGGCAGGAGCGCGGGGTCTTGCCGATGGGGGTCTGGTCGACTTCCAGCACGCGGTCCACGGTCTCGAAGCCGGTGACGGAAGTGCAGCCGCTCCAGGGCAGTTGTTCTCCCGCGTCGAGTGCGTCTCGCCCGGCCTTGGTGCTGCGCTTGGAAACGCCCATCTGCACATTGGCCAGCAGCACGTCGCGCGCCAGGGTCGATTTGCCCGAGCCCGAGACGCCGGTGATGGCGACCAGGCGCTTGAGCGGCACCTGGGCGCTCACGTCTTGCAGGTTGTGCAGGCGGGCGTTGTGGACGGTGAGCCAGTCGATTTTTGGGGGTGCTGTCGGTGAGCCTTCAGACATTGCTGAGCCCGCAGCGCCGGGGCCTGGGGCGGGTTCCTCATGGTGCGAGCACAAATCGTCACCCGCCCCAGGCCCCGTCACTGCTGCGTCAGTGCTAGTGGGCAGGCCTGCTTGCGCTTGCGCCAGGTCCGCCACACCGTGCGCGGTGACCACTGCAGCCATGTAGTCAGCCGACTCCTTCTCCCGCGCAAGAAACTCCGCATTCGCCGCCACACTGGCAGAGGCATTGGCCGCAACCAAGGCCGCCTTGGCGGCCCTGCCTTTCAAGGCCTTGCCCGCGCCAGTGGTCGCGGGGGAGTCCGGCATACCGGATTCCCCCGCAGCGGCAGCAGTAGCACCACCTGACTCCCAATAAACAACAGCCCTGCGCTCCACCAACGGATGCCGAATCGCATGCAGCAGATAGCGCCCGGTCTGCGACTCCGCCACCGCCTGCACTTCAGCAACCGAACCTTGCGCCACCAAGCGACCACCCCGCTTACCCGCGCTGGGGCCTATGTCGATGATGTGGTCGGCCGCGCGGATGGTGTCCTCGTCATGCTCCACCACCACCAGGGTGTTGCCCTTGTCGCTGAGCTGCTGCAGGGCGTTCAGCAGAATCTTGTTGTCACGCGCATGCAGGCCAATCGTGGGCTCGTCCAGCACATAGCACACGCCTTGCAGATTGCTGCCCAGCTGCGCGGCCAGACGGATGCGCTGGGCCTCGCCGCCGCTGAGCGTGGGGGCACCGCGGTCCAGCGTGAGGTAGCCCAGGCCCACCTCTTCCATGAACTCCAGGCGGCTGCGGATCTCGGGAATCAGGTCGCGGGCGATGTCGGCCTCGCGCGGACTCAAGACCCCTTCCTGCTGCAGGGTCTGCACCCACTGGCGCACGTCGGTGACCGAGAGGCGCGCCACATCGGCAATGCCCACGCCGGCAAACTTCACCGCGCGCGCTGTTGGGTTCAGGCGTGTGCCCTGGCAGCTGGGGCAGGCGGCATCGGCCAGGTCCTCTACGTCGGCCTCGGCAAAGGTCTGCTCGCGGCCCTGCTTGTCGTCGTCTTTGACGGAATCGTCAAACACGCGGCGCTGCTCGCGTGTCAGCGCCAGGCCCGTGCCCACGCAGTCCGGGCACCAGCCGTGCTTGCTGTTGTAGCTGAACAGGCGCGGGTCCAGCTCGGCATACGAGGTGGCGCAGACCGGGCAGGCGCGCTTGGTGGAAAAGGTCTGCAACTGGCCTATGCCGGCCGCCGGGGTGCCGGCCAGCATGGCCTCGCGCAGGCCCTCCAGGTGGCTTAGCACCTGCACCACGCCCTTGCCGTGAGTGAGTGCATCGGCCAGGCCCTGGCGCAACAAAGATTCGTTGGCGGGTGTCACATCCAGGCTGAGCACCGGCAGTTCGATGTGGTGCTCTTTGAAGCGGTCTATGCGCGGGAAGCCCTGGGTCGGCAGGAAGTTGCCGTCCACCCGCAAGTGGGTGAAGCCGCGTGGCCGTGCCCAGTCGGCCAGCTCGGTGTAGACGCCCTTGCGACCCACCACCAGCGGCGCCAACAGGCCGATGTGCTGGCCGCGGTAATGCTTCAGCAACTGCGCCGCAATGCTGTCGGCCGACTGCGGCTGCACCGCTGCGCCGTCGTTCACGCAGTGCTGCGTGCCCAGTTTCACATACAACAGGCGCAGGTAGTGCCAGACCTCGGTGGTGGTGCCCACAGTAGACTTGCGCCCGCCGCGGCTCAGGCGCTGCTCGATGGCCACCGTGGGCGGAATGCCATAGACCGCATCCACCTCGGGCCGGCCGGCCGGCTGCACGATGGAACGCGCATAGGCGTTCAGCGACTCCAGGTAGCGCCGCTGCCCTTCGTTGAACAGGATGTCAAAGGCCAGGGTGGATTTGCCCGAGCCCGAGACGCCGGTCACCACGCTGAACTTGCCGCGCGGAATCTCCACGCTGAGCGCCTTGAGGTTGTGCTCCTTGGCATTGACGATGCGGATCGCCTGGTCTGCTGCGGGGGCGGTGCGCGGTGCGGCATCGACAGCGGGCGCGGGCGGCGCAGTCTCCTGTACCGCATGCACCACGCCCATGGCGGCGGCGTATTCGCGCAGGGCACGGCCGGTATGCGAGCTGGGGTGCAGCAGCAGGTCTTGCGGCGTGCCGGCGGCCACCACCTGGCCGCCGCCGGCACCGCCCTCGGGCCCCAGGTCGATCAGCCAGTCGGCGGCGCGGATCACATCGAGGTTGTGCTCGATCACCACCAGCGAATGCCCGGCATCGAGCAGCTTGCGCAGGGCGCGCATCAGCTTGGCAATGTCCTCGAAGTGCAGGCCGGTGGTGGGCTCGTCCAGCATGAAGAGCGCACCGCGGCGCGCGGTGGCCTGGCGGCTGGCACTGCTGGCCTTGGCGGCCTCGGCCAGGAAGCCGGCCAGCTTCAGGCGCTGGGCCTCACCGCCCGAGAGCGTGGGCACGGGCTGGCCCAGCTTCACATATTCCAGGCCCACGTCGACGATGGGCTGCAGCACGCGGATTACCTCGCGGTCTTCGGCAAACAGGGTGGCCGCCCCGCTCACTGTGAGGTCCAGCACATCGGCCACGTTCAATGCACGTCCCCCGCGCTCGATCTTCACCTCCAGGATCTCCGGCCGGTAGCGCTTGCCGTCGCAGTCGGGGCAGCGCAGGTAGACGTCGCTGAGGAACTGCATCTCGATGTGCTCAAAGCCCGAGCCCCCGCAGGTGGGGCAGCGGCCATCGCCGCTGTTGAAGCTGAACTTGGAGCCGGTGTAGCTGCGTTCGCGCGCCAGCGGCGCGGTGGCAAACAGCTCGCGCACCGCGTCCCAGGCGCCCACATAGCTGACCGGGTTGGAGCGCGCCGTCTTGCCGATGGGCGACTGGTCCACAAACACCACGTCGCTGAGCAGCTCGGCACCCAGCAGGCGCGCATGCGCGCCCGGGCTTTCAGTGGCGCGGCCGAAGTGGCGCAGCAAGGCCGGCGCCAGCACGTCCTGGACCAGGGTCGACTTGCCCGAGCCCGACACACCGGTGATGCAGACCAGGCGCTGCAACGGAATCTCCACATCCACGTTCTTCAGGTTGTGCTCGGTCACGCCTTCAAGCACCAGGCGCGGCGTGTTTTCGGCCACCATGCGCTTGAAGCCCATGCCCACCTGTTTGCGTCCGCCCAGGTAGGCACCGGTCAGGGTGTCGGCGCTGCGCAGCGATTCGGTGGAACCATCGAAGACGATCTGCCCGCCGCGCTCGCCCGGGCCGGGGCCCATGTCGATCATGCGGTCGGCGGCCAGCATCACCGCCGGGTCATGCTCCACCACCACCAGCGTGTTGCCGGCATCGCGCAGGCGCTGCATGGCCACGATGATGCGGTGCATATCGCGCGGATGCAGGCCGATGCTGGGCTCGTCCAGCACAAAAAGGGTGTTGACCAGCGAGGTGCCCAGGGCCGTTGTGAGGTTGATGCGCTGCACCTCGCCGCCGCTTAGGGTGCGGCTCTGGCGGTCCAGCGTGAGGTAGCCGATGCCCACCTCGCACAGGTACTTGAGGCGGGTGCCGACCTCTTCGAACAGCAGCTTCAGGGTACGGAAATCGCCCTCGGCGGTGCCCCCCGGGCTGGCATCGGCCAGGCCTGGCTCCACACCGGAATCGCGCCCCAGGTCGTGCTGCAGCGAATCAAAGAAGCGGCGCAGCTGGTCCAGCGGCATCAGCATCATGTCGTGCAGGCACAGGCCCGGCAGGGCCTCCAGCTGCGGGCGTGTCCAGGCCACGCCTTGCGGCATGAAACGCTGCCCGGGCGGCAGCACTGCATCGGCCTGGGCCTGGGTGCCAATGCGCCAGAGCAGGCTTTCGGTCTTCAGGCGTGCGCCAGCGCAGACGCTGCACGGTGTGTAGCTGCGGTACTTGGAGAGCAGCACCCGGATGTGCATCTTGTAGGCCTTGGACTCCAGGTACTCAAAAAATCGGTCCACCCCGTACCACTGCTGGTTCCACTTGCCGTTCCAGTGCGGCGAGCCCTTGAGCACCCAGTGCTGCTGCTCGGGCGTGAGCTTGCGCCAGGCGGTGTCACGCGGTATGCCGGCGGTCTCGGCATGGCGCATGAGGTCGTCCTGGCACTCCTGCCAGGCCGGGGTCTGCAGGGGCTTGATGGCGCCGGCGCGCAGGGTCAGCTTGTCGTTGGGAATGACCAGGCCGTAGTCCACCCCCACCACCCGGCCAAAGCCGCGGCAGGTTTCGCAGGCACCGACCGCCGAGTTGAAGGAGAACATGGAAGCGATCGGGTCGGCATAGCGCAGATCGCTCTGCGGGCAGTGCAGGCCGGTGGAAAAGCGCCAGCGTGGCTCGGGCTGCGTGCCTTCGGGAAGTTCCTCACCTTCCAGCAGGTAGACATTCAGGCGGCCGCTGCCGCGCTTGAGCGCGGTCTCTATCGCCTCCAGCGCCCGGGCCTTTTCCACCCCCTCCATGCGAAAGCGGTCCGCCACCACGTCCAGGAGCTTGACGCTGGTGGCCACGCTGCCCTGGGCCGCCTTGGCCCCGCCCTTGCCTGCCTTGGCTGCCTTGGCGGTCTTGGCCGCGCCATCCAGCGGCGCCGTGTCGCGCCGGCCGGTGCGCTCGGCATGCACCCGGGTGAAGCCGCTGGCGCTTAGCCACTGGGTCACTTCCTCGGCCGAGGTGTCGGCCGGCAACTCCACCGGAAAGGTCAGCACCAGGCGCGGGTTGCCGGCCTCTGCGGCCAGGCGACCCAGCGTGGCGTAGATGGACTCGGGCGTGTCGTGCTGCACGGGAGCGGCGGTCTGCCGGTCAAAAAGCTGGCCGGCGCGCGAGAACAAGAGCTTGAGGTGGTCGTTCAGCTCGGTCATGGTGCCCACCGTGGAGCGGCTGGAGCGCACCGGGTTGGTCTGGTCGATGGCAATGGCGGGCGGCACGCCCTCCACCCGGTCTACCGCGGGCTTGTCCATGTGGTCCAGAAACT
>Ga0228700_1002161_pt1 | contig 10807 bp, 7 predicted proteins | sample McNCre317_Aug_MG_FD_178019 | JGI IMG/M metagenome (GOLD analysis project Ga0228700, IMG submission 178019) | Freshwater microbial communities from McNutts Creek, Athens, Georgia, United States - 3-17_Aug_MG | ecosystem: Environmental > Aquatic > Freshwater > Creek | place: USA: Georgia...
GTGCGCCTGACCGGCCCCGAGTGGACCACCGGCCCCTGGTTCTTCCGTGACGAACGCATGTACCTCATGCCCGGCGATTCACCCATGGGCCTGCGCCTGCCGCTGGACTCGCTGCCCTGGGTCAGCGAGAGCGACTACCCCTATCTGGTGGAGCAGGACCCCACCGCGCCGCGTGACGGCCTGGCGCCGCACAGCAGCTTTGCGGCGCGCTATGCGCCTGGCGGCACTGGCGGCGCCAGCCGCAGCGCTGAAGCCCCCTACCTGGCCGGCGGCGTGCCCACCGAAGCCGCACGCCGCCTGCAACAAAACCGCGCGGCCACCCGCAGTGCCAGCAGCAACGCGGCGGCCCATGCCCAGCGCCCGGGCCAGGCCGAGCCGGCCGACTTTGCGCGCGTGCCCTCGGCGCAAGAGTCGGCACACTGGATCACCCGCACCGCCCTGTGCGTGGAAGTGCGCGACCCGCGCCGCGCCAATGGACCCAAGGCCGAGGCAGTGGGTGAAAAGTCGGGCGTGCTGTATGTCTTCATGCCGCCGCTGGAGCTGCTGGAGGACTACCTGGACCTGCTGGCCGCCATTGAGGCCACCGCCGGTGAGCTGCAGGTGCAGATCGTGCTGGAGGGCTACCCGCCCCCGCGCGACCCGCGCCTGAAGCTGCTGCAAGTCACCCCCGACCCCGGCGTGATCGAGGTGAACATCCACCCGGTGAACAACTGGAAAGAGCTGGTCTACAACACCGAGTTCCTCTACCAGGCGGCTTTCGAGTCACGCCTGTCGGCCGAGAAGTTCATGACCGATGGCCGCCACACCGGCACGGGCGGCGGCAACCACTTTGTCATGGGTGGCGCCACGCCGGCAGACAGCCCCTTCCTGCGACGCCCCGAGCTGCTGGCCAGCCTGCTGCTGTTCTGGCACAACCACCCCTCTTTGAGCTACCTGTTCTCGGGCATGTTCGTGGGCCCCACCAGCCAGGCACCGCGTGTGGACGAGGCGCGCAACGACCAGCTCTACGAGCTTGAAATCGCCATTGAACAGATCTACAAGAACCGCGAGCTGCACGGCCAGAGCATGCCGCCCTGGCTGGTGGACCGCACCCTGCGCAACATCCTGATCGATGTCACCGGCAACACCCACCGCAGCGAGTTCTCGATCGATAAGATGTATTCGCCCGACTCCGCCACCGGCCGCCTGGGCCTCCTGGAGCTGCGCGCCTTCGAGATGCCGCCGCACCCCCACATGAGCAGCGTGCAGCAACTGCTGCTGCGTGCGCTGGTGGCACGTTTCTGGAAGTCGCCCTACCAGGCGCCCCTCACCCGCTGGGGCACCGAGCTGCATGACCGCTTCATGCTGCCCACCTTCATCCAGATGGATTTTGCCGACGTGATCGCCGAGATGAACGCGGCCGGCTACGCCTTTGATGCCGCCTGGTTCGCGCCGCACCTGGAGTTCCGCTTCCCCTTGCTGGGCAGCATACAGACCATGGGCATGGAACTTTCCTTGCGCAACGCGCTGGAGCCCTGGCATGTGATGGGCGAAGAAGGCACGGCCGGTGGTACCGCGCGCTATGTAGATTCGAGCCTGGAGCGTGTGGAGGTGCGGGTCAGCGGCATGAACGAAAGCCGCTATGTGCTCACCTGCAACGGCGAGGCCCTGCCCATGCAAAGCACCGGCACCGTGGGCGAGTTTGTGGCCGGCGTGCGCTACAAGGCCTGGAACCCGCCCAGCAGCCTGCACCCCAGCATCGGCGTGCATGCGCCGCTCACCTTCGACATCGTGGACACCTGGATGAAGCGCTCAGTGGGTGGCTGCCAGTACCACGTGGCCCATCCGGGCGGCGTGAACTACGAAAACTTCCCGGTCAACGCCTTCGAGGCCGAAAGCCGCCGCCTGTCACGCTTTGCCGCCATGGGCCACACCACCGGCAAGACCGTGGTGCCGCCTGCCACCATCCATGTGGCAGCCAGCAAGGAGTTTCCCTTTACACGGGATTTGCGTCGCAGCTAGGAAACACCCATGGAAGAAATCAGCTGGAACGATTTCACCAAGGTGGAAATCCGCGTGGGGCGCATCGTCAGCGCCGAGGTGTTTGCACAAGCACGCAAACCCGCCTACAAGCTGCAGCTGGATTTCGGGCCCGAGATCGGCCTGCGCAAATCCAGCGCGCAGATCACTGCGCTCTACCGCCCCGAAGACCTGGTGGGCAAGCTGGTGGTGGCGGTGGTGAATTTTCCCAAGAAGCAGATCGGGCCCATCATGTCCGAATGCCTGGTCACCGGCTTCTACCAGGCCGACGGTGCGGTGGTGCTGTGCGTGCCGGACCAGGCGGTGGAAGTGGGTAGCAAGCTGCTGTAGCGTTTGGCTTGCCCGCCGAGATCGAACGCCGGCAGACGCGACTGGCCGCCACTGCAGCCGCCAAGGCCCGGCTGGAAGAACGCCAGCGCCTGGGCGACACATAGCGCGGCCAGGCTAGCAAAGCCGCGTATGCACCAAAACCAAACAAAAAACCAGGCCAGGGATTAGCTGGATGTAATCGCCAGCCTGTTTTGGTGCGCCAGGCCGTGCGCGTTCAGGCTGTCATCCACTGAGAAGAAGGCCATGGTGTTCACCAGTTCCTGCGCTTGTTGCTGCAGGCTGCTGGCCGCTGCGGCCATCTCCTCCACCAGGGCGGCATTCTGCTGGGTGGTCTGGTCCATCTGCGCCACGGCTTCGCCCACCTGGGCCACGCCCAAGGCCTGCTCGCTGCTGGCGTTGCTGATTTCGCCCACGATGGTCGAGACGCGCTGGATGGCGCTGACCACTTCGGACATGGTGTTACCCGCCCGGTTCACCAGGTTGCTGCCTTGTTCGACCTGCTCCTCGCTGGCGCCTATGAGCCGCTTGATCTCGCGGGCGGCTTCGGCCGAGCGGCCGGCCAGGGACCGCACCTCGCTGGCCACCACGGCAAAGCCGCGGCCCTGCTCACCGGCCCGCGCGGCTTCCACGGCCGCGTTGAGCGCCAGGATATTGGTCTGGAAGGCAATGCCGTCAATGACCCCGATGATGTCTGCAATCCGGCGCGAGGCCTCGTTGATGCCCTTCATGGTGGTGACCACCTGACCCATGACGGCGCCGCCCTGCTCGGCCACCACAGAAGCATTGGCGGCCAGCTGCTTGGCCTGGTGCGCGCTCTCGGCGTTTTGCTTGACGGTGGCACTGAGCTGTTCCATCGAAGCCGCCGTTTGCTCCAATGCGCTGGCCTGGCTTTCGGTGCGGGAACTCAGGTCGTGGTTGCCCTGGGCAATTTCTGCACTGGCACTGGCCACGCCGCGTGAGCTCTCGCGCACGTTGTGGACGATGCGCGCCAGATTGCGCTGCATGTTCTGCAGCTGTGCCATCAGGCTTCTGGAGTCGCCGGCATCCAGTGAGATGGCATCATCGAGCTTGCCGGACGCTACCCGCACGGCAATTTCTGCCGCCGCCGTGGGCTCGCCACCCAAGGGGCGCAGCACCAGGCGGGTGATGAGGAAGTTCAGGCCCAAGGACACGGCCACAATGCTTAGCAGGGCCAGCCCGGCAGCGACGTAGCGCAGATGCTTGACGCCGGCCAGTGCCTTGTCGTCGGGCACGGTCGTGGCAAGAGACCATGGAGTCTTGGTTGCGCCAATATGCATCGGCGCATAAACGCTGGTGACCGCAGTCTGTAGCCGCTCGCTGTAGTAACGGGCCTCATGGTTCTTTCCCGCCTTGATGGCGACCTTGGCGGCTGCGGCCTGCTCGGACGTGCCGATGTCCTTGCCCACGTTTTGCGCATCCAGGTCACCCACATACAGGCCGCCGTTGGAAATCAGGGAGGCAAAGCCGGTCTCATAGGGACGGATCTGGCTGATGCGGGACTGGAAGCCGTCCAGCGGCAAGTCGATGCCCGCCACGCCCACAAACTTCCCGTCGATCTTGATCGGCACCACCACCGAGGTCATCAGCACATCCTTGCCGGCCACTTTGTAGCTGTAGGGCTCGATCAGCGTTTCCTCGCCCGACTGCTTGGCCAGCAGGTAGTAGTCCCCGGCACCCGGCTTCTCGTAGTCCACCAGCGGCTCCAGCGCAATGCTGCCCGCACCCCGGTTCCAGTAGGGGATGTAGCGCCCCGTTGCATCGTGACCGGGCTTGTTGGTGTACTCCGCGTCCTTTCCGTCAAAGGCATTGGGTTCCCAGCAGGTCCACACGCCCAGGAAGCTGGGGTCGCTCTCCAGCACGCTCTTGAGCATGGCATCGGCCCCGTTGCGGCTGACCTGGCCTGCGGCTTGCAAGCCCCGCAGGGTAAAGGCCAAGGTTCGGGCCGCGTCCAGGGCCGACTCCACCCGCCGGGCGCTTTCGCTGGCGTGGGTCTGGGCGATCTGCTGCGCGTGGTCCCCAATCAGAGCGGACTGCAGTTGGGTCGCCTGGTAGGTCAGCACGGAAATCGTCACGGCAAAAGCTGCGAGCACCACTACCGCGATCAGGGACATGACTTTCACCCGCAGCGTGGCGGTGGACACAAATGACATGGATCGGTCCTTCTGTGTGTGACAACAAGAATTTATGGAAGACGCTGTGCCTGGTGCTTCATTCAATTTCGCGAAGATAGCGCAAGGCTAAACGTCGGCTTGTCAAGTTTCGCATCTTTTTTTCGCTGTTTTCCCTTGATGGCCCGCGGCGTCGGGCCGCCAGGGCTTGGGACGGAATCGTCAACATTCCAGACGCAAGCTCGATCCAAGCCCACTCCATCTGGCGGAAATTTCCCGTCAGGATCGGCTTGAGCGCACCCTGCATATCTCCAGCAGGATTGCGATCGCAGCGGCCCAGGCCTATGCCATGGCGGAACACCTGACCGGCGGTCTGGCGCAGCGTAAGGGCTGACGCATGCGCTCCCCGCTTCTCGCACTTGCGCAGCGTCTCCAGGAGAACAGGCGGGGTGATCGTGGAAATTGGCAGCTTGCCGATGCAGGGGAACAGCCCTCCAGCGCCGCTGAACTTCTCGCCCGCCTTGGAGCCCTTGTGCTGGACGTTCTTTGCAAATGGGTCTGTGAGCGGCATCGACCATCCCTGCTTGTCGGTGTCGAAAGCCAGGTGGCCGTCTCGTACCAACCTAGGTACCAACAAATTGCTGGTATGTGACGGCATCGAATGCAACTAGGCAAGACAAGCCCAGAGGGTGAAACAGCGAATTGCCTTGGGGGAAACGTCACGCCATGCGGTCTGACGATGCTGCAAGTTGGCGTGCCCGGAGGGGATCGAACCCCCGACCCACAGCTTAGAAGGCTGTTGCTCTATCCGACTGAGCTACGGGCACCTGTGTAAATACGTGGTTGCTTGCTATCTTTTTTGATGTGGCTTGCGGAGCACTCCGAATACCACTGTTCAGCAAGGCCCAAATCATAGCGTTATAAGCGCCACATCCGGTCCAACACCGTAACGCCCTTTCCCACCTGCTCCAGTGCGCGAGGTACGAGGCCACCCCTACAGGCACCCCCCAGCCCATCACCCCGGCTGCGGCCCTGGCCAGCACCGCCTCGGGCGGCCTCAACAAGAGCGGCACGGCCTCGGTTGCAAGGGCCAGCATGGATGGCTTTACCGTCTCCAAGTGGAATGGCAGCTTCCCTTCCAGCGTGGCCAGCATCAAGGTGGTTTACCTGGTGGAGGGCACTGGCATCTTCTTGCTGGTGAACCCTGCCAAGGAGGCCGATGGCGTGGGGGTCTTTTTTTCACCCATCCCCTTGCTAAAAAATTAGCCCACCAAGTCGGGGACCGCCAGGCTGTGGCCCCCGCTGCCCGCAATCCACACCGCCTCCCGCAAAGCCCCTGACCGCCTGGCAGGGGCTTTTCCTTGCGAAAAAAAGGGTCTGCAAAACAGGCCTTGGCCCAAGATCGCGCGCATGCCTATACTGAATTCGGCACGGAAGAGTGTGAGCACAGTTTGGCACCAGGAGGTCTTATGGACGCGATTGGAAACTATGTAAACCGCTTCGCCCGCAACCGCGAAGAGGAACTAAGCCTCGACGACTACCTGCAGGAGTGCAAACGCAGCCCCATGGCCTATGCCTCGGCCGCTGAGCGCATGTTGCAGGCCATCGGTGAGCCACAGATTCTGGACACCCGCAATGACCCGCGCCTCTCGCGCATCTTTGCCAACAAGCTCATCAAGATTTACCCGGCATTTTCCGAGTTCTATGGCATGGAAGAAGTCATAGAGCAGGTGGTGAGCTACTTCCGCCATGCAGCCCAGGGCCTGGAAGAGCGCAAGCAGATTCTTTACCTGCTCGGCCCCGTAGGTGGCGGCAAGAGCTCGCTGGCCGAGCGCCTCAAGCACCTGATGCAGCAGGTGCCTTTTTATGCCATAAAGGGCTCACCCGTCAACGAAAGCCCGCTGGGTCTGTTTGATGCCGTGGAAGACGGACCCATCCTGCGTGAGCACTACGGCATACCAACCCGTTACCTGCAGCGCATTCCCTCACCCTGGGCGGTCAAACGCCTGGAGGAATTTGGCGGTGACATACGGCGCTTTCGGGTGGTGCGGCGCTATCCCAATCTGCTCAAGCAGATAGGCATTGCCAAGACCGAGCCGGGCGATGAAAACAACCAGGACATTTCCTCGCTGGTCGGCAAGGTCGACATCCGCAAGCTCGAAGGGTTTGCGCAGGACGACCCGGACGCCTACAGCTTCTCCGGCGGCCTGTGCCTGGCCAACCAGGGCCTGCTGGAGTTTGTGGAAATGTTCAAGGCCCCGATCAAGGTGCTGCACCCGCTGCTCACGGCCACGCAGGAAGGCAACTTCAAGGGCACGGAGGGCTTTGGCGCCATTCCCTTTGAAGGCATTGTGCTGGCCCACAGCAACGAGAGCGAGTGGAAGACCTTTCGCAACAACAAGCACAACGAGGCCTTTCTGGACCGCATCTACATCGTCAAGGTGCCCTACTGCCTGCGCGTCAGCGAAGAGGTGAAAATCTACGAAAAGCTGGTGCGCGACTCTTCTCTGGCCGAGGCCAAATGCGCGCCCGGCACCTACCGCATGATGAGCCAGTTTGCCGTGCTCACCCGCCTGAAGGTGCCCGAGAATTCCAGCCTCTACAGCAAGATGGCGGTGTATGACGGTGAGAGCCTGAAGGACACCGACCCGCGCGCCAAGAGCTACCACGAGTACCGCGATGCCGCCGGCGTGGACGAGGGCATGGGCGGCGTCTCCACCCGCTTCTCTTTCAAGATCCTGTCCAAGGTCTTCAACTTTGACAGCACCGAAGTGGCCGCCAATCCGGTGCACCTGATGTACGTGCTGGAGCAGCAGATTGCGCGCGAGCAGTACCCGGCCGAGACTGAGCAGCGCTACACCAGCCTGATCAAGGAGCAGCTGGCACCGCGCTACGCCGAATTCATCGGCAAGGAAATCCAGACCGCCTACCTGGAGAGCTACAGCGAATACGGCCAGAATATTTTTGACCGCTACGTCACCTATGCCGACTACTGGATACAGGACAACGAATACCGCGACACCGACACCGGCGAAGTGTTTGACCGCGCCGCGCTGAATGCCGAGCTGGAAAAGATCGAGATCTCGGCCGGCATTGCCAACCCCAAGGATTTTCGCAACGAGATCGTCAACTTCGTGCTGCGCGCACGCGCCAAGAATGCCGGCAAGAACCCGGCATGGACCAGCTACGAGAAGCTGCGGGTGGTGATTGAGAAGAAGATGTTCTCCAACACCGAGGAGCTGCTGCCGGTGATCAGCTTCAACGCCAAGGCCAGCACCGATGACGCCAAGAAGCACGAAGACTTTGTCACCCGCATGGTGGCCAAGGGCTATTCCAGCAAGCAGGTACGCCTCTTGTGCGAGTGGTACCTGCGGGTGCGCAAGAGTTCCTGAAGGGCGCCATCCCATCGGAGTGCCAAGGTGCTGCACATCGTGGACCGCCGTCTGGCGGGCAAGAACAAGTCCATTGGCAACCGGGAGCGGTTTTTGCGCCGCTACAGCGAACAGATACGCGAGGCGGTGCGCAAGGCGGTGGCAGGGCGCAGCATCCGCAGCATCGACCAGTCGGAAGATGTGAGCATTCCCAAGCGCGACATCCAGGAGCCGGTGTTTGCCCACGGCCCGGGTGGCGCCCGCGACATCGTGCACCCCGGCAATGTGGACTACCAGCGGGGCGATCGCATCGCCAAACCACACGGTGGCCCGGGCCAGGGCCGGGGCAAGGCCGGTGACGGCCTGGAGGGCGAGGACGACTTTGTCTTCACCCTCAGCCGCGAGGAATTTCTGCAGGTCTTTTTTGATGACATGGCCCTGCCCCGCATGCTGCGCATGCAGCTGGGCGAAACGCCGGAATACGAGAGCCGACGCGCCGGCTTCAGCCGCGATGGCACGCCTAACAACCTGCACATCCTGCGCTCCATGCGCGGCGCGCTGGGCCGCCGCCTGGCCATGGGCGCTGGTACCCAGAGCGCGCTGCGCGAGCGGCTGCACCAGCTCCAGTCCCTGCTGGCCCTGCCACCGCCGCAGGCCTTGGAGGCCGGCGCGTTTGAGCGCCAGCAGCTGCAGCGTGAGGCCGAGGAGCTGCAGCGGCGCCTGCGCTGCATCCCGTTCCTGGACCCGCTGGACCTGCGCTTTCGCACCCGCGTGCAGGTGCAGCTGCCCAACAGCCAGGCGGTAATGTTCTGCCTGATGGACGTTTCGGGCTCCATGGATGAGGGCCGCAAAAGCCTGGCCAAGCAGTTCTTCGTGCTGCTCTACATGTTCTTGCACCGGCACTACGAGAAAATTGACATCGTCTTCATACGCCACCACTCCCAGGCCCAGGAGGTGGATGAGTCCACCTTTTTCTACACCACCGAGAGTGGCGGCACCGTGGTCAGCAGCGCGCTGGAGCTGATGCGCAAAATCATCAGCGAGCGCTACCCGCCCAGCAGCTGGAACATCTATGGCGCACAGGCCAGCGACGGCGACAATTTCCACAACGACAGCAAGCGCTGCCATGCGCTCATGGCCAGCAGCCTGCTACCCCAGTGCCGCTACTTTGCTTATATCCAGGTGGCCGAGGAAGAGCAGAACCTGTGGTCTGAATATGCGCAGCTGACAGCCAGGCATCCCAACTTCGCCATGCGCAAGGTCACCCTGCCGGCCGACATCTACCCGGCCCTGCATGAGCTCTTCAAGAAAGAGGCGGTGGCCGCATGAACACCCCGCTTTCCCGCAGCAGCGCGGTCTTGCCGGCCCAGACCGACTGGACCTTTGACATCCTGGAGCGCTACCACGCCGCCATTCAGGCCGCCGCGCAGCAATACGGCCTGGACACCTACCCCAACCAGCTGGAGATCATCAGTGCCGAGCAGATGATGGACGCCTATGCCAGCGTGGGCATGCCGGTTAACTACCGGCACTGGAGTTATGGCAAGGAATTCATCTCGGTGGACAAGCGCTACCGGCGCGGCCACATGGGCCTGGCCTATGAGATCGTCATCAACTCCAACCCCTGCATCAGCTACCTGATGGAAGAGAACACCACGGCCATGCAGGCCCTGGTCATTGCCCACGCCGGCTACGGCCACAACAGCTTCTTCAAGGGCAACTACCTGTTTCGCATGTGGACCGATGCCTCCTCCATCATCGACTACCTGGTCTCGGCCCGCCGCTACGTGGCCGAGTGCGAGGAGCGCCACGGACTGGAGGCGGTGGAGAGCGTGCTGGATTCCTGCCATGGCCTGGCCCACTTCGGTGTGGACCGCTACCGGCGCCCGGCCAAGAAAAGCCTGGCCACCGAGATGCGCGAGCGCGAGGCCCGTGAGGCCCATGCCCAGCAGCAGGTCTATGCGCTGTGGAGCACCCTCCCCCAGCGTGCCGACAAGACCGAGGACACGCCCGCGCCCAAGCGCTTCCCGCAGGAACCGCAGGAAAACCTGCTGTACTTCATTGAAAAGAATTCACCCACGCTGGAGCCCTGGCAGCGCGAGCTGGTGCGCATGGTGCGCAAGATTGCGCAGTACTTCTACCCCCAGCGCCAGACCCAGGTGATGAACGAGGGCTGGGCCGTGTTCTGGCACTACACCCTGCTCAACACCCTGTACGACCAGGGTTACCTGGCCGATGGGGTGATGCTGGAATGGCTAAGCCTGCACAGCAATGTGCTGAACCAGCCCAACCTGCGCAGCCGCGCCTACAACGGCATCAACCCCTATGCCCTGGGCTATGCCATGTACCGCGACATACGACGCATCTGCGAGCAGCCCACCGATGAAGACCGCCACTGGTTTTCTGACATGGCCGGCAAGCCCTGGCTGCCCACGCTGGACCACGCCATGCGCAACTACAAGGACGAGAGCTTCATAGGCCAGTACCTCAGCCCGCGGCTGATGCGCGAGCTGCGCCTGTTTTCCATCCGTGACGAGGCCAACGCCAGTGACCTGGAAGTGACTGCCATCCACGACGAGGCCGGCTACCTGGCGCTGCGCCAGGCCCTGTCACAGCAATACGACCTGGGCACACGAGAGCCCAATATCCAGGTATGGGATGTCAACCTGCGCGGCGACCGCACCCTGGTCTTGCGCCACCAGCAATACCATGGCCGCCAGCTGGGCGAAAGCACCCTGGAAGTGTTGAAGCATGCGTCGCGGCTGTGGGGCTTTGGCGTACGCCTGGAAAGTGTGGATGCCAGCGGCGACCTGCAACGCCAGTGGAGCGTCGCTCCGCATAACTAGGAGCCCCCACGCTCGCTCTATAAGGACTTCCTTCGCGAGTCAAACGGTTTTTTCTACGGACCTGGATTGCGCGAGCAATCCAGGTCCGTATCGTTTTCAGTTGATCGCGCCG
>Ga0228700_1002165_pt1 | contig 10781 bp, 10 predicted proteins | sample McNCre317_Aug_MG_FD_178019 | JGI IMG/M metagenome (GOLD analysis project Ga0228700, IMG submission 178019) | Freshwater microbial communities from McNutts Creek, Athens, Georgia, United States - 3-17_Aug_MG | ecosystem: Environmental > Aquatic > Freshwater > Creek | place: USA: Georgia...
ACCATCATCGACCCCGTGGAGCGCTACCGCACCTACGGAAGCCTGACCGCAGTCGCAGCTGACTTCGGCACCAGTGCCCCCGAGTACCTGGCGGCGCAGACCTGGTTCGGCCAGACGCCCCAGCCGACCCGGGTGCTCATTGGCCGCTGGATCAACGCCGCCTCGTCTGGTGGCTTGCGCTGTGGCCTGCTGACCACTGCCAACCAGCAGATGTCGGTGTGGAATGCCATCACCACCGGCCAGTTCAAGCTCGCCAAGGATGGCGGCGCAGTCACCAACTACGGCCCCTTCAACTTCAGCGGCGCAGCCAACCTGAACGCTGTGGCAGCGCTGATCCAGGCTGGCATCGCAGGCGTGACCGTGACCTGGAATGCAAGCCTGTCGCGCTTTGAGTTCACCAGCAACACCACCGGCGCTGCATCTGCTATCAGCTTCCTGACGGCAGGCACTGCAAGCGACATCAGCACCTTGCTGGCTGGCACTTCGGCCTCCAGTGGTGCCTACGTGTTCGCAGGCCAGGTTGCAGAGACGGCGCTTGCCTGCGTCACCAACTTCGATCTGATCGCAGGCCAGAAGTGGTACTGCGTGGACTTCGTGGCAGGTGCAGTCACAGCCGACTACCAAGCGGTGGCAGGCTACGTGGAGGCAAGCACCAACAAGCACATCCAAGCGCTGACGACCAGCGATGCGGGCAGCTTGTCCAGCGTCAGCACCACGGACATCGGCTACTTGCTGAAGCAGGCAGGCTACAAGCGCACGTTTGTGCAGTACAGCCAGTACAACCCCTACGCTGCACTGTCGGCGATGGCAAAGCTGCTGACCACCAACTACAACGCCAACAACACCATGATCACGCTCATGTTCAAGCAAGAGCCGGGTGTGGTGTACGAGAACTTGACCAGCACGCAAGCAGATGCAGCCAAGGCCAAGTCGGTGAACGTCTTTGCCCAGTACGACAACCTGACCGCCATCTTGCAGTACGGCACCATGGCAGACGGCACCTTCGCGGACATCGTCACTGGCACCGATTGGCTGGCAGTCACCTTGCAAACGGCGCTGTACAACCTGCTGTACACCAGCACGACCAAGATCCCCCAGACCGATCAAGGTCAGGCCCTCTTGCTCACGCAATGCGACCAGGTGTGCAGCCAAGGTGTTGCCAACGGCCTGTTGGCCCCCGGCATCTGGAACAGCGGTGGCTTTGGTCAGCTGAACCAAGGCGACTTCTTGCAGAAGGGCTACTACTGCTACAGCCCCAGCTTCAACACCCAGTTGCAGTCGGATCGTGCAGCCCGGCACGCCATGCCCATCCAGATCGCTGCGAAGCTGGCTGGTGCCATCCACGACGTCAACGTCATCGTCAACGTCAACCAGTAAACCAACCCAGTAACTTAGAAGGAGTGCACTATGGCACAGAACTCGTACAGCTTTATGGACTGCAATGCCAGCATTGTTGGTCCCGGTGGCGCATTCAGTCTCGGCAACGGGGCTGGGGCGGCGGAAGAAGGCATCACCATCACGGCCAGCCAAGACATCAGTACCATGACCATGGGCGCTGATGGCTCTGGCGTGCATAGCCTGCACGCAGACAAGTCGGGCAAGGTCAGCGTCCGCTTGCTGAAGACCAGCCCGGTCAATGCCCTGCTGGCGGCGATGTATGCCTTCCAGACTGCGAACAGCGCCAACCACGGCCAGAACGTCATCACCTTGCTGGACACGGCGCGTGGCGACGTCATCACCTGCTCTGCTGTGGCCTTTGCCAAGGCTCCTGATCTGAACTACCAGAAGGAAGCAGGCACCAACGAATGGACCTTCAACGCCATCCGTATCGACCGTTTGCTGGGCCGCGGTTAATCAGCCCAGAGTGTTAGTTAGGAGATAGAGACATGGAAAAAGAGATCAACGGACACGCCTACCGCTTTGGTAAGATCGATGCCCTCACGCAGTTCCATCTGGTGCGCCGCTTGGCCCCAGTCTTGGCCTCGGTGGGCTTGTCGCTGGGCAAGCTCCAACAGGTAGCCAATGCGGCCGACTTGTTGGGGCCTGCGTTTGAGGTGTTGGCAAAGATGACGGATGAAGAATCCAACTACATCATCTTCGCCTGCCTGCGTTCTGTCCACCGCAAGGATGGTCAGGGCGCTGGAGCCGGGTGGGTGGCCCTTGTGCCTACTGCCCAGAATGTGCTCGCCTACCAGGACATCGAATTGCCGGAGATGCTCCAGCTCACTATGTGGGCTCTGCGAACAAACCTCGAGGGTTTTTTCAAGGGGCTTACCGACGTGACGCCATCGGCAAGCTCCTGAAGTATCGGGGCGGTGGTTCCGTTGATCTCATTACCATGGTAGAGAGTGAGGACTGGGTCATGCGCCCAGTCCTTGCCGGCCTATGTAGGGGCGAAAGCCTCTTCGACGGGACCTTGGGATTGGAACAGATAGCGATTCTGAACGAGGCGCTAGATGTGCAAGAAGAAAACCAGCAACGAGTAAGAGAGGCCAACAATGGACAGTAATATCCTGCGCGAGTATCTGGTCTTGCTTGGCTTCAAAGTCGATGACCAGAGTGGCAAGAAGGCCGAGAAGTCAGTAGAGAAGTTTGATGCCCAGGTCAAGACCCTCACCAAAGGCGTGATTGGTGTGGGCACCGCAGTCACCACCATGGTGAACCTGTTTGCCTTCCAGATGGAGAAGCTGTACTACGCAAGCAAGAAGAGCGATACTACGGTATCCAACTTGCAAGCCATGGACTACGGCTTCCGCCAGATTGGGGGCAGCGCAGGGGGCATGACGCAGGCGATTGCCAACATGGCCTCTGCAATGCGGAGCAACCCCGGCTTGCAGGGCTTGCTGAATAGCTTGGGCGTGGCTACAGCAGGTCGCGACAAAGCCGACGTCATGGCTGACCTGGTGACGCAGCTGAAGAAGATGCCGATCTTCGTGGCAGAGAAATACGCCAACCTATTCGGCATCGACAAGGATACGCTGTACACGCTGATGCAGGGCCTTGACGCTTACAAGCAACTGGCCGACCAGCGCAAGCAGATGGCGGCTGACGCTGGCCTTGACATGGAGAAGAGCTCGGAGGCAGCAACTGCGTACGCGCAGAGCTTGCGCGAGCTGTGGGAGCGCATGGGCCTTGTCAAGGACGTGGCAGCGACGGAGATGCTGCCTGCCTTCACCAAAGTCGTGGCGACGCTGAATGATCTGCTGTCGGTGACCACGCAGGTCGATGACAGCATGACGAGCTTGGCTAGTGATGTTGGCGATGCGGCAAGTACGGCCATTCGTGGCGCGGCCGCAATCTGGAGCGCCTTTACGTTGGAAGTGAAGCTGGCGGGGATGCAGCTTGGTGCGTACGCAGCAGCGACCGTTCGGCTTATGACCGGCGATTTGAAGGGCGCGGCCACCATCATGAAAGAGTACCAAGCCGACTTCAACGCAGCCATGGAGAAGGCCGCAACCAAGCAAGAGCGGATCTTGAATGGGCCGGGAGCGGGGGGCACCCCAACATCGGCATCGCAGGCAGGTCTAGGGGGCCAAGAGGCGGTGATGGGTGCCGGGAACAGGGGAACGCCCAGTGGGACGCGTGGGGTGCGTAATAACAACCCCGGCAACCTGAATTTCGTGGGGCAGGCCGGGGCCGAGCTGGAAAGCAATGGCTCCAACAGCCGATTCGCCAAGTTCCAGACCATGGAGGCAGGGATCGGAGCCCTTGCCCGCCAGCTCCAACTGTACAGCAGCCGGGGCATCAACACGCTGGACAAGATTGTGGCGAAGTATGCACCGGCTTCCGAGAACAACACGGAAGCCTATGTGCAGGCGCTGATGAAGCAAACGGGCCTCGGCCGCAACCAAGCCATCGACATGAGCAACCCTGCCGTCATGCAGAGCTTGGTCAAGGGCATCATCAGCCACGAGAACGGGGGCATGCGTGGCATCACCGACGACCAGGTATCCCAAGGGATTCGCCTTGGGGCCGGGGGTGGCGGAGGCAGGGGCATGATCAACCAAACCAACAACATCACGGTCACGGGTGTCGGCGATGCCAACAAAGCAGCCAAAGAGGTTGCCGAAGTGCAGCGCATGACCAACGCTGACCTTGTTCGGCAATTCACACCGAGGGTTCAGTAATGTTTGAAAATGTCGTAGGTGGCCTGAACCTGCTCCGCACCTTGGAGCAGTTCAGCCAAATCACCATCTCCCCCTACCGCGCCATCGGCGACATCATTGCGAATGGCACGTTTGAGGAGGTGCATACTGATGTGCTGGAGATCACAGACCAGCCCATTGACCAAGGTGCCAGCATCTCGGACCACGCCTTCAAGCGACCCGCCGAGGTGACTGTCAAGCTCGGCTACACCAACAGCGCTCCCAGTAGTGGGGGCCTCGGTGGCTTGCCGGGGTTTGCCACCCAGTCAACGCTGTCCGGGTCTAGCGTGTTGCAGATCAATGACGTCTATCAGCAGTTGCTGAAGATGCAGCAGGATCGCACGTTTGTGGATGTCTACACTGGCAAGCGCGTCTACACCGACATGCTGATTAAGCAGATGGTGGTGACCACCGATGTGCAGACGGAGAACATGCTTTCCATCAGCATCGACTTCAAGCAAGTGTTCCGGGTTGCCACCCGGCTCATCCAAACGTCTGCCCCGGCTGAAGACCAGAAGCAGCCGGAGGTCACCAACCCGACCACGGACTTTGGCACCAAGCAGTTGAGCAGTGAGGTGCCCACGTTTGACAAGATCGCCGCGGTGTCCGCCATCAACCCACTGAGCACCTTGTCCAGCGGGACCATCACGGTGGATAGCTTGGCAACGCGCTTGCAGGATGCAGCGTCGCAGCTTGGAGACCTGGTGCCCTTTGAAATCCCGGTTAGTGGCTTGCCCCAGACTTTCACGGTCTCCCTGTCCAGCATCGAGCACAACATGAACTTGGGCTGGAACCCACAGGCCGGGGCCTTCATCCTGGACGTGCTGGACAAGAACCAGAACCCGATGCTGATGGGCCTCCAGCTTGCAACGGGTTCTGATCTGCTGTCCCAGTTTGAATACCTGGGCATCAAGGGTAGTCTCCTGGTCCAGACGGCAGGCAATCCGGGTGCGATGCCCACCGTTGCCAACTTTGGGACGTTGAGCCACTTGTACTACTTGGCGAAAGGAAGCTAGTATGTCTGATTACCTGTTTGGCAGACGGGCAAGCCTGATCGTCGCTGCCAAGGGCAAGGTCCTGGACCTCTCTGAGTTCCGCTTTACCTTCAAGATCGTGGCCGCGGATGAGGAAAGCCCCACCAACGCCGCCATCCGGGTATACAACTTGGCCCCGACCACCATCGCTGCCATTCGCAAAGAGTTCATGGGTGTGGTGGTGCAGGCAGGCTACGGCGACAACTACGGCGTCATCTTTGACGGCCAGATCAAGACCTTCCGGGTAGGGCGCGAAAACCAGACCGATACCTACTTCGACATCTTGGCAAGCGATGGCGACCTGGCCTACAACTTCGCAGTCTGCAACCAAACGCTCGCTGCGGGTAGCACGCCCAAGGATCGCATTCTGGCTATCAGCAAGAGCATGGAAGACAAGGGGGCGTTGCCCCCAGATGATGTGCCCAATACTGGCGGCATCCTGCCTCGTGGCAAAGTGCTGTTCGGTATGGCACGCGCCATGATGCGCAACGAAGTCGCCAACCAGAAGAGCACCTGGAGCTTTGATGGTGGCAAGCTCAAGATCTTCCCCTTGGATAGCTACGGGAGCAGTACCATAGTGGACCTGACCTCCCAGACGGGCCTTGTCGGCCGGGTCGAGGTGACGCAAGACGGCATCAAGGCGCGGTGCTTGCTGAACCCGCGGATTGCTGTGGGTGGGCTTGTCCGCATAGACAACAGCTCCATCAACCAGATCCTGAACCAGGACCAGAACGCCGTAGGCATTGCGCCCTACGACCAATGGGCAGGCGTTCAGCTCTATGCCGACGTGGCAGGCAATGGCCTGTACCGGGTGTTTGTGATTGAGTACGAAGGGGATACGCGGGGTACCCCCTTCTACTGCAGTCTGACGTTGTTGGCGGTTGACCCGGCCACCAAGAAAGTGATAGGAGACCAGTAATGGACCGCAGAGAACGCCTTGATAGCCCAGAGATGGCAATGCTCCAGCTGACGCAGTTGGTGAAGTCGGAGATGTGGTGTGCCATGCCCGGCATCATCCAGAGCTTCGATGGGGCCAAGCTGACCTGTTCTGTGCAGCTTGCCATCCAAGTGCAAGTGACGGACGAGACCCTGACCAGCCAGTGGACCAAGCTGCCAGTGCTGGTGGATTGCCCAGTTGTATTCCCGGCTGGGGGTGGTTGCATGCTGACTTTCCCCATCGCGGCAGGGGATGAGTGCCTTGTCGTCTTTGCAGACCGCTGCATCGACGCATGGTGGCAATCTGGGGGCGTGCAGACGCAGATGGACTCGCGCATGCACGACTTGTCGGATGGCTTCGTCATCCCGGGTCCCCGGAGCCAGCCCAACAAGCCGGGGGCCGCTGTGGGCACCAACGCCGAACTCCGCACCATGGATGGCACTGCCCGCGTGGGCATCAACCCGGCCACCAAAGAGGTCAAGGTGCAAACCACCGGCGACTGCTCCATTAACGCCACCAACATCAATCTGAATGGGGTGGTGAAGATTAACGGCCAGCCATTCCCGGCCCACACGCACAACTTGTCGGGTGGCGGGACAACCTTGGGAGTGACCTAAATGAAATACAGGGCAATGGATGCAAAGGACGACTACACCTTCGGCTCTGCCTCCCAGTGGCTCGCCGATTCGCCTGCCACAGTAGCGCAAGCCGTAGAGACCAGGTTGCGCCTCGCAGCAAAGGAATGGTTCCTGGATAGCAAGGAGGGCCTTGATTGGTCGAAGATCCTGGGCTTCGGCACTGCCAGCACCCGGGACTCTGAAATCAAGAAGCGCATCCTCGGCACACCTGGGGTGAACTCGATCGTGAGCTACAGCAGCTCAACCAGTGGGCGGAGCTTTTCCGTCACGGCCGTCATTGACACCATCTACGGCCAAGCAACAGTACAAGGAGGATTCTGATGCCTACTACCTACCCGCTCGCCACCTTGGCAGCGCAGGTCACATCCACCGGGATCTCGGCCCCATCCTACAGCGACATCTACCAGTCGTTGCAGGCCACCTTCAAAAACATCTACGGCACGGATAGCTACATCGCGCCGGATTCGCAAGACGGCCAACTGCTCGCAGCCTTTGCCAAGGCAATGGATGACGCGAACAAGATGGCGATTGCCGTGTACAACCAATTCAGCCCCCTGACTGCGGTCGGGGTGGGCTTGTCTAGCATTGTGAAGATCAACGGCGTGCGTCGCAGCACTGCCACCAACAGCCAAGTCAACGTGTCGGTGGTGGGCGTGGTGGGCACCGTCATCACCAACGGCGTGATCAAAGACGTCAACAGCGAGCTCTGGAACTTGCCTGCCACGGTGACCATTCCACCCGCAGGCTTCATCATCGTGACGGCGACCGCGCAAGACGCCGGGGCCATTGCTGCCACCCCCGGCCAGGTCAACCAGATCCAGACGCCGACGTTGGGCTGGCAGAGCGTGACGAATCCGACAGCTGCCACGCCGGGGAACCCAGTGGAGACGGACTCCCAATTGAAGCAACGGCAGGCACGCTCTGTGGCCTTGCCAAGCCTGACAGTGCTGGAAGGGCTGGTGGGTGCTATCGAGCTCTTGGCCGGGGTCACGCAAGTGGCAGCGTACGAGAACGATACCGACGTGGTAGATGGCAACGGCTTGCCAGCGCACAGCATCGCCATGGTGGTCGAAGGGGGCAGTGCAACGGCCATCGCGCAAGCCATCGCTGACAAGAAGACGCCGGGGGCCTACACCTACGGCACAACGCTGGTGCCAGTAGTGGACGGGGTGGGCATCTCCCACAATATCCGCTTCTTCATCCCCACCCCCAAGACCATCAAGGTGGTGGTGAGCTTGCATCCGCTGAACAGTGGCTATACGGCCACCATCGGTGCCCAGGTGCAGCAGGCCATCGTGGACTACATCAATGCGCTGGCAGCGGGCGACGATGTATACCGGGACCGCCTGTTCTTGCCTGCCCAGTTGTATGGTGCCTCCAACAGCCTGACCTTCAACATCACCAACATCCTGATCAACATCGATCCGGGCACTCCAGCAGCAAGCGACCTGGTCATTGCTTTCAATGAAATCGCAGCGGCCACCTTGGCTGACGTGACGCTGAACCTGGTTTAAGGAGACGAGCATGGCAGCATCGACAGATGACTATGTCGCCCTACTGACGGGCGAGCATCGCAACAAACAGAACTTCGTTGCAGTGGTACGGGCACTGACGGCAGGCCCATCAGACCTGATCAATGTGGAGCAGGGCTTGGTGCAGAACTTTGACCTGGACCAAGCCATCGGCGTCCAGCTAGACCAGGACGGGCTCTGGATTGGTGCAGCGCGTACGCTGGATGCCCCACTACCTACTACCTACTTCGCCTTCGATACCTTCGGGGTGGGTTGGGATGAAGGCACCTGGTACGAAGATGGGCAACCAGTTAGCGGCCTCACTGTCCTGGATGATACGGCGTACCGCACGCTGTTGAAATCCAAGATCGGAGCCAACCAGTGGGACGGCACCTTGCCAAGCCTGATCGCAATCATGCAGGCAGTCTTCGCAGGCACCAGCACCAACGTCTTCGCCAGCGACGAACAGAACATGAGCATGACGGTCGGGCTCTCCGGGGCCTTGCCGACGCCTGTGCAGATAGCGCTCCTGCGTGGGGGCTATCTGGTGCCGAAGCCCATGGGCGTGCATGTCAACTACTTCACCACTACAGTCGATGGGGCTCCCCTGTTTGGCTGGGATGTGGAGAACACTTACATCCAAGGCTGGGATGAGGGCGCATGGGGCGCTCAAACTTGATTTCGTAACAACAGAAGGATACAACCATGGCAAATTCAGAGATTCTGACCACGGCCAGCGTCGACAACGGGACCAACTTGTTGACGCAGGCCCAGTACAACGCCGACGCCCAGCGACCCACCGGGCAAGCCTCGGGGGTGGCGCGAAGCAAGTTCATCAACAAAACCCTGCGACAGCTGTCACTGGTAGCAGCAGCCGTCGGCAAATACATTGCGGATAGGCAGGCCACCGATGTCACCGACGGTCTTGCAGTGCAGGCCCTCGAAGACATGTTCGAAGCCGCACTCATTGGGCGCACGCAGGCAACCGTAGGGGGCACCGTCAATGCGATTACCTTGGCATTGACGCCGACCGCCACTGCCTTCAATGCCAACATCTTGTACTGGAAGGCAACAGGGGCCAACACCAATACGGCCGTGACTGTGAAACGTGACGGTCTTGCCGCCAAGACGCTGGTCAAGGGAAACAACGTGGCCCTTGCAGTAGGCGATATTCCTGGTGCTGCCCTGATGGCCTCGTACTACGATAGCACTCTGGATGCTGAAGTTCTGCTGAACCCTGCCAAGGGCGTCAGCTCCACCTCGTCGCCCCAGTTGTTGAGCATCGCCACGCCAACCTTGGCAGCGAATGCGATGACGTTGTACACCAACCCGAACGCCTTCGATTTCCGCGATCCCAACTTGGCAAACGGAGGTGTGATCACTCGCACCCTGTCGGCCCAAAACAGCCTAACGATTCCGCAAGGCGCGACCCTGGGTGCCACCAATGCGGTTTCCAATTTGTTGTACCAGCTAGTCATTGATGCGACCAGCGTCGGTGGTGGCGTAGAGACTGCAGTGGTGAGCGAGCAAGCTGCCATGACGATGGACGAGACGGGCTTGGTTTCTACCCGGGCCATCACCGAGACTTCCAGCTTCACTGCCAGCATTGCAGTCACCACAGGCGTCATGACAGTCACTGCCGTAAGCACTGGCACGATTGCTGTGGGCCAACTGATTACGGGCTCGGGGGTTCCCACTGGCACCCGAATCACGAGTCTTGGAACTGGCTCTGGTGGCACTGGCACCTACAACACCAACCTGATTGGCAACGCGGCCGTGGCGAGCACTGGCATGAACGGTACGGCTGGCTATGGCGTGTACTCGGCAGTGCAGCGCACCAACGTGCCGTACCGCGTGGTTGGCATCATCATCAACACGCAAGCAACCGCGGGCACCTACGTGACGGCCGCTTCCTTGGTGCAACCCATGGGGGGCGCGATCGCAGCGGCCATGATGGGCCTCGGCTTCCGCCAGACTTGGAAGAGCTTCACGGTCGGCACCAATCGCTTCAACGGCGTCAACCACGTCAATCTGACGCCGCGTCCCATTGCTGTCGGCATCTGGACCTCGCAGGGGGTCGCTACCGTGATCAGCAATAGCATCACGGTCAATGGCGTGCTGGTATGCCAACAACAGATTGGCGCATCAGGCAACGGCTCCTCTGGCATTGGCTGGAGCTTTGCCATCGTGCCACCTGGAGCCACCTACAACGTGGGTGGCGCGTCTGGCTGGTCTGAGTTAACACTGTAAGGAGATAACATGTTCAAGCACTTCAAAGACGATAGCACTGGTCAGGTATATACGGTGGAGGACGTGCAGCTCGACCAAGCCATGCAAGAGCTCCGGCAGCGGGCAGAAGAAGGGGCGGAAGCCATCTCACAAGAGCAGGTCGTCCAGACCATCTTTCAGCTTGCCAATCCTGTCCGGGAGATTTCCCATGACGACATGATGGAAGCGACGGCAACCAAGCCCGAAGAGCTGGCCGCGAACTTGTTGATTGCGACACGATCGCGCCG
>Ga0228700_1002167_pt1 | contig 10772 bp, 2 predicted proteins | sample McNCre317_Aug_MG_FD_178019 | JGI IMG/M metagenome (GOLD analysis project Ga0228700, IMG submission 178019) | Freshwater microbial communities from McNutts Creek, Athens, Georgia, United States - 3-17_Aug_MG | ecosystem: Environmental > Aquatic > Freshwater > Creek | place: USA: Georgia...
ATTGAAATTTCATCCGTGGACTATTACACCCCGCTCATGAGCTTGGCGTGGTTGTGTCACACCACGCCCGAGAACGTGCCGTATGCCACCTCCTACCTGCAAGCGCCACAAGAAAACAAAAAAAAATGGGCATGGCTAGGGCAGATCCAAGGACTCAAAGTAGGTTTGGTTTGGAGCGGCAACCCCGTACACAAGAACGACAAAAACCGAAGCATGGATTTTGAAACCTTAATCGCCGGCCTACCCAAAAATGCACAGTACTTTTCGCTTCAAAAGAGCGACGATCTCCCGCCCACATCGATACATCACACCCTCACGGTTTTGTCAAAAAATATCCACGACTTTGCAGACACTTCTGCGATCTGTGAACACATGGATGTTGTCATCACCGTAGACACCAGCATCGCGCACCTGAGCGGCGCCTTAGGCAGACCCACTTGGGTGATGTTGCCGTTCAGTCCTGATTGGCGCTGGCTTCTAAATCGCGATGATTCGGTCTGGTACGAGCATGTCAAACTCTTTCGACAACACAGCATGGGCGACTGGCCCTCTGTGGTAACTCGCGTTGCACAAGAGCTGTCAACCCTTTCATTACCATGACTCATTCAGAACACACGCTTTCAACATGGCTGATGCAAGCCCAGTCGGGCAGCATGTCGTTGGATGACTTAATTCATGCGGCCAACCAACTTCACCATCAAGGACTGCACACTCAAGCGCAATCTCTTTACAAAGTATGGATTGCCTGCACACAGTCGCCTCATAAATTTGCCGCACTTTTCAACTGGGGCGTGATGCTGGCAGAGCAGGGACAGTCGCAAGAAGCAGAAGTCGCTTACCGCGAGTGTTTGGCACTCAACCCCCATTTGGCACAGGCCAAGATCAATCTAGGATTGGCACTTGAGCGGCGTAAGCGATTTGATGAGGCCATTGCCCTTTGGCGTCATGTGGCAGAACCGATGGAAGGCTCCCCCCAGGCCAGCACAGACTTAAAAATCGTTGCATATAACCACTTGGGTCGACTCTTGGAGTCACAAAAACAGTTTGATACAGCAGAACAAATGTTGATCAAAAGCTTGCAACTCTTGCCGCAGCAACCCGATGTATTGCAACACTATGTGCACTTGCGTCAAAAACAATGCAAGTGGCCAGTGCTGCAAGAGCTTCCGAATGTCAGTGTGAACCAATTGTTGGGAGCCACTTCACCACTGGCCATGCTGGCCTTAGCGGATGATCCGGCCATGCAATGGTTGTCTGCGTTGTCGTTTCTACAGCGCAAATACAAATTTAACCCAGACAACTTGGCGAAAAAAAAACCTCACCACAAAGGAAAAATTCGACTCGCGTACCTGTCTGGCGATTTGTGTACACACGCCGTTGGGCTCTTGATGGCCGATTTGATCGAAGCCCATGACAAAGAAAAATTTGAAGTCTACGCCTTTGACTTTAGTCCAGAAGATGGAACGGCTTATCGCAGCCGACTCAAACAAGCGTTTGACCATGTGCTTGATATTCGGCACATGGACGATCTCCAAGCGGCACAGCACATACGCCAGCACGACATCGATGTGTTAATTGACTTGCATGGTTTGAGCTCTGGCGCCCGCCCCGGCATCTTGGCTTTGCGTCCTGCGCCTCATCAGGGAACCTATCTTGGCTTTATTGGCACGACGGCTATGCCATGGCTCGATTTTGTGGTGACCGACCGTTTTGCCTTGCCGCCCGAATTAACACCCTACTTCAGCGAAAAACCTCTGTACATCGAAGGTGCCATGATTCCTTTGCACCACGAGCCGGTTGCATCAGGTCTTGTTCATCGTGAAGATGTAGGTCTGCCACAAGACGCGGTAGTGTTGGCCTGTTTCAATAACATTTACAAAATCACACCCGAGATCTTTGCCTGCTGGATGCGCATTCTGCAGCAAGTCCCTCAATCCATCTTATGGCTCTTGGATGACAACCCTTGGGCAACCGAGAATTTGAAACACCAAGCCCAACAGTGGGACTTGCAAGACCGCATCGTTTTTGCACAACGGTGTAGTCATACCGAATACCGTCAACGTTTACAAGTGGCTGACATTTACCTAGACACCTACCCCTACAACGCCGGCTCCACCGCCAGAGATGTGTTGGATGCGCAACTGCCTTTGGTGACATGTAGTGGTAAAACATACATCTCTCGCATGGCGGGAAGCATGTTACACACGGCAGGCATGCCCGAGCTGGTGACAGAAAGTCTGGCAAGCTATGAGCAACGCGTGGTCATGCTGTGTGATACACCCCAACAGCGGGACACCCTCCGCGCCCAATTGGCGCAAGCTGCCCCGCAATGGCAAACAGCGCCTCGCCAGCTTATTCAAAGTTTAGAGAAGCAACTCATGTACATGGTGTCATCACAGTCCTAAAGCTGTTTTCTGATCGACACTCATCACCGAAATTTGCCCCGCACTGAACGCAGAAAGTTGGCTACCCACAAGCGCCGACATTTGCTCGGTGCTCATCGCAGCCACCTGGGCGGTGGTCAGGCTACCCAAATCATCCACCGTGACAGAGGGCATTTGCTGAACCGTCAAGCTCTGAATCTGATCTGTCGTCAACGCACGAATTTGCGAAGTGGTCAAAGCCGCCACCGCATCGGTGGACAAGCTCGAAATTTGCGGTGTTTGCAGCGCGGCTACTTGGACATTGCTCAGATGGGCCACTTGATCGGCCGTCAGTGCGGAGACTTGCAAGGTAGACAAAGCCTGAACTTGCGCGGTGCTCAAACCGGTCAACCCGGTATTGCTGACAGCTTGCAGGTGCGTGGTATCAATAGCCGACAACTGCTCATCGCTGAGCACTCGAATCTGCGCACTTCTCAGCGCAGCTATATCGGCGGTGCTCAATGCCCCGACTTGATCACTGGTCAACGCTGCTGTCAATGTGGTGGACAAAGCACCCACTTGTGCAGACGTGAGAGCGGCAACTTGGTCAGTGGACAAGGCGGTGATGGCTTGGCTGCTGATCGCATTCAGATCGGCAGTCTCCAATGCTGCCATTTGCGTCGAACTCAAGCCCGGCAACTGATCTGAGCGAATGACTGACAGCTGTGTCGTGGTCAAGGCAACCACGCCATCGGTCGTCAAGGCGCCAATTTGGTCACTGCTCAATGCTCCGAACTGGGCTGTAGTCAAAACCGTCAATTGTGAAGTTGCGAAGGCAGCCAGTTGCGTCGACGTCAAAGCACCCGATTGCGAAGTGGTCAACGCTGACACAGATGCATCTGGAATCGCCTGTATCTGGTCTGTCGACAAAGCTGCCACTTGCGCCGTGGTAAACGCTGCCAACTGACCGGTGCTCAATGCTCCGATCGCATCGGACGACAAGCCACTGAGTGCATCTGAGTTGAGTGCCGCAATTTGAGATGTACTCAACACCGCCAGTTGCGACGTCGAGATGGCGGCTACCTGTGTCGATGACAACGCAGCTATCTGGTCTGTGCTGAGCGTGGGCAACTGCGACGTCGTGAACGCTGCCATTTGCGAAGTGGACAAGGCCTGTACTTGATCGGTGCTCAAAGCATGGAGCTGTGAAGAGGTCAAGACCACTAAATCAGCCGTTTCCAAGCCCGCCAATTGATCGGAAGTCAATGCAGTGACTTGATTAGTCGCCAAGTTAGACACCTGTGCTGTGGTCAAAGCGGTCACTTGCGACGAGGTCAACGTGCTGACTTGATGTGTATCCAAAGCCACCAAATGGGCGGTCCCAATCGCGGCAACTTGATCACTGGTCAAGGCTTGCAATTGGGTATCTGACAAGCTATTCAGATGCGATGTGGCTAGGGCCACGACTTGGTCTGAGGTCAGTGCGGCCATTTGTGCAGAAGTAAAAGCCGCAAATTGGGTGTCACTCAAACTGTTGATTTGCGCCGTCCCCATTGCGGTGAGTTGCGTAGTCGATAGCTGCCCCAGCAAATCAGTGCTCATGCCCTGCAACGCAGCAGTGCTCAAGGCACTCAGTTGGTCACTGGTCACTGCTGGCAATTGATCGCTGGTCAAGGCCGCCACTTGAGATGACGTGAATCCGGCGACATCGCCCGACTCGAGTGCCGCCACTTGCGCAGTGCTCAAGGCTTGCACCTCCTCGTCCAACAGCACCGAATATTGATCAGAAGTCAAACCACGCAGCTGTGTGGTGCTCAAGGCGCCGAATTGGGTGGACGTCAAATCACGAATATGTGCATGCGTCAAAGCTTGCAGCTGCGTAGTGGACAAGCTGCGAACTTGTGAAGTTCCCAAGCTAGACAACTGATCGCTGCTCAAGGCATTCAACTGCGTTGTACTTAGTTTCGGTATTTGCGTGCTGGTCAGGGCTTGCAATTGATCTGAACTCAAGACTCGCAAATCTTGCGTGCCAACCGCAGCGATTTGTTGGGTGGTCAGTGCCGCGACTTGTGCAGAAGTCAATGCGCCTGTTTGGTCGGCACTCAAAGCCGCCACATTGGCGGTGCTCAAAGCGGCGACGCTTTGCGTTGGCAAAGCAGCAACTTGATCCGTACTTAACGCAACAAGCATGCGTGTGGTCAATGCACTCGCTTGTGTGGTGCTCAGATGGGCCATCTGATCCGTCGTCAATGCGGACAGCTGGGAACTCGTCAATGACGTGAATTGAGATGTACCCAAGCCATTCAATTGGGTGCTGGACAAAGCAGCCATCTGGTCCGTCGTCAAGACACTGATTTGCGAGGTGCTCATCGCACGCAGCTGGCTGGTTCCCACTGCGCCCAATTGATCCGTGGTCAACGCCATCACCTGAGCCGAAGTGAAACCAGCCATGTCACGGGTTTCAATGGCCGCGACTTGTGCGGTGGTCAACGCCATGACTTGATCTGTCAACAAAGCAGACAGCTGAATCGCATTCATCGCGGCAATTTGTTGCGTCGACAAAGTCGACACCTGATCGGTCGTCATGGAGGCAACATCACGTGCCTCAATTGAACCAATTTGTGCGGTGCTCATGGCGTTGAGTTGATCCGACGTCAACGCAGCCACTTGATTGGCTGTCAAAGCCACCACATCCTGGGTGTCTAGGGCTAGGATCTGGCTGGTATCAAGACTGGACAGTTGCGAGGTGGTCAAAGCAGCCACTTGCTGTTGTTGCATCGCCTGAATTTGGGCGGTGGACAGGGCTGCCAGCTGCTCGGTCAACATAGCCGCCACGCTGTCGGTATTCAATGCCGCAATTTGTGCGCTGGTGAATTTGGACACCTGTGTGGCCGACAAAGAGACCATCTGCCGGGTGGTCAAAGCAGGTATTGTTTGGGGGGCAATCGCTTGAATCTGGGCGCTCGACAAGGCCACCACCTGCTCTTCACCCAAGGCAGCAAACTGTGTCTGCGTCAGCGCAGCCATCTGCTGTGTCTTCAAAGACTGAACTTGATCGGTGGTCAAGGCATTGATCTGCATCCCACTCAAACCACCCAAATCAAAAGTTTCAATCGCCGCCACTTGCGCTGTAGTCAACGAGCCCAACTGCTCTGAAGTCAAGTTGCTGAACTGCCCACGCTTCATGCCTGCAATCTGATTGGTTGAGAGCAAACTGATTTGACTTGCGGTGAACGCACGAATTTGACTGCCCGTGAACACCGACAAATCCAATGTGGTCAAAGCCGCCAATTGGTCAGAGGTCATGGCAGCCACTTGACGCGTTGCCAAGTTAGCCGATTGAAGGGTTGTCAGTGCCGGAATTTGTGTGGTCGTTAACGCGGTGAACGCATCCACGTCCAAACTGGCAACCTGAGCTGGCTTAAGAGCCGCAATTTGTGAATTGGTCAGCGCCGCGATTTGGTCGGTGCTGAGGGTATTCAGTTGAATGCTCGACAGGGTGACCAAGTCTTTGTTGCTGATTGCAGCAATTTGGCTTGTACTTAAACCTGTGATTTGATCGGAGCCCAAACCTTTAATTTGATCCACCGTCCAAGCATTGACCTGTGCGGTGGTGAAACCCGCCATTTGGTCCGAGGTCAAAGCGCTGATGAAAGTCGATTTCAGCGCCACGATTTGGTTGGTTTGCAAAGCTGCAATCTGGTCAGTGCCCAAAGCCCGCAATTGATCGGTGGTCAAGGCTGAGATATCTTTGGTTGTCACCTTGACCAATTGCGCCGTGGTCAATGCTGCCACCTGTGTGGTGGTGAGATGGCTCACTTGATTGGTCGTCATGGCGGCAATTTGTCCACTCGTCAACGCCGTCAGCTGATCGGTACTCAGCGCCGCCATGTCGGTGCTGGTGATGGATGCAATCTGACCCGACGACAACGCGACCAGTTGATCGGTTGACAAGCTCAGCATTTGTGCCGTGCCTAGCGCCATCAACTGCTTACTGCCCAGCGCTTGCACATCAGCAGTCTCAATGGCAGCAATTTGACTGGTCGAAAGGCTGCTGATTTGCGAGGTGGTCAAGCTTTGAACTTGATCCGAACTCAAGGCCACGATGGCATCGGTTGTGAGTGCATGCGCCACCTGTGTGGTCATGGCCGCGATCTGTGTGTGGCTCAACGCAGCCACTTGGTCTGTGGTCAGATTGGCGGCTTGCTGTGTGCTTAAAACACCCACTTGCTGGGCGGTCAAACCACTCAGGGCACTGGTGCCGATGGCCGCCACTTGGCCAGAACTCAAGGCTTGAATTTGGTCTGTGGTAAATCCTGCGACCTGGGCTTTGAGCAAGGCTCCCATTTGATCGCTGCTCAGGCCAGCCAAGTCAGCGGTTTCAATGGCAGCAATTTGCGAGGCTTTCAAGCTTGGCACCTGATCGGTTGTCACACTCGACCACTGGGCACTGCTCAAGGCCGCAATCTGGGCAGTCCCCAACGCCTGCAATTGCGCACTCGACAACACAGGCAACTGATCCGAGGTCAGCACAGCCATACTGGCCAAACTCAGACTGCTGACTTGCGCAGGCTTAAGAGCCCCCACCTGATCTGTGGTGAGTGCCACGGTTTGGTCTGTGGTCAAGGCCTGCAGCTGCGCTTTGGAGAGCGATGCAACATCCCCTGTCTCCATCGCTGCCACTTGATCGGTGCTCAAGGCAGCGATCTGATTAGTCGTCAAGTTTTGCACTTGTGCGCTGCTCAAAGCTGCAATCTGGTCCGTGCTGAAGGCTTGCAAAGCAGCAAGTTGAATGGCAGCAACTTGCGTGTTCCTCAATGCACCGACTTGGTCCGTGGTCAATGCCGCGTATTGCGCAGTTCCCATGGCCACCAGTTGATCAGTCGTCAAGGCTTTCAATTCATCTGCCGTCAATGCCACCACTTGGTCTGTCGTCAGCTTGGATGCTTGTTCCGTCGTCAAGCTAGCGACTTGCTGGGTTTGTAGAGCTGCCACTTGGTCCGTGGTCAATGCTTGAAGTTGTGCTGAGCTCAGCACACGAATTTGGCTAGACCTCAACGCCACCAAATCTGTGGTCTCAATCGCAGCCATTTGGGCTGTGGTCAGGGCGTGTACTTGTGTCAACGTTAAACCACTCACTTGCCCTGGCGTCATGGCGGCAATCAAAGTGGTGGACAAAGCGGCCACAGAAGCTGTGCGCAAACTGGCAATTTGTTGATTATTGAAACTGGCGAACTGATCGCCACTCAATGCATTGAGTTGGGCATTGCTGAAGGCAGGTATTTGGGTCACCTTCAATGCTTTGAGTTGCGTCGTTGTAAAGGCCGCCATTTGATCGGTACTGAGCGCCGTCACCTCTGCGGTGGTCAAGGCAGCCACTTGGGAAATGTTCAAAGCAGCAATTTGACTTGTCGTGAGCGCCTGAATTTGTGAAGAGGACAACGACTTGATCTGGACACTGCTGAGCGCAGCCAAATCCGCGGTCTCAATTGCTACGACCTGCGCGGTGCCCAAAGCAACCAGTTGTCGGGTCGTGAATGCAGCCATTTGTGAGGCCTGAAGTCCCGCAATTTGATCGGTGGTCAAACTTGCAACATCTTGGGTTTGAATGACCCGAATTTGTCTCGCTTGCAAGCTGGCAACCTGATCTACTTTCAAGGCCGAGATTTGGGCCTCAATCAAATTAACCATCTGATCCGTCGTCAACGCTTGGATTTGCTTGGTCGAAAAACTGGTCAGCTGCGTTGTGCTAATTGCCGCCATGCGTTGCGTGTTGAATGCCGCTACACCAGTAGCACGCAAACCACTCAACTGATCTGAGGTGAGTGCATTAATTTGGGTTGCACTCAGGCTATTGAGCTGCGTTCCCGACATGGCGTTGAGCTGTGTCGTATCCAAAACGGGCACTTGATCAGTAGTCAAGGCCATCACCTGGCGTGATGACAAGGCATGAATTTGCTTGTTTGTCAATCCGGCCAAAGCATCGGTAGCGATAGACGCAACTTGTGCGGTTGACAAACCGGCGACTTGACGCAGGCTCAGTGCCGCAATTTGATCAGACGAATAACCTGAAATATCTGTGCTGGCAGAAAACGCTGACACACTTGCGCTCAGCAGGCTGAACTGGCTTGCACCACCGCCTAAGCTCACTGTGTTTGTCATGCTGTCCTCTTGGTTGTATGAACGCGAAAGTGCGTCCGTCACTAGGTATCGACCACAGCGCCAAGAACTGAAATGAGAACTTTCATCGGCAATTTCTTGCCGCTTCAACTTCAAACACGCATAAAAAAAGGAGGGCAGAGGCCCTCCTTTTTTTCAGCACAAGGCTGATTTGCTTCAGTTGAAATTACTTCAGCAAGCTCAACACAGACTGCGCCGACTGGTTCGCTTGCGCCAACATGGCTGTGGCGGCTTGCGAAATGATCTGCGACTTGGCCAAGTTGCTGGTTTCTGTCGCGTAGTCGGTATCCAAGATACGGCTGCGAGAAGCAGACATGTTTTGGTTCGACTCGGTCAAGTTGGCAACCACAGCATCCAAACGGTTCTGGTAGGCACCGGCTTTTGCTTGATCGGCAGACACTGAAGTAATTGCAGCATCGATGGCTTTGATAGCATCTGTGGCACCTTGTTGGGTCGTCACATCAATGTCTTTGATCTTCAAGGCATTGTCAGAGCCACCGAAAGTGCCTTTGTGGAAACCCAAAGTTTCAAAGTTGGTATCGTTGCCTTCAGAGCCGCTATCCAATGTGAATGCTTTGTCAGAGCTCAGCTGCACTTTTGAATAGAAAGTTGCATCCGTGCTAGCAGTTCCCAGAGCGGTGGTCACATCAGCATTGCCGCCCAAGCCAAGGTTAGAACCATCTGTAACATCAGACTGAATCGTGATGTTGCGACCATCTTGTGCAATCAAACGAATACCATCGCCATGCGCCTCAGCGATCACACCAGTTTGACCTTGCTTTTGGTTCACTGCATTAATCACATCATCACGAGAATTAAACGAAGCACCTGAACCAACAGTTTCAACACCGTTAATGATGAAGCTAGTCACCGCTGCAGCTGTAAAGCTAGAGCCGTCAATGATGTTGGGTTCGGCAGTGGCTGTCACGCCCGTCATTGCAGACTTCTTGTTGATCGCTGCCGCGATAGCAATTGCGCTATCTTTTTTGGTTGAACCACCAGCTGTGTTGACATAAGTAGACTTATCGTCATTGGCGTTTGCAGCATCGATGCCAATGCCATTAATGACCAAAGTATTGCCCAGCAATTCACCAGGAGCTCCAGTCGTTGCAACGGTACGAGCTGTCGTTACCGATTGAGCCGTGTCTGCAGCGTATGTACCAAAGTTCAGACCAGATGTTGTCAAGTCACCGTCCACATTACTGCCAACGTTGATTGAACGGCCATCTAAAGTGTTCAACTCGTAAGTACCCGTGTAAGTCTTATCGGCAGCGGCCAGACCCGTTACATCTGTTGTGAGTGCGGAATCAGCACCCACTGTGATGTTACGACCATCAGCAGCAACCAACACCACGCCTTTACTGTCATCATGCGTATTGATCGCTTTGACACCAGTTTGCTCGGAAATATTATTGATGGCCGTAACCACTGCAGCACGTGAGAGTTCTGCATCATCGGTGGTGTACACCGTAGCAGTTGCCACACCGTTGATGGTGATCGCACCAGAAGCAGCAGCAGCAGTCATGACAGAACCATGCACTGTTGTTGCGTTCACAGTTGCATGAACACCGCTTTGCGCAGATACGCGGTTGATAGCAGCAGCTTTAGCAATCGCGCTTGAGTCATTGCCTTCGTATGACAATTTATCGTCGACAGCCAACGATGCACCTACAGACACACCATTCAGCAACAGGTCGCCAGCGGCCATAGCTTTACCACCAGCAGCAGCACCTGTCACAGTGTCAAAGCTAGTGCCAGTAGAAGCCAAGGAAGCACGTGCCCCTAAGCCAATATCTTTTGTCTTCACAGATCCAAAGCCAATGGTCATGGTGTCGCCAGAGTCCACACCAGTTTGCAAAGTGATCTTGCCTGCAGAGCCATCCAACAACTTGATGTTGTTGTGGTTGGTCTTGTTAGCCACATCATCAATTTGTGCTTTGAGCTGTGTCACTTCTTGCTGAATGTTGGTGCGGTCAGAGTCAGACATCGCACCGTTAGAGGCTTGCACAGACAATTCACGCATGCGTTGCAGCATGTTGTTGACTTGGCCCATCGCGCCTTCAGCGGTTTGAGCCATCGAGATACCGTCGTTGCTGTTGCGGATGGCAACTGCGTAACCACGGATTTGTGATGTCATGCGGTTGGTGATGGCGAGGCCAGCAGCGTCATCTTTGGCGCTGTTGATGCGCAGACCTGTGGAGAGACGCTCCATGGTCGTAGCAGTCAGTT
>Ga0228700_1002176_pt1 | contig 10717 bp, 11 predicted proteins | sample McNCre317_Aug_MG_FD_178019 | JGI IMG/M metagenome (GOLD analysis project Ga0228700, IMG submission 178019) | Freshwater microbial communities from McNutts Creek, Athens, Georgia, United States - 3-17_Aug_MG | ecosystem: Environmental > Aquatic > Freshwater > Creek | place: USA: Georgia...
GGGTTATACAGGTAGGCAGCGCCGTGGCCCTGTACGACACCGCCTGCTGCAACTACGGCGTCCCTAAACGCAAGGATAATAGCTTGCGTAGTGTCGTTAGACCCACCGCCCGTAAACGTAACTGTAGGGGCAGTAACTCCAGTAGCGTATGCCCTATAGAATACTTTCTGATAGCCGGCTGCCGCACCTGCGGATACGCCAGAGTAGGCTAGCGTCCAACCTGCGGGTGTATTCGCCGAGCCCACAGCATCGCGGATGCTGGTGCACAGTACGAGAAGGTCACCGTTTAGCAGGCCGGCGGGGAGGCCGGGGGTTACGGACGCGTTGTTACCGGCAGCGTAGGTACCTGCCCCTAGGTAAGTAACTGCCATAGTGCTACCCCTAGTTAATCGAGCAAGTCTTGCAGTGTGACGTTGAGAGTGATCTTGACTTTATCGCCCGCCGCCGTAACAACAAACGGGGAAGTGGTAAAGCGTTCTGCCCAGCGAACCTTGCCCGCAGCGTCAACTACGTAGTAGCCGTACACATTACCTGCGGCCCCGGTAAAAGTGAAGATTTGCTCAGGGTAGACGGCGTTAGTGGGTGCGCCTTCGGTAAGTGTCCAGTTTGCTCCGGTTAGGGCGATAGCCGCGTAGCCGTTACCACTCACCTCGGTAAATGATGCCGTAGTATCTGTCTCTGCCGGTACTTTATCGTTCGAGTACAGCTTGAGAGTCAGGGCAGAAAAGGCAACCTTGCCTAGGGCAATGCCCAGCATTTGCGATTCACCTTCGTTGGGGATACGTAGCGTCATGGTTGCTCCTTATACTTTGAATACTGGAATGTTATCGATGCTGGTCGCCTTGCCCAGCAAGACGTTACCTTGAAACCGCACTGTATCTCCCGGTTTGAACTGTCCGGGCGTAGAAATTGAAAACGATTTCAAACCGCCCCGACTGCGTACAGAGATAGACGTAGCGGTCACGGAGGTAACGGCTCCGGTCTCGATAGAGCTAGTATTGGTCACTAGCCCGCGTAGTTCGCGTAGCGGGTTCATGCGGGGCGCTCCACATCGAGGACGGTGTAGACCTCTGGGCCCTCAACTACATGAGACAAGCCCATGATGACACCGCGCCATACCGGACCCTGAAGCGAGTCTGCGACCTCAACGATCTGGCCTTTACGGACACCCGTACGGAACGTAGTTTTGAGCGATACCTTCCGGGCGCGTGCATGCTTCTCGATCTCCTGCCGCCCACGCTCGATAGCCGGCTCTACGGCGCTGAGCAGTGGGCTGGTGATCTCTCCACCATCCACGGCCCCCTGCCCGCGAATGACGATTACGTCAATCATGCCGTATGGCCTGCCACAAAGACGACAATGCCGTAGTCGGGGAGGCCGGGGTCGCTATGGGTAAGCGTGACTACGGTAGCTGTGGTGTTATAGGTCACCTTGGCGATACCGACAGCGTAGGAACCTGCGGCGGGCTCAGGGATGCGCAGGGTGGTCTCACCGATAACAGAAATGGTACCGTTATCTTTGCCAACCCACGTGTAGGTAAAACCGCTGGTGATTGGGTAGCGCACAGACGCTTCTGTTTCTCCGGCAAAGGTGACATCCTCAGTCTTAGAGACAACAACTGCCGCCCCTTCAGCCAGCGAACCTAGGCTAGTCTCCTGCGCGTCGAGTACGACATTGGAAGATTTATAGCGGAGCAACCATACCGTATCCCCCGGCATGAACGAGGTTTTGCCGCCGTTGAGTCCGCCGTCTGCAGTAGCGCGATCATCCACTTCCATCACGAGAGTACCCGAGGTACCGTCCGCCTGTGTGAACTGAACGACAATGCTGGTGGTTACCGTGTTAGCCATTTGATTCCTCCAAAATAAAGTAAGCGTAAGAACTAGCCGGTCCGATATCGCCAGCCTGCACGCTAGCAGGTACGCCGCCTGCCTTCGCCGTCAGATGCTTGGCATTGTACCTAACTTTGGCCAAGCCGTAACCATTGTTGACCGTCTGGTTTACGTTGAGCAGAGTGGAGAACGGAGAGTAGGAAGGTGTACCCATACTCGCGGTGTACCACTCGACAGATAGTAGCGTCTCAATGGGTCTGCGTGTATTGCCTACGCCCTTATTGAACTCGATAAGCTCCTCGTTGTACTCAATCTCCTCCCCAATAGGTATAACGTAGGCGGCATTCCCCAGATGTGAGATAGAGGCCGTGGTGCGGTACGGCGATAGGTAAGCCTTGACGATACCTGTCTGGTACAGCGGGTCAGTTTGCTTTTCGTCTGGTACCCACTCAAGCGAATCAGAGAAAGCCGAATCTCCCTCCCGGATACGGAAGCGATCCGCCCCGTCCCGGTATTCGGTAGAGACAGACACCGACAAGTTATCGTAGGAGTCAGAGTAATTCTGGTCTACCGGCGCTACGCCTAGATCAGGCATCGGGTATGGGTACGGGTAGCGTAGACGCATCACACCCTCTGGCGTACCGTCTACTACCCCGCCTGTGGCCTCTGCGATCTGCGAGACTGCCTCTAGGCTTGTGGCCCCCGCTACCTGCAACCGCCCGCCAAGTATGGTCCAGTCTACGATCTCATAATTGAAATCGATTTCAACTAGGTTATCGACTAGCGCCGAGGCGGTGATATCGTTCTCCTGTACATAGGTAGTTTCCTGCGCATAAGGCTGGCCTGTACGAACTACCGCGTTATCTGCAGAGATACGCATGGTGATATTCGCAGGGCCGTCTCTGGACATCGACTTGCTCTTGACGAGGAAGTTGTAAAGCTCCCCGCAGAAGTCAACGACAATCGGATCATCTTCCTGAATACGAGAGAAGGTATCGATGTCGTCGATGGAACACTCAAAGCTGTAGCCTACCTCGCCGGAGGAGCTATCGATAACCCCGTCCGAGAGGCGAAGCGCCTGACCGTCAGCTAAAACTAGAGTCACGAGGTTATTGCTAGCCAACTGCGATACGTACTCCTGCATAGCGTAGTAGTGCGCCATGGAGACCTTGATCGGGTTATTCTGCAGAAGTGCGTAGTCGAGTTGCGCCTGCGTCCTGACGGGGGAGATATCGCCGTAGTTAGCCGCGTTCTGCGCCCGTACGGTAGTGTTGACTGTCCAGACTGCCTCACTCTGCGCGGCTACCGATAGACCGTAGCCTGCGTCATGTTGAGCGGCGACAGGCTGCGTATTTAGGATGCGGTACCCCGCCTCGTGTCCTGCCCGTACCGGTGTGGTCACTGCGTAATCAAAACTCGCTTGGGCCGCGACGGACAGCGCAAAGGAGGACTCATGCTGCGCTGCTACCGGCTCGGTGTTACGGATACGGTAGCCCGCTTCATTGCTAGCGGATACGGGTACCGTGATCGCGTAGTCAGCGCTAGCCTGCGCCGCTACCGATAGCGAGAACGTAACCTCGTGCTGCGCAGATACGGTAGTGGTGTTTCGTATCATGTAGCCGGCTTCGTGCGAAGCGATAACCGGCACCCTGATCGAGTACGCCGCTACATTTACCGCCGCTACCAGCAGAGCAAACGGGGATTCCGACTGTACGGCTACGGTGGTCGTATTCTTAATAGCGTACTGTGCCTCGTGCACGGCTTTGGGTATTGGTAGCGTCGGCTCGTACGGCGCTGAGTGCTGGGCGGCGGCTGAGTAGGTAATGGGGGCAGAATGCTGCGCAGCAACCCTACAACCCCACATTGCCACATAGCTGAGGCTCGCCACCCTGATAGAGTACGGGACCTCGTGGCGGGCCGCTACGTGCGACCACGAGTCGTTACTCCACTCCTGATCCAGCGCTGAGATTAACGCACCGGAGTTTGCCCAGTACTGTTCGAGCGGGATTTCATACATAGTAATCTCCAGTGCTGCAAAATTATTACAAAGGTAAAGACAACTCCAGTCAACGGTCCACGCCACGCTTTCTGGTGGGTGCGGCGCGTAGGAGATAGGCCCCGCCCCCTCGCCTGCCCCCATTAACGAGTACACAATGCCGTTCTGGTCGCCCCAGTTACGGGTCATATTTGCGTAGTGCCCCGGACTGTTATGCCACGCTAGCCACGCGGCGTACGGTGTGATGTATCCATTATTAGCGGGCGGGTAGTTACCATTGGCGTAGTTGAGCTTTAGGTTGTACACCGCGTCTAGTAGGATATTCTCGGAAATACCGCTAGTGGGCATGAGGTCCGAGCGCTCGACTATTGTGCCTGTGCCTGCCGGTAGGCTTGCGCTTTCGTGCTGGTAGATGCGATACCACGCCATAGCGCTCGCATGTAGCTGCGCTACGTCACGACGGAGGGTATAAAGACCATCCTCGCCCCAAGTCTTGTATCGAGGCATACCTGCCGCGAATCGATCTTGATTCAGGTAGGTCATAAAGTCGTCCATCCACGTGTGGCCGACATTTAGCCAGTACTGCGTGAGTGGGAGGGCTTCAACAATGCGGACACTTAGCCCTGTCAGCGTAACGGATGTGTAGCTGCTGACGATATCTACCGTGTACTCGTAGATCGTAGACTGCGATAGCGTCCACATAAAGCGGTCAACCGAGAACGAGGGTAGCGCCAGACCGATAGCTATACCGGTGTACGCACTATTGATTTCCACCCCGCGCTGGGCGATGACGATACGCCCGACAATAGAGGCAGAGGTATAAGTAGATGTGGCATTTACGCTTAGCTCGTACAGTACGGGGGTATGCCAGCAGCTATAGGCAAAGGTAGTCGAAGTAAGATGGTCGTACGTACCGTCCGTGGTATTGAAGTAAACGCCTAGGGCGCTAAGGTGGCCTTCCCCACTAGCTGCACTTCCGCCGAAAGCGTCGGTTACGGTGAAGTCATACCCGCCAACGTAGGAGCTATAAACTAGCTGATAGCCTTGGAAATTACTGGAGATATCGCCTAGTACATTGATATACTCACCATAGAACGTCACAGTAGCCGCCGCTGCGCCGGTCCACCGGACAAGGTAAAACTGTGATGTATTGGTGGGGTCGTACTCCATGTATATCTGGTTGCCGGAACCACTAGAGGTACGTACCGACGTAACTACTGTCGGTGTAGTTTTCGCTGCCGCCGTGAACGTCATCCGTACAAACCGGTTACCACCCATGAAGGCGATTACGCGATTCGTACCCACTGTAACGTATCTACGGGTATTATTGGCTGTGCCGTTATACGCAAATGAGCCCGTGGACCCGTTAAATGCAGCGCCGCCTGACCCACCCAGCACCGCCGTAACTACGGGTGTCACCCCGGTAGCGTCGATACCCCGTATGTACATATTGCCGCTGACTACGTACGTGATGTAGTAGTAGCCCTCCCCGGCATCGAATAGCTCGAAGCCCTGCTCCAAGTTAGCCGACGACTCCAAAGTAGGCATAGTCGCCGGGGCAGTTAGCGTATTAGTGGTGGTGTCGAAGAAGCAGTATCGGAAGTTATTGGCGGTATTAGCCGTGCCGTTCCAGATGATAAAGTACTTAGTAGCTGTAACCTTGCACATACGGCAGCAGCGCTGGGCAATAGTCGTACTCATGCCGGTGGCGTCTACGATAGCGTAAGCACCAGAGATATCAGAAGCAGCGATTAGTAGCCTAGAGGTAGTACTCGTCCACACCATAACAGCGGAGTACGTCTTATTGAAATCATGGTCTACGTGTACATTATTGTAGGTAATGGTATCCGCGCCGCCGCTGTCGGTTACGCCATTCTGCGAGGTGTACTGCTGCCCCTCTCGACCGACTACACTGGGCCAAGATACATTCTCGTACACATTGGTCATGCTGGCCCGCAGCAGCGACAACGGATAGTAGTAGCCGTACTGGTCGTACCCCGCCATGGGGTGTATATAGTCCGCCTGCCCGTTGGTGGTCGAGTGGTACTGCGGGAGCGGAGACCACCTACTGCTAAACGTGATCTTTAGCTGGTTACCCGATACGGAGATATCCATATCCACATAGTGTGGGAGGTAGGTAAACCCGCTCCGGTAGCCTGTAGCCGGTACGAACGGAGGCCACTGAAAAGCCATGTCCGCCCCTTACATGTTGATGTTAAAGCTGTACGCCGGAATCTTCAGTACGTCACCGATCTGAATGGTCGCGGAAGCGGACAGCGGACCAAACCACCAAATGTTACCCGCACCCCGCGTCGGGGAGTCGGTAATGGCGGCTTGGTATATCGTACCCCACGGGGCGGAGGCAGTATCGAAAATGATATCCGCCGTGATCTGGCTCTGGCCCGTAGTCGATGCCGCAATCTGTGTAGGTAGCAGCGCCTTACGTGCGTACGCCCCCGCGTTTGCGACCTCCGATGCGCTGGCGATTGTGTTACTACGTAGGTACGTCTCCGAGGAGGTAACAAACAGCGCGACATACCATGTAGAGGGCGGCGTAAAGTCAACACCCTTGAGTGCTTTGTCCAGAAGGTAGTTTGCTGCGTATACGCTAGGTCCACCGGCCATAATGTTCTCCTAAATCAGTATGAAGGATATGTCAAAATCGATAATCTCAGTGAGGGGGACTACCGGATTGGGTGGCATAACCCGCTTAACCCAGAACGATACCATCCTTCCCGCAGGAATCGAAGCCCAAAGTAGAGTGTCCGACCACTCGACCGCCTCTAGCTTGTTGGTACTGTCGTAGCGATCCTGCAGTTGTAGCTCAATGTCCAAGTCAACACCGTTGCTATTCTGCGTCATGTCCGTGGCGTAGTAGGGGAAGCGCGGGGTGCCGTTAGGCATCAGGCTGACTAGCCGCTCTCGCAGGACTAGGGACGTAAGGCTGGTGCTGATCGGCGGGGTCATCGTCTTGTGGTTGAATACGCTAAACGATAGGCCTTCAACCTGCGGTGTCGCGTACGTGGATAGCGGGTTGAAGGTAGACCCAACGTACACGCTACTTGCCGGGGTATCGGAGATGAGGCGTAGGACTACCTCCGTCATGCGGTTCGGTGACTCGTTGACGAGGTATAGAGCGCGGTACTCAGTAGCGCCGGAGGCTAGCTCGTTGCTGGCTGGCGTGTCGAATAGTGTACCTAGTGCATCTGCGATAGTGATCGTCTGCCCCATGTCCCCTGAGGGTAGCGAGGCTATAGCGGCGTAGAAGCGTAGGAAGCCAGCCACAGTGGTACCTACCGCGTACCACCCGTCCTGCTCTAGTATCGTGGACGATACCGCACCCGCTTGGTTCGTCCATGTCACCATCTTGTTGATGGCAGTATATTGTAGGTACCCATTACCTGTCGGGTTATGCGTAGCGTGCGCAATCGTGAGGCCGGGGATCGTACTTTGAGTGTAGGTCTGACTATCTGGATACTTCGCTACCGTATTCGATACAGGTCCACCAAAGCTATTCCGAGCGAGCGAGTTTGCCGCGCCCCCCGAGTAGCGCAAAGTCGCAAATGGCGACGGTCGGCGGGCGATAGGGAAGTAGGAGAACCAGCGGTCGCTACCTGTCAAGTTCAGCGGTATCGTGGCATCGCCGAAGATATTGACACCGTGCATACCAGAGGCGGTACCTGCTACCGTAATAGCGCTCACGAATACGCCGGTACTACCGTAGTGCCCCCCGATAAACTCAGCTACTACCCCGACGTACCCAGCATCGAAGCGAGCTACCGGGTCGGCTGGCTGTCTAAAATCAGCAGCGTGCCCTCCCGGTAGCATATACGCAGCCTTGCCGTACCACGAGAAATTCGCTGCGTTATTCGGGGCGGAGGCGAATACAGGGGAGTGCCCTAGGATCGCCGTGCCGACAACTGCCACACCTACGTCGAAGGTAGAGGAGACCCCGTGGCTGCCCTCAAAGCTACTGACTACATCCACCGGTACGTCAAACGTAGCACCTACGCCATGGTTGCCGGTAAAGCTAGAATTGAAATTGATTTCAACATTAAAGGTAGCGGTGCTGCCGTAGTGTGCGCCTGCAAAATTGCCGACAATCGGTACCGATATGGCTGCACTAGCGTAGTACACAGGCGGGAAGTTGGCTTGATTGAAGTACTTGACCTCAAGCGGGCCTTGGTGCTCCCAGCTAACGTTGGCTGGCGTTCCGGGGGCGAAGAGACCGGTGACTGCCCCCGCGATACCTATAGCCCCCGCCGTGTAGCCTATAGGGTATACTGCCGCAAGTACCGACCCAGATACGGCAACGGCACCAGCCGCCGAGGCTGTCGGGGTGACGTAGCCTTGCGCCTCCCCGGATACCCCTATACTTGCGTAGAAGTAAGGCTGTGAGGTGTCACTCGCTACAAGCGCAGATAGGTATCGGTGTAGCGACATCCATCATACCTGCACGATGTTCCACTCAAAGCTACGCCCCGTGCCTGCGGTTTGCTTTAGAGTGCAAGTCATGGAGTAGAGACTGATGCAGGGGATGGAGACCTTAACCGGGTCCGTCTGTAGGTGCGCGTACTGACCAATCTGGTAGGTAAACTCTGACCCACTGAGCAGTGTCTTCATCTTGACCCTAAGCTCAACAATATCCCCGTAGCCTAGGTTTACCGTATTGACCTGCAGAATGTAGGTTCCGGGCTCAGTAACCGTAGCTAGTACGTGTTCTGTGGAGAGCGCAGCTACTTGAGTACCGTTTGCTTTTGACGTAGCCATAGTGATCTCCTAATAGAACCCGTAGATACCGCAGATAAGGTAGTTAGCAGCGTGCCCTGTCGTGTGGTACATAATGCGCGTAGAGACACGAGAGCCTGCAGGTATCGGTATCGGTAGCGGGCCAATTACCTCTGACTTCCCGGCAGAAGTGGGGTCCATAACTACGGCTATGTCGGTAAGGAATGGTACTTCTGACCCCGAGGGCCCTAGCGCAAAGTCTACGACTCCTAGGAGTACGATACCTCCGGGGCAGTAACCGGACATAAAAATAGATATCGCCTTGTAGTCTCTTGGGGTTGGGTTGGCGTTATGCCCAAGCCACGCAGTCTCTACACCGCCCGTGCTATTAAGATTCTGGCTAGCTACCTCCACGCCGCCTATGGAGATGTTGGTGATTAGCTCTACACCACCAAAGGCCGGGGGCTGCGAAAAGCCAGAGCCGAATAGTGTCACGGTGACGTAGATAAACTGAGCGCCGGTAGTATTAGAGGATACACGCGCCGAAATCCTAGACCCCGCAGGTATGCAGATAGGTAGAAGGTAGCGCCCGTACGTCTCAGTAGCGGACTGCCCACGGGTAAATAGGTTAGCCGCGATAATCTGCTCGCTACCGGGGGGCCCTATAGCAATATCGACCATAAAAGTCGGTGTACTGTCGTGCCGGTAGATATAGATGAGGGCGAGCGACGAATCGAACGAAGTAGCGGCAGCGATTTGCGAGTACGCCCCTTTTACGTATATTGTGGCGCTAGAGGTGACTGCAGTACCGACAGACGTACCTTGACCGTTATTAATCCCCAAGGTCTCGTTAAGAGTAGCTCCGCACTGCGCAAAATCCGCCACGATTAACCCACCGTGATAGAGCCGCTAGTCATGGCGATTGGGCCTCCCGCCACAACGGTAGTCGTATTGAATTTGAACATGCCTGTCCCGAGAACGGTGCTGGCGTCACCGTCTACAATGACGTTGCCGTTGCTGTCAGTCACGCGACAGAAGCCAATCACGCCGTTCGTATCGGCGGCAATATCCTGCGCGATAGCCGCAAAGTTAAGCGTCTTGTCGGTAACCGTGCCGCACGGGTCAGAGAGGGTAAGCGTACCGAGTAGAACCTGCACGGTAATTGCAGTCTCGGGCGTAGCAGGCAACGCGCCGTCGTAGACGCGAATGAGGCCGGGGCCTGCGCCGGCATCGATTCGGCTCTTGATCGCATTAGCGCAGTCACCGCATGTAGCCGTAGATAGTCGCGTAATAGCCATGGTGTTCTCCTAATTAAGGCGCGGGGGCTACCCGCAGAATTTGATCGTTGTACGCAGTATTGGCCGGATCGTCAAAGCAGATAACATCATGCTCTACGTGGGAGAAGACGCGGAGGGAGTACTGCCCATTAGCGCCACTCCATACCTCCCCGATGAACCTACCACTCGCCCGCTCGTACGCTCGTAGCTTACGTACGGCGAGGATACCGTTGTCGTCTCGAACTGTCCCGCTGATCGTCTCGGTAAGGCTGATCGTACCGTCTCGGTCTCCAACCCCGAGAATAGGGCTCAGCACCGACATAAAACCGGAGCGGGAGTAGGAAGCGGGTGGTGTCCCGCGTGACCTCGCCGCCATGGTCAGCGGAAAACTGATGATCGAAGGAGAGACCTTAGCGGAAGACCCCGGCCTTCCGATTGCGCCTAGGTCCGCCATGGCTTAGCTCCATGTATCCGAAGTCTCAAGGCAGATACGGGAGCCCGCAGCGCCCACCCAGAGAAGCAGGAACTGCTTGCCCGCCATTGCGCCCGCACCGGAGAACGTATCTCCGGGGTTGCCGGGGGTAAGGTGGACGGGGCTCCATAAGCCGGGGTAATAGCCTCGCGTGATATTGTCCACGCTATCGGTACTGAGGATAGGCTGAAGGACCATGCCACCAGTGATGGGGTCAGGATACGCGCCGCCTCCACCGCCGACGACAACTGCACCGTTAGCCCGCTGAGCGTCGTGCATCTTACCGGAAGTGATGCAGGTGCCGATCTGGGTATGCGAGCGTGCGGTGTAGTGCCCCGGCTGCGCTACGTTCTGGTTACCGACTGCAGCGGAAGAGTTGGTGGTTAGCGCCGCAGTAGTGCTACACAGAATC
>Ga0228700_1002183_pt1 | contig 10696 bp, 8 predicted proteins | sample McNCre317_Aug_MG_FD_178019 | JGI IMG/M metagenome (GOLD analysis project Ga0228700, IMG submission 178019) | Freshwater microbial communities from McNutts Creek, Athens, Georgia, United States - 3-17_Aug_MG | ecosystem: Environmental > Aquatic > Freshwater > Creek | place: USA: Georgia...
ACTCTCGATTCGTCGGCTGCAAGTCGACGTGCCGATGTGACCTACGCCACCAAGTAACCGCTTCGAACCAAGCAAAAAGAAGCCCCCGACCAAACCGGTCGGGGGCTTCTTGCGTCTAAACGCTAATTAGTGAGTGCTCGGAGCCTGCTCAACCTCGGTGCGGTCGCCCGACCAGAGGGTGTGGAAGGTGCCTGGCAGGTCGACGCGCTTGTAGGTGTGAGCACCAAAGAAGTCGCGCTGCCCCTGAACGAGTGCCGCACCCAGGCGGTCTGCGCGCAGGCCGTCGTAGTACGACAGCGACGAACCGAACGCAGGAACAGGAATGCCGGCGAGCGATGCGCTGGCAACCACGTTGCGCCACGACTTGACCGACTTGGCAACCGCATCCTTGAAATAAGGGTCAAGAATCAGCGACTCGAGGTTGGCGTTTGCCGCGTAGGCGTCGGCGATGCGGTTCAAGAACTGTGCACGGATGATGCAGCCACCGCGCCAGATCTTTGAAACCGCACCGAGGTCGATGTTCCAGCCGTATTCCTTGGCGCCGGCGCGGATTGCGTCGAAGCCCTGGGCGTATGCAACGAGCTTCGATGCGTAAAGCGCACGACGAACGTCTTCAACAAACACGGCCTTGTCGGCGATTGCCCAGTCGATTGAGTCGGCAGGCAGGTCGGCCTTTGCGGCAGCCGCGCGCTGGGCGCTCTGCGACGAGAGCGAGCGAGCGAATACTGCCTCGGCGATGCCCGAAACCGGGGTGCCAAGGTTGAGCGAGGTCTGAACGGTCCAGACGCCGGTGCCCTTCGAACCGGCCTCGTCTAGAACTACGTCGACGAATGGCTTGCCGGTCTTTGCGTCGACCTGCTTGAGAACCTCGGCGGTGATTTCGATCAGGAACGACTCGAGGTCGCCCTTGTTCCACTCGCCAAAGATGTCTGCGATCTCGGCAGGCGAGAAGCCGCCGGCGTTACGCAGGATGTCGTATGCCTCGGCGATTAGCTGCATGTCGGCATATTCGATGCCGTTGTGGATCATCTTGACGAAGTGGCCGGCGCCGTCGGTGCCAACGTGGGTGACACATGGCTCGCCCTCGGCGACTGCCGCGATCGAGGCCAGGATTGGGCCGAGAGTCTTGTAGGCCTCGGCCGAGCCACCAGGCATGATCGATGGGCCCTTGAGTGCGCCCTCCTCGCCACCCGAGATGCCGGCGCCAACAAAGTTGATGCCCTTGGCGCGCACATCGGCCTCGCGGCGGATGGTGTCGGTGAACAGCGCGTTGCCGCCGTCGACGATGATGTCGCCCGGCTCGAAGCGCTCTGCTAGCTGCGAGATCACGGCGTCGGTGCCCTTGCCGGCCTGCACCATGATGATGGCAGTGCGTGGCTTGGCGAGCGATGCGACGAACTCGTCGATGGTCTCTGAGGCGATAAAGCCGGCCTCTGGGTGCTCGGTCATGAGCAGCTCGGTGCGCTCGTACGAGCGGTTGTAGACGGCTACGGTGTTGCCCTCGCGGCTGGCGAGGTTGCGGGCTAGGTTCGAGCCCATTACGGCTAGGCCGACAACGCCGATATTGGCCTTGCCCGAGTGCGATTCAGTCATGAAAATTCCTTGAATTGGGATTTGTAAGAAGAGGTGAGTACGTCAGCGGACCTTCCCCAAGTTTATTCGGAATAAAAAAGTCAAGTGGGGGTTTACTAAACTGAATGCGCCGCAGTCGTCAGGCAGGCCGCCCGACCAGCCGGCGCGCCACACGCATACTGCAAGTCAAGGAGGCACAAAATGCCAGCAGTAACCGCAGACACCCTCACCCTTGCCCGCATGGGCCTGCTCACCGGTCGCGCCCGCTCGGTCAAGTCGGTGACCTATGGGCCGAACGCCTATGAGGGCGACGGATTCCCGGTCACACGCGCCTTTGCCGGCGTCAGCTATGCCGACCTTGACCCTTTCATTCACATGGATCAAATGGGCGAGGTCGAGTATGCGCCCATGGAGCCGCGTGGCACCTCTTGGCACCCGCACCGCGGCTTTGAGACCTTCACATACATGATCGACGGCATCTTTCAACATCAGGACAGCCACGGTGGTGGTGGCGTGATTCAGGACGGCGCGACTCAATACATGACCGCCGGTTCGGGCGTGCTGCATATCGAGACCCCGCCGGCCGAGCTCGTCATGTCTGGCGGAATCTTCCACGGCATTCAGCTGTGGATCAATCTGCCGAGCCACGCAAAGATGTCTGACCCCAAGTATCAGAACCTCGAGGGCGGCGACGTGACCCTGTTGGCAAGCCAGGACGGTGGCGCGCTGATTCGCGTGCTGGCTGGCGAGATCGATGGCCACAAGGGCCCTGGCACCTCGTTCACCCCGATCACCGTGGCCCACATCAGCGTTGCCCCCGGCGCCTCGGTGTCGCTGCCATGGAACCCGATGTTCAACGCGCTGGCCTATGTTTTGGCCGGTTCGGGCAGCGTTGGCGAAGACGGCGCGTTCACCAAATCGGCGCCGATCAAGACCGGTGGTCTTGCGGTGTTTGGCGCGGGCGATCGAATCGTGCTCACCGCCGATGCGACTCAAGATGCGCGCTATGGCGGCTTCGAGGTGTTCTTGCTCGGTGGTCAGCCGATTCGCGAGCCGGTGGTTGCCTATGGCCCGTTCGTCATGAACACCAAACAGCAAATCATCGAGGCGATGGACGACTACAACTACGGCCGTTTTGGTCAGATTCCAGACGACGCGCTGCAGCCATTCCACGGCTAGGCTCGCAACATGCAGCCCCTGGTGATCAGCCCGCGCGAGGTCAAACTCTCGACGCGCACCGAGATTGCGGTGCGTCGACTGATTCCGCATGCGCAACTGCGCCGAGTAGGCGCCTGGGTGTTTCTAGACCACTTCGGGCCAACGCCGCAGGTCGACGGCATGAAGGTTCAACGCCACCCGCATGCCGGCCTGCAAACCGTCACCTGGTTGTTTGAGGGCGAGGTCGAACACCGCGACAGCCTCGGTTCGCGCCAACTGATTCGCCCGGGGCAGGTGAACCTAATGACCGCCGGCAGGGCAGTGGCGCACAGCGAGGTGAGCCTAGGTCGTGAGGCAAGCGGCCTCAGGCCAACGAGCCTGCACGCCGTTCAACTGTGGCTCGCGCTGCCGGATTCGGTGCGCAATTCGGCCCCGGCCTTTCAGCATGTCGAGCAAGCGCGCGAATTTCGGATCGACGGCGCGGCCGGTCGGGTCTTCATCGGCGAATTCGCCGGCCTACGTTCGCCGGCCGTGGTGCATTCCCCAATCGCCGGTGTCGAACTGCGCGTGACCGGGCGCACCTGGTTGCCGCTGCGCCCCGACTGGCAGTATGCGCTGTTGGCTGCCGAGGGGTCGGCAATCGTCGAGGCCGTCGAGCTGGCAACCAATCAACTGGCCTACCTCGAGGCGAGCGACCGAACGGGTGTCTGGATCGACGTGCCCGCTGGGCAAACGGCCCTGCTGGTGCTGCTCGGTGGCGAACCATTCACCGAAGAGATCGTGATGTGGTGGAACTTCATCGGCCGCAGCCACGACGAAATCGTTGCGATGCGAGCGCTCTGGAACGACCAAGACTCCGGCGATGCACAGCTCGCATACCCAAAGTTTGACGACGCGCTGGGCGGCTGGATTCCGGCACCCGAGCTGCCGAATGTGACGCTGCGGACGCGTTAGGCCGGAATGGTCTCGATGCCGCCGGGGTTGGCCAGCAGTCGCTCGAATGCGAGCTCGGCCGAGCCGAGCATCAGGCTGAACGAACCAAGTTCGGCGGTGCGCACAATCACGGCCTCGCGCGAAGCCGATAGCGAACCGTTGGTCAGGCCCTGCAGCAGGCGCTCCTGGTCGAACCAATAGAGGCTGCGCAAGAATCCGCCGAGGATAATCACCTCTGGATTGAAGATGTTGACGTAGTTGGCGAGCGCGCGACCGAGCGCATCGAGCTGCCGGTGCACGACCTCGATTACGGCGGGGTTGCGGTTGCTCAACAGGGCAACCTCGAGGTCTTCGTCGCTCACTGCCGATAGCCCGAGCGCCGAAACCAGATCTTCGCGGCGCACGATTGCCTCGAGGGTGCCGGCCAGCCCCGAGTAGTCGGGATCGGCCGAGTCTGAGATTCGCACGTGGCCCAGTTCGCAGCCGTAGCCAGTGGCTCCGCGCAACTGCACGCCGTTGGTCACCACGCCACCACCGAGGCCCGACCCACCCCACAGATAGATCACGTCTTTGAAGTTCTTTGCGGCGCCGAACATGCGCTCGGCATTGCAACCGACCATCGCGTCGTTGTCTAGATAGACAGGCAGGCCGGTTTCTTGCTGCAGCATCTTGGCTAGCGGCACCTCGACCCAACCGAGGTGAGGGGCCAGCCGCACAACGCCATCGCCAAAGCGCACCTGACCCGGCACGGCAACTCCAACTCCGACGATGCGGGTTCCTGGTTTCGCGCTTTCGCGCAGGCGTTCAATCAGGCGTGCCGATTCTTTAACGATCGCCTGAACCGATGTGCCTGCCGCATAGCTGACTCGCTCCTCTTGGAGCACCTGACCCGACAGGCTCACGGCCGCCACCGCCAAATATTCGAGTTCGGGGTGAACGGCAATCGCGACTACTTCTTCTGACGCCGAGACCTGAATACTGGGGCGGCCGAGGCCCTCGCGCGAGGTGCTCTCGCTCTCGAACACCATGCCCAGGTTTGTTAGTTCTTCGACGAGGATCGAAATGGTGCTGCGGTTTAGGCCGGTTAGTTGGCCGAGCTTTGAACGCGAGATTGGGCCAAGTTGGTGCACGAGGTTGACCACGGTCGACAGGTTGTGTTGACGCACCGCGTCACGACCCTGACCTAGCTTCTTGGCCGATTCGAAGTCTTGCTTCATGGCTGCCCTCCGGCATTTGCTAACGGTTTTCTGCCTAAGCGGCGGAAATCCCTCACGATTTATAGCAGATTGCGGGGCGAGATTGTCTGTTCAAGCAACAAACTCACACGAATTTCGATTGCAAGCGCTTCCAATTTGCACAATAATGCCGCGTTATTCGGTTGTTATCTAGTTGTTAGGTGTTTGAGAGCAAAACCATCGAGGCGAGTTTGTTGTTTGTGGCAACATAATCACGACTCCGCTGTGAGTCCCCTTGCAACATTGGGGGTAACCCGCATTCAAGCAAAGAAGGGAGATCTAGTGAAGAAGTCTTCGCTGTTCTCAATCGCTGCAGTCGCATCGGCTGCCGCTCTCGCACTGACTGGTTGCTCGGCCTCGACCGACACCGCAAAGTCGACCCGTGCATGTGTCATCCTCCCAGACGCCGACAGCGGCACCCGCTGGGAGAACGGCGACCGTCCAGCCCTTGAGAAGGGTCTGACCGACGCTGGATTCACCGCTGACATCCAGAACGCTCAGAGCGACGCCGCCAAGTACGCAACCATCGCCGACTCGCAGCTCACCAAGGGCTGTGGCGTAATGGTTCTCGTCGACTACCAGGGTGCTGGTATCGAGGTTGCCAAGAAGGCTAAGGCCCAGGGCGTTCCAGTTATCGCCTACGACCGCCCAATCACCGGCGCTGACTACTACGTATCGTTCGACAACGCCACCGTTGGTGCGCTCGAAGGCCAGATGATCCTTGACGGCCTCGCAGCCGCAGGTAAGGACGTCAAGACCGCAAGCATCATCTACGGTTCGGGTGACCCAACCGACGGCAACGCAAAGATGTTCCTCGACGGTGCACTCAGCGTTCTCGACCCTGCAGGCGCTAAGGCTGCCTTCACCATGACCGGAACCTGGGATGGCGCAAAGGCCGGCACCCTGTTCGAGCAGGCATTCACTGCTGTAAAGGGCAAGGTTGACGCTGTTCTGGCTCCAAACGACAACAACGCTGCATCGATCATCGCGATCCTCGACAAGAACGGCCTGACCGTTCCTGTTTCGGGTCAGGACGCATCGGTCGCTGGTCTGCAGAACGTTCTGCTGGGCAAGCAGACTGCAACCGTCTACAAGCCATTCCAGCTTGAGGTCAACGCAGCAATCGACGTAATCACCAAGCTCCTCAAGGGCGAGACTGTCTCGACCGACAAGAAGCTCGACGACGGCACCCCATACGTTGCTGTAACCCCAGTCTCGGTTGGTCCAGACAAGGTTGCAACCGTAGTAGCTGACGGCAACGCAAAGGCTGCAGACATCTGCACCGCCGACGTTGCAGCAGCTTGTGCCAAGTACGGCGTCAAGTAATAACTAAGTAGTACGGGCTGTGCGCCAGTCAGAACCATTGGCTGGCGCACAGCTTTTTTTCAAAAAGAATTGGAGAACAGCATGAGCGTTCCAGTCGTTCAGCTTTCGGGCATTAAAAAGAGCTTCGGCCCAGTCGACGTGCTCAAGGGAGTTGACCTAACCGCATACGCCGGTCGCGTCACCGCCCTGGTAGGCGACAACGGTGCCGGCAAGTCAACCCTGATCAAGGGCCTCTCGGGCGTTCAGCCTTACGACGAAGGCCAGGTGCTCTTTGAGGGCCAACCAGTCGAACTCACGACCCCGCGCCAGGCCTCGGCCATGGGTATTGAGGTGGTCTACCAAGACCTCGCACTCTGCGACAACCTCGACATCGTGCAAAACATGTTCCTCGGTCGCGAAGAGATGTCGCAGGCGACTCTCGACGAGGCAACCATGGAATACCAGGCCGCAATGGCTCTGCAAAGCCTCTCGGTGAAGACCGTAAAGTCGGTTCGCCAGAAGGTTTCATCGCTTTCGGGTGGTCAGCGCCAGACCGTTGCCATCGCCCGCTCGGTTCTTCGCTCGGCCAAGCTGGTCATTCTCGACGAGCCAACCGCAGCCCTCGGTGTGGCCCAGACCGAACAGGTGCTCAACCTTGTTCGTCGCCTCGCCGACCAGGGCTATGCGGTCATCATGATTAGCCACAACCTCGCCGACGTCTTCAAGGTCGCCGACGACATCGCGGTTCTCTACCTGGGCAACATGGTCGCCCAGCTCAAGACCTCAGAAACTAACCACAACGAAGTCATCGGTTACATCACCGGTATCAAGCAGCAGGTGAACGCATAATGTCAGAACTAACCCTTAAGACCGGCCAAGAAGGCACCACCGGTGACCAGTTCAAGGCATACTTCTCGCGCCTTCGCGCGGGCGACATGGGTGCACTGCCGGCAATCGCAGCGCTGCTGATTCTGGCCGCACTTTTTGCCAGCCTCAGCCCATACTTCTTGACCCTCATCAACTTTGCGAACCTGTTTGTTCAGGCCGCGACCCTGATGATGCTCTCGGCCGCTCTCGTTTTCGTGATTTTGATCGGCGAGATCGACCTCTCGGCCGGTGTTACCGCCGGCACCGGCATGGCGATCTTCGTCAAGTTGCAGCTCGGTGGCATGAACTGGATGCTGGCCCTCGCGCTGGCCTTCGTTCTTGCCTTGGTGACCGGATGGGTCATCGGTTCGTTCGTTGCCCGAATCGGCGTGCCGTCGTTCGTGGTTTCGCTCGGCTTCTATTTGGCGTTCCCTGGCGTGATGCTCATGATTCTTGGTGACGGTGGCGTTCTGCGCCTCGAGGTTCCCGAGATCTCGGCAATCATGAATAGCAGCCTGCCGGTTTGGGGTGGTTGGGTTCTGCTCGCGCTGTGCCTGATCGTCACCACCGCGATGGGCCTGTGGGACCGCGCTCGTCGCACCAAGGCTGGCCTGCCTAGCCGCCCAATCAGCTTCTTGATCTTGAAGGTCGGTGGCGTTGCCATCCTGGGTGGCGCAACCGTTGCGATCCTGAACATGAACCGTTCGCTCAACTCGTTCAAGCCAATTCAGGGTGTGCCGCTGGTGATCCCGTTTGCGCTCACGATCCTGTTTATCGCAACCTTCATGCTCGACCGCACTCGCTTCGGTCGTCACCTGTATGCAGTCGGTGGCAACCCTGAGGCAGCACGTCGCGCTGGCATCAAGGTCGCTCGAATTCGCATCACCGCGTTCATGATTTGTTCGGTGCTGGCCATGATCTCGGGCATCTTCAACGTGAGCCGCATCGGCAACGTTGAGTCGAGCGCCGGCAAGGCAATCGTGCTCTCGGGTGTCGCAGCTGCCGTAGTCGGTGGCGTGAGCCTGTTCGGTGGCCGTGGTCGCTTGGCTCACGCGGCTATCGGTGCATTCGTAATCGCCATCATCGACAACGGTCTGGGCCTCATCGGCATGTCGGCCGGTGTCAACTGGATGGTCACTGGTGGCGTTCTGCTGGTAGCAGCAACCGTCGACGCACTTGCCCGCAAGCGCAGTGGTGGTTCGCTGACCCGCCTCTAGCAACAGCAGCAACACCTGAAACACCCTCTCCAAGAAAGCACCGCCATGAAATTCACTAACGGTTACTGGCTTCTGCGAGAGGGTGTTTCGCTATTTGCGGCCACCCAGTCGCAGCGCGTTGACGTGACTGCCGACGAGGTCGGTCGGCCCGCAGCGCGCATCCTGACCGCCACCAAGCGAGTCGAACACCGCGGCAACACGCTCAACATCGGCACTATCGAGCTCGAGCTCGATTCGCCGGCCACCGATGTGATTCGAGTGCGGGCAACGCATCACCGTGGCGGCCGACTGCCGCTCAAGTTTGAGCTCGACCCATGCGAATCAAGCCCGGTCGTCGAGGCCGCGGCCGAGCGGCTGAGCATTCGCTCGGGCAACCTCGAGCTGCGCGCCAAGACCGAGGGGCGCTTCGAGATCGAACTCGTCGGCCACGAGGATGGCCAGGTGCGCACGCTGACCCGTCAGGAACAACGCGGCATCTTTTATGCCGACACATCCGATGGCCGCTTCATGAACGGGCAGATCGCGCTCGGCGTTGGCGAAAAAATCTATGGTCTTGGCGAGCGGTTCACGCCGTTCATCAAGAATGGCCAAACCGTCGACGTGTTCAACGAAGACGGCGGCACCGCGAGCGAACAGGCATACAAGAACCTGCCGTTTTACATCTCGAGCGAGGGCTACGGCGTCTTCGTGAATCACACCGGCCGGGTCTCGTTCGAGGTCGGCAGCGAGACCGTGAGTCAGGTGCAGTTCAGCGTTGCTGGCGAGCACGTCGAGTACCTCTACATCTATGGCCCAAGCCCAAAGGCGATCCTCGAAAAATACACCGCGCTGACCGGCCGCCCGAAGCTGCCGCCGGCCTGGTCGTTTGGCCTCTGGCTGAGCACCTCGTTCGTGACCAAATACGACGAACAGACCGTCGGCGGGTTTATTCGCGAGATGGCCGCCCGCGAGATTCCGCTTAGCGTCTTTCACTTTGACTGCTTCTGGATGCGCGAATACCAGTGGTGCGACTTCGAGTGGGATCCGCGGGTGTTTCCCGAGCCGGCCGCGATGCTGCAGCGCCTCAAGGCCGATGGCCTGCGCATCTCGCTGTGGATCAACCCATACATCGGGCAGGCCTCGCCGCTGTTTGCCGAGGGTCGCGACAACGGCTATTTCATCAAGCGTGCCGACGGCAGCGTCTGGCAGTGGGATCTGTGGCAGGCCGGCAACGCGATCGTCGACTTTACGAACCCGGCCGCGCGAGACTGGTTCAAGGCCAAACTGCGCCCGCTGCTCGAGATGGGCGTCGACTGTTTCAAGACCGACTTTGGCGAGCGCATTCCGCTCGATGGCGTCTATTTCGACGGCAGCGACCCCGAGCAGATGCACAACCTTTACACCCAGCTATATAACGAGTGCGTGTACGAGCTGCTCACCGAGCACTCGGCCGAAGACGCCATCGTGTTTGCGCGCAGCGCGACCGTCGGTGGTCAAAAGATGCCCGTGCACTGGGGTGGCGACAATTCGTCGACCTATCCGTCGATGGCCGAAAGCCTGCGCGGCGGTCTGAGCCTGAGCCTTGGCGGCTTTGGCTTCTGGAGCCACGACATCGGTGGTTTTGAGGGGCAGCCAGACCCCGGCGTATTCAAGCGTTGGGTGGCGTTCGGCGCACTCAGCTCGCACTCGCGCCTGCACGGCAACGAGTCGGTTCGTGTGCCTTGGGCCTTCGATGAAGAGGCGGTCGATGTGACGCGTCACTTCATGAAGCTAAAGGCGCGCCTGATGCCATACCTCTATGCCACCGCAATCGAGGCCAGCGAGCGTGGCATTCCGATGATGCGCCCAATGCTGCTCGAGTTTGCCGACGACCGCAACGCCTGGCACCTCGACGAGCAATACATGCTCGGGCCATCGCTGCTGGTGGCCCCGGTGATGCGCGCCGACGGCATCAAGCAGTTCTATCTGCCGGCAGGCACGTGGACCGACTTGCAGACTGGCGAAAAACTTGCCGGTGGTCAGTGGCATACCAAGCACTATGACTTCTTCGGCCTGCCGCTGTTTGTGCGCGAGGGGGCCGTGCTTGCGCTCGGCACGATCGACGACAACGCCGAATACGAATATCAGGACCACTTTGAGCTGGTCTCGTTTGGTGCCGAGGTCGGCACCGAGGTGGTAATCCATTCGCCAACCGGACAGCGGGCCGCGGGGCGCGCCCCAATCACAGTCAGCTGGAAGTAGGAGGGGTCTGCAAATGGCAAACCCGGCAATCGATACGGTCTTTTTGGCCGACCCAGCGGCGCATGTATTTGGCGATCGGCTGTATGCGTATGTGTCTTACGACCAGCCGTTCACCAACACGCACGACTCGATGGTGTCGTATCACTGCGTCTCGACCGACGACATGGTCAATTGGGTCGATCACGGGCA
>Ga0228700_1002186_pt1 | contig 10688 bp, 10 predicted proteins | sample McNCre317_Aug_MG_FD_178019 | JGI IMG/M metagenome (GOLD analysis project Ga0228700, IMG submission 178019) | Freshwater microbial communities from McNutts Creek, Athens, Georgia, United States - 3-17_Aug_MG | ecosystem: Environmental > Aquatic > Freshwater > Creek | place: USA: Georgia...
TGAGGTGTGGCTGGTGTGGTCGTGGACGGGCACTTCCCGCCCGTTATCGATCTTCCGCCGGTAGTTTTCCAGGCACCCGACACCGCTCGGCAGGTCTGCGCCTGTTTCAGACTTCCGGGGAACGTCGGTGCGTTTGTCGAAGTAGGACTTTGCCAGCAGCTTGCGCGTTTCGGCAATGCCAAGCATGACGTTACTCACGCGCGGGACTGCGCGGATGGAAATGGACGGAATGCCAGCGTCTTCGAGTTGCTTCCGGTAGGTGAGAGCGCTTCCGCGGTCGCGGGCCTCGATGTCATGGGGGAAAAGGTTCGTGCTGATGCGCGCGCCCATCTCAATCTCCCAGGAGCGGATTTGCTCGGCAATGGCCGCGGCCCCCTGGCCGGTGAATTCCGCGTGACGTAGCCAGAGAATTTGCGTTGGGAGAACCTGCACAAGCCAACCGGCGGTTGCATCGCTCACGCCCAAATCCCAAGCGGTGACAAAGGGAACGCCGCGTTCCGGTGTAAGGTCCAGCCCGACGCGGCGGTTTGCCCGCAGGGTTGTCATTTCCGGGTAAATCTGCCCAGCGACGGCAACGCGGATGCACTCATCCGGCGTTGAAGGAAACTGGCTGAACATGTCCGTGTTCTGAGTTCGCTTTCGGCGCTCATACCATGCCCACTGCCCGCGCGTGAGCTTGATCCCGTGGCGCTGCTCAAGCTCGGCAAAGTAGGCGAGGGTTTCCCCGGTGGGAATCCACTGCGGCGGAACGTCCAGCTTGTAATCAGGATGCTGGAACCATGCGAAGAAATGGAACTTCCAGTCTTCTGCGGTGAGGTCCTGCCCTACCATGTCGAGCGCTGCTTTGAAAATGGCGTATGCTTCCCCGAAAGTGCCGCCCTCCATCGTGGTTTCGATGTCAATGCGCCCGCCGACTGGAACGGCGTTGAGCGACTGACGCCGGACGCGGGCCGCCTTCTTCGGGTCCTGGACTGAGAGCGGCCCGGCTTCCGACCAGTGGAGGCGCTGCGGTGTGCCGCCGACAAAAGACACGCCCGCCTCCTGACGGCTACCGTTCTTCCATTCGAGACAGGAGTTGTTGCGCTTCGTGAGCGGGCGGAAGGCGTGAAGCCATCGCCAGAGTTCGGCAAATGCCGGGTTGGGATGGCGCAGCCCTTGGTCCCATGCGAGGCGGGCAATCTCGATCTTCCCGTTGGCATCGTCCTGGGTAAGGTCAATGTGCGCCGCGTGGACGCCTTCGCCGTTCCAAATACAGTCGTCCAGGCACGAAATGACGATGCCGGTGGATATCCCAAGCTTCCGCGACTTCGGGACCATGTGCCGCGGGTGCGGGTCCATGATGAGCGCCATTTGTTCCTTGCGGGGGACAAAGGGAACGATCTTTCCCTGAGCATTCCGAATCTGGTAAAGGTGACGGATCCTCCATTCTTTCGAGCGGAGGCGTTCTTCAAACTGTTCTAGTCCGGCAACCATTGCCACCGGACGCGGGGGGGGTCACTCGGCGGTGTCAACGCCGGGCATTATTTCGCGTTGAGCACGTTCATTACCACGACCTGCGCCGCGATGAGCGGCCCGGCCTCTCCTTCCTGGCGGTCCCAACCGTTCATGCGCGCCAGCAATTCCGCTGCGCGCATCTTGTCCGGCCCCTTCACTCGGGCAACTTTGCCGTCTTCGTGGTAGTGGACTTCTTGCGCGAGCGGGCTTTCCTCTGTAATATCAGAGACGGGTGTCATTATCACGCCTTCCAAGAATTCCCGGAGGTTGTTGCGGGTGAAGGCCCGGCGGCTTGCCTCCTGTTCTTGTAGCCATGCAATGCGCGCAATCACGCACGGCTTGTTGGCGCGAACATAGGCGTTCTGCTTGTCGCGGGGCAGTGGTTCGGTGCGAGATTCGGCCAGGCGCAGCCAGGCCGCCTTGCCCGCGAAAGGCGCGGAGAGTGCAGCCTGGCAGAATCGCTCGTCGTCAGGTTCCAGCGGTTCCGCAGGGTCAAATATCTTGGTGCGTTTGCCTAGGGTCATCGTGTTCATCTGCGTGAGAAAGGTCTGAGTTTTGCAGGAGCTTCGATGCACCGGCTGCCGTTGCGGCGGAATCGCTCAAGGAGCGCGCCGTCTGGCACGTCTGCGGCTGACCAGTTGGCAGTTACCACGGTGAACAGGCTGCGGTTCTCGCGGATGGACAGTAGATCAATCAGGCGGTCGGTCGCGGCAGCGGAGGCGGCGGCAGAGACTCGGCCCCTGCCTACTTCGTCCAGGATGAGAAGGCCGTTCGTCCGGGTGGCGTCCTCGACTTGCTGAAAGGTGTGATTTGGCCAGTCAATCCAGGTAGCGGCTTCGTATTTCCATACCTGATTGCCTGCAAACCGTGCGGTAAGGTTCCACCACTCTTTGAGTTTGCGGGAAATCATGGACTTTCCGACCGTGGTTTGACCCAGGAGCGCCAGGCAGTATCCGGGAGCATGGCGGAACATTGCGGCGGCCATTTCGCAGGCGGCGGTGTGGACGGCGCGGGCGTAGTTGCATTCTTCCGGCGTCCAGGTTGGACCTTCGGTGAGGTAGTCAGACATCAAAGCTTGAAGCCTTTTGCCTGCCGTTCCCGTCAGGGGGCCTGACTTTGGCGGCGGCTGCGGAGGTCGCAGGGAAGCGCGAGCTAGTTGGCTGATTTGATGGGTGGCCATTGGTTTTGAGTGTGTCGAAGTTGAGCCCCTGCCAATTTCCGGCGATGGCGGAGGCGATGCGGTCGGTTACGATTTGCGTCCCGTGCGTGTCAGCGTTTCGCGTGATCTGCGATGCCGAGAGCTTGGCGGCTTGGGCGGTCCAGGGTAGTTTGGCGGTGCCTGTGGCCTTATGTCGGCTCTGGCGGTAGGCCTGCCATTCCCTCCATGCCTGACGGAGTTCCGGGGAGGCGGTAAGGTCAAGATCGACGGAGCAAGCTGCGTGGAAGTCGGCTTCCGCCTCGCGCGCCCGCTCTCGCGATCCTCCTGCGGGTGTGGGGGCGGGGATAGGGGGTGTGGGGGAAAGGGGAGGGGGAGAGGGACTTAAGACGCTTGAACCGTCTGAATTAAGACGCTTTAAGTCGTCTGAACTAAGACGCTCCCCGTCTGAACTAAGACGCTCCCCGTCTGAATTAAGACGCTCCCCGTCTGAATTAAGACCCTCGCGGGACTTTTGGTAGTAACGGCGGTTCCGTTCTGATCTTGGATTTGATTCCTTGACTGGCGCAGAATCGGCAAGAATCACAAGGAGTTCCCTCAGTGATTCGGCAGGCATGTCGAGCGCCGCAATACGTTTGAGGATTTCCGGGTTCATGGGCGTGGTTTCCAATGTTGGATATCAGCGTTCCGTTTGGATGAATTGCAAGATTTGCAGGATGTGGCAAGATTTTCGGGCGTGCTCTTACCGCCTTTAGTGACTGCGATGATGTGGTCGCACTCCAAAGGCCATTCACCGCCATTGCTGCCGCAGTAAACGCAGCGGTAATTGTCTCTTGCCAAAATGGCCCTGCGAAGCGCTTGCCAACCAGCGGAGCTTCCCAGCAGTGCCCGTCGGCGCTTTGCATATACTTTTTGCTTGGCTCGCTCTCGTGCAATTGCTTCCATCTGCGCGCTATGGCGAATTGGCTTGGCAGACATGAGTGTTCCATCTGGCCGGAATTTCAGGGCGATTCCAGCCTGGCACAGTTCGAGTATTTCGGCGGCGGTCGGTTTCATTCGTGTTCCCTGATGATGATGTAACAGCCTGACCGCGAGTCCGCCCACTCCCGGCGCGTCATGCTGCGGCAAACCAGCTTGTCGTCAGTCCATGCGCCAACGTCTGTGAGCGCGTCCAAGACAGCCTTTTGCAGGTTGTCCACGTCCGGCTTGCTGGTGTGGAACTCGGGCGCGGACGGCTTTAGCAGACCTTTGGCGTTGTAGTGGCTTTTGGGCCGCGGCATGTAGAAGCTCAGGGAAACAAAGAGCGCTGTTTCAAATGGCCGGAAAGCAGGCGCATTTTCAGGAGCGACCTTTGAATGCCAGGCTTCGGCAATGGCTTTCTTCCACTCCGCCGCGGTGCCCGGGTCATAAACTCCGGCGCGCTTTCCGCGGATGCACGCGCGAGGGCGGGGCTGGCCTTTAGGCTCGCCGTCAACGAATAGATGGACGGGCTCTCTCATAGTAGGGATGGTTGCGATTGTTCCAGTCGGACGGCGGATTCGATTTCGGCCCGGATGTCAGGTCGAGCAGCGACGGCCTTTAAAACCGCTTCGATCTTGTCCATTGCGAGGAGTTGGCGCTGTTTCGCTACTGGAGAGCCTTTGCTGTTTGGATAAACGGCACGGCGCATATTGCCCTCGCGGGCGGCTTCTTTTATGAGGTCTTCCAGTGTCATTCCGTAATGCCTCCAGAAAAGTTTCTTCATCCGGCTCAAGCGTGACAACACGCAGGTCGCCGTTGTGCATTACATAAATTTCGTCTGTCCAGTCAGGCCGCTGGAGGCCCAATTGAACGGCGATGTCTGCGGCGTGCTCGTGACCGGACGCGCTCACAACTTCGATGGCGTCGCACATGTCCTCGTGAAGTGAAACGAAATAGCTCATGCTGCTTCCTCCTGTGTGTATTCGGCCAAGTCGAAGAGGGTCGGAACGGAATCATTCGCCGCCGCGCGCTCACAGTAGCCGACTGCGGCTTTCCAGTAGTCGCGGTTCAGTTCGCATCCCCAGCCTTTGCGCTCCATTTTGAGCGCCTGATACGGGACGGAGCCGATGCCCGCGAACGGGTCAAAAACTACCTCGCCCTTGGCGCTGTAGCGGCGAATCAGGCGCTCAATGATGTCGAGCTGGAGCGGGCAGACATGCTGCTCTTGTGCGCGGCGCGCCTGCTCACTGTTCAGCGTGCGGATTCGCTCGATGTCGGTCCATATCCAGGGGCTTTTGCTGATGGGAGCAAAGAGCATCCATCCGGTTGGAAGAACGCCCTTTTCCAGCATGGCCTGGCAAGTTGCTTCATGTTCATGGAGGTCATAGACTCCGCCAGCGGAATACTCGCGCCAGATGCGGCGCACTTGATCCAGTGGCATTCCCTGGAGTGTTTCAATCGGTGGCAGCCTGTCACCGCTGGACCGTTGCAGGCCGGAAGCGTCAATCTGCCAGTGGGCAAGGCTGTAGTCCGCGCGAGTCTGGCTCTCCCGGCTGGGAACGTCCGTGTGCCGCGACACCGGCTCATCCGCGTAGCCTTGTTCCCGGTTGGTCTGAGGCTTGCGGAAGATCATCACGTATTCACAGGTTCCGCATCCCATCTTCGTAGAGTCCTTCACCATCTCTTTCCAGGCAAGGCGGTACGTCTGCGCGTTCTCGCGCACAACGTCCGTGTCGATCGTGACGCGCCCCATGAGGGCGAAACCATGCTTTCGGAAGGCGGTGGAAGTCTCGTCGCTGAACGGCTCCACAGTAGGGAATCCAAGCCCCGTCACATTACCAAACCGGATGCGGTCCTTTACGTGGATGCAGGCGACACGTCCGGGTTTCAGCACGCGCAGCAGTTCGGGAATCAGAAAATCCATCTGCTCCCAAAAGGCCGAGTTGTCTTCGTTGTGGCCGAAGTCGTTCAGGCTTGGAGCATACTCGTATTGAGTGCCGAACGGAATGCTGGTGACAATCTCATCAATGCAGTTGTCTGGCCAGTCGGCGAGTTCAACGGTCGTGTCATTGTGGATCATGCGCCAGTTTGGCGCTTCTACTGCTGTCTCTGTGACGCGCGGCTCTGTCGCGGGCATGGGTATCGGTAGTTGGATTTCTTGCATTGGTGGTATTGGGTGGATGGTTAGGCCGCGCTGCGCTCTTGCCGCTCAACGCCGATGGTGCGGGCGAGTAGCAGGGCCGGATTGCTGGCTAGCCTGTGCTCGCGAAGGAGTTCCGTCATTTTGGCGACAAGCTCATCATGTCGCCGCCATTTTGCTTTCAGTTCCTCGCAAATCATGTCTTCCGTATCCAGATAGATAATGTGGATGTTGACCTGTCGGCTTTGCTGGAAGCGGTAGATTCGGTGAATCGCCTGAATGAAGTCGTTGAACTTGTAGCCCACGCCTAGAAAAATGGCGTCCGCGCAGTGGCGCTGGAAGTTGCAGCCTGAGCCTGCAATGATTGGCTTCGTGGCCAGGATGGGAAGTTTACCCTTCGCGAAATCCTGAATGCGCGCTTCCCGCTCCTCCATTTCCTGACTGCCCCAAACGGTGCAGGCGTCTGGAATTTCGCGCTCGATGGATTTGCGCTCCGCTTCCAAGTCATGCCAGAGAAGCCAGTTGCGGCGTTTGCCACCGATGCGCCCAGCTTCGTGCATGATGTCCTTTGCTTTGGCCACGCGCAGGGCTATGGAATCGCGCTTCACGGCGGCAGCCGTTGCCAGTCCAGCAGCTTCATCCACGAACAGTTGAGCCTGTCCCCAAGAATCGAAGTGCTTGCCGTCCGTGGTCCAGTTGGCCGTGTGGTCAACTTCGACGCGGTGCCAGTGGACCTTCATAGGTGGCAAGTCGTAGCCGGTGGCATCGTGGCCAAGATCGGCGGGCGATTGGATGAACACGGCCCACGACCGGAGCCAGTGCCAGAATTGGCCCTCCATGTGCGGATAGAGCGTGAGGTTATTTGCCTGGTTGCTGTCCCGCTGAAAAAACCGGGTGAGAGCTTCGCCAGTGTCCATCACTCCCAAAAAGCCCGCGTAGTGGATGAGTTCTTTGTAACGGTTCGGCGAGGGGGTAGCGGTGAACACGAAACGGAACTGGACGCCTGCGAACTTTTCAAGGAACGTGTGGTAAGTGATGGAGCCGAAAGATCTCAGAACCGAGCTTTCGTCTAGCCCTGCACCTGCGAACGCCTTAGGGTCAAGGTCGCCATCCCGGACGCGCTCATAGTTGGTAATGAGGATGTCCTCTTTAGCGGCGGCGGCTTCGGCCATCGTGCGCACATACTTTACCTTGAGCCCCATTGCAGGCCCGTCGTTCTTCGTGAACTCCTGCCGGACTCCCAGCGGTGCCACGATAAGGAATTTCCCGCGGGTGCCACTCAACGCGAGCGGCGCTTCCGGCGTATATTTTACGGACGGCATTTCGCCCCCGATTGCCGTCTCACTGGACGCCGGGCACATTTGCGCCCCGCGGGAAAATTGAACGACCCATGCGGCAATTTGGAGATGCATCCGCGTCTTGCCGAGTCCGAATTGTGCGAACACCGCGCGCCGTCCGCCGCGGATGGCCCATTCGCAGATTTCCACCTGGTGAGGTTTCAGCGAAGGATGGCACGGCGAGGGCGGCTCTATGCCCGCGCGCTCTGCGGTGGGAAGCTTGCTTTCGAGAAAGCGGAGGTATTTTATTTTGTCCATAGGTCAGAATTTGCGGCGCGCGTCGCGGCCATCGTTGATTGTGTCGAATCCGAGCATCTTCTGCCGTGCCCGCTGAACCATCTTTTCAGAGACGGTGCCAGCTACGCACGGAATCCACTGCTCGCTTTTGGTTTTGCCACCTACTCTATCCACGCGGCCCGTGGCCTGGCGCATGTGGACGGGGTTATCGTTTGGGAAAATGTAGGCACTCCGCGGGAACTCGCCTGTAGTGTCATGCAGGGAGACGCTGGCACCGCCCGCGGCAATTTGATTCACAAGCACGCGCTCGCGGTTCTCCTGGAATTGCTTCTCGAAATACTGCCGCCGGTGTAGTGGCTGGCCTCCGTAAAAGCCTGACTGAGTGTTGAGCGCTCGGCAAAGCGCGGTGCGGGTGCCGGTGAAGCTCACGAACAGGGCCACACTGCGGCCTTCCTCCAAGTCTGCTTTAACGCGGCGGGCCACGGGGTCAACCAGCGCCATTTCGCACGCCTGCCAAACCTTCATGCGCATTCTGCGGAATTCGATCTCCGCCCGCGGGCCGGAAAGACGCGCTAGGTAGTCCTGAGTCTCCCGCCACATTTCGGCTATGCGGTCGCCTCCTGCGCAGTGGATGGGGAGGACGCGGATTTCCGTCTCCGGGCATTCGCTGCCCAGGTCTTCTTTCCGCACCCGGCAGCCACGGTGCGGGAATAACTTGGCGTGAATCTTGGCAAGGTCGCGCATGTCCTTTCCCCACTGCCAGGTCTGGCCTTTCTTATAGCAGCCGTGATGAACCAGGAAGCGGTGCCAGTCGTCGCCGCCGTTGTGCAGGCCAGCAATGCGACCGGCGAACCGGAACTCGCGCGGGTCTATGGCAATGGTAGCGCTGGCAACAATGGTAGGGATGCACTGGCGAATGGCCGCGCTGCACAGTTTGACGTTGAGGGTGTCGTCGTGCCGTAGCGCTTGAGCTTCGTCCAGAATGAGAATGATCTCTCCGGCGTCCTTCCAGGTGAATGAGCCGTCCGAGTTCTGCGCCGCGATAGCTGGCCGGTTGCCAGTGCGCAGGGCCTCATAGGTGCCAATCCAGCCGGGCTCTGCTCCGAAGTGGGCAAAAGCTCGCTCCCAGCCTCCTTTGCCAACGGACGGGCACAGAACCACAACGCGCTTCCCGGTCGCGAGTGCGGCAGCAAGGCCCATGTAGGTCTTGCCTGTGCCCATGTCCGAGAAGTCACACGCGCCAGGGTATCCCCATTCTGCCTTCCCGCGCGAGAGCGCCCGGAATAGCTGCCGGGCCGGAGTGACCTGGTAGGGCCTGAGTCTGGCCTCAAGCCCATCTGGTAACGGTTCCAGAATCAACTCCGGCTCCGGCAGTGGGAGCGCCTGCTGTTGCGCCGTGGCCATGCGCGCCAGCTTCTCTTGTGTGACCGGCGTAAGCCCGCCGTCAGTCATTAGCCACTGTTGAAGGAACTCCTTAAAGTTCCAACTTGTCGCGGTCCATCCCTGGCGGATAAGCTTCGCGCCGTTCTCTCTCCACCATGCTTTGAACCTCACTTCGACCGCAATCCCCAGTGGAACCTCGCGGAAAAGGCGAGGTCCGCCCGCCGTGCTGCGTGTGATAGGACGCGGCGGCGGGTTTAGGAAGTCCGGCCATGCGGCGGGAGTGAGGTTATCCGGCACGCGAGCGACCGGCAAAGCTGGTGGAGCGGCGGTCATTTATGCGGCTTCGAGTTCCTTTTTGTCAGCGGCATCGTTCCAGCCTTGTTTCCACTCTTGAGCGTCCAGCGAGCCGGGCGAATGTGGGCACTTGTGGCGCTGTATGCCATCGGCGAATGCTTTGGCTCCTTCCGCATAAGCCAGAGATATTTCCGGTTCCTCGGCTGGCACTTCTGTTGGCTCTTCTTCCAGCGCCAGCGGCATCTGGCGGTCAATCTCCGGGATGCGCTCAACGGAAACGACTTCGCCCGTGTCCAAACGCACGCAGGCGCGCTTGTCGGGATCAAAGATTACAGCGCCATCCATCACACCGGCGATGCCGTAGAACCATTTGCATGAAACCTCGCGCCTCTCGGAGCCGTCGCGGATGATGTTTTTCAGCTTAGTTGTGCGGCCCGTGAGAGCTTCGATTCGGCTCTTTGCATCATCCGCGGCAGCTTTTGCCGCCGACTTCACGGCTTCGCATTCGTCCAGTGTTTCGGTGAGCGTGTAGCCTACTCCTGCAAGTTCGTGGTCGGTGAGCTTTACGGGGAGCGTGCGCGGCTCCTGGCGGTCCGGCCAGTGGTCCTGGCTGGCGATGATTTCGGGCGCGTTCCAATCTACGACCGCAGGCGCGGCGGCTGTAGGAATTACGTCCTGATTCTCCGGCGTAACTGCGGGCGCTGGTGTTTCTTCAATGGCGGCGGGAGTCTCCTCCTCTGATTTCTTTTTGGCTGGCATGTTGGTTCTATTTGTTGAGGTATGGAAGCCCGATCTCCGGTTCCTCTGTTTCGTTTTCCTCTGCCGGCCAAATGGCGCGCAGAAGTTCGGGCGTAAGGTTTTGGCCGCGCTCGGCGGCGGCGATGGTCTGGCGCGCGGAGTCCAGAAAGACGGCCATCCGTGGCACGTCGTTCCCCCCTTCTAGCCCGATAAGCTGGCGGGCCTTTTGCAGCGCGCTCCCGGCGTAAAGTGGGTGGTCCGGCGCATAGTTGCGCACCGTGAAAAGTCGGCAGTGCAACGGCGGCTCTTTGCTCACGACAATGAACGTCCAGGCATTCGGGCGAATGCCCGTGGCCTCTTGGTGGTGGTGCAAATACCATGCGGCCTGAATCCAGTATCCGCGCTCCCAGCATTCGCTTTCCCATTTCCCAATCGCCCGCGGGCCACAGAGCGGAAAGCGCGTCGTCTTCACGTCCAGAATACGGCGGTGGTCTGACTGCACCCGGTCGGCTCGCCACTTCCGCCAGACTCCTTCCTCGTAGTGAAAGCCGGTGACTTCGTTGTGGCCGGGCTCGCGCAAAAGCTGCTGTGCGCGGTCGTGCATGAGGACAGCTTTCCGCAGGTCGGCGGCCAATCGCAGATGTTCTCCGGTGCAAATCAGCTTGTCCGGATTCTCCGCGCGCTGGCGGTCAGCCGCCTTGCTGTCGAGCGTCTTTGTCTCGCACTCGACGGCGTGCGCATGGAGGTTCAGAATCTTGTGCGGTTCGAGGACTGCCCAATGTGTGAGCGTGCCCACGGCGGAGGCTTCGTGGCCTATCGTGTCCGGCTCTGTCAGGCTGTGCAGCATGTGGCAGGCGCTCGGCTTTTTCAGGAGCGACTGGTTGAGGGCCGGGAATGCTCGGTAAGTAGCTTCTGGAAGGCTTCGGTATCCGCGCATTCCCTGGATTGG